>Ga0247717_1000124_pt1 | contig 23395 bp, 18 predicted proteins | sample 24E_NmetaG_FD_189047 | JGI IMG/M metagenome (GOLD analysis project Ga0247717, IMG submission 189047) | Soil microbial communities from hillslope of Landscape Evolution Observatory, University of Arizona, Oracle, AZ, United States - 2-4-E_N | ecosystem: Engineered > Artificial ecosystem >... | reverse complement strand
CGTGCGCGCCGCCGGCGCTCACGGCGAGCGTGTGCGGCCCGGAGGCGCTCGTCCGGTGTCGCCGCGCCGCGGCCACCACCGATGGGCGAGGACCACCCGCGCCGGGTTCCGCGGCGCTCGACCGGTTCGGCCGTCGTTCGCCGACGACCGCCACGGGGGCGGCCACCGGCGCCCGGCGCGCCAGGTCGCTCACGGCGTCCGCGCCGAGGGCCGCCGTCCGCGGGGCGAGCGACGCCGACGCCGACGTGAACGAGAGCGCGCCGGCGACGGTGGTGCCGGATCGCCGGCGCCCGACGAGCGGCGTGCCGGCGGCCCCCGCGGGCAGCCGGCGCACGGTCACGCGGGCCGAAGCCCGCTCGGCGGCGCGGACGACGGCGGCGGTCTCGCGGCGATTCCCACCGCGATCGCGTGCCGGCGAAGCCGGCGCCGCGGTCGCCCGACCGGAAGGTGCGGTCGGCGGGTCGGACGGTGGGCGCACCGCGCCCGGGACCGCAACCGCGGCGGGCGCGACCGGGAGCCGGGTGATCGACGCACCGCCCCCCGCCGGCGCCCCCGCGCCGGTGGCGTCGTGGCCGGCGCCGGAGAGCCCGCCGGCCCGGGGGAGGAGCCGGGCGACGGTGGCGTCGGCCACGGTGGGCGGGTCGGACGCTCGTGCGGCGGGTGTCCCTGCGCTCGCGGCCCGGCGGACGACGAACGGCGGGGTGCCGACGGTGACCGGTGCGAGGCCGCGGCCGGGGGCCGTGAGGCGCTGGACCCGATCGAGGTCCTGCCGGGCCAGGGGCACGTGGGTCGTCGCGGTCGCGATGACCGTGCCCGGCCGGGCCACCGACCGGGACGCGCGACTCGCGCTGACGGCCGTGGCGAAGAGGGCACCCGGCCACACCGGCGAGGCGGCTGGGGCCGTCGCGAGGTCCGGTCGGTAAGTGGGCGGCACCGCGCGGTCCGGTCGGTCGGTGCCCGCCGGCATCGGCGGAGGGTCAACGGCTGCCGGCGTCGACGGACGGTCCGTACCCGCTGGCGCGGTCCCCCCGCGCCGGGCCGGCTCGCCGAGCAGCGGCGGCGCGGTGGTGGTGGAGGAGGAGAAGAAGGCGCGGCGCACCGCATCGGCGAGGGACTCCCCGCGCCCGATGCCGGCCGGCGGCGCCACCGGTGCGCGGCGCAGCACCCGTGGGAGGGCGAACCGACTCGCGGTGCTGGCGCCGAACGGGCGGCGCGGTCGGTCGCCGGGTGGAGGCGTGACGCCGGTCCGTCCTCGATGACGGCGCAGCTCGGGATGCGGGTCAGCTCGTCGCGGCGCGGTCGCCCGTCCGCTCGCCGCCGGCAGCGGTCGCGCCGCTCGTTGCGCGACGCTCGGCACATGGGCGTCGTCGATCGCGGCCGATGCGACGAGCCGGGCCAGCATCCTCGGGTCCACGGCGCCGACCGCCGTTGCGACGGGCGCGCCGCCGTCCGCCGTGCGTCTTCCCGGAGCGGCCGGCGAGGTGGTCGGTCGCGGCTCGATGAGCGCCTCGAGGGCGGCGTCGAAGGCCGGGGTGGCGATCGCGCCCGCGGTGGGCGCCGGCCGAGTGGCACGAGGCGCCGTCGGGGTGACGGGCTCGGATCGGGCCGATGGGGGGCGGTGGGCGCCCCGGCCGGCGCGGCTGCCGCGGGCCCGCCGCGGCCCTGGCGAGGTCGACGCCGAGGTCGACGCCGACGTCGAGGCGAGTGAGCCGCTGCTGGTCGCCGGGTTGGCGGGCGGTGTCACCGGGGCCGGGGTGAGCCGGCGGACCACCGATCCGGGCCCGGTGAGCGGCCCCGCCATCGACACGCCGCGCCGGTGGACGGTGGAGGGCAGGCCCCGGGGCGACGGCGCTCGCGCCGGCTGGCGTCTCGCCATGGCCGCGTGGCGACGGGCCCGGAGCGCGTCGAAGGCCGCATCGCCGGTGCGGTGGACCGCCGGCGACCCGTCCGGCGCGACCATCTCGGTCCGGGCACCGGCCCAGTAGTCGGGTGGGCGGACGAGGAGGCGGCCTGCTCCGGCGTCGTCGGCGAGCTCGCGACGGCGTGCTGACGCCGAGAGGAACGTGAGCGAGCCGAATCGCATGGCGGCCCGCCCGAGGGCGCCGACGCCGGCGAGCGGGCGCGCCGCGAGAGGAGTCGGCCGCGACCGCAGCCCGGCCGCGACCGTGGGCAGTCCGCGAAGCGCCCGCGGCTCAGAAGGATTCGGCGCGGAAGCCATGATGTGCGATCTCGAGCTCTTCGGTGAGCACGTCGTCGTCGCTCGCCGAGAAGGACGGCCCCTTCCAGCTGACCGGGAACGCACCCTCGACCTGCCACTCGCGGAGTGGGCGACCCGAGGAGCTGAGCATCACGATCCCGACGGTCGAGCGGGTGAGCTTGTTCTTGTTGCCGTCGAAGTCCTCACCCGCGGACTGCCGCATCCACTCGACGAGGTTGTCCGACTGGGTGACGCCACGCGTCAGCTTGATGTTCGGCCACTTGAGACGGCCGGGGAGCTTGTGGGAGAAGTCGTTCTGGCCGCCCTCGTCGATGCTCTCGACCTCGATCTCCATCTCGAGCCCGTCGACCTGCGTGAACCGGCCGATGGGATCGCCGTCCACCTCGACGACGAACGTCGAGGTGAGGGGACCCTTCTCGTAGAAGGAGTTGTCGCTAGGAGACATCGAGCTGTCTCACCTGCTCCCAGGCTCGCCGGTTGAGGTCGGCCACCGAGCGGATGAGCCGGGTCCGGTCCCCGTGCTGGAGGTCGAGCAGCGTGTCGAGGTCCCAGTGCAGGTGGTACGCGAGATAGGTGATCTCCTCCCACAGCGGGCCCTCGGGGTAGGTCTTCACTCGACGGCCGTCGACCGAACCTCTTCGATGGCACGACGGCGGGGCTGGAAGGAGATCTCGTCGTCCTCGTCGTCGCCGTACACACCGCTGAAGGAGTCGGCCGGGAGCTCCTCGGGGGCCGAGGGCGCCTCGTCGAGATCCTGGGTGCTGCGTCGCAGCTCGTCGAGCTCGGCTTGGGTGCCGAAGTTGATGATGCCGTAGAGGTCTTGCAGGAACGCGAGGTCGGCCGCGAACAGGTTCTCGATCTCCTTTGGGGTGACCTGGGACAGCGAGCCGAGCCGCGTCACGACCCGCGACAGCACGATCACCGTGAGGAACGGGTCGTCCGGCCCGTTGACGCGCGGATCGCGCAACGGCTCGATCTCGTCCCGTGCCGTGGCGAGGCGCATGGAGCCCGCCCGGTGCAACATGCCGCTCGAATCGACGTAGCCCTTGGGCAACGTGAAGTCGAACTCGGTCTGCAGTCCTGCCATCTCTTCCCCAGTCGATCGTGTCGCTGACCGCGGCCGATCCGCGGATGCCTTCGGGTGCTCGCGGTGCCGGGCTACGCCCGGGTGAGGAACTCGTGACTGATCGTGAGCTCCTCGATCATGACGTCGTCGGTGTCGGCCGTGAGGTCCGACGCCGACCACTTGGACGGCCAGCCCCGCTCGAAGTTCCAGCGGTCGACCTCGTTGTCGGCCGAGTCGTAGATGACGATCGAGCCGTTGGACCGCTCGACGGCGCCGTCCAGCACCTTCTGGTGCCAGTCGGTGAGCGTCTTGCTCGCGCTCAACCCCCGCTTGAGGACGATGTCCTCGTACTTCGTGCGGCCCGGCCGCTTGCGGATGATGGGCGAGCCGGAGGCCACGTCCTGGTACTCGACCACCTCGGTCGTGACCGTCAGACCGGAGCAACCGGTGAAGCGCGCGAGCTCGACACCGTCGAGCTCGAGCGCGAACTGTGATCCGAGATGTTCAAGGTCGTGTTCGTCTGCCACGTCTGCTCCTTCTACGCCGTCTGCTTGAACTGGCTGATGCGGAAGATGACGAACTCAGCCGGCTTGACGGGCGCGATGCCCACCTCGACGACGAGCTTGCCCTGGTCGATCGACTCCGGCGGGTTGGTCTCGGCGTCGCACTTCACGAAGAACGCCTGGTCGGCGGTGGCGCCGAAGAGCGCGCCGTCTCGCCAGAGGCCGCGGAGGAACGCGTTGAGCGTCCGCTTCACGCCCTGCCAGAGCTTCATGTCGTTCGGCTCGAAGACCACCCACTGGGTGCCGTTCAGGATCGTCGTCTCGATCATGTTGAAGAGGCGACGAACGTTGATGTACTGCCAGTCCGTGTCCGAGGACAGCGTCCGGGCGCCCCAGACACGGATGCCTCGGGTCCCGAACGGGCGGATGCAGTTGACGCCGATGGGGTTCAGCAGGCCCTGCTCGGTCTTCGTGATGCCGAGCTCGACGTCGAGCGCACCCCGCACGACCTCGTTGGCGGGCGCCTTCCACACGCCCCGCGTGTCGTCGGTGCGAGCCCAGATCCCGGCCATGTGACCGCACGGCGGCACCAGCAGCTCGGCGTCGCCGCCGTTGCTGGCGAGCGGGTTGTCCACCTTGATCCACGGGAAGTACATGGCGGCGAACTGCGAGTCGTACATGGCGACGTCGCTGCGCCACTCCTTCATCTGCTGCACGCTCATCCCGGGGGGCGCGTCGAGGATCGCCATCCGGTTGGCCTGGCCCTCGCAGTGCGAGATGAGGGCGGTCTGCACGGCCTTCCACATGCCGAGATCGACCGAACCGTCCTCCTGCGTCGCGGCGGTGACCAGGTCGGGGACCATCACCATGGTGACGTCCTCGGCGATCACGAGTCCGTTGATGCCGGTGCGGTTGGTCTCGTTGCCGGCGAAGGACTTGGGCTTGACCGGGACCGGAAGCGGCGCCGGGGCCACCATCGGGAACACGCCGGGCTTGAGCGTGGCGGCGGCGAGCACGGCGGCATCGTCGATCTTCACCTTGGTGGCGACCTGGACCCGCTCGGATGCCGCGTTGACCACGGTCTCGACGTTGCGGTCGCCCGCGGCCAGCGTCACGTTCTCATGGGACTCGACGGCCTCGCCGAGGTCGAGCACGTGGAGGTTGAACGCCTCGGGCGCGTCCTCCTCCTCGGTCTCGACCGACTCGATGGCGACGCTGAGACGACGCTGGGGATCCGGCTCCTTGGTCGTGATCTCGATGGCCTTGCCGAGCGCGTTGTCGGTGGCCGCCAGCTCGAGGGTCGACGGCTCGGCCGCCGGCTCGGTGTTGGGGACGCGCACGATGTAGGCCATCGAGCCGCCGTTGTTGAAGTAGCCGTAGACCGCGTGGGCGAGCATCGCGTTCGGGGTGAAGCCTCCGTAGAGGTTCTCGAACTGCGCCCAGTTGGTGACCAGGCGGGGCTTGAGGCCGTCCGGGTCGCTCGGGTCGTCAGTGGGCGCCCTCTCGGTGAAGCCCACGAACGCGGCGACCGCCGTTGCCCCTGCGGACAGCGCGGCCGAGCCGGACGGGACCTCTTCGATGTAGACGCCAGGGGACAAGTAAGAAGGCACCGCTCACTCCGTTCCGTGGCTCTCGTTGACCCGGCCGCGCGCATCGGGCGCCGGTCGGACGGCGGGGTGTGAGACAGCACCGCGGCACCCCAGACGCCGGGCTCGTGACCCCCACTCCACCACCGCCGGCGACCGTACACCTCGGTTACGTTCCGTGGTACGCGGGCGACGAATCGTCATCTTCGCCCGGACAAACCGGGCGGGTGCAGCGGCTACAGCGAGAACGCCTCGGCCGCCACCGCCGGGCTCTGGCGGCCGGCCGCCACCTCCGCATAGGGCTCGTTGGCCCGCTCGCCGGCGATCAGCACGGTCCCGATGAGCCGCCGGGCCAGGGCGTCGGACAGCTCGTCGCCGGTCACGTCGATGCCCGCCTTGAACGACAGCAGCCCGTTCTCGTGATCGACCTCGTAGGAGCCGACCGGGCACTTCTCGTTGAGGCGGGAGGCCAGCTCGAACACGGCGGGCACCTGGGCCTCCGAACCGGGCTGCTCCAACACCGCGAACGCGGTGACGAGGTGGCGTTCCTCGTCCGTCCGGACATAGAGGTTGAAGTCGCCCGCATCGCTCGCCACCCCGGCATGGACGATCGTCGCATCGGGGTTGGGGCGGTCAATCGACCACTCCTGCTCCTCGAAGAGCGCCACGACGCGGTCGAGCAGCGGTGTGCGGTCGGCCTCGTCGAGCCGGTCCTGCAGGTCCATCGCCCGCTGCCACGCCTCCTCGAGACCCACGCTGCCGGCGGCGTCCTGCAGCCAGCGGGGATGCTCGAAGGAGATCCCCTCGTGGAGCGTGCCGGTGCTGCCGAGCTCGCCGGGCAGGTCGACCTCTTGGGTCGCGGACAGCGCCCACCACGCCTCGGAGCTGAGGAGCGGGTCGCCGAGCCGGGCGGTGAGCAGCCGGTCGGCGAGGGCGTCGACGCCCTCGATGGCGGCGACGGGGTCGAGCACGGCCTCGACGATCACCGGCTTGAGCGGGTCGAAGGGACGGGCGCCGCTACGACGGCGAGCCGGGTCGGCGTGGAGCAGCCCCTCGGACTCCACCCGCTCCCAGCCGGCGGCGTCGAGCTCGAAGGTGGCCGAGGGCAGCCCGGCCCGGCTCCCGGCGGTCACCAGCCCGACGTCGAGCGTCGAGCCCTCGGGCTCGACCAGCGAGATCGTGCGATCGGCCATCAGCGACCCGCTACTTCCATGTCCACGCGCCGCCGGCCTTCTTCTCGCCCGCCAGCAGGCGCTTCTTGCGGACGAGCTCGGCCTCGAGGATGCCGGGCAGCTTGATCGAGTTCCCCTGCAGGTAGCGCAGCTCGATGCTCGCCTCGGACTCAGCACCCGAGCTCTCGAGGCTGTAGGCGAGCTCGAGGCCGACCGTGCTCCCGAAGATCGACTCGCCGCCGGACTCGCTGGCCTTGCCGAGGAGCACGTCCTTGATCGGCATGCCGGCGATGCCTTCGGCGGTGGCGTCGGCGACGCCCTTGGCCAGGCCGGCGCCCTCCTTCACCTTCGACGCGGTGCTCGCCTTGTCGAGCTGGCCCGACTGGGCCTTCTTCAACGTCGAGATGAAGCTGTTGATCAGCTTGAACAGCTCGGCTTCGAACCCCTTGGCCGGCACCTGGACCTCGGCGCTGACCTCCAGCTCGAAGCCCTTGTAGACGCTCGGCTGGTCGCCGCCCGGCGACTCGAAGAGCCAGTTGACGGTGATGCCGGCGCCGAAGGTCTCGAGCACCGTGAACTCGCCGCTGACCTCGACCGACTGGACGGACCGGCCCGTCGACTTCTGGGCGAACCAGTTGTCGCCCATCGTGTTCTTCTTGCCGGCGCCGCCCTTCTCGCTGGACGCCAGCGACTCCTTGTCGTACCGCTTGCCGCTCTTGAGCTTGGCGCCGACCTCGCCGGAGACCACCGCACCTTCCACGCCGGCCTTCCCGGCGACGTACCCACCGGTCTCGACGAAGCTCTCGCTGTCCTCGCCGAACTCCTCGGACTCGACGCCGAGCGACCACTCCTCGGCCTTCTTCTTGCCCTGGGCGCCGGCGTCGCCCCCCCACAGGTAGCTGCCGACCTCGCTGGGGATGACCGACGACTCCCGGCACCGGCGGTACAGCCCGTACGACAGGAGCTTCAGTGCCGACTCCGTGGTCTTCGCCGACGCCGACATGTAGCCGCCGAGGGACGCCTGGATGTCGGCGAACAGCACCGAACCGCCGACGACGAACCCGGCCGAGAAGTCGATCTCGGTCGTGCCATCGGTCTTGCCGGTCTCGCCGTCCTTGGCGACCTCGAACTCGAACTCGGCCCCGATGAACATGCCCGGCATGACCGGGATCTTGAGCTCCATCGTGAACTCGCCCGAGTCGCCGTTGCTCGGTGCCAGGGCGTTGAGGACGGTCGCGGCCTTCTCCATGGCCGAGGAGATCGATCCCTTGTAGTGCTCTTGGAGTCTGACCAGCCCGCTGCTGTCGACCTCGACCGGCGCCTGCTGCACCCCGGTGGCGTCCTGCTTCTGCTGGTTCAGCTTGGCCAGCTGGAGGTCGCAGTCGATGGCAAAGGAGACGAAGCCGGCATACCGCTTGTCCTTCTTCTTCTTGGCCTTCTCCTTGGCGTCGAGGTACGCGCGGCTGGCGGCCTTCATGTTGGTCACGAGCTGGATCGCGGTGTCGAGCTTCTCGGGGGGGACGACGATGTCGGTCGACACCCCCTTCTTCTTGGAGTCCTTCGTGCTGCCCAGGGCCGAGTAGGCCTTGAGCATCTTGATGATCTCCTTCTGCGCCGTGCTCTTGAAGCTGTCCCAGCTCTCGTAGGTCAGCGCCTCGAAGTCGGGCACGCCCATGAAGCGGTTCACCCGGTTGAGCGCGGGTGCCGCCCCCTGCTGCACGGTGTGGGCGAGCTCGTGGGCCAGGATCTTCTCGTCGGGCGCGCCGCCGCCGGCGAAGAAGATGTCCTGGCCGGTGGTGAACGCCCTTGCGTTCAGCGAGCGGCTGAGGGCGTCGGCCTCGCTCCCGGTGTGGATCCGCACGGCGCCGAAGTCGGCGCCGAAGCCCTCCTCCATCCTCGAGCGAGTGGCGGGGTCGAGCGGGGCGCCGCCGCCCCGCGCGCGGTCGATGTCGCGCGCGACGGCGTCGTCGACGGGACCCCCTTGGGGGCCGTGGCCGGGCGCGCCGTCCGCCTTCCGCCGGAGCAGGCTCCGCCGCTGCACCACCCGTGCGAGGGGGGCGTGCGGCTCCTCGGTCTCGGACTCGCTCTCCTCCTTCTCGTCCTCGACGGTGGCGGCACTGTCTTCTACGGTGGGGGCACCGATGGCGGAAAGCACGGCGTTGGCCTCGGCCGCCGGCTCGTCGTCGCTGCTGTCGTCGCTGTCGTGGTCGCCGGCGTGCTTCTCCTCGGCCTCGGCCTCGTGCTCCTCGGCGTCGCTGTCGCCGTCCGCCGCGGTCGTGCTGCTCGTGCTGGTCGCGGTGGTCCCGGACGTCGCCGTGTCGGACTCCGACTCGGCCTCCTTGGACTCGGTCTCCTCGATCGGTGAGCGCTGGATCCGGTCGAGGACCTGGTCGGCCAGGCGGTCGGCCTCGAGCTCGGCGGGGTCGCTGACCGCACCGACCTGGAGCTTCGGCTGGATCTGGCGCTCGGCGAGCAGGGCGACGACGGCCTGGTTGCCGGCCCGCTGCGCGAGATCGAAGATGGTGGGGGAGGCGGCGCCCCCCGCCGCCCGGTCCCGCTTGGGGGTCGGCGCGACCTCGTCCTTGACCGGCTCGGTGGTGCGGTCGCGCATGGGAACCCCCTAGGGGACCTGGGTGGTGAACTGGCCGGCCATCGTGAACTGGATCATCCCGCCCCAGTTGCACATGCACTTCGACGTGTTCGTGAGCGCCGGCATGTTGGCCACCATGACCGTCGGCGAGCCCGGGGCCCAGGGCGCGGCGATGACCGGGATGCACGGCATGGGCGTCAGCACCCCCAGCGCGGCCGCGGTGGCGGAGGCCACCGTGGGGTTCGCCATGGACTGGCACATCGCGAACGGGAGGATGTTCGCCATCGGCTTGTTGTCCATGATGTTCGCCGCCGGCATGTTGTTGACCATCACCCGGTTCTGCGGCGTCACGACGAGGCTCGACGGCGCCATGCCGAACGAGCAGGTCATCATCGCCCCCATCACGACCTGTTGGCCCACTGCGCGCGGAGTGTACGCCTCTCCCTACTGTCAGACTTGGCGGGTATGGGGGACGCGGGGTGACCGCCGCCTGGGAGGCGCTGCCCGAGGCGCTGCTGCGGTGCGAGGTGGCGCGGCGGCGGGTGGCCCGGGCCGCGCCGCCTGACCCCTTCGCCGGCCTGCAGCTGACCGAGGCCGACGTCGACCGCCTCGTCGCCGGCGACGAGGGCGGCACCGCTCCGGCCGCGCTCGTGAAGGCCGTCGACGCCGCCCGCGCCGGCTTCGGTCGGGCCGTCGCCGGCTCCCAGCTCGGCGAGGTGATCGATCACGCCCGCCTCGACCGGGCCGAGGCCGAGGTGCTCGCGCTCCTCGCCGCCGTCGAGCTCGACCCCCGCCGCCAGCGACTCGTGGCCTACCTCCAGGACGACGTGACCAGGACGCGTCCCACCCTGCACCTCCTCGGCCGGCTCTTCGGCCCCGAGGCGGTCGGCGCCGCCGCAGCCGACGGCCGGCTCCGTCGCGCCGCCCTGCTCGAGGTCGCCGGTGGTGGGCCGTGGGCGTCGCAGCCGGTGGTGCTGGCGCCCGCCGTCGCCTGGGCGCTCGCCGGCGACGGCTCGCTCGAGCCCGACCTCCCGCCCGGTACCTGGGTGGTCGGTGGCGAGTCGCGGGCGGGCGACGACCTCGTCTTCGTGAGTGGTGACGATCGCGTGCGGCGGATCCAGGCCGCGGTGGAGGCGACGGCGCGCACGTCGTTCCTCGTGGTGCCCGAGCCGACGACCGAGGAGCAGTGGCGGGCCGCGGTGCGCACCGCCAGCCTGACCGGCGCCGGCATCATCCTCGAGGTCGGCCGCACGCTCACCGCCGAGGCCCGGCACTGGATCGAGCGGGCCGACCACGTCGGCTGGGCGATCGCGTCAGCGGGGGAGCTGGCGTTGGAGGAGATGCCCCGGCGCCCGTGGCGGGAGGTGCAGGCGCCGGCGCCACCGGCGACCGACGACGAGGTGCGCGCCGCGCTGGGCGACGTCGACCGGCAGGGCCACCGGCTCAGCGCCGAGCAGCTGCGCCTGGTGCGCACGGCCGTGCTCAGTGGCAGTGATGTCGACGCCGGCATCCGACGGCTCGCCAGCGGGCCCTTCGACCGGTTGGCGATCCGGGTCCGCCCGCAGCGCACGTGGGACGACCTCGTTCTGGCGACCGACCGCATCCAGATGTTGCGCGAGCTCACCTCGCGCTACCGGCATCGGGGGATCGTCCACGGCGAGTGGGGCTTCCCCGCCATCCCCGCTGCCGGACTCGTCGCGATGTTCTCGGGGCCGTCGGGCACGGGCAAGACGCTGGCTGCGGAGATCATCGCCGGCGACCTCGGCCTCGACCTCTTCAAGCTCGACCTGTCCTCGGTGGTCAGCAAGTACATCGGCGAGACCGAGAAGAACCTCGAGCGGGTGTTCAGCGCCGCGACGTCGACCAACACCGTCCTGTTCTTCGACGAGGCCGACTCGCTGTTCGGCAAGCGCAGCGAGGTGACCGACGCGCGCGACCGCTACGCCAACCTCGAGGTGTCGTACCTCCTGCAGCGCCTCGAGGCCTACGACGGCCTGGTCATCCTCGCGACCAACTTCTCCAAGAACCTCGACGAGGCGTTCCTGCGCCGCATCCACGTCAGCATCGAGTTCCCGGTGCCCCAGGAGCCGGAGCGACGGGCGATCTGGGCGCACGCGCTCCCGGCGACGGCACCGACCAAGGACATCGACCTCGACTTCCTGGCCCGCCAGTTCGACCTCTCCGGCGGCTCCATCAAGGGCGCCGCACTCCACGCCGCGTTCCTCGCCGCCGAGGACGGCGTCCCCATCACGATGGAGCACCTGATGCTGGCGCTGAAGCGCGAGTTCCAGAAGCTCGGGCGGCTGCGGACCCAGAACGAGTTCGCGCAGTACACCAAGCTGGTCAACTCGTGAAGCGAGCCGCGGCCGCCGACCAACCGCTTCGTGTCGCCGTGGCGTCGGTGGCGGCGCGACTCGCCGAGGGCGGAGGCGAGGGCACGGGCAAAGGCAGGAGCACCCTTGTCCCGGCCGGCGCCTTTGCCGACCTGGCGGCCTCGTTCGGTCTCGAGCCCCTCGATCTCGACCTGCTCGTGGTCGCGGCCGCCCCCGATCTCGACCTGCGGCTGGCCGACCTGCTGGGGAGCCGGGTCACGATCGGCAGGTCGCTGACCCTCCTCGGGATCGACCCGTGGGATGCGTCGGCACGGGCGCGCCTGGCGCCGACCGCTCCGCTCGTGCACCACGCCCTCGTGCAGATCGGCGAGACCGGTCTTCCCTTCCCGCAACGGACCATCCAGGTGCCCGACCGCGTGGTGGGCCACCTGCTGGGCGAGGGCACGCCCGACCCCTCGCTGGTCGCGCTCTTCACGCTCCTCATCCCGGCCCCCGTCACCGGCGCGCCCGACCTGGCCCGCGCCATCGAATCGGCCACGTGGGCGGCGTGGGTGCGCGAGCGGCCCGGCACCGCCGGCTGGTCCCTGGCCGCCGCCGCCCTCGGCGAGCTCGGTCTGCCGGCGATCGGCGTCGATCTCGCCCGGCTCCCCGATGGGGCCGGGCTGGCCGACGTGCTGGTCATCGCCCTTCGCGAGGCCGCGCTCCGCGGCGGCGCGTTGGTGATCGGGCCCGTCGACGCCCGGCGCGATCGCGCCGCCCTCTCACGGCTCGGCTCGTTGCCCTGCCCGGTGGTCCTCGTCGGTCCCGACGCGTGGGACCCCCGGTGGTCCTCGGTGGTGCCCTTCACCATCGACGCTCCGGCGGTGAGCGCCGACGTCCGCCTCGCGCTGTGGTCATCGACCCTTGGCGCGCTCAGTGCCGCGCCCGACGACGGCGTGGCCGCCTTCCGGCTGGCGCCCGAGCAGATCGTCGTCGCCGCGGCCGCGGCGGCGACCCAGGCCGCCGGTCACGGTCGCGACGTGTCGACCGCCGACGTGCTGGCCGGTGTGCGGGCCCAGAATGCCGGCCGGTTGGATCAGCTCGCGCAGCGGATCGAGCCGGTGGCGACCTTCGACAGCCTGGTGGTTCGGGAGCACCAGCTGGACGAGCTCCGGTCGATCGTCCATCGCGTCCGCAACGCCGACGTCGTGCGAGACGAGTGGGGGATGGGCGGCAGCGGTGGCGGCCGGGGCCGCGGAGTGACATGCCTGTTCGCGGGTCCGTCGGGCGTCGGGAAGACGCTCTCGGCGGAGGTGCTGGCCCACGAGCTGGGTGTCGACCTCTACACGATCGATCTGTCGCAGGTCGTCGACAAGTACATCGGGGAGACCGAGAAGAACCTCGAGCGCATCTTCACCGAGGCCGAGGGGGTGAACGGCGTGCTCTTCTTCGACGAGGCCGACGCCCTGTTCGGGAAGCGGTCCGACGTGCAGAGCGCGCACGACCGGCACGCCAACGTCGAGGTGGCGTACCTGCTGCAGCGGATGGAGCGGTTCGACGGCGTCGCCGTGCTCGCCACCAACCTGCGGGGCAACCTGGACGAAGCGTTCACCCGGCGCATCGATGTGATCGTCCAGTTCGCCGAGCCCGACGTCGACGAGCGGTTGCGGCTCTGGCAGCTGCATCTCCCGCCGACGCTGCCCGTGGCCGACGACCTCGACCTCGCGCTGCTGGCGAAGGCGCTCGACGTCACCGGTGGCGTCATCCGCAACATCACGCTGGCGGCGGCGTACGTCGCGGCGGCGGAGTCCCGCCCGGTCGAGATGAGCGATCTCGTATCTGCCACCCGGCGCGAATACCGCAAGGTGGGACGACTCGTCCCCGCCGGCACGCTCGACGGCGAGAGCGAAGAGGACGAACAGTCCTGATGCCTTCCCGCCGCGCGAGCTCGGGCGTACGGTGAGCGGCGTGCGAGCGGTGCGGGAACGTCGCGAGGTCTCGGTCGAGCGCGTCGAGGAGCCGGCCGCACCCCAGCTCCGGGTCGGTGCGGTCAACGACCCGGCCGAGCTCGACGCCGAACGGCGGGCCGCGCAGGCGCTCTCGGTGCAACGTGATTGGGAACCCGACCTCCGCGGCGTGGAGGTGCACGACGACGCGGTCGCGCGCCGCGCCGCCGACTCGATCGGCGCCGCCGCCTTCACCCGCGGCTCCGACATCTACGTCGGAAGCGAGTACGAAGCGGGCACACCCCACGGGAACCACGTGCTCGCCCACGAGCTGGCGCACGTCGAGCAGGGCCACGGACCCGACGAGATCCACCGCTTCCCGGCGACCGCGCTCTCGGCCGGACCTGTCGACTGGTCCGGCGAGACGACGAGCGTGTTCCGGCCGAGCGGCGGGGTGTCCGGCGGCGTCTACATCCTCACCTCGACCGACACCGACGGCGGCATCAAGAAGGTCGTGGTGAAGCCGATCTTCGGGGCCAGCGGCATCGGCGCCAAGGAGACCGGCGAGTCGCTCTCCTTCGGCGACAAGGCGCTCAGCTCGCTGCTCGGCATCAGCACACCGACCTCCCGTCCCGTCAAGGGAGGTTCCGCCGAGTTCGCCCAGCTGGTCCAGGTGTGCTCGCCGCACCAGCCGGCCAAGCCCGAGCCCGACACCGAGGGCGCCGACATGTGGCAGCCGCTGTCGGCGGCGAAGTCGTTCGTGGTGATGGGTGAGGTCCCGGGCACGTCCGTGGCGTCGCTGGCCGACAAGGCGGCGACCGACCCCGCGTCGATGAACGCGCTCTACCGCTCGGTGCTCGACGAGGACTTCGTCGCCGACATGGGCCGGGTGTCGGTCGGCGACATCCTGATCGGCAACAACGACCGAATGGTCGCCGGGGCGATGAACCTCGGCAACATCATGGTGGCGATGAGCGAGGGGCGCTCGAAGCTGTGGGCGATCGACACCAACGCCGTGCTCGGCAAGAACTTCAACCCGAACGAGGTCGTGAAGAAGGGTTCGACCTCCAGCACCATGCAAGGCGGCTTCGAGAACGCGAAGAGCAACCTCAAGGCCGGGGGAGGTCGTGAGCGCATCGAGGGCTTCTACGAGATCCTCATCCGCCGGATGAAGGCCGCCGATCCAGCGAAGCTGCCGGGGGACACCGGGCCCAGCGCGGTCGAGACCTTCGAGATGTACTACCGCGCCAGCAGCGCCCGTCTGATCGCCGCCTTCGAGCTCGGTTGGGACACCGCCCTCGTCGACATCTTCGCCCTCCTGAACACCAAGGAGGGTCGGGCGAAGATGAAGTCGCTCACCGACGAGGCCAAGGACACCGAGGCCGAGGACGACCTCAGCTACACGGCGCTGAAGCTGAATGCCGGCTACCTCGCCAGCAAGGCGCTCGGCGACGACGACGACAAGGCGTCGGAGGACCTCGGTGCGCTGGCGGCGGCCAAGTACCTCGCCACCTTCGACCCGACGTCGATCATGTTCCCGGCGGACGAGTTCCACCACACGGCGGCCAAGATCCCCAGTGGCGACGCGTACAGCGCTGACCTCGCCCACCCCGACTCGTTGCCGCCGGCGGCCAAGATCAGTCAGGTCAAGCGGGGCATCCGCTACGACGAGGCCAAGCTGGCCGACATCGGCGTGGGCGTCGCCAACGCCAAGGCCGAGCTCGCGGGCCTCGGGACCAAGTCGAAGGGCCGCGGGAAGGGCAAGAAGGAGCAGCCGCGGAACCGGACGGTGGCTGGCACCTTCGTGGCCGACACCTATCTCGTCGGGGCCGGGTCCTACCGGGCTTCCGCCGCCGTCCACCGGCTCACGGAGCTCGTGGACAGCGTCGTGCTCGCCACCGGCGGCAACCTCAAGCCGTCGAACGCCAAGGCCGCCATCCCCGGGGCCAAGGCGGCCGTCACCTTCACTCCGATGCTCGAGGCCAACCTGCAGGCCTACAGCCGGGTGCTGCGCGACGACGCCAAGGCGGTCGGAAAGATCAAGAAGTACGACCGGCGGGCCGACCTGGCAGGCAAGCTGACGGACGCCGCGGCGAACGCCGACGACATGCTCGCCCGGCTCGACAAGCAGGTGAAGCTGAAGAACCCGTCGATGCTCGTGGAGATCCTCGCCAGCAAGGCCCGCTGATCTCCGCCGATCAGCCCCCGTCGGTCGTCGACGTGCTCGCGCCCACCGGGCGGGTCGTGGTGGTGGTGGCGCCGACCGAACCCGTCATCTCGGCCCCCTCGTCGGTGATGACGCAGATGATCTGGCGGTCGTCGTCGTTCCAGCTGTCCACCGACGGGTGGAGGTAGGTGAAGAAGTAGTCGGAGTCGAGGTAGTCGGTCCCGGTGTAGGCCTCGAACGCCTCCAGGCAGGCGGCGTCCGCGAACTGCTGCAGGGCCGCCTCGCCGGGGTACACGCCCCGCTCGTCGGGAAACTCGGGGACGGCGAAGACCTCCTGCGTGTGCGGCTCGTCACACGGCACGGCCTGGACCTTCTCGACCTCGCCGACGGTGGAGTCGTCGGGATAGAGGCAGTCGCCGGGGCGCAGGTCGAACACCGAGATGGGCCCCGCCTCGGTGATCGTCCCACCGACTCGCTTCGCGTCGTCCTTGGAGCACGCGGCGATTGCGGCCACCAGAAGCACGGCGGCGACGACCCGGCGCATCACCCAGCCGACGGTACCGGCCCCGCTTCGATGCGTCCGCGCACCTCGTCAGGGTCCTCGGTCATCCAGCGGGACTCGAGCCACCACGTCGCGATGCCGTGCCAGGGCTCCACGGGAGAAGCGTCGCCGGGCGTGGTCTCGCCTTCGACGACGACGTCGAACGCCGGGCGCCGGCCGCCGTTGTCGTCGAGCCACGTCAGCAGCGCCGCGACCTCCGCGGGGTCGTTCGACTGCGGGACCACGCCGTCGCACCGCAGGGCCCGCCGCATCGACTTCGGCCGGCCCGGGATGGCCACGACCCAGATCGGGAGCGGGTCCTGCACCGGTGTGGGCCCCTTGCGGATCGAGGTCGACAGGTCGAGCCCGCCGGCGTGGTCGTCCCCCTCCCAGAGGCCGCGCACGGCGTCGATGCCGGCGTCGAGCAGGTCGGCCCGCTCGCGCAGGTCGGCGACCTCGGGGTACGTGCCGAGCCCGGTGTCGACGGCGCCGACGCCGACGGTGAGGATCGCCCGCCCGTTCGAGAGCTGGTCGACGGTCGCGACCTGGCCCGCCAGCTTCCAGGGCCGTCGCCAGGGGAGGGGGGTGAGCATGGTGCCGAGCCGGACCCGCCGGGTCCGCACCGCCATGGCCGCCAGCAGCGACCAGGCGTCGAGGGCGTAGCCGCCCTCCCACACGAACACGCCGTCCCAGCCCGCCTCTTCGGCGAGCACGGCCAGCTCCACCTGCTCGCTCGCCGAACCCCCGGGGATGATGAAGCCGTGGCGCATGCCGACCCGTTACGCCCCCACCGTGACGCTCTTGCGCAGATCGGTTCCGGCCCGCGGCACGGATCCAAGCAAGAACGGCATGGGTCAGGCCGGGAGGGCGATGCCGAGCTCGGTGAGGATGGGCTTTGCGTAGGTGACCTTGCCGGTGAGGACCTTCGGGTCACCGGTGCAGAGGGCGAAGGCGGCCTCGGCCATGTAGCTCACCGGCTCGTGGCGATCCTTCGGGGTGAACTGGTCGAGCTTGTGGTGCACGACCCCCGGGGTGAGCACGAGGCCCGAGGGCGACAGCACGTTCACCGCGACGTTGTCGTCCCACACCTCGGCGGCCAGGCCGGTGGTGAACCGCTCGAGCGCCGCCTTGCACATCCCGTAGACGGTGCCCCCGCCCATCCGCCGCTGGTAGGGCGGGCCCTCGGGGTGGATGGCGGCGCCCGAGGAGATGTTGAGGATCCAGCCCCGGCCCCGCTCCTTCATGCCCGGCAGGTAGCGCTGCGCCAGCTCGAACGGCGCCCGCACCTGCACCTCGAACATCAGCCGGTAGTGCGACTCGCTGAAGTCGAGCACCGGTTCGAAGTACGTGATCGCCGCATTGCTCACGAGGATGTCGACCGGCCCGGTGGTCTCGACGAGCCGGTCGCGATCCTCGGGCCGGCCGAGGTCGGCGGCGACGGCCTCGGCGGACCCGCCCGCGTCGCGGATCGCCTGCACGGTGGCACGGATGCTCCCGGGGAAGACGTGATCGCCCTCCTCGAGGGTGCGGGCGGTCACGAACACGTGGGCGCCGTCCCGCGCGAAGCGCTTGGCGATCTCCTCGCCGATCCCGCGGCTGGCCCCGGTGACCAGCGCGGTGAGCCCGTCCATCTTCTCCGTCATCGTCATCCCTCCTGATCGGCAGTGGTCACGGCCAGCCGGCGCCGGGCACGTCGACGTCGACGACCTCGATCGCCCCGGTCCGGCTGCGGATGGCGTCGCCGGAGAAGCCAGCCCCGGTGAGCAGGAACAACGTGCGCCGGTCGGGCCCGCCGAGAGCGCACGCGAAGCAGTGGCGATCGCCGAGGTCGACGACATCGGTGATCTCTCCGCCCTCGCGGACTCGCACGCAGGCATGTCCGTTGGCGTCGGCCACCCACACCGCACCCTCGGCGTCGAGCGCGATGCCGTCGGGCGCGCGACCGGCCATGTCGGCGAACGTCCGCCGGTTCGACAGCGTGCCGTCGTCGGCGATGTCGAACGCGGTGAGGCGCTGCCCCATCGTCTCGCCCACGACGAGGGTCTGGTTGTCGGGGGTCACCACCGAGCCGTTGGGGAACATGACCTCGCGGTCGACCACCTCGGCACGGCCGTCGGCCCGCACGAGCACGACCTCGGCGGGCGGCAGGGGCGACGGCGGGTTGCGCATGTCGTAGCCCGGGTTGCCCACGTAGGCGTTGCCTCGGCCGTCGACGACCATGTCGTTGCAGGCGCCCGAGGCGAGGCCCGACAGATCGGCGTGGGTCACGAGGTCGTCGCCTTCGAGGCGAAGGACCCGCCGGTCGTTCTGCGACACCACCAGCATCCGGCCGTCGGGGAGCCACCCGATGCCCGATGGCCGGTTCTCGACCACGCACACCTCCTCGACAGCGCCGTCCAGGCCGAGGCGCATCACCTGCTTGGTGCCCATGTCGCTGAAGAACAGACGGTCCTCGGCCGGGCGCCAGCGTGGTCCTTCGGCGAAGCCGAGCCCGGAGAGGAGCACCGTGCGGTCCATGGGGCGCATCATCGCGTCTCAGGTCGCTCCCATGACGGCTGACCGCGGAGTCACGCCTGACGCGAGACGAGGGCCCGGCCGGGGCCCTCGTCTCCTGCGATTGCTGCGAGCGGTGTCGTCAGCCGGTCGTGTCGGACTCCAGGATGCGCGGGTAGCCGTTCGCGTCGCCGCACCAGGCGTTGTAGTTGGGTCCGTCGCGCTCCCACATCGGCGCCAGGTGGTCGGGCCACTGGATGTAGTGCCGCTGGCAGTCGGGGTACTCCACCCAACCGGCCTTCTCCTCGGGCTTGGGCGAGGTGAAGTCGGGCCGCCACCGCCACTCGACGGCATCGACGATGAACCCGTACTTGCCTTCGCCGGCGCCGACGAGCGCCGGGCGGGGATCGGAGGTGGGACCGTCACCGCCGTACCGCGTGGTCGGGTAGTTCTGCAGGCCGGCCGAGACCGTCTGGGGTCGCAGGTCGGGGCCGGCGAACAGGATGCCGCCGATCGACGGGAGCATCGTGTAGTACCAGGTCACGAGCGCGCCCGGCGCCTTGCAGTACTGCTCGTCGTGGCTCATGCCCTCGTCGCTGGTCGGATCGCACGGACGGCCGCTGTTCGGCGAGACCTTGTGGTACTCGTGGTACATCCAGAACGGGTCGCCGGCGCCGAAGCCGAAGCCGCCGGGGATGCCGAGGTTGCTGGTCCCGATGCTCCCCTTGGTCTGGTCCTGGTCGTACAGGCGCTGGACGGTGTTCGAGTCGGTGTAGCCGAAGCTCGACCAGATCCACTCGGGGAAGTAGTTCTGCTGCTTGGCGATCGCCAGCTGGAACAGCGGCTGGATCGGGTCGGTGAGCATCAGCACCGAGGTCACGCCGGCAACCTGGAGCTGCACGATGACGTTCGGGTTGTCCTGCTGCGCCTTGCCGAAGTCAGTGCCCTCGTAGGTGATCTCCTTGGGCTCGAGCCCGCAGTACTGCTTCAGGTAGCCCTTCAGCTCGTTGGCGAGGCGCACGTCCTGCTCGAGGTTGGTGTGCACGAGGCCGAACACCCGCTTCTTCGGATCGGACACCGTCGGTGCCCGGGCCGGGACCTCGCCGGTCGCCACCCGGGAGCAGACCCAGCTGGCGTACTGGCGGACGATCGTGCTGCCGGTGGCGAACTGGGTCCAGGCGTACGGCGCGAACCGGTCGTAGTCCTGATCGGAGAGCCACAGCGTGCCGAAGTGCATCGGCCGCCGGTTGGCGGGCTGCGCGTTCAGCGCGGCGGCCATGTTGTACTGCGCGCCGTCGTAGTTGTTGTAGACGATGAAGGCGTTCTTCTCGATCGCCTCCTTGGCGGCGGCGGTCGTCTTCTCGGGGCACTGGTTCGAGCCGCCGTCGACGATCTCATGGACGAGCTGTCGCCCGTAGAAGGGCTTGCCGGGGGTGTTGTACCGCTCCATCACCGCCGCGATGTTCGGGAAGTACTCGACCGCGTCCATGGCGTTGTCGTTCCAGTACTTCACCATGAGGTCGATCGCCTCGCGCGACTCGGCGCGGACGTCGTTCTGGGCGGTGGGCGCCGCCCGGTAGAAGCGGCTCGTCGTGGGCAGCGCGCCGCCGGCGGCGGTGAGGGCGTTCACGACGTTGACGCCGCAGCTGGTGGCGTCGGTGGAGAAGACGAGCTTGATGCTGTCGTCGGTCACGCCCGCGTAGTACGGCTGGACCCGATCGCTCGACTGGGGGTGGACCTGCGCGCCGACGGCGTGGGCCTGGGATTCGTCGACCTGTCGCGGTGACGGGGCATCGGCGGTGCCCGGCGCGCCGGCCGCCTGGGGCTGTGAGCCGTCACCCGCGGGCACGGTGCCGTCGGCCGGTGCCGCTGCATCGTCGGTCGGGATGGTGCCGCCGGCGATGACCGGCGCGTCGACATCGGGGACCCCGCTCGCCGTCCCGGCGGCGACGTTCGAGCCGCCCCCGCTCTCGGGCTTCGAGCAGGCGCTCGCCAGCAGGACGAGCGCGATGACCACCGCGACGGTTTGGCGGACGTTCCGCATCAGCTGACCCCCAGATCTGACATGACTGTCGGTTTCCTGTTCGACGTGCCCTCCCTGCGCTCCTTGTCGGAGATTCACCGCTCGTCTCGGAAGGTCGGTGGTCGAGGGCGTCGAATGACCTGAGGCACGCATCAGATCTCTGGGGGTCAAGTGGCAGCGGTGGCAGACGTACTTCGAGGCAAGGCGGGCGGCGCGCTCGTGTTCCTGGCCGGGTTCGCGTCGATCGTCCTTCTCGGCAAGGGGGTCGGTGGCTACCTGCTGATCGGGATGAACTCCTACGTGCCGAACGGGATCTTCCTGCAGGGTCTCGTGCTGGGCGCCCTCAACGGGCTGCTGGCGATGGGCCTGGTCCTCGTCTACCGGTCGAACCGGATCATCAACTTCGCCCAGGGCTCCCTGGGCGCCTTCGCGGCGACGCTGGCGGCCTGGCTCGTGCAGGTGCAGGGCTGGCCGTTCTACCTGGCCGTGGTGGTCGGCCTCCTCGCCGCCGTCGTGTCGAGCGCCCTCGTCGAGGTGCTGATCATCCGGCGCTTCTCCAAGGCTCCCCGCCTGATCCTCACCGTCGCCACGATCGCCGTCGCCCAGCTCCTGAGCGCCGGTGAGCTGATCCTTGCTGCCCTCAACTCCGACCAGTCGATCGACCGGGCCTTCACCACGCCGCTGAGCTGGTCGTTCACCTTCGGTCAGGTCGTCTTCCGTGGCGACCACGTCTTCGTGCTCATCGTGACCCCCATCGTCCTCGGGGCCCTCGTGTGGTTCATGCAGGGCACCGGCTACGGGCTCGCAGCCCGGGCGGCCGCCGAGGACAGCGACCGCGCCCGCCTGCTCGGGGTCAAGGTCACCCGCGTCTCGATGATCGTCTGGATGGTCGCCGGCTTCCTGTCGGCGGTGACCGCCATCCTCCGGGCGCCCGTGGTCGGCTTCCAGTTCGGCTCCCTCAGCGGCTTCACCCTGCTGATGGTCGCCCTCGCCGCCGCCGTGATCGGCCGGATGGAGAACCTGCCGACCACCTTCGGGGCTGCGGTGCTGCTCACCATGGGCCAGCAGGTGATCTTCTTCGGCACGAGCCGGTCGGGGCCCGACACCGGGCTGCTCCTGGCGGCGATCCTCGTGGCGCTCCTCGTGCAGCGGCGGCGGATCGGCCGGCTCGAGGGCGGGACCTCGACGTGGCAGGCCGTGCAGGAGGTGCGGGCGGTGCCCCGGGAGCTCTCGAAGCTGCCCGAGGTCCGCTGGGCCCGCTTCGGTCTCGTCGCCGTCGGGCTCGCGGTCTTCACCTGGCTGCCCTTCGCCGTCCCCGGCAGCCGGGCGAGCCTGATCTCGGTGATCATGCTCTACGGGATCATCGGCATCTCGCTGGTCATCCTCACCGGCTGGAGCGGCAACCTGTCGCTCGGCCACTGGGCCGTCGTCGGCGTCGGCGCCCTGCTCGGGCAGCGGTGGGCCACCTGGACCGAGCCGATGGACTTCTTCCTCATCCTGCTGCTCGCCGGCCTCGCCGGGGCGGCGGTGGCGGTCGTCGTGGGCCTGCCCGCCCTCCGCATCCGCGGGATGTTCCTCGGCGTCACGACCCTGGCGTTCGCGCTCACCGCCGGCAGCTGGTTCTTCACCTGGGAGATCTTCCGGTCGGCCAGCGCCGTGCGCCGCCCGGTGCTGTTCGGGATCTGGGACGTGACGCCGGAGCGCAACTTCTACTTCGTGTGCTTCGCGGCGCTGATCCTCGCCCTCCTCGTCGGGCGCAACCTCCGGGCCGCTCGCTTCGGCCGGGTGCTCATCGCCCAGCGGGAGAACGAGAAGGGCGCCCAGGCGCTCGGCGTGCGCATCGTCTACGCCAAGCTGGGCGCGTTCGCGGCCTCGGGCTTCATGGCGGCCGTGGCCGGCGCGCTGTACGCCTACCACCAGCAGCAGCTGCGGGCCGACCGGTTCCCGGCAGAGATCTCACTGCTGATCTTCTCGATGGTGGTGATCGGGGGGATGGGCTCGCTCAGCGGTGCCGTGCTGGGGGCGGCCTACGTGCGCGGCACCCAGTACTTCCTGCCCGCCGAGTTCCAGCTCCTGGTGACCGGCATCGGCATGATCGTGCTCCTCCTGCTGTTCCCCGGCGGCCTCGGCCAGATCACCTTCGGCATCCGCGACCGGTACCTGCGGTGGGTCTCGGACCGGCGGGGGATCCTCGTGCCGAGCCTGGTGGCCGACAAGCGGGTGGTGGACGACCTGCCACCACCGACGCTGGACGAGCAGCCGGCCGGCGATCGTGACGACGAGCTCGTGGGGGTGACGCCGTGAACCGGGTCAAGGAGTACTTCGCCAAGGCGACCGGCGGTGATCCCACCTTCCCGCTCGCCATCCTGTTCTTCAACTACTTCTTCGACGAGTTCGACACCGCCGCGTTCGGCACGCTCGCTCCCGAGATCCAGGAGCACTTCGGCCTGAGCGACGCCAGCTTCGGCATGGTCGTCATCCTCAACCTGTCGGTGATCCTGCTCCTGGCGGTGCCGGTCGGCTACTACGGCGACCGGCTGCCGCGGCGGAAGCTGGTGGTGGCGGGCGGCATCGTCTCGGCCATCTTCTCCTTCGCGACCGGCGTCGTCCCGACCGTCGGGCTCCTGGTGTTGGTGCGCATCGCGAACGGCGTCGGCGTGCTGGTGAACGATCCGATCCACACGTCGCTGCTCTCCGACTACTACAAGCCGGTCCACCGGCCCAACGTCTTCGCCGCCCACCGCAACTCGGTCCGGGTCGGCGCCATGTTCGGTCCGG
>Ga0247717_1000123_pt1 | contig 23458 bp, 24 predicted proteins | sample 24E_NmetaG_FD_189047 | JGI IMG/M metagenome (GOLD analysis project Ga0247717, IMG submission 189047) | Soil microbial communities from hillslope of Landscape Evolution Observatory, University of Arizona, Oracle, AZ, United States - 2-4-E_N | ecosystem: Engineered > Artificial ecosystem >... | reverse complement strand
GGTCGGTGGGCCCGAAGTCGGGTCCGTCGTTCCTCGTGGTCGGCGACGCCGCCGGCCAGATCAACCCGTTCAACGGCGAGGGCATCGACTATGCCTACGAGACCGGCCGGCTGGCGGCCGACGTGCTCGACGAGGCGATCACGACCGGCTCCGGGCTCGCCCTCCAGCGCTACGAGCAGACGCTCGATCGCGAGTTCGCCCTGTACTACAAGGTCGCCCGTCTGTTCGTGCAGCTCATCGGGCGACCCGCGCTCATGCGCGAGCTCACCCGCATCGGGATGCACTCCCGCACGCTCATGGAGTGGGTCCTCGCCATCATGGCCAACCTCCTCAAGCCCGAGGAGGTCGGCCCGGCCGAGGCGGTCTACAAGACGGTGGCGGCCCTGGTGCGCTTCGCCCCCGAGCCGCGGGTGAGGGGCGAGCGCCGGCCGTAGGGTTTCGCCGTGATCGTCGGCGTGCTCGGGCTGGGACGCATCGGCGCCACGCACGCCGCCAACCTCGCCGGCCTGCGGGACGTGGACGTCGTCGTGTTCGATCCCGACTCGGCGGCGGCCGAGCGGACGGTCGCCGCGACCGGCGGGCGCGCCCTGCCCGACCGCGACGCGGTGCTCGGCGAGGCTGACGCCGTGGTCGTCGCCACCCCGACGGCGAACCATCCCGACGACGTCGCGGCGGTCGCCGCCGCCGGCCTCCCCCTGCTGTGCGAGAAGCCGATCTCCCTCGACGTGGCGTCGACGGCGGCCTCGCTGCAGGTCGTGGAGCGAGCCGGTGTACCGCTGCAGGTCGGCTTCATGCGGCGCTTCGACCCCGGCTTCGTGGAGATGCGCCGGCTCGTCGAGTCCGGCGACCTGGGCGAGGTCTACCTCGTGCGCGCCGCGAGCCACGACCACGTCCCGCCGCACGAGTCGTACCTCGACCAGTCGGGCAGCGTCTTCCGCGACATGCACATCCACGACTTCGACGCGATCCCCTGGCTCACCGGCCGCGCCGTCGTCGAGGTCTACGCCGCCGGTTCCGTCCTCGTCGACGAGATGTTCCGGCGGCACGGCGACGTCGACATGACCGCGCTCGTCCTCGCCCTCGAAGGCGGGGTCCTGGCGTCGATCACGGGCGCGCGGGCGAACCCGCTGGGCTACGACCACCGGACCGAGGTCATCGGGTCGCTCGACGCGGTGTGTGCCGGCTGGACCGAGCGCACGCCGCTGCGGTCGGCGGACCCGGGGGACCGCCGCCGGCCTGTCGCGCCGTACCCGGCGTTCCCCGACCGGTTCGGACCGGCGTACCAGGCCGAGGTCGAGGCCTTCGTCGCGCTCGTCCGCGGTGAGGGCGAGAACCGGAGCCCGGGGCCGGTCGCGCTCGACGCCCTGCGGGTCGCGGTCGCCGCCGACCGCTCGCTGGCCGAGCACCGGCCCGTCGCCATCAGCGAAGTCACCGCGTAGGAGTCTCGTCACACGAGTGCCATCGCGACGGCGGCCTTCGGTGCGGCCTACTGCGTCTCAGCTCAGATCTCGATGACGTAGCCGTCGGGATCACGCACGTATGCGTGGGGCACGCCAGGCGCGTGCTCGCCTCGCTCCACCAAGGTTCCGCCCGCCGCCTCGATGACTGCGATCGCATCGTCGAGCTGGTCCCGGTTCAGGACCGTGATGCCGAAGTGCTCGTACCCGCCGTTCTCGCCGACCCGCTCGTCGTTCCGCACGAGGTGCAATGCGAGCGAGTCGTGCGTTCCCGGTGTGTTGAGGAAGACCAGCTCGTTCCCGTCGCGGAACTTCTCCTTCATGCCGAACGCGTCGCCGTAGAACCTGATCGACCTCTCGAGGTCGGCGACAAGCAGGTGGATGTGACGTATCCCGGCAGTCTCCACGGCCACAGAGGAGAGCCTTCCAGAGCTCGGCCGCCCTGGCGTCGCTCCATACGCGATGTCGGGTGACGTCGATATGACATTCGGTTGCGGACCTCGGGGCCCGAGTCGCGGGTGCCAACGCCGGCGGCGACGAGGTTCGAAACCGCAACGTGCTCGCTGACGACGTCGGGCTCGTCCGCGGCGACGTCGACGGCGCCGGCAGCGCGTCGATGGCCGGTGTCGCCAGTGCGAGCCCGCGGGGTGCGGTCCGCGGCCGGCGCGCCGCGGCCGGGCGAGCCAGGAAGAGATCTCGGGATTCGGGTTGCGTTTCGAATCACATCCGTGTAGTTTGTCCTGGTTCCGCTCGCCCCGAGGCGGACAGCTCGGACCCTTAGGTCCCTCCCGGTGGCAGTCCCGTTGGAGCACACGAGTTGTTCGATCGGCAGCGGTGCGAACCCAGGCGAGTGGTGCTGGCGGCGTTGCGCGCCATGGTGCGAACCCTCGATGCCCGCCTGCTGTCCTCGGCCGAGGCGGTCGAGCTGGTCGACTACTTCGCCGAGATCGAACGCCTCGGTCATGCCGGCAAGACGTTGGCGGCGGGACGGGCTGCTGAGGGCGACGCGTGGAAGCGCGCCGGTGATCGTTCTCCGGCCGACTGGCTCGCCCGGCGGACCGGCTCGAGCGTGGGCCGATCCCGCGCGGCGCTCGACACCGCGTCGAAGCTCGGCTCCGCGCCCGCGGCCGACGCCGCCCTACGAGCAGGCGAGCTGAGCGCGGATCAGGCCGCCGCCATCGCGCCCGCCGCGGCGGCCGATCCGTCCGCCGAGCCACGGCTGCTCGAGATCGCGAAGCACCAGTCGCTGCAGAAGCTGCGCGACGAGTGCGACCGCGTCCGGGCCGCGGCAGAACCCGACCCCAAGGCTCGCCACGACCGGATCCACAAGGAACGCTTCTGGAAGCGCTGGACCCGCCGCGACGGCAGCCGCGCCGGTCTGTACGCCGGCACACCCGAACAGGTCGCCCTCATCGAGGCCGCAGCCCAACCCTTCCTCGACGCCCGCATCGACGCCGCCCGTCGCGACGGCGCCCACGAGCCCAGCGAGGCGTACGCGTTCGACGGGCTCACGGCGATGGCGCGCTCCACCATGGCGACACGCACCGCGCCGGCGCCTTCTCCGGCACCGGCCCACGAAGCTGACGGTCCGGCCGGTGGTGTCGACACCGCAAGCCCTCCGTCAGGCAACCTCCCACCGGACCCGACCGGTGACGGCGGCCCCGGATCGGCGGCAAGCCCGCCCGGAAACGTGCGCGCTGCTCGCGGCGGACGGGGCCGCAAGCGGCTCAGCGAACGACGCGAGCTGTTCCTCGTCGCCGACCTCGCAGCCTGGCGTCGCGGGTTCCTCCAAACCGGCGAGACCTGCGAGATCCCCGGCATCGGCCCCGTCTCCATCGACGCCGCACGCGAGCTGTTCGGCGACGCGCTCCTGCGCATCGTTCTCCGCCACGGCGTCGACATCCGCACCGTCGTCCACGCCGGCCGCACCGCCAACGCCCTCCAAGAGACAGCCGTGCTCGTCCAACAGCACGGCCGCTGCGCCCGGCCCGGCTGCAGCCTGCCCATCAGCGAGATCGACCACGCCATCGACTACTCGACCAGTGGCATCACCACCCTCGACCAGCTCGTCGGCGTCTGCGGTCACGACCACGACCTCAAGACCCGCCACCACCACACCTACCACCGCGAACACGACGGCACGATCACCTGGATCCGGCCCGACGGCACCGAGGAACACGAACGACCGCCGCCGCCACCCGACACCAGCTGACCCCCGACTTCCCCGTCGAGGACCACCGCGACGCCGCAGCGCCTCCACGCGGCCGCTCGCGCCCCGACCTGCCCGGCGCATGCACCTTGACAACTGAAGAGAGAGCCCGAACGCCGACCATGCTCGGCGTCGACGACGGCCGCTCCCCCGGCTCCGCGTCAGGGTGAGCTGCTCAGCCGCCGAGAAGCTGACGGAACTCGGCCGCAAGCTCCCCGACGTCGTCGCGTAGCCGGGCGGGATCAGCGTGGGTGAGAAGCGACCGCGACGCGCTCGGGAACACCCGGTCGGGACACGAGCTGAACACATGTGCAACATCGGCCGGGCTCGCGCCTTGCCGACCGACGCCGGGCGCCAGGTACAGCGCGTTTGGCGCAGCGAAGTCCAAGCGCGGGGTCATGTGGGTCGGACCGATCACCGCGCCGACCGGTCCGATGCCTCCCGGTGCAAGCTCGGCGTTCAGCTCGCGGATCGCGTCGAGCAATGACTGCTCCACCGAGCGGCCCTCGCCGTCGACTGACGCCTGAACCGAACGGCCCTCGACGTTCGACGATCGAGTCACGACGAGGACACAGCTTCCAGACTCAGCCGCTCGAGCAACGAGGGGCGCCATCGCCGCGACTCCGAGATAGGGGTGAACCGTGAGCGCGTCAGCCCTCATCGGAGCATCTGGGCCGAGATAGGCCTCGGCGTACGCCTGGTTGGTCGAGCCGACGTCACCACGCTTGGCATCGAGCACGACCAGCAGACCGGCGCTGCGGGCCTCGTCGATCAGGCGCGTCAGAGCCCGGATCCCTCGCCATCCATGGCGCTCGTAGAACGCGGCTTGGGGCTTGATGAGTCCAACGGTGTCCGCGGCGATCGGCAGGACGATGTCGATGAAACGCTCCAGGCCGTCGGGGGTGTCGCCGACGCCCCAGTCATCGAGGATGTCTCCGGATGGATCCAATCCCCAGGTGAGCGGGCCCCGCAGGCGTCTCACGGCGTCGAACCGAACTGCGAAGGAGTCAGCCACGACGACAACTCTCGCGCAAGGACACTGATCCGAGGGGCACCACGGGCGCCACCTTCCGGGGGGTCGGGGCGCTCAAGACGCGCCGTTCGGGCGCGACGACCTCAACCACTTCTCGGCAGCGTTAGGCGTGTGAAATCGCTGCTCAGCGGCCAGATCACACGTCGTTCTCTGCAGAACGCGAGGAACACCTAGCCGGCGATCGGGCGCGCAAGAGTCCGCCCGCGGTGGACTCGCCGGCGCGTCCCGTGCCGTCGCGGGCGGGCGGCGTCGGTGACGCCGAGGTCCAACGGAGGAGGACCGGCAGACAACGAACCGGGCCCCGGCGGGTCCGCTCAGAGGGCGTCGGGCGCCACGAGCCAGATGACGCGGGTGGCGCGGATGCGCTGGGCGGGGAGGTCCTCGCCGGCGCAGAGCCGCCGCCAGGCGTCGCGCTTCTCCTCGCCGGCAACGGTGACCACCGCCAGCTGCGACCGGGCGATCGCCGGGAGCGTGAAGGTGATCCGGGGGTGCGGGTGGGCGTCGTCGCCGGCCTCGACCACGAACCGGTCCTCCACGTCCAGCTGGGGCGCGCCGGGGAAGAGCGAGGCGGTGTGGCCGTCGGCGCCCAGGCCGAGGTGCACGAGCTCGACCGGCGGGAGCGCGCGGACCAGCTCGTCGTAGCGGTCGGCACCGAGACCGACCATCGAGTGCACGGTCACCGGCTTGACGTGGTCGAGCAGCACGCGCCGGGCCATGCCCTCGTTGGAGTCGTCGTGGTCCACCGGCACCCGGCGCTCGTCGCCGAGCAGCACGGTCACACCCCGCCAATCGACGTCGCGCGCGGCCAGCGCGGCGTAGCAGCGCCGGGCCAGCCCGCCTCCGGAGAGGGCGACGGACTCCGGTGCCTCCTCGACGACCAGGTCCGCGAACGCGGCCGGCACGTCGTCGACGATCCGCACCTCGCCGAACGGTGCGGTCACCCCCGCGACACCCGGCTCGCGGCCTGCGGCTGGAACGCCCGTGACCACGCGCCGGCACCGGCGAGACCGGCGTCGTCACCGAGCGATGCGTTCACGATCCGGATGGGCCTGGGCATGGCCCGAGGCCCTTGCGCCGCCACGAGCGCCCGGATGGGCTCGAGCACGAGGTCGCCCACCAGGCCGAGCCCGCCGCCCACGACGATGACCTCGGGCGTGAACAGGTGGGCCAGGCTCACGGCGCCGATCGCCGCGGCGTGCACCACCCGCTCGAAGATCCGCGTCGCGGTGACGTTGCCGGCTCGCACCAGCTCGATCAACCCGACGCCGTCCTCGGCCAGTCCCGCCTCGCGGGCCAGCTCGGTCAGCGCCGACCCGCTGCCCAGCTGCTCGACGGTCGCCTTCTCCCCCTCGGCCAGCGCCCGCCCGTCGACGATCGTGTGGCCAACCTCCGCGACCGAGCGCCGACCGTGGATGAGCAGACCCCCGGCCACCACGCCGGCGCCGATGCCCGTCGAGATCGTCAGGTAGGCGACGTCGCAGAAGTCGCGGCCCGCACCGAACCACGCCTCCCCCACGGCCGCCAGGTCGGCGTCGTTGGCGAGCGCCACCTCGACACCGAGCTCGTCCCGCAGCACCGCCTCGGTCAGGACGTCGTCCCAGGCCGGCGGCAGGTTGGGGGCGTACTCGAGGACGCCGGCGCCGTAGTCGACCCGGCCGGGGACGCCGATCACCGCGTCGCCGACCTCGCCGCGCGCCATGACCGACCTCGCGAGGTCGACGAGGCCGTCGCGGGTCGGATCCTGCGGGGTGGCGACCTCCTCCCGCTCCTCGACCCGTCCGTCGCGGTCGACGAGGGCCGCCCGCATGTTCGTCCCGCCGAGGTCGACGGCGAGGGTGCGGAGGCTCAACGGGGCACCCGCCACCCGCCATGGGGCTCGGCGAGCACGTCGGCCGCGGCGGGACCCCACGTGCCGGCGTCGTACTGGCGAACGGGGCCGGGGTGATCGATCACGGGCTGCACGACCCGCCACGCCTCGGTCACCGTGTCGACGCGGGCGAAGCGGGCCTGGTCACCCTCGATGGCGTCCTCGAGCAGGCGCTCGTACGCCTCCCGCCGCGCCCCGAGGACCCGATCGAAGTCGACGTCGAGCGCCACCGACCTCGTCCGCAGGTGGTCGCCGGGCGCCTTGGCCGACAGGTGCATCGTCACGCCCTCGTCACCGCTCAGGCGGAAGACGAGCTCGTCGGGTTCGGGCTCGACGCTCTCCTGCGTGAACAGCAGCCGAGGGGGCGCGTGGAAGCGGATCACGGCCTCGGTGGCGCTGCCCGCCAGCCGCTTCCCGGCCCGGATGAGCCACGGGACCCCCGCCCAGCGCCACGAGTCGATCTCGAGACGCATGGCGATGTAGGTCTCGACCGAGGAGTCGGGGTCGACATCGTCCTCGTCGCGGTAGCCGCGGTACTGCCCGCGCACGACCTGCGTCGGATCGACAGCCCGCATCGCCTTCAGCACCTTGGCCCGCTCGTCGCGCAGGGCGGCAGCATCGGCCGCGACCGGCGGCTCCATGGCGAGGAGGCACACGACCTGCAGCAGGTGGTTCTGCACCACGTCGCGGAGAGCGCCCACGGTCTCGTAGAACCGGCCCCTCCCCTCGACCCCGAAGGACTCGGCCATCGTGATCTGCACGCTGCTGACGTAGCGGCGGTTCCAGATCGGCTCGAGCAGCGAGTTGGCGAACCGGAACACGAGCAGGTTCTCGACCGACTCCTTGCCGAGGTAGTGGTCGATGCGGAACGTGCGGTCCTCGGGGTACGCCCGGGCCAGACAGCGGTCGAGCTGGTCGGCGGAGCGGACGTCGCGCCCGAACGGCTTCTCGACGACGATCCGGCCGCGGTTGGCGTCGACGGCGACGAGCCCGTCGATCACGTCGTCGAACAGCTCGGGCGGGATGGCGAGGTAGACGAGCGGGCACGCCGACGCCTTGATCTCCTCGGCCAGCCGCTCGTAGGTCTCTCGGCTGCGGTAGTCGCCCTGCACGTAGGTCAACCGCTCGAGCAGGCTCTTCAGCACCCGCGGCACCGTGTCGATCCCCTTCGCCGAGAGCGACTCCTCGGCCCGGATCCGGAGCCGGTCGGTGTCCCAGTCGGACGACGCCACGCCGACGATCGGAAGGTCCCAGCCGCGCGCGGTCAGGTGGTAGAGCGCGGGGAACAGCTTCTTGAACGCGAGGTCACCGGTGATGCCGAAGAGCACCAGGGAGTCGGCCGCCTCCGCCTCGGTGGTCATCCTGGCTGCACCTTCCCCTCGGCGCCGTCGACCGCCTTCTCCGCCGGCCGCCGCTCGATGGCCTGCTCGCTGTGGCCGCCGAACTGGCTGCGCAGGGCGGAGATCACCTGCATCGCCGGCGAGACCTCGACCCGCGACTCGAACCGGGCGAACAGCGCGGCGGTGATGACCGGCAGTGGCACGGCGAGGCGGACGCCCTCGTTGACCGTCCACCGTCCCTCGCCGGAGTCGCTGGCGTGGCCGCGGAAGCCGCTGAGGTGGGGATCCGCTTCGAGCGCCAGCACCAGGAGGTCGAGCAGCCACGAGCGCACCACGCTGCCCTGGCGCCACACCCGGAAGGCGGCGTCGACGTCGACGTCCAGATCCGCCGCGCCGAGCAGCTGGTAGCCCTCGGCGTAGGCCTGCATCAGGCCGTACTCGATGCCGTTGTGCACCATCTTCGTGTAGTGCCCGGCGCCGGTCGGCCCCACGTGGGCCCACCCGCCCGGCTCCACCAGCGACTCGAACAGCGGGGTGAGGAGCGCGACGTCGTCTGCGTCGCCGCCGACCATCAGGCAGTAGCCCTCCTCCAGCCCCCACACGCCGCCGCTCGTGCCCACGTCGACGAAGTGCACGCCCCGCTCCCGCAGATGCTCGGCGTGCTGCTCCGAGTCGCGGAAGAAGGTGTTGCCGCCGTCGATCACCACGTCGCCGGCGTCGAGGAGGCCCCCGAGCGTCTCGACGACGTCGTCGGTCGGCCGGCCGGAGGGCACCATCACCCAGACGACGCGCGGTGCGTCGAGCGCGGCCGCCAGCGCGGCGAGCGACTCCGCGTCGGAGATCGACAGGTCGCGATCGAACCCGATCACGTCGTGACCGTCGCGCCGGAGCCGCTCGGCCATGTTGGCGCCCATGCGCCCGAGCCCGACCATGCCGAGCTTCATGCCAGCGCTCGCAGGTCATCGAGGCTCACCCGGCCGGCGCGGAGCCCTCGCGCCTGCAGGGCGAGAAGGTCACCGGCCGCCTGGGCCTGCTTGAGCGCCGAGAAGCCGTAGGGCGTCCCGGGGATCTCGACGTCGGACGGGTCGTCGCCCACCACCTGGAGGAAGATCCCCGACGGGGGCCCGCCCTTGTGGAGCTGACCGGTCGAGTGGAGGAAGCGGGGACCGATGCCGACGGCCGTGGCCACCCGCAGACGATCGCGCAGCGCCACCCGCACCCGCTCCAGGTCGGCGAGGAGCTCGGCGTCACCCGGGTCGACGAAGGCCAGGATCGTGACGTAGTCGCCCGGTGCCGCGGTCTTCAGCAGCACGTCGGGGCTCACCGAGTCGATCGCCGGCAGCCCCTCGCGCAGGACACGATCGGTGGCGTCCTTGGCCGCCTGCACGTCGGGCTGGTCGAAGGGGTTGATGCCGAGCACCGCGCCGGCCAGGGCGACCGCCATCTCCCAGAGCATCACCCGAGCGCCCAGCTCGCCCCGCAGCTCGACCACTGGATGGCCGGCGGCGACCAGGTCGTCGAGGCCGTCGGTCCCGACGTGCGCGACGAACAACCGATCCTCGCCGTAGACCTCGGGTGGCCCGAGAGGCTCACCGACGACGGGCACGATCCCGCGACCGTCCTTGCCCGTCGACTCCGCGACCAGCTGCTCGACCCACAGCCCGAAGGCGGCGATCTCCCCGGGGAGCACGAGCGTGAGCTTGTCTCGTCCCGCGCGCGCGGCGGCGCCCAGGATCGCGGCGAAGCGGACCGCGTCGGCGTCACCGACGGCCGAGGCCGGTCCGAGCAACGTGCCCTCGACATCGATGCCGAGGAGGGCGGCGGGGACGAGGCCGAACAGCGACAGGGCCGAGTAGCGGCCACCGATGTCGGGACGGTTCTCGAAGACCCGTTGGAAGCCGCGCGCACGCCCGAGGTCGGCGAGCGCGGTGCCGGGGTCGGTGATGGCGACGAACCGGTCGCCCCGTCCGCCGGTGGCCGCCCAGAAGTGGGCGAGCTGGCTGGTGGTCTCGATCGTGGTGCCCGACTTCGAAGCGGCGATGAAGGTGGTGTCGTCGACGGGCACCCGCGCGATTGCCGCCGGGTCGGTCGTGTCGAGGACGCGCAGGTCGACCGAGGAGTGCTGCGAGTGAGCGAGCACCTCGGGGAACAGGCTCGACCCGCCCATCCCGAGCAGCGCGGCCCGCCCGCCGGCGTCGACGGTGAGGTCGGCACCTCGGACGTCGTCGATCACCCGGAGCCAGCCCAGCCGGTCGGCGACCTCGGTGGGGTCGTCCTGCCACAGCGTGTGGTCGCCGGCGCGCATGCGCCGGGCGGCGTCGCGGCCCCGCAGGTCGGCTTCGACGGCATCGACCGCGGACTGCAGCGGGCCGAGCTCAGTGCGCGTGAGGAGCGACGCCATCCCCGGCGACGCTACCCAGCGGCTGCCGCCACCTCACGTGCCGCGTCGGCGGCGAGTTCGGCGGTGCGCTCGATGTCGTCCCAGGTGTGGGCCAGGCTCGGGAACAGCGCCTCGTACGGCCCAGGGGCCATGGCGATCCCCCGCTGGAGCATGGCGGTGAAGAACCGCCGGTAGAGGCCGGTGTCGGCCGCCGCCTTGGCCTCGTCGTAGTTGCGCACCGGCGTGGCGCTGAAGTGCAGGCCGACGAGGGTGCCGATGCGGGGCACCTGCACGGGCAGGCCCTGGGCGCTGATCGAGCTCTGCAGGGCCTGCTGGAGCTCGCCCGCCCGGCCCGCCAGCATCGTGTAGGCGGTGTCGTCGAGCAGCTCGAGCACGGCCAGCCCGGCGGCGGTGGCCAACGGGTTCCCCGACAGCGTGCCCGCCTGGTACACCTCGCCGAGGGGGGCCAGATGGGTCATGAGCTCGCGCCGGCCCCCGAACGCGCCCACGGGCAGGCCGCCGCCGATCACCTTGCCGAAGCACCACAGGTCGGGCGTGATCCCGAAGTGCTCCGTGGCACCGCCGCGCGCGATGCGGCAACCGGTGATCACCTCGTCGAAGATCAGCAGCGCCCCCGCCGCCGAGCACGCGTCGCGGAGGCCCTCGAGGAAGCCGGGAGCAGGCGCGACGACCCCCATGTTGGCGGCGACGGGCTCGACGATCACCGCCGCCACCCGCTCGTCGAGCTCGGGCACCACGTTGTAGGGCACCACCACCGTGTCGGCCACCGCCCCGGCGGTGACGCCCGCCGAGCCGCTGATCCCCTGGTTGGCGATGCCGCTCCCGCCCGCCGCCAGCAGCGAATCGCTGTGGCCGTGGTAGCAGCCGGCGAACTTCACGATCACGTCGCGACCGGTGGCGCCGCGCGCGAGGCGGACGGCCGACATGCCCGCCTCGGTGCCGCTCGACACCAGCCGGACCATCTCGAGGCCCGGCACCCGGCGGGTCAGCTCCTCGCACAGGCGGACCTCGCCGAGGGTGGGCGCGCCGTAGGTGGTCCCGCGGGCCAGCGCCTCCTGGAGGACACCGAGCACGGTCGGGTGAGCGTGGCCGAGGATGATGGCGCCGTAGCTCTGCACGTAGTCGAGGTAGCGGTTGCCGTCGACGTCGGTGACCCACGCGCCGTCGGCGCTGGCCACGAAGTAGGGCCTGCCGCCGACGGAGCCGAACGCCCGCACGGGTGAGCTGACACCGCCGGGCATCACCCGCAGGGCGCGCTCGAACAGGGCGTCGTTGGTGTAGCGCGGCATCAGCCGAGCGACTCGGCCAGCTCGCGGGCGAAGTAGGTGAGGATCACGTCGGCTCCGGCGCGCTTCACCGCGGTGATGTGCTCGATCGCCACCGCGTCGCCGTCGATCCACCCGTTGGCCGCGGCCGCCTTGACCATCGCGTACTCGCCGGAGACGTGGTACGCGGCGACGGGCACCTCGACCGCGTCGCGCACGCGCGCCAGCACGTCGAGGTAGGCGAGTGCCGGCTTCACCATGACCATGTCGGCACCCTCGTCGACGTCGAGCAGCACCTCGGCGATCGCCTCGCGGGCGTTGCGGGGGTCCTGTTGGTACGCCTTGCGATCCCCGCCGCCGGCGATGGTGACGTCGACCGCGTCGCGGAACGGGCCGTAGAGCGCCGACGCGTACTTGGCGGCGTAGGCGAGGATCGCCGTCTCGGTGTGCCCGTCGCCGTCGAGGGCGGCGCGGATCGCCGCGACCTGGCCGTCCATCATCCCGCTCGGGGCCACGATGTCGGCGCCGGCCGCAGCCTGAGCGCGCGCCGCGCGCGCGTACAGCTCGAGGGTGGCGTCGTTGTCGACCGTGCCGTCGTCGCGCACCACCCCGCAGTGGCCGTGGTCGGTGTACTCGTCGAGACACAGGTCGGCCATGAGGACGAGCTGGTCGCCGACCTCGTCGCGCAGGTCTCGCAAGGCCACCTGGACGATCCCGTCGGGATCCCACGCCCCGCTGCCCTCGCCGTCCTTCACGGTGGGGACACCGAAGAGGATCACCCCCGGCACGCCGAGGGCCGCGAGCTCGGAGACCTCCTTGCGCAGCGACTCGCGGGTGTGCTGCACCACGCCCGGCAGCGATGCGATCGGCGCCGGCTGGTCGATCCCCTCGCGGACGAAGAGGGGCGCGACCAGGTCGTCGACGGACAGCCGGGCCTCGGCGACGAGGCGCCGGAGGGCTGGTGTGCGACGGAGGCGGCGAAGGCGGCGTGCGGGGTAGCCCACTGCAGGAGAGGTTACGAGGTGAGGTGGGCGACCAGCCGATCGACGAGGCCGGCGGCGGTGTGGGGGTCGGCCTCGACGGTGACGGTGAGGCCGCGCGCCCGAGCGGCGGCGCTCGTCGCCGGACCGATGGAGGCCACCACCGGTGGCACCCGGGACGTGCCGTTGGCGTCGACGTAGGCGTCGACCGCGGAGGCGGAGAGGAAGGCGAGGGCGTCCGCCCCCTCGACGGCGGGGGGCGACAGCGGGACCGTGCGGTAGACGGGCACCACGTCGACGACCCACCCACGGGCGCGCAGCCCGTCGGGGAGGACGTCGCGGGCCATTGCCGCCCGCGGCAGCAGGGCACGGTGGGGACCGGCGGGCAGCGCATCGAGCAGCGACTCGGCCACCGCTTCGGGCGCCACGAGGTCGGCGGCGACGTGCCACGCCGCCAGCGCGTCGGCGGTCGCCGGCCCGATGGCGGCGACGCGGGCCGCGCCGAAGGCGCGGGCGTCGCGGAGGTGGGGAACGAAGCGGTCGACGGCGTTCGCCGAGGTGAACAGCACCCAGTCGTAGGCGCCGACGGCATCGGCCGCGGCCCGGACGGCGTCGACGTCGCCGCCGGCGATCTCGATCGCCGGCGTGTCCGCCACCTCTGCACCCGCGGCCCGGAGGGGGAGGGCGACGCGCCGAGCGGTCCCGCCCGTGCCGAGCACCTGGATCCGAGTGCCGAACAGCGGGCGGGTCTCGAACCAGGCGACCTCGAGGCCGGCGACGGCACCGATCACGATCACCGCCGGCTGGCCGACCTCCGCACGCCCGAGCGCACCCAAGGTCGTGCGCACCGTGCGCTGCTCGGGGCGGGTCCCCCAGGTGATGGCCGCCGCCGGCGTGTCGGGCGCGAGCCCGCCGGCGATCAACCGGGTGGCGATGGCGTCGCGCGTCGCGACGCCCATGAGGACGACGATCGTCCCGCCGACGCGCGCCACCGCCTCCCAGTCGGTGTCGACCGACGCCCACGGATCCTCGTGCCCGGTGACCACGGTGAACGACGTCGACAGGCCGCGGTGGGTGACGGGGATGCCGGCGTAGGCGGGTGCGGCGATGGCGGAGGTGATGCCGGGCACGACCTCGTAGGGCACCCCGGCCGCCGCGAGGGCGGCCGCCTCCTCGCCGCCCCGGGCGAACACGAAGGGGTCGCCGCCCTTCAGACGGACGACCTCGAGGCCGGCCTGGCCCCGCTCCACGAGCAGCCGGTTGATCTCCTCCTGGGGCGTGCTGGGGCCGCGCGGGGTCTTCCCCACGCTGATGCGCTCGGCCTGAGGCGGCGCGAGGTCGAGCAGCGAGCCGATCGAGAGCCGGTCGTAGAGCACGACGTCGGCCCGCCCCAGCACCTCGGCGCCCCGAACCGTCAGGAGCCCCGGGTCTCCCGGCCCCGCCCCCACCAGGTAGACGGTCACCCGGTGAAGCCCGACTCGGCGAGGAGGTGGCGGCCGCCGCCGCCGAGCATCTCCGTCGCCAGCGCCACCCCGTCGCCGTCGTTCTCGGCCCGCAGCACGACGTGCCCGTCGAGCGAGGCCAGCATCGCCCGCAGGCGGAGAGCGCCATCGGGCTCGACGGTGCAGTAGGCGCCGGCGGGCAGGTCGCACCCGCCCCCGAGCGTCGCCAGCCATGCCCGCTCGGCGTCGACGCAGCGCCGTGACGGTTCGTGCTCGATGGCAACCACGAGGTGGGCGAGCTCCGGCCGGCACTCCACCGCGAGCGCTCCCTGGGCCACCTGCGGCAGCATCACGGTGGTCGCCAGCACCTCGGCGACCGCGTCGTCCCGCCCGAGCCGGTGCAGCGCGGCGAGCGCGACCACCACGGCGGCGAAGTCGCCCGCCTTCTCGAGCCGGGTGCCGATGTTGCCCCGCAGGTCGGCGAAGGTGAGATCGGGACGGCGGTCCGCCAGCTGGACCCGGCGCCGAGTCGACCCCGTGGCGACGGTGCCGCCCGGGGGGATGCCGTCGAGCGTCGCCCCGACCAGGGCGTCGCGCGCGTCGGCGCGCTCGGGCACCGCCGCCAGCACCAGGCCCTCGGGCTGCAGCTCGGGACTCGACGGCAGGTCCTTTGCCGAGTGCACAGCGAGGTCGGCGCGGCCGTCGAGCACCGCGACCTGCACCTCCTTGGTGAACACGCCCCGGCCTCCGATGGCCGAGATGGGCACGTCGCGGTTGCGGTCGCCGGCGGTGTCGACGACCACCTCCTCGACCTCGAGGCCGGGGTGGGCGACGCGCAGGAGGGCACCGACGTGGGCCGCCTGCCAGCGGGCGAGAGCGCTCCCCCGGGTCGCGACCCGGAGCCGGTCCATGGTCAGTCGAGGAACAGCTCGCGGATCGCGTCGGCGTAGCGCTCGCCGCGCGCGGTGCCGGCCGCGTCCTTGAGCCGGACCGTCGGCTCGTGGAGCAGCTTGGCCACGATGCTGCGGGTGGCGGCGTCGAGCGCGGCCCGCTGCTGGTGGTCGAGGCCCCTCGCCGCCCGCTCGACCTCGGCGGCGCGGAGCTCCTCGACCGCGCCCCGCAGGGCCGCGACGAGGGGCGCCACCTCGCGCCCGCCGGCCACGTCGCGGAACCGGGCCACCTCGTCGTCGATCAGGTCGCGCACGCGGCTCGCCTCGCGGCGGCGCTCGGCGAGCCCGACGTCGGCGAAGGCCCGGAGGTCGTCCATGTCGAGGATGGTCACGCCCGGGATGGCGCCGGCGCTCGGATCGACGTCACGGGGCACGGCCACGTCGACGATCAGCAGCTCCCGTCCGTTCCGGCGCTCGGCGACGACCTCCAGGGAGTGGGCGTCGACGAGGAAGTCGGACGCACCGGTCGAGGTGAGCAGCACGTCGACCTCGACGAGCGCCTCGCCGAGGGCGGCGAGCTCGATGGGACGTCCGCCGACGGTGGCGGCGAGCGCCTCGGCTCGGGCGGCGGTGCGGTTGGCGACGCGCACGTCGCGCACGCCGGCGCCGACGAGCGACGCGACCATGCCCTCGCCCATCTCGCCGGCGCCGAGCACGAGCACCCCCCGGCCGTCGAGGCCGCCGAGCCGCTCGGCCGCCAGGGCGACGGCGGCCGAGGACACCGAGACCGCCGAACGGCCGATGCCGGTCTCGGTCCGCACCCGCTTGCCGACCTCGACGGCGTGGCGGAACAGGAGGTTGAGCGAGCCGCCCGCGGCCCGCTCGCTGGACGCCACCTCCCACGCCCCGCGCACCTGGCCGAGGATCTCGCTCTCCCCCAGCACCGCGGAGTCGAGCCCCGCCGCCACCGTGAACAGGTGGGCGACGGCGCCGTAGTCGTGGAACGTGTAGAGGTGGTCGCTGAGCTCCTCGGGCGCCAGGAAGGCCAGCGCGCAGAGGAAGTCGCGCACGTCGCCCACCGCGCCGTGGAAGCGCTCGGCCTGGACGTAGATCTCGGTGCGGTTGCACGTGGAGAGCACCACGGCTTCGGCGATGTCGTCGCGCGACACCAGATCGTGGAGCGCCTTGGGCAGGCGGTCGGCCGGCACCGCCAGCCGCTCGAGCATGTCGAGCGGGACGGTGCGGTGGTTCACTCCGACGACGATCACAGACACGCCTGCAGGCGCTCCCTTGCTTCGGCCAACCGTCCCTGGCGGACCAGGTCGAGCAACCCCGAGTCGAGCGCCTCGCGCCAGGCGAGCCCCTCGGTCGGCGTCCCGTCCGATCGTAGGGCCTCGCGCCGCTCGCGCAGGATTTCGAGCAGCATCTCGTACTCGGGACCGAGCTCAGCCTCGAACCGGGATCGCAGCCAGGAGGCCAGCGCCGGGCTGTGCCCACCGGTCGACACCGCCACCTGGATCGGCCCCCGCCGGGCCACCGCCGGGAGCGTGAACGAGCAGTGGGCGGGGTCGTCGGCGCTGTTGACCCACACCCCCGCCGCCTCGCCCTCGGCGAAGACCTGGGCGTCGACGGCGGTGCCCGTGGCGGTCACCGCCAGCCGGTAGCCGGCGACCTCGCCCGCCTGGTAGGGCCGCCGGACCACGGTCACCTCGAGAGCGCTGATGCTCGCGTCCACCTCGGGGGCGACCACGGTGACGACCGCGCCCGCCTCCACCAGGCGGCGGACCTTGCCGGCCGCGACCCGCCCGCCTCCGACCACCAGCACCGGCCGTCCCTCGACCACGAGGTTCACCGGGTAGGAGATGGCCGGCCCCTCAGGCGGTGGCAGCCGGCAGGTTCGACCGCTGCTGGTAGAAGCTCAGGATCTGCAGCTCGACGGCGAGGTCGACCTTGCGCAGCGACACGTCGTCGGGGACCGACACCATGGCCGGAGCGAAGTTGAGGATGGCTCGGACGCCGGCGGCGACCAGCGCGTCGGCGACCTCCTGGGCGGCGTGGGCCGGTGTCGCGATCACGCCGATGGCGACGCCGGTGGTCCGCACGACGTCGTCGAGGTCGTCCATCCCCCGCACGACGAGGTCGCCGATGCGCTCGCCCACCTTGGCCGGATCGGCGTCGATCAGCGCCCCCACGGGGAAGCCGCGCTCGCCGAAGCCCCGGTAGTTGGCGAGGGCGCGCCCGAGCGGGCCGACGCCCACGATGAGGACCGGCCGCTCCTGGTTGAGCCCGAGCTCGGCGCTCATCTGGAACAGGAGGTACTGGACGTCGTAGCCGACGCCCCGGGTGCCGAAGGAGCCCAGGTAGGACAGGTCCTTGCGGACCTTGGCGGCGTTGACGCCCGCCATCTCGGCGAGGGTCTCCGACGAGATCGTCGCCGTCCCGGTGGCGGCGACCTCGAGCAGGCTGCGCAAGTAGACGGGCAGCCGCGTGACCGTTGCCTCCGGGATGTGCCGGTCGCCCACGAGCGGCGATGGTAGCCCGCGTTCACAAGCGAACAAAGCACCGCCTGCAAGATCTCGAGTCGACGGAAGCCCTGGTGGGGCCCCCAACAGCCCGAGATCTCGGACTCAGTCGCGGAGGTGGCGGCGGAGCACCTTGCCGGCGAGGCCCTGGGGGATCTCCTCGACGAACAGGATCTTCGAGGGGCACTTGTACCGGGCGATGCGGGTGGCGCAGAACTCGATGAGGGTCTCCTCGTCGACGTGCTGGCCGGCGCCCACCACCACGTACGCCTTGACCGCCTCCCCGGTGTGCGGGTGCTCGACGCCGACGACCGCCACCGCCTCGACGCCGGGGTGCTCGAGCAGCGCCTCTTCGACCTCGGCCGGGTAGACGTTGAAGCCCGAGACGATGATGAGGTCCTTGGCCCGATCGACGATCCGGAGGTTCCCGTGGTCGTCGGCCACCGCGATGTCGCCCGTGCGCAGCCAGCCGTCCTCGGTGAGGGCGAGGCGGGTGGCGGCCTCGTCGTTCCAGTAGCCGGCGAACACGTTCGGTCCGCGCACCCAGATCTCGCCGGGGTCGCCGAGGAAGGCGTCCTCGCCCTCGGCGTCGACGAGACGGATCTCGACCCCGGGGATGGGCCGACCGATCGAGCCGTCGTGCAGCTCGCCGCCCACCGACGAGGTGACCGTCGGCGACGCCTCGGTGAGGCCGTAGCCCTCGGCGATCGCGACACCGAACCGCTCGCGCATCGCCGCGGCTGTCTCCGGGGGGAGGCGCGAGGCCCCCGATGCCGCGATGCGGACCTTTGCGAACGCATCGGGCGGCACGCCGGGCATGGTCGCCCACGCCGACCACATCGGCGGCGCCCCGGGGAGGATCGTCACGCCGTGGTCGCGGATCGAGTCGAGCGCGGAGACGGGATCGAACCGCTCGGCGAGGATCACCGTGGCGCCGCCGCTGAGGGTGAGGCCGAGCACGATGTTCAAGCCGAAGATGTGGAACAGCGGCAGGACCCCGTAGGTGACGTCGGTCGCGTGCACCGTCCGGTCGGGGATCGCCTGCAGCTGGCGGATGTTGGCGTGCAGGTTGCCGTGGGTGAGCATCGCGGCCTTGGGCGAGCCCCCGGTGCCGGCGGTGAAGGTCAGCACCGCCAGGTCGCCCGGGGCCCGTTCGACGAGCGGGGCGGGCTCGCTGGCCAGCAGCTCCTCGAGCTCGTCCGGCAGCACCACGTGCCGCAGCGACCGCACTCGGTCACGATCGACGCCGCTCACCGCCGTCGCACCGGTCGGGCCGGCGAGCACGACGGACGCGTCGACCGCCGCCAGCTCGTGCTCGAGCTCGGCCGTCGGGCTGCTCGGATTCAGGGGGACGGCGACGGCGCCGCAGCCGAGCACCGCGAGGTACGACACCACGAAGTAGCGGTTGTTGGCGCAGACGATGGCGACCCGGTCGCCCGCTTGCACGCCGAGGCCGCCGAGGCCGCCGCGCAGCGCCGAGACCTGGCGGCCGAGCTCACCGTAGGTCGTCGGCTTCCCCCGGCTCACGAACGCGACGGCGTCGTCGGGATGGCCGTCGGCGATCGCTGCGAGGTTCACCGGCGGAAGGTAACCCGATCGGCGCGGGGATCGCTCGCGTCGGGCGCCACCGTCGCTGCGTAGGCTTCGCGGCGGATGGCCGACCCGATCAAGGTGATGCTGGTCGACGACATCGACCACGTGCGCCGCATGCTGCGCAACATGCTCGACCTCGACGGGTTCGAGGTGGTCGCCGAGTCGTCGAGCGGGGCCGCTGCGCTCGACGCCATCGACGACGCCGACCCCGACGTCGTCGTCATCGACTACTCCATGCCCGACATGGACGGGGTGGAGACCGCCCGCCGCATCAGGGCGGCCCGACCCGAGCAGATCATGATCATGTACACCGCCTACCTCCAGCCCGAGGTCGAGGCCCTCGCCCGCGATGCCGGGGTCGCGCTCGTCCTGGGGAAGGTGGAGGGGCTCGAGTCGCTGGAGCGGGAGATCGCCCGCCTCTGCGGGACCACCTTCTAGCGGGCCTGGAAGAAGAGCTGGATCGTCGCCGCCAGCAGGAGGGCGCCGAGCAGGAGGGCGATGGTGATGACGGTGCCGGGTCTCACGGTCGTCTTCCTAGTCGCACTTCGGTGACCGTCCCACGTTCGTCGCCGGCCGCTTCGAGCACGACCTCGGTGACCGGTGCGAGCCCGAGCTCGGCCGCCGCCGAGCGCCGGTCGAAGCACAGCGACACGAGTCCGTAGGAGTCGACGACGAGTCCCAGCTGACCGGCGGGGATGTCGGCGTAGGTGCCCGCCTTCACCGCGGTCCGGACGACCTCGCCCGCCCGCACCACCACGCGGTCGCCGAGCTCGGCGAGCTCGTCGGCGTCGACGTTGAGCTGGGCGTTGCCGTAGCGGTCGACCCACAGCACCTCGCAGGTGAGCGTGTCGCCCTCGCGGGTGGTGAGCGGCAGGATGCCCGGCAGCAGCGAGGCGGTGTCGACCTCCGGGCCGAGCGCTTCGATCGGCACACCAGCGGCGAGGTGGGCGGCGGCCGGCGCGAACACGTCGCGGCCGGCGAACGTCGGCCCGGGGGACGGGAGGTGGTACTCGACGTTGGTGAGCTCGACGGCTCGCTCGGCGCCGCCGGTCATCGCCACCGCGGACGCGAGCAGGCCGTTGTCGGGACCGACGAAGATCCCCTCGCCCCCGGCGACCTCGATGGCCACCGCCCGGCGGGCGGTGCCGACGCCGGGATCGACCACGGCGAGGATCACCCCGGCGTCGACGTACTGGATGGCCCGGGCCAGCGCGAGCGCGCCGGCTCGCAGGTCGTGCGGTGGGATGCCATGGGTCAGGTCGACGACCGTGGCGTGGGGCGCGATGGTGCGGATGACGGACTTGACGACCCCGACGAACTCGTCCTCGGTGCCGTAGTCGCTGAGGAAGGAGATGGTGTGGTGGAGGCGGCGCTCGCTCAACCTGCCGCGGTGAAGCCGTCGGCCAGGTAGCGGTCGACGTCCTCCTCGGTCAGCCGGTAGGACTTGCCGACGCGGACGGCGGCGAGATCGCCGGCCTTGATCAGCCGGTAGACCGTCATCGTCGAGACCCGCAGGGTGTCGGCGACCTCGGCCACCGTCAGGAAACGCGCGCGCTGCGCCATGCCAGCCCTCCTACTCCGCTTCCGCACTGTAGGCCCCCGTTGCTGGTGGGGGAAAGGGGGCAGGAGTCAGCGGCCGAGCTCGCGCGAGCGCCGCGTGGCGGCCTGCACGGCGTCGAGGAACGCCGCCCGCACGCCGGCCGCCTCCAGGGCATGGAGCCCGGCGGCGGTGGTGCCACCCGGTGAGGTCACCTGCGCCCGCAGCGCCTCGGGGGTCTCGCCGGTCTCGACGAGCAGGCGGGCAGCACCCACGAGGGTCTGGGTCGCCAGCGCGGCGCTGATGTCACGGGGCAGGCCGGCCAGCACGCCCGCCTCGATCAGTGCTTCGGCGACGAGGAACACGTAGGCGGGGCCGGAGCCCGAGAGCCCGGTCACGGCGTCGAGCAGCGACTCGGGCACCCGCACGACGGTGCCGACGGCCCCGAGGATCGACTCGGCCCACGCCAGGTCGTCCTCGCCGGCGCCGGTGCCGGCGGCGATCGCCGCTGCCCCCGCCCCCACCAGCGCCGGGGTGTTGGGCATGGCCCGCACCACCGCGGTGCCGGCCCCGAGCGCGGTCTCGAGCGTGGCGAGGGGGATGCCGGCGGCGATCGACAGGACCCGCTTGGTGCCGGCCAGCGCCGCGCAGGCGGCGGCCACGTCACCGGGCTTGACCGCCAGCACCGCCCCGTCGGCCGGCTCGGGATCGCCGAGCACCCGCACCTGCGGGAACCGGGCGGCGAGGTCCTCGCGCCGGGCGGGGATCTTCTCGACCACCCCGAGGCCGTCCCAACCGGCGCCGAGCAGGCCGCCGACGAGGGCCTCGCCCATCCGGCCGCCCCCGACGATCAGCAGTCGCACGCTCGGGACGCTACGCGCGTCAGCCGAGGCAGCCGCGTGGGTTGCGGGCGGCGCCGCCGTAGCGCGTCTCGAAGTGGAGGTGCGGACCGGTGGACCGGCCGGTGTTGCCGACCGAGCCGATGCGGGCGCCGCGGCTCACCGACTGGCCGTTGCCGACGAGGATGCGGCTCTGGTGGCCGTAGAGCGTGGTGAAGCCGCCGCCGTGGTCGACCATCACCGTGTTGCCGTAGCCGTTCATGCGGCCGGCGAAGATCACCTCACCCGCCGCGGCGGCGTAGATCGCGGTGCCCGTCGGCGCCGCGATGTCGATCCCCTGGTGCATGCGGCCCCAGCGGCGGCCGTACTCGGAGGTGACCCGGCCCTGGGTCGGCCACATGCACCCGCCCCTGCCCACCGGCAGGTTGCCGGTGGCACCAGCGGCCCGCGCCGCCTGCTCCCGCTCGCGGATGATCCTGGTCAGGGTCGATTCGGCTGCGGCGTGGGCGTCGATCTCGGCCAGCACCTCCCGCTGGCGGGTCGTGAGCGCCTGCTGCAGCCGGCGCTTGCTGGCCCGATCGCGCTCGAGGCGGGCGAGCGCCTCCTCGGTCTCGGCCTTGCGGGCCGCCGCCTTGGCCTCGGCGGCCTCGGCCGCCGCCCGCGCCACCTCGAAGTCCTCGCGCGCCGCGCCGAGCTCCTCGAGCAGGGCGCCGTCGGAGGCCGCCACCGAGTCGAGCAGGGCGTGGCGGCGGGCCCCCTCGGCCAGGTCGGTGGTGCTGATCAGGTCGTCGATGCGGGCCCGCCGGGGCGAGATGTAGGCCTGGACGGCCCGGGCCACGAAGAGGCGCTCGAGCTCGGTGATGAGGCTGCGGGTCTGGGCGATGGCGTTGACGGCGCCCACCACCTCGGCCTCGGCCATCGCCAGCGCCTGGCGGGCGGCGTCGACCCGGGCGGCCTGGGCCAGCACCTGATCGTCGAGCACCGCCGCCGCCGCCAGCAGCTCGGCCTCGGAGGCCTTCAGGCCGTCGAGCTTGGCGGCGAGCTCCGCCTGGCGGGCCCGCACCGCGTCGCGCTGGGCTCGGGGGTCGTTGGTCTGCGCCCCCAGCGGGGCGACGAGGCCGCACACGAGCGCGGCGACGAGCGAGAAAGCGAGTGCTCGGACCTTCATCAGGAGAGTTGGGCGCCCGACCGCCGGTGGCACGCCGCCAGCGGACCGTAACAGGACAGCAATCTGTTCTCTAGTCGCCCCCGGAGCCCCTGCTGGCGAGCCGGGGGGCGGCCGGCGCACTTCCCCGAACGCCGGCGGCCCCTCGGCTCGAACCGGACATTAGGTGTGAACAGGGATGGGCGTCAATGAAAGAGCAGGAAAATCACTGAACATCAGGAGGAGAGCCGGGAGGCGAAGCCGAGCCGGAGCGCCGGGCGGAAGCACTGCTCCACGTAGGCGTAGATCGACCCGATCAGCCGGTCGAGCTGCCCCTCGCTCAGGCAGGCGAGCTCCACCTGGCCGACGAGGAAGATGGCGTCCTCCACCCCGATCGCGAACCACACGCCGTGGGTGCCGCGGTTGCGGCGGAGCAGCTGCTCGTAGACCCGGCCGTGGTTCTCCTCGGGCGCCGGCATCATGTACGCCTCGGCGTGCAGCGCCCGCTGCCCGAGTCGGAGCCACACGGTGGTGTGGTCCTTCTCCTCTCCGGCGAGGCGCACGTACCAGCGCCGGTCGCCGGGCTCCCCCCGATCGAGGGCGACCATGATCGGGTTCTCGTCGAAGGCGGCCCGCAGCCAGCCGTCGATCAGCGCCTCGTACCGGTCGAGCTCCTCCTCGGTGGCGGGCGGGAGCAGCTCGGTCTGCGGATCGTCTAGCGGCACTCGACGAGCGTGCGGCTGGTGAGGTCGGCGTAGAGCCGGCGCAACCGCGCCGCGGCCGTCGACCAGGTGAACCCGGCGGCCCGGCCGCCGCCCGCCGCGCCCATCGCCGCCGCCGCCGCCGGATCGGCGAGGAGCTCGTCGACGGCGCGAGCGAAGGCGCGATGGTCGCGCGGCTCGACGAGGAACCCGGTGCGGCCGTCGTCGACGATCGTGC
>Ga0247717_1000122_pt1 | contig 23633 bp, 19 predicted proteins | sample 24E_NmetaG_FD_189047 | JGI IMG/M metagenome (GOLD analysis project Ga0247717, IMG submission 189047) | Soil microbial communities from hillslope of Landscape Evolution Observatory, University of Arizona, Oracle, AZ, United States - 2-4-E_N | ecosystem: Engineered > Artificial ecosystem >... | reverse complement strand
GGCGGGCGGGGCGGGGTTGGCGGGGTTCTGCTCGTCCGTCATCGACATCACCTCATCGGCTTTTCCTTCTTGCCCTTCACGAGTTCCGTGAGGGCGACGCCGTTCACCTGGATGACCTTGAAGCGGACACCCGGGATGTCACCGTACGAACGGCCCATGCGGCCGCCGATGCCTTCGATCATGACCTCGTCGTGCTCGTCGATGAAGTTGATCGCGCCGTCGCCCGGCGCGAACGCCGTGACCTGTCGACCGTTCTTGATGAGCTGGATCTTGACGCACTTGCGGATGGCCGAGTTGGGCTGCTTCGCCTCGATCCCGACCTTCTCGATCACGATGCCACGCGCCTGCGGGACACCCTCGAGCGGGTCCGACTTGTCCTTGAGGGCGAGCGTGCGGCGCTTGTAATACCGGTCCGACCAGCGGAATTTCTGCCGGTCGTCCTGGAGCTTCCGGGCGGCGAAGAGACCTTTTGCCATGTGTTCACCTGGCGTCTGTACAGCTCCGAGGGAAAGGCCGAACGGTTCCCGCGAAGGGGAGGTCCGCAAGCTGCGCTCTCCGGTGGAGTAAGGCGCCGGAGGCGGGTTGGAATATATAACGGTTGGGGGCTGGGGGCCGGGACCCGGTCCCGGTCCCGCTCCCGGTCCCGGACCCGGTCCCGGACCCGACGCCCGCTCCCGGCTCCCGGGCCCGGCGCCCGGCTCCCGGTCCCGGCTCCCGGGCCCGGCGCCCGGCTCCCGGCTCCCGGCTCCCGGCTCCCGGCTCCCGGTCCCGGTCCCGGTCCCGGTCCCGGTCCCGGTCCCGGTCCCGTCACCCGGCGCCCGGCTCCCGGTCCCGATTCCCTCGTTGTACCACAACGGTGAGGCCGCCTCCTCCCCCGGCGTCGCGCCCGGGTGTCTCCCCTTGCGTCCCATCGTCACGGTCCTCCTTCTCGCCGCGCTCGTCGCCGCCGCCGTCCCGCCTGGGACCGCCGCCGAGCGTCCGGGCCCGACGGGCATGGGCGGCGCGCTCGTGGAGCGTCTCCTCGTGACGAACGCCGTCGCGAATCCCCTGCACCCCTTCATGGCGTTCGACACGCACCAGATGAACCTCCACGACCTCGACGGGGACGGGCGCATGGAGCTCATCTCCCAGAACGACAACCTGCGTCTCTACGTCCTCGACGTGCTCGACGGGCGCGTGCTCGCGGACCTGGAAACGATGCATTGGCCCGGCTGGGCCGCGCGCGACATCAACGGCGTCGCGGTGGGGGACGTGAACGCGAACGGGAAGCCCGACCTCGTGTCGGTGAACAGCATGGGCGTCGTCACCGTGTACGAGTTCGCGGGACGCAACCCGGACGGGACGTTCGCGTTCACGAAGCTCTGGCAGCGGACGCCGAACCCGACGGAGCTCGACGCGAACTACACCAAGCGCTTCCCGAAGGCGGACCCTTGGCCGGGCCAGCCTTCGGCGGACGGCGCGCCGTACCTCGCGAAGGCGCCAGGCGGCGGAACCATCATCCTGCTGCAGACCGACGGCATGCCGGGGCAGTACGCGCTCACGGGCAACAACACGTACGCATGGTACAATCTCTCGTACGACGGCAACGGCGGGCCGATCGCGCAGGACCTCGACGGCGACGGCCGCGTCGAGGCCGTGTTCGCCACGGACGGCGGCGACGTGATGGCCTACGACGTCGCCACCGGGGACCTCCGGTGGAGCTTCTCCTCGAAGGCCCACGGGTCCCGCCCCGCATCGATTCCGGTCGCGCCGGCGGTGCTCGATCTCAAGGGGGACGGCACGCGCGTCGTCGTCTTCGCGGCCCGCCAGGCCGTGAAGGGCGGCGCGCCCGATTGGCACACGAAGCAGCACCAGACGATCTACGCGCTCAAGCCCGACGGGTCGCTTCTCTGGAAGTCGAGCTTCCCCGAGGCGAACCCGCTGAACTACATGCAGGCGGCGCCCTTCGACGCGAACGGCGACGGCACGCTCGACGTGATCATGATCGACTGGAACACGATCGGCCACAATCCGGGCAACTGGGAGACGACGGGTCGCCCGTCGAACCTCTTCGCGCTCGACGGGCGGAACGGCAAGCTCCTGTGGCGCGTCGGCGTGGACGCGACGTGGAGCAACAAGAACGTCGCGATCGCGGACGTGAACGGAGACGGCGCGCAGGAGATCGTCGTCGAGGCGCAGAAGTTCGCGCTCGACGGCCTCGCGCTTCACGACCCGAAGACGGGCGAGGAGAAGGGCTGGATCCCGTTCCCGCCCGGCGGGTGGAAGGCGAGCCGCGGACCCATCGTCGCCGACATCGCGGGCGACGGGTACGCCCAGGTCGTCATCCCGCTCATGCGGGGCGCTGAGGGATGCGCGGGTCCGAAGCTCGACGTCGGGTGCCGCGAAGGCGCGATCATGGTGTACGACACGAACGTCGCGCTCGACGCGGCCTATTCGAACAACGAGCGCTTCAACCACGCCCTCGACGGCCCGCTCTTCTCGGGCGCGGGCGAGAAGAAGACCCCCGCGAAGGCGCCCGTCGGAACGCTGATCGTCCGCGTCGTGAACGCGACCGGAGCGCCGATCGCGGGCGCGAAGGTGGTGGCAAAGACCCCGAACGGAACGATGGAGGCAACGTCGGACGCGAACGGCACCGCGCGCTTCGCGGCAAAGGCCGGGCGCGCGACGATCGAGGCCTCTCGCGAAGGCTTCGGCGCCGGAGGGGTCGAGGGGGCCATCGTGCGCGATCGCGAGACGCCCATCGCGGTGACGCTCGAGGAGCGGCCCCAGGAATCGGTCGGCGGAATCCCGATCCCGGGGCCGGCCGCGGGGCTTTTCATCGCGATCGCGGCCGCGCTTGCCATCCTTCGCCGGAAATCGCGGTAGCGTCCGCCGGGGGTCGGACGAAACCCGCCGATGCCGCTCGCCTACGTCTTCTTCGTTTGGCGTCCGGGAACGACGGGCGTGAGCTTTCGCGCGTAGCTCGGGACGAGGCCGCGGATCGAGGCGTGGAAGCGGTCGTGGATCGCGCGCGTGACCGGGCCCGGCTCGCCGTTTCCGATCGTCACGTGGTCGACGCGGCCCACGGGGCTGATCTCGACGCCCGTGCCGCTGAAGAAGATCTCGTCCGCCGCGTAGAGCTCCGAGCGCGGGACGCCCCGCTCGTGCACGACGAGGCCGAGGTCGCGCGCGAGGTCGAGGACGTGGCGCCGCGTGATGCCGTCGAGGATGTCCCCGTCGAGCCCCGGCGTCACGAGCTCGCCGTCGCGCACGAGCCAGATGTTCTCGCCCGAGCCCTCGCTCACGAGGCCGCGCTCGTTGAGCAGGATCGCTTCGTCGAAGCCCGCCTCGCGCGCCTCCTTGCTCGCGAGGTAGGAGTTCGCGTACGCGCCGTTGATCTTGCCCATCGGGGGGATCGCGCGCCCGCTGATGCGCATCCAGCTCGAGACCTTCGCCGCGAGGACGCCTTTCGAGAAGTACTTCTGCATCGGCGTCGCCATGATGACGGTTTTCGTCTTCTGGGTCGTCGGGTGGATGCCGATGCCGCCCTCGCCGACATAGACGACGGGACGGATGTAATGGTCCTCCTTCGCCTCGAGCGCGGAAAGGAGGTCGAGCGTCCACCCCGCGAGCGTCGTCCCGTCGGGGGCGCCCGCGAAGCCCATCATGCGGGCGTTGCGCGCGAGGCGGTCGCTGTGGGCCGCGAGCTCGAAGACGGCGACGCCGCCCGATTCCTGCTTGTACGCGCGCACGCCCTCGAAGACGGCGGTGCCGTAGAGGAATCCGTGCGTGGAGGCGTGGAGCGTCGCGCGCTCCCACAAGACGAGCTCGCCGTCGAGGAGCGCCCACGCGGGCGTGCGGACCGTCATGACTTCGAGTCGCGGCGCGGGCTGAAAAGGCTTCCGCCGACGGACCCGCGGGAATCGCGCATCGGTGCCGCCGCCGCTACCGGACGAGACCCGCGCCCGCCATGAGCCGCGGCAAGGCCGTCGCGACGTCCTCGCGGACCAGGGCGTCCGCGTCGTCGTCGAACGGCGTCGGCTCGCGATTCACGATGACGAGCCCGCCGCCCGCCTCGACGACGCGGCGCGGGACGAGCGCGGCGGGATACACGCCGAGGCTCGAACCCACGACGAGAACGATGTCGGCGCGTCGCGCGAAGGCGTCGGCGCGCGCCCACGCGGCCGCGTCGAGCGTCTCGCCGAAGAGCGTGACGCCGGGCTTGAGCGCGCCGCCGCAAGCGGGGCACCGCGGCGGGACGCGGCCCCTTGCGAGGTCCTCGCGCGCGACCGCGACGGGATGCCGCGCGCGGCAGACGAGGCATTGCACCTCCCGCGCCGCGCCGTGCAGCTCCACGAGCCGCTCGGGCGAGGTGCCCGCCGCGAGATGGAGGCCGTCCACGTTCTGCGTGACGACGCCCACGAGGCGACCCGACCCTTCGGCTGCCGCGAGGGCGCGGTGCGCGGCATTCGGCCGGGCAGCCTCGAGATTGAGCGCGGCCTCGAGCTTGGCGCGAAGCGTCCAGAACCGAGAAGGATCCGCGACGAGGCGGTCGTACTCGAACTCGGCGGGGTCGAAGCGCTTCCAGAGCCCGTCGGGGCCACGGAAGTCCGGGATGCCCGAGGCCGTCGAGACGCCCGCGCCCGTGAAGGCGAGGACGCGCTCGGCGCGCGCGAGGGCGCGGATGGCGTCGTCCACGACCCGGCGAGGGTGTCCCTCGACCTTGAGTCTTCGGCGGCCAAACCTTGATGCCCGCGCGCGGTCCTCGCGGATGGGAGGCGGAGATGGCGACAGTCCTCGCGGAGCGGACGGTGGAGAACGCCGCTTCGACCGCGGGGCGGCTCGAGAGCATCGATCTCCTGCGCGGCGTCGTCATGGTGCTCATGGCGATCGACCACGTCCGCGTCTATTTCACGATCGCGCGCTTCGACCCCGTGAGCTGGGCCGACTCGACGCCCGAGTACTTCGTGACGCGGTGGATCACCCACTTCGTCGCGCCCACGTTCGTGCTCCTCGCCGGCACGGCCGCGTTCCTCTACGGACGCAGGAGCGAGGCCGCGCTTCCGCGATTCCTCTGGACCCGCGGTCTCTGGCTCGTCGCCGTGGAGATGACCTTCGTCCACTTCGGATGGACCTACGACCTGAACTTCGGCGTGATGGCCGCCCAGGTGATCTGGGCGATCGGGTGGTCCATGGTCGCGCTCTCCTTCCTCGTGCGCCTCGGCCCGGTCGCGACGGGCGCGATCGGCCTCGGCATCGTCGCGCTCCACAACCTCGCGGACCCCCTCGTGCCGTCCGACTTCGGTTCGCTCGGCCCGCTCTGGGTCCTCCTCCATGAGGGCGGCGTGATCCCGCTCGGGCCCGGCGCGATGATCCTCGCGTTCTACCCGGTCCTCCCGTGGATCGGCGTCATCGCCGCGGGATACGGCTTCGGCCAGGTCTTCCTGTGGGACGGCGAACGCCGCGCGCGCGTCCTTCCCATCGTCGGCCTCGGCATGGTCGCGCTCTTCTTCGTGCTGCGCGGCGCGCAGGTCTACGGCGATGCGGACGGTTGGGCCGACCGCGGCGACCTCGCCCGCACCGCGATGGATTTCATGGCCGTCACGAAGTATCCGCCCTCCTTCCTTTTCATCCTCGCCACGCTGGGGCCCGTCGTCGCGGCGCTGCCGCTCCTCGAGCGCGCGAAGGGGCGCGCGGCGGCGTTTTTCGTGACCCTGGGACGCGTGCCCCTGTTCTATTACGTCGTGCACCTGATCCTCATCCACGGTCTCGCGATCGTGTTCGCGAACCTCAGCGGGTTCACGGGGCTGCGGGTCGTCTCGATCCCGCAGTTCACGTTCCCGGAAGGGTACGGTTGGGACCTGCCGGTGGTCTATCTCGTCACTGCCGGCGTGGTCCTGCTGCTCTACCCGTTCTGCGCCTGGTTCGCGGACCTCAAGCGTCGCCGCCGGGACTGGTGGCTGAGCTACCTCTGATCCGCCGCGGCCGTTGCGGCCAAGGTTTCATGACGCGCGACACGATAGCACGACGGTGGCGACCCTCGTAGCTGCCCGTCCGCAAAGCGCGCCTCGGGCCGCCCCCGGCCGTCTTGAGGGCATCGACCTCCTGCGAGGCCTCGTCATGGTCGTGATGGCGCTCGACCACGCCCGCGCATTCTTCACCTTCGCGCGATTCAATCCGCTCGATCACGCGGTCACGACGCCCGAGTACTACATCACGCGCTGGATCACCCACTTCGCCGCGCCGGTCTTCGTCTTCTTCGCGGGGACGGCGGCGTTCCTCTCCGGATCGCGGGGGCGCGTGGACCTCCCGCGGTTCCTGTGGACGCGCGGACTGTGGCTCGTCGTCGTCGAGATGACGTTCGTGCACGTCGGCTGGTTCCTCGACCTCAACTTCGGCACGATCATCGCGCAGGTCATCTGGGCGATCGGGTGGTCGATGGTCGCGCTCTCGTTCCTCGTGCGCTTCGGGCCCGGCGTCGTCGGCGCGATCGGCCTCGCAATCCTCGCCCTCCACAACCTCGCCGACCCGCTCGTTCCCGCCCATTTCGGGCCGTTCGACTGGCTGTGGAAGATGCTCCACGAGCGCGGCGCGGTCGAGCCCGTCCCCGGGCTCCTCATCCGCCCCGGCTATCCCGTGCTCCCCTGGTTCGGCGTAATGGCCGCGGGATACGGCCTGGGCCGCCTCTTCACGGGGGACCGCGCGATGCGCGACCGGGCGCTCGTCGCGATCGGGCTCTCGGCCGTCGCGCTCTTCCTCGTCCTGCGCGCCTCGCAGGTCTACGGCGACCCGGGCGGCTGGAGCGACCAGGGCGACCCCGTCCGCACGGCGATGGACTTCATGAACGTGCAGAAGTACCCGCCCTCGCTCCTCTTCCTCCTCGCGACGCTCGGGCCTGCCCTCGCGATCCTTCCTGCCCTCGACCGCGCGAAAGGCGCGTGGAGCCGGATCTTCGTCACCTTCGGACGCGTCCCCCTCTTCTACTACGTGCTCCATCTGTGGATCCTCCGGCTCCTCGTCCCGGTCTTCGCCGTCGTGGTCGGCCACGACTGGCGGCCTCTCGTGGGCGTCTTCTTCGCAGCGCTCCCGCCCACCTGGGGTTTCGACCTGCCCGTCGTCTACGCCGTCTGGATCGGCGTCGTGCTCCTCCTCTATCCCCTGTGCGCGTGGTTTGCGGACGTGAAGCGCCGTCGCAAGGACTGGTGGCTGAGCTACCTGTGAAGCGAACAGAGGGTTGGGAAGGAGTTTAAGTAGCCCCGATCCGTCATCGGATCAAGCCTGCCCCGCAGGCCCAAGGGCACCCATCTCCAGCAACAGGTACGGCAACACCTCTAATTTCTTGGGGGCCCTTCCTTCTCACCCGCCCGCTCCGGGCGGTCATCCTTCATACACGGCGAGGAGCTGCGCCGCGACCGCCTTCGGCGCGTGCACGCGCTCGACGTAGGCCCGGGACACGCGACCGATCTCGGGCAGGCGCTCGGGTCGCCGGGCGGCCTCCGCAAGCGCGACCTCGAGATCGCCCGCGAGCACGGGAATGCCCGGGTACCATGCGCGCTCGACCGAGCACACGACGGGCTTGCCGAGGCCCATCGCCTCGAGGGTCACGACGCCGTGCGCGTTGATGTCCGGTCGCCACTGGTCCACGACGACGTCGCACGCGGCCATGCGCGCGAGCGCCTCGCGGTGCTTGAGGCCGCTTGCCACGTCGAAGCGGGCGAGCCCGGCCTCGACGAGCGGCGCGACGGCGGCGCGGATCGCGGGCGTCCCCTTCGTGGATTCGTTCGAAGGGTAGTGTCCGACGAGGATGGGGCCGCGGCCCGAAGGGTACACGGGGTCGACCGGAGGCGCGTGCGGGGTCGGCACGTACCGCGCCTTCGGGAGGTGGCCGAGGAGGTCCGGCGTCGCGACGAGGTGCGCGCCGGGCGCGTCCGCGTGACGAGCGGCGCCCGACCGCAGGAGGCTCCCGTGGTGATGGAAGACGAGCTTCGGCTTCGCCGACGCGAGGGCGACGCCGAGCCTGAAGGCGCGCGGGAAGCAGTCGTGGAAATGCAGGACGTCGTACCGGCCCGCGAGGCGGGCGAGGCGCGGCGCCGTCAGGAATGCGCCCACGCCGCGCTGGTCGGCGTCGAGGTCCGAAGGGAATCCGAAAGGGGACGGATAGAGGTCGAGCACCTCGGCGACGATGCCTTCCTCCCGGAGCGCCCGCGTCAGGGCCCACCCGACGTTCGCGGGGTTGTTCACGTGGAGCACCCTCACGCGCGCGCACCGTCCATCGCCCGCCCGCATGGCGCGCCGCAGGCATCACGTTTGGCCTTCGAGGCGTGACCCACAAACCGCTTGCCGCGCATCGGCAGCCGGCGCGCCGTGCGCGTCGCGCTCCTCAGTCCCTACCCGCCGACGCCCGAGGAACCCGGCGACCCGTCGGGCCTCGCGGGCGGCGTCGAGGCGAGCCTCGCCGGAAGCGCCGCGGCGCTCGCGAAGCGGGGCCACGACGTCACCCTGTGGACGACCGCCCGCCGACCCTACACGGCCCGGACCCCCGAGGGCGTCCGCGTCGAAGCCGTGCGCCGCTTCGCGAGCGCGTTCCGCGCCCCGCTCTCGTCGCTCGCGTGGGCGCGCCTCGACGCCGACGTCGTGCACGTCCCTGCGACGTATCCGACGATGTCGGACCTCGTCCCGCTCCTTTCACGCGTGCGCGGCGGACCCCCCGTCGTCGTGGACTACCATTTCGACGTCGCGCCCACCTCGACCGCGATGGCGCTCGCGACGAACGTCTACGGCTCGACGCTCGGCCGCGCGATGGCCGCCGCGCGTCTCGTCGTGCACCGCTCGCCGGAGCCGCCCGCGGGCCTTGGTCGACTCGTGTCGCGCGTCCCGACGGTCCACGTCCCGAACGGCGTCGACGTCGCGCGGTTCCGCCCCGCCTCGCGGCGCGAGGGCTACGTGCTCTTCGTCGGCCGCCTCGTCCCGTACAAGGGCGTGAGCGTCCTCCTGTCCGCGATGCGCCGCGTCCAGGCGCGCCGCCCCGCGCCGCTCGTCGTCGCGGGCGACGGGCCGCTGCGCGACGGGCTCGAGGATCTCGCTCGGAACCTTGGCGTGGACGCGACGTTCCTGGGTCGCGTCGACGACGAAACGCTTGCAACGCTCTATGCGAAGGCCGCCGTCACGGTGCTGCCGAGCGTGAACACGCAGGAGGCCTTCGGCGTCGCGCTTCTCGAATCGCTCGCCTCAGGCACACCCGTCGTCGCGTCGGACCTGCCGGGCGTCCGCCACGTCGCGTCGCTCGGAGGCCTCGTCGCCCGACCCGGGGACGCCCAGGACCTCGCGGGCCGCATCGTCGACGTGCTCGAGGGGCGCGCGGCGCTCCCGTCCGCGAACGACCTGCGCCGCGCCGTCGCTCGCCGCTACGCGTGGCCGGTCGTCGCGAAGGGGCTCGAGGAGGCCTATCGAGCGGCGACGGAGCCCGCGCCATGAGGATCGTCCTCGCGACGCCCTGGTGGCCGCCCGAGGGGGGCGGCCTCGAGAACTACGCCCGCGGCATCGCTCGCGGTCTCGTCGCGCGCGGGCACGACGTGCGCGTCGTCGCCGCCACCCGGGAAGATCCCGATGCCTTGGACGACGAGGGCGTTCTCGTGGAGCGTCTTCCGGCCTCGGCCGTCGTGTCGAACACGCCCGTCGCTTTGCGCGCGGCCTCGCGGCTCGCGCGCCTCGTCAAGGCCTGGCGGCCGGACGTCGTGAACGGCCACGGGCCGGTTCCCGGGGCGCTCGAAGGCGCCGCCCTCGCCGCGCGCCTCGTGAACGCGCCGTACGTCGCGACGTACCACGCCGGCTTGCTCAAGGGCGGAAGGCCCGGCCTCGAGGCCGCGGCCCGCTTGCTCGGCGCGACCGTCGAGCCGTGGGCCTTCCGCGCCGCGCGCCGCATCGTCGCCGTGAGTCCCTTTGTCGCCGCGAACCGCCTCGCGCGGTACGCCGACAAGACGACCGTCATTCCCCCGGGCGTCGATCTCGAACGGTTCCATCCCGCGCCGAAGCCCGCCGAGCCCACGCGGCTGCTCTACCTCGGGCGGCTCGATCCGGCCTACGGCTGGAAGGGCTTCCACGTGCTCTTCGAGGCCTTCCGCCGGGCCCACGCCGCCGACCCGCGCCTCACGCTCACCGTGGCGGGCGGCGGTCCGATGGTGGCCGGATGGCGCGCGAAGGCGCTCGCCCTCGACCTGCCCGTCGCCTTCGCGGGTCGCGTGCCGGACGCCGACCTTGCCGACCTCTACCGCGCGCATGGAGCGCTCGCGCTTCCGAGCCTGACCGACGCCGAGTCGTTCGGCATGGTGGCCGCGGAGGCGGCCGCCTGTGGGCTTCCCGTCGTCGCGAGCGCCGTGGGCGGCGTGCCCTCGCTCGTCGAGGACGGGGCGACCGGGATCCTCGTCCCCCCGGGCGACCCCGGCGCGCTCGCAGAGGCCCTCGGCGACCTCGCGCGGGACCCCGGCCGGGCGTCGGACCTCGGGCGTCGGGGCGCGGCGCGCGTCGCTTCCCGTTACGGTTGGCGCGGCATCTCTGAGGCGACCGACCTCCTCTTCGAGGAGGCTATTGCAGCGTCCCGGCGCGCACCTCGAGGAACGCGCTCACCCACCCGGGCCAGTCGGTCGGGGCCGTCGTCGCCCCGAGGCCGGCGAGGCTCAGGTTGAGACGGGCGAGCTTCGCGCGATCCGGGCCCTCGGGGCCCTCGCACGATTCGAGCGCCGCGAGCGCGACGCGCCGCACCGCGCCCGAGGGATCGAGCGCGATCCTCCGCGAGCGCGCCGCGTGGAACGCGACCTCCGCGAACGTCGCCCGCGCGGCGGACGGGAACAGGAGCGCATGCGTGGCGAGCAGCGCGTCCTTCGCGGCCCGCCACGTCGCGTCCGCGTCGACCGCGTCGTGGGCGGCGGGATCGAGCTTGAAGGCCGTCGCCCATCGCGCGAGCGGGATCTCGTCGATCATGCCGAGCGCCTCGAACCGGGCGAGCCGTGTCGCGACCGAGGGGTCGTGGAGGCCGCGCGCGATGAGCCGCGCCTCGACGCACGCGAGGACGGCCTTCGCCGCGTGCCACCGCGCCGCCTCGGGGCCGAAGGCGGAGCCTTCGAGAAGCCCGACCGCCCGGTTGAGGAGGAGCCGGCGCGCCTCCGAAAGCGGGATGGTGGACGGCGGAAAGGGCGGGATGAGGTCGATGACGCGCGACTGACCCGCGATGACCCGGCCCGCGGCGCGTGTTTCCACCCAGAAGAGCTTCGGGGCGAGCCACGGAAGGCGTCCCGTGAAGACGGGCACGAGATCCACCTTGATGCCGAGGTCCCTTTCCAGCGCCTTCGCGATCGACGAGGCGACGGGACCGCCGCCCGGGCGGTCGCGCACGAGCACGAAGTCGTAGTCGTTGAGCGGCGTCGCCTCGCGCGCGCTGCCCTCGCCCCGCGCGAACCCTCCCGTGAGCACGAGCGCGCGGGCCGACGGGTCGCGCGTCGCGGTCGCGCGGACGGCGGCTTCGAGGTCGCGGTCGATGCGGGCTCGGAGGGCGGGCGTGTCGCGCGCCGTGTAGGGGAAATCAAGCTCGGCGCACGAGAGAGGCATCGAGGAGGCTCCTTCCTTCGCTGTCGACCGTCGATTCCACGCCCGTGAGGCGGCAGAGCGTGGGGAAGACGTCGACGAGCGGCCGCGCGCCGATCTCGCCGGGCGCGATGCCCGGGCCCGAGACCATGAGGAGCGAGTACGTCTCCTCCGCCTTGTCGATGTACCCGTGCATGCCCTTGATCGTCGAGTCGACGACGTGGAAGTAGTCGGGCCAGAAGAGCGTGCCCGGATCGGCGGCGAAGAGCGCGTCCCCGTATCGCCGCGTCGAGAAGCCGATGCGCTCCGCCTCCATCTCGGAGCGGCTGAGGAATCGGCCGCCGCCGAGGCGCTCCATCGCGGAGGTGATCTCCGAGCGCGCGCGCTCGGTCTCGAACCAGAAGTTCGCGATCGTGCTGTTCACGAACACGGTGTAGTCCTCCCCGGGCTCGAGGTCGAGCGTCCGGAGGGCCGCGAGCACGTCGACGCGCCGCCGAACCGGCGCCATGCCGTGGTCGCCGACGACCATGAAGTTGAAGTCGCCGTAGTTCGAGGCGAGCGAGGTGTGGATCGTCCGGCACTTCCGGTCGAGCTCCGCGAGCTCGCGGCGCATGAGCGAGCGGTCCTGGTCCGTCTGCTCCGCCGAAGGCTCGAGGCCCGCCGGGAGGAGGGGCCCCGCGTGGTGGCCGTTCTCGTCGAGCGTCGAGAACTGCGCGACGAACAGCGCGTCTTCGACGCGGCGCTCGAAGCGCTCGAGGAGCATCGAGAAGATCTCCTCGTCGTCGCCGCTCACGGGGTGCGCGCCGTAGAAGAACGTCTTCCCGTCCTCGCGAAGGCGGTCGAAGAGGCTCGTCGAGGGCAGCGCGCCCGGATCGAAGATGGGCCGGGAATCCTCGACGACCTCGAACTTGGGGAGGAAGGTCGGCGGGATCCATGCGGGATCGGTGTGGTACTTGCCCGTGATGAGGCGGCTTGCGTGCTTGATCGCGAGGCGCACCGGGAAGAACACCTTGCGCGGTCGGTACCATCGCGCGAGCGGACCCAGCTTCGAGAGCCAACCGAACGGCGAGTTCTCGGGACCGTAGCCGAAGGCGCTGAAGTTGCCGCTCTTGTCGGGGTACGTCCCGGTGAACATCGCGGTGCGCTGCGCGAATCCGGCGGGAGAGACGAGCGATCCGCGCCTCGAGCGCTCGAGGAGCGCGGCGAGGAACGGCGTCGTCTCGGGCGTGATGTAGTCGTGTCGGCAGGCGTCGAGGATGAGGAAGAACGTGGGCGTCGTGGTCATCGGCTCATGGCTCCTTGGATGTAATGGAAGAGGAAGGCGAGGTCGTAGGCAGGGCTCGCGGCGATGGCCGCGAGGGCCCAGCCCCGATAGCGGGCGAAGGCGCCCGGCGTGACCCGGCGGAGCGCCGGCGCCGCGAGCACGAGCGCGAGGAGGGCGAGCGTGATCGTGTGCGGGTACGAGACGGCGCCCCCGAGGGCGACGAGGACGAGCGCCCCCCAGCCGACCACGCGGTCGAGTCCGCCCGTCTCGCGCCGCGTTGCGCCCCAGGCTCGCGCCTCCCGTCTCACCTTGCGGTACTCCGAGGCGAGCGTCGCCTTGTCGCGATGGTGCACCACCATCGTCGGATCGTACGCGAGGACGAGGCCCGCTTCGCGCGCGCGACGGGCGAGCAGGACGTCGTCGAGCACCGAATCCGCCTCGGACGCGCCGAACGGGAAGCGCTCGAGAAGCTCCCTCCGGGCGGCCGAGACGACGTTCGAGGCATACGCTTCGGCGGGAAGCTTCCGCTCGTAGAGATGGTACCGTAGGCCGCGGACGGCGGCCGCGAGCGTGAGGCGCAACGGGGCGTGGACCTGACGGCCGAAGACGAGGTCGGCGCCGCGAAGCGACGCCCGCACCCGCGCCGCGAAGGATGGATCGGCGACCGCGTCGGCGCTCATGAAGGCCACGCATTCCCCTTTCGAGGCCGCGACGCCGAGGTTCCTGGCCTCCCCGACGGCCAGGATGCGCGGGGAGTCGATGAGGCGGACGCGCGAGTCCCGCTCGGCGGCCTCCCGGACGAGCGCGCACGTCGCGTCGTCGCTTGCGGCGTCGACCACGACGATCTCGTCGACCGGGTCGCTCTGCGCGAGGAGGGACGCGAGCGCCTCGCGGACGTGCGCGGCCTCATTCCTGGTGAGGACGACCACCGACAGCGAGGGCCGCAAGCGTCCACCTCCTGTGCGCGCGACGGGCGACGATGCTCCAGGCGGGGACCGCCGCGACGGCGTTCGCGGCCAGCCACGCCACGCCGACGCCCAGGACGCCCCAGGCCGGGATGGAGACCAGGGAGAACGCGAGGACGAGCGTCATGAGCGCCGCCGGGAAGGCGACGAGACGCGGCTTCGCGTTCTCCTCGCGGAGCACGGTGATCGCGAGGTTGTTCACGGCGACGAACGCGAGCGAGACGAGCAAGAGCGCGAGGAGGGGCCGCGATCCCTCGCCGTAACCGGGACCGAAGAGCGCGAGGGCCTCCGGCCCGAGAAGGATGCCCCCGAGCGCGAAGGGAACGAGCACGGTCGCGTGCTGGCGGACGGAGCGGTGGATGACGCCCGCGCCGTCCGCGGGCGTCGCGACGAGCTCCGCGAAGGCCGAGTTCGCGAAGGCCTTGCTCGCGAGGAACCCGAGGCCGGCGAGGGTCCACGCGACGTAGAAGGCGGCGTTCGCCTCCGCGCCCGCGACCGCCGTCACGATGAGCGGGAGGGCGAGGGAGGGGAGGAACTCCCCGACGTTGACCGCGTAGTTCGCGGCCGCGTCGGGAAGCACTGCGCCCGGCCGGGCCGCGGCGAGATCCTCGTCCGCTCGCGCGCCGCGGGCCGCGAAGGCGCCGCGCGCGATGAGCGCGGCCGCGACCGCGGAGACGGCCGCGCCGAGGCCCCACGCGGCGGCGATGGCCAACCCACCGGGAAGGATCGCGAGGAGCGGGATGGGCAGGAGAAGCCGGACGGCGTTGAAGACGAGATTGCGCGCGAAGGAGCGTCCGGCGCGGCGCTCCGCGACGAAATACGCGTCGAAGACCCAACCGGTCCCGATCGCGACCGCGAAAAGCGCGAAGAGCGCGATCGCGAGCCCGTCGCGTCCGACGACGCCCGCAAGCTGCGGGTCGAGCGACGGGAGCGCGAGCGCGAAAGCGAGGGCGACCGCCGCCGCGAGGCCGCCTCCCACGGCGAGGGCGAGAAGGAGGATCGCCCGTCGGCCGCGCGGACCGAGCGCCGGCACGCGGCGGACGAGCGCCGCGTCGAGGCCGAGCTTGCCGAGAAGCGCGGCGAGCGTGAACGCGCTCACGGCCGCCGCCGCGGCGCCGAGGGCCGCGGGCTCCACGGACCGGGCGGCGAGGAGCCAGAACGCGACCCCCGTTGCCGCCCCCACGACGGAGTTCATCATGAGGAAGTACCCGTTGCGGTACTGGGGCGAGGCGAAGTGTTCCCTCAGCCGGGCCGCGACGTGCATGACCCGTGCGCGGGGGATGGCGCGGGAGGAAAAGCGTTCTCGTGCAACCCCCGCACGGGGCCATCCGGGCCGGCGACCCGGGGTGTCCGGCTTCGAAGGCTGTACCCCAAACGCCAATCCCGGCCTGGGAAGGGGTACTTGGCCCATGGTCACTCCCCGACTGGGTGTCGCCTCCTCGACCCGCGGCGCGCTCTGGACGCTCCCCCTCCTCGTCCCCGTCCTCGCCGCGGCGCTCTACGTGCGCCTGAGCGACCCGCTGTCCTCGCCCGTCATCGCGGCCGAGGATCCCTACACGCACATCGTGTTCGTGAAGGAGTGGCTTGCGAACGGCCGCTTCGGCGACTCCGTCGCGCTCGGCGTCGGCATGTACCCGCCCGGCTTCCACGCGCTCGTCGGGGCGCTCGCGGCCGGCGCCGGGATCGACCACGAGACGCTCCTGCGCTTCATCGCGCCCGTCCTCGGTGCCTTCAGCGTCGCGGGCGTCTTCTTCCTCGCGCGCGACCAGGCGGGCCCGGTCGCGGGCGTCGTCGCCGCGGTGCTCATGGCCGCGACCCCGGAGCACATCTTCCGCTCGGGCCTCGGCGCGCCGACCGCGCTCGACCTCGCGCTCCTTCCGTGGTTCCTCCTCGCCATCGTGCGCCTCGGCCGCGACGGTCCCGCGTGGGCCCCCGTCGCGGCGGTGACGGGCGCGGCCCTCGTGCTCGCGCACCCCTGGATCATGGTCGTCGCGGCCCTCGCGGCGGGCTTCTACGTGGTCGTCTCGGCCGTCGCCGCGGAGCCGCGTCCCACGCTCCTCTCGACCGCGCTCGGCGCCGTGGTCGCGGCGGGGCTCTTCTTCATGAGCTACAGCTACAAGCTCGCCGACGACGCGGACCGTCAGCGCTGGGTGGGCGACGGCGTCGGGGACGCCGGGCCGCTCGCCTTCGCGACGCACGCGTTCGCCGCGCTCCCGCCGTGGTTCGTCCTCGCCATTCCGCTCGCGCTCGCGGTCGCGTTCCTCGTCCCGGCCTGGCTCGCCCGCACGGGCCGCGGGACGGCCTCCGCGACGGCGGGCGTCGTGGGCGGTCTCGTGCTCGCGGGCGGCATCACGGTCGGGGTCGCGGGCATCGAGCACTTCCCGATGTTCGTCGACTTCGAGATGATGTTCGGCTGGACGCTCGTCGCCCTCGCCGTCGTCGGCATCGCGACCGTGCCCGCAACGCGGGGCCACGCCGGCATCGCCGCGCTCGGCTTCGGGCTCGCGACGCTCCCCTTCACCGTCGTCGACGTGTTCGACGTGTGGTACCTGCCGCACCGCACCGCCGTCTACCTCGGCCTCGCGATGGCGATCCTCGGCGGCCTCGGCGTCGGGTCCGTCGTCGAGACCCTCCTCGCGCGCCTGAGGGATCGCCCCATCGCGGGCGCGGGCCGCGCCGTGACGGCGGTCGTCGCCGCATCGCTTCTCGCCGTCTCGCTCGTTCCCGTCGCGCAGGGCACGCCCGCGTGGTACCGCTACTACGAGGACGAGCAGTACGAGGGCATCCGCGAAGCCGCGTCGCTCGCGAACGACGACCGGCTCGTCGTCATCGTCACGGGCTCCTGGCAGTCCAACCTGTTCTTCAAGGCGCTCGTGGAGCGCATGGGCGAGCAGGTCCACTACCGGCCGGAAGTCTACAAGGACCGCGCCTCGAGCGAGTCCTTCTTCAAGGACATGCGGGGCCGCGACGTGTACGTCTGGTGGGACCTCCACACGTTCAACGCCACGAAGAACAACCACCCATGGTTCCTCGACCAGGGCGCCGTGCGGTGGTCGTCTGCGGACGGTCAGACGAAGCTCGTCCGCGTGGAGGGCCTCGCTTGAGCGCCGTCCCCCGCGGGGGGGACGAGCGCGCGGAATCCGCCTTCGCGGACGCGCGCCGTCGCTTTCTCGCCCCCGATTCCATCGCCCAGGATGACACCGCCCATCGCGCGACGCGCGGCGTCGCGACCATCCTCCTGCCGGCGCGCAACGAGGAGGACGGCATCGCGACGACGCTCCGCGAATTGCCGCTTCCCGTCCTCGCCGCGCTCGGGTTCGACGTGGACCTCCTCGTCGTGGACGGCGCGAGCGAGGACGCGACGCGCGAGATCGCGCGCGACTTCGGCGCGCGCGTCGTCCTCCAGCCCGGCGTGGGCAAAGGCCTCGCGTTCCGCGCCGCGCTCGACCACGCGAAGGGAACGTACGTCGTCATGCTCGACGCGGACGGGACCTACCCGGCCGAGGACGTGCCGCGCTTCCTCCTCGAGCTCGAGGACGGCGCGGACGTCGTCATGGGGTCGCGCTTCGCGGGCGAGATCGAGGACGGCGCCATGAGCACCGTGAACCGCGTCGGCAACGTCGCGCTCTCGACGCTCGCGACCCTCCTTTACGGCGTCCGCACGACGGACGTCTGCACGGGCATGTGGGGCTTCCGGCGCGAGAAGGTCGCGGCCCTCCCGCTCACCGCGCGTCGCTTCGAGATCGAAGCGGAGCTCTTCGCGCAGTGCGCGAAGGCGGGCCTCGTCATCCGCGAGCTCCCCATCCGCTACGGCCGCCGCATCGGCGAGACGAAGCTCGGCCGCTTCAAGGACGGGATCGGGATCGGCGCGAAGCTCGTCGGGCGCCGCCTCGGGTGAGGGAAGCAAGAACCCGGTCCAAACAGGGTCATGAGAAGTGTTAAGTGCGGGGGGGGGTTCTGGTCGTGTGCTCGCACGTCGGCGCTTCGGAGTGGTGCTCGTGGCCGCGATCGTCTTGGGTCTCGTCGGCGCCGGGGGTGTGGCGGCGAACCCGGTGGATTCCGGGGTCGTGGATTGCTTCACGGCTCAGCGCGGGCCGGTGGACGATCTCAGCGATCAGGCGGAGTGCATCATCGACTGCATGATGGTCGGAGGCTGCCTCGTCTCGTGCGAGGATCCGGACTGCATCCCTGACTGCGGCGAACCGTGCGACGTGCAGCCTGAAGCGCCGGTTTGCGGTGCAGCTGCGCCCGTCACGGGGGTTATCACCGGCAACGGGAATTCATGGTTCCAGCTCTACAAGGATCCTCTCGGGAACCTCGTGGCCTCATGGATGCTTCAAACCAACAACCTCAACAACGGCGCAGATGAATGGGTCTTCGGCCTCGAATGGGGGGCGCCGGGTCCAAGCGGCACCGGCATGACGATCGCGCGCTCGCGGCTCTTCGAGGACCAGCTCGGGGTCTGCCGGCCTCTGGGCGAGGCGGGCCTCGGTCCCACGGAGTTCTACGTCGATGCAGGGGCCGGCGGGTTTAGCGGATCAAGTTCGTGCAGTATCAGCTTCAGTTGGGAAATCGGCGCCGGCGTCTCGATCACCGGGCCGTCTGGATCTGCATCCCTTGGCGGATCCCTTGAATGCGGGGCTGGAACCACGTTCGATTCTGAATCTCTCCTCCGCGGTGGTGGTAGCACCAACGCATGAACGACTTTGATCGTTCGAAGCCCCCGGTCGTGGTCGTCGTGTTGGCGCTCCTGATCGGGGGCTGTGTGGCTCCTGTCGAAAGCGAGCCCCAAATCAGGCTCGATGACTTCGCAGTGTGTCATCAGACCTGGCGCGATGGTTCGGCGCGCACTTGCGAAGCATCGACGTTGAACTTGACGCTCGTTGATTCACTCGACGGGCCAGGGTGGTACTGCAAATTGGCTGCGGGTCATTTCGCGGTTTACGAGAACGTTCGGACGGCTCGTTTCGCGATCGCTTACGAAGGTGAGTGGCCGAAGGGTGACGTTGGGCTGGCCATCGCCATAGATCCGGAGGGACGTGCTCCGGTCACGTTGTCAAAGTTCCCCGTCCCTATCAATCCCATCATGCTTCTGCCCCAGGACACGCGTGCCACAGAAAAGGTCCTTGTTCAAGCGTTTGCCGCCATCGTCGAAACGGAGACACCCGTGCTCGCTGGAGCAAGATTGGACCCGCAGTGGACCGCCAAAGACGGGGACCTCTGGCTTCTCTGGGCTCTCCGGGCAGAAGACCGCACCTTCTACTTCGACCCCATGATGCTCGGTCCGTACGGGTTCTGGGGACCAAGGGACCTCTTGCTGAACGGCACCGATTTCACCCTTGCCATCCATTGGAACAATTTCGGCCGCGGTGTCATACCGCTCGATATTCTGTCTGTCGGGAATTCGTGTCGCCAAACGCCTCTCCACATGCCTCCCCATGCGTCGAACAACATTCTACAAGATGTTGCGCTCGGCCACTGACGCTTTGCGAAGGGCGGAAATGCGATCGGGGGGTCCATTCATCGAATCGCGCGAACCCCGTCACGTGATTCTCGTCGTCTCGCTCATGATGGCCTTTCCCGTCCTCGGTTGTCTTGCAACACCGCGAGACCCCGATCCGGCACCCTGCGCCTTCCGCTACCCGTCCGGCGACCCCGTCCCCTGCGTGAGCGAAGCCGCCCCGCTCGAGGTCCACGCCCTCCCGCCCCCCGCGGGCTGGCTCTGCGTCGAGTCACTCGCGATGCCGAAGGTCAAGGTCTCGCTCTCGCGGCACGTGGCGAGCGGCGACCGCGCGTTCGGGTACACGTATGAGGAGTTCGCGCCGCCCTTCGAGGGCCTCATCGCGATCGACCCGCCCCAGGGCCGCATGTTCACGTGGAAGAGCCCGACCGCGAGCGGCTTCGTCCCGATCGGGCCCGTGGGCGACGCGACCCGCCTCGTCGCGATGCTGTACCGAACGACGGTCACGCACGACCGCGGCGCGGAACATCGCCAGACCCTCGACCGCCTGTGGTCCGCGCACGACGAGTTGCCGTGGCTCCTCTACCGCGTGAGCGTCGGGGAGCGCACGCACGTCTTCGATCCCATGCGCGAAGGCCCCTCCGGGTGGACGCCTGCGCCCCTCGAAGCCGAGCGCGACGGCGTGCGGTTCGCGTTCGACCACGTCTCGAGCGGCGGCTTCCTCATGTCGTCGGGCGGCGGCGCGCCGCGCGCGGGGTGTTGAGCGTCCTTCTTGCTTGTAGCACGGCTGGCCGAAGCTCGTCGGGCGCCGCCTCGGGTGAGGGAAGCAAGAACCCGATCAAAACAGGGTCATGAGAAGTGTTAAGTGCGGGGGGGGGTTCTGGTCGTGTGCTCGCACGTCGGCGCTTCGGAGTGGTGCTCGTGGTCGCGATCGTCTTGGGTCTCGTCGGCGCCGGGGGCGTGGCGGCGAACCCGATCCAGATGGGCAGTGGTGCGGATTGCATCGCGAGTGCTCGCGGCCCAGCTGATGACCTCACTGAGCGGGGGGAGTGCGTCGCGGATTGTGCGATGCAGGAAGGTTGTGCCGTTAGCGTCTGCTCCGGCAGCATGGACGTCAATGAGTGTTTGTCACTCGCACCTGCTGATCTAAGTTGCACTGGAACGATCCCAGTCACCGCCGAAGTGTCTGGGAACGGCGGAGGATCTTATCAGTTTTACAAGAATGCATTTGGCGATGTCTTTGTCCGTTGGGCGATGCAGACAAACAATATAGCCAATGGTGCCGACGGCTGGGTATTCGGCGCCGCAGCTCCGTCGGCCAGTAGTGCGTCAATCTGGAAATATCGCGCCTCGACGACTTGCCTCCCGATAGGATCCTGCTCGTCGTGGTGTGAATACCTCGTCGACGGCGGAGCCTGGGGTTGGTCATCCTCCTCAAGCTGTTCGGTGACTTGGGCTTGGGAGGTCTCCGTTGGGGTCAAATTCACAATCACCGGAGTCGCGGGTGGAGACGTAACGGGCAAACTCGGCAGCAGCCGCACGTGCTCCGACGGAACCGAGTTCGACAGTGAATCATTGTTCTACGATCGGGGAGAAACTCTATTGTGAGGTCACACCGAAGCTGGGCGTCACCACTACTCATCGGGGGCGTCGTGCTCACGCTCGGATGCCTTTCCGCGATTCAGGTCGACGACGACCGCCCCCGATGCGCCTTCCGCTACCCCAACGGCGACCCCATCCCCTGCGAGAGCCAAGCGACCCTCCTTGACGTCCACACCCTCCCGCCCCCCGCGGGCTGGCTCTGCGTCGAGTCACTCGCGATGCCGAAGGTCAAGGTCTCGCTCTGGCGGCACGCCGCGAGCGGCGACCGCGCGTTCGGGTACACGTACGAGGAATTCGCGCCGCCCTTCGAGGGCCTCCTCGCCATCGACCCGCCGCACGGGCGCATGCTCACGTGGAAGAGCCCGACCGCGAGCGGCTTCGTCCCGATCGGGCCCGTGGGCGACGCGACCCGCCTCGTCGCGATGCTGTACCGAACGACGGTCACGCACGACCGCGGTGCGGAACATCGCCCGACCCTCGACCACCTGTGGTCCGCGCACGACGAGTTGCCGTGGCTCCTCTACCGCGTGAGCGTCGGGGAGCGCACGCACGTCTTCGATCCCATGCGCGAAGGCCCCTCCGGGTGGACGCCTGCGCCCCTCGAAGCCGAGCGCGACGGCGTCCGGTACGCGTTCGACCACGTCTCGAGCGGCGGCTTCCTCATGTCGTCGGGCGGCGGCGCGCCGCGCGCGGGGTGTTGAGATTCACTCCTCCGCCGCCATCCACCCCATCGAGAGCGCCGTGCGGTAGAGGCGCTTCGCGGCGAGGTCGCTCGGCGTGAGGGCGAGCGTCGTGCCGACCGCGTGGCGCGCGCCGGTCTCGAAGTCCTTGAAGCCCTTCCGCACGTGGTAGGTGACGGGCTTCTCGACCGCGAACGCCTCCATCGCGGCGGCCGTGCGCGCCTCCGTGAAGTCGCCCACGAACACCTTGAGGCTCCGCCGCGCGAGGACCGCGACCTTGTCCACGACGGAGTCGAGGAACCACCGGTCGTGGCTCACGACGAGGAGCGTGCCTTGGTAGGCGTTGAGCGCGCCCACGAGCGCCTGCCGCGACTCGAGGTCGAGGTGGTTCGTGGGCTCGTCGAGGATGAGGAGGTTCGACGGCGTGAGGATCGTCTTGAGGAGCGCGAGGCGCGAACGCTCGCCGCCGGAAAGGGACGAGACCTTGCGCAGGAGGTCGCCGTCGTGGCGGAAGCCGAAGCGGCCGAGCAGCGCGCGCACGTCCTCGTCCGCGACGCCCGGGCGCACGGAGAGGATCTCCTCCCGCAGGACGCCCTTCGGGTCGAGCGACTCGTGGCCCTGCGCATAGAAGGCGCCCTTTGCGCCGGGCGCGACCTCGATCGTGCCGAGGTCGCGCCGCTCGCGGCCGGTGAGGATGCGCAGGAGGGTGGTCTTGCCGGCGCCGTTCGCGCCGACGAGGCCGACGCGGTCGCCCTTCGCGAGGTCGAGGTCGAGGCCGTAGAAGAGCAGCTTCTCGCCGTACTTTTTCCCGAGGCCGCGCGCGCGGAGGACCTCGTTCGACGACTTGAACGTCTCCGGGAAGCCGACCGCGAACTGCACCTTCTGGACGAGGGGGTCGGGCGTGCGGTCGATCGCGGCGCGGTACTTCGCGAGGCGGCCGAGGCGGCTCGCCATCTGCCCGTCGAAGCGCTTCTGGTGGCGGAACTGCTCGATCACGGCCTTCTGCCGCGCGGCCTCGCGCGCCTCGCGCTCGCGCTGGCGCGCGAGGCGCGCCTCGTCCTCGTCGCGGGCGCGCGTGAAGGCGCTGTAGTTGCCGTCGTAGCTTTCCACCGTGCCGCGCTCGAACGCGAGGACGCGCGTCGCCACCTCGTCGAGGAAGGCGCGGTCGTGCGCGACCACGAGGATGGCGCCCTCCCACGTCTGCAGCCGCTCCTCGAGCCACTCGATCGTCTCGACGTCGAGGTGGTTCGTGGGCTCGTCGAGCACGAGGACGCCCGTCGGGTCCGAGCGCGCGAGGACGCGCGCGAGGTGCAGGCGCGTGCGCTCGCCGCCCGAGAGCGTCGCGGTCTCGCGCGGGAGATCCGACTCGGTGAAGCCCAGCTCCGCGAAGAGCGCGGAGTCGGTGGCCGCGGAGGCCGCAAGCGCCTTCGCGCGCGCCATCTCCCGCTGCACCTCGCCGAAGCGCGTCGCGACCGCGTCGCCTTCGCCGGATTCCCAGAGCTTCGGGTCCGCCATGCGCGCCTCGAGCGCCGCGGCCTCCGCGACGAGCTCCGCCGGCGCCTCCACGCTCGCCGCGACGACGTCCGCGATCGTCTCCCCCGGCTTCCCGTCGTGGTGCTGCGCGAAGAACGCAAGCGGCGTGCGCGGCGCGAGCCGGGCCGACCCGTGGTCGGCCGTCGCCCGGCCCGCCACGATGTGGAGGAGCGTCGACTTCCCGCAGCCGTTCGGCCCGACGAGCGCGACGCGCTCGCCGCTTTCGACGCGGAACGACGCCTCCGCGAAGAGCGTCCGCCCCGCGAACGCCTTCGCGAGGCCTTCCACGATCACGAGGGGGCGACCCATGCCACGCCGCGCACGGCGGCCACCCGCCATCAAGGCTCCGGAGGCGACGAGGCCGGGGGCCGGGCGCCGGGTCTCGGGCGTCGGGACCGGGCGTCGGGACCGGGCCCGGGCGTCGGGACCGGGTCCGGGACCGGGACCGGGCGTCGGGACCGGGACCGGGTGTCGGGTCTCGGGCGTCGGGACCGGGACCGGGTGTCGGGTCTCGGGCGTCGGGACCGGGACCGGGTGTCGGGCGTCGGGTTCGGGCGTCGGGTCCGGGCGCC
>Ga0247717_1000121_pt1 | contig 23694 bp, 22 predicted proteins | sample 24E_NmetaG_FD_189047 | JGI IMG/M metagenome (GOLD analysis project Ga0247717, IMG submission 189047) | Soil microbial communities from hillslope of Landscape Evolution Observatory, University of Arizona, Oracle, AZ, United States - 2-4-E_N | ecosystem: Engineered > Artificial ecosystem >... | reverse complement strand
CTAAGGCCGCCGTGCTCGCCTACGACGGCGCCGGCAACAGCTGGTTTGCCTACACGGCGGACATCGCCGATCCGGCTGCGCTGGCGTACGCCTCGCGTCGGGTGCCAGACCTGTTCCGGATCTGGCTGCGACCGCAGGGTTACGTTGAGGCGTGTGAACCCGCTAGATCATCGGTGGATAAAGTCTTCGGTAAGCGCCGACCCTTACCCTGCTCGTCGGCCCCCGCTCCGCGTCCGGACTCGCGATCCCGCTCCTGGCGGCCAGCCTAGGCCGTGAGCGTCGGGGGCCTCTACTTGCCGAGTTCTAGAACCATCTGCTTCGGGGGCGGCGTACGAGGCGCTGACGCTTCGGGTGCGGCCGAACCGATTAGCTGTTCCCACTGCCCGACAGCCCTGCGTAGCCTCCGTTCATTGCGCCGGATGTGGTCGAAGTGCAGCACGGTCCAGCCATCGTCGTTGAACCGCTGCTTGAATAGCGGCGACCTCATCTTGGCGGCGAGCTGGCCCTCCCGCTCCTCCGGGATCACCAGGTATCGACGGACCCTGCCGAGAAGGTTCGAGCCTCTCATCAGGCCCGACGTCATGGAGGTAGTCGACTCCACCTCGAAGCACGCAACGGGCCCCGCGGGCCCGACCCATACGCAGTCGAGCTGCTGGGCCGTCTTGAGGTCCGCGATTTCGGTCTTCCACCTTGAGAGGTCGGCTGTGACCAGGTCGGCGAGCTTGCGACGGGCTCCAGCAGCGCCCGCAACCACCGCGGCCTGCTCTTTCTTGCCTATCCACACCTCGTAGCCCCACACGGCGCCGATGTCCGCGATGGCGGCTAGCACTTCGTTGTGCTGGTTCTCCCGATCGCGGACTTCGGGCTGCAACAGCCAGCGGCCGCCCTTGCCTGACGCCGGCCGTGCGTAGGCTTTCAACGCCTCCAGGATGCTGGTCGTGTCCGGTGTCATCGAGTTCGGGAACTCAGTGCTGACGGCCTCCCAAACGTCGGTAAATTCGACGTTCCCCTTCGCGTGAAGCTGGCGGAGCACGGTCGCCTCGACGCGTTCGGACAGCGGTATCTCCGGATGCGGAATGATAGAGGGGTCACGGAACCACCAGAGTTCGCCCGCTACTCCGCCTGAGACCGCTGGGACCAACTCGAACTCCTGGCCGAGGTGAGCCTTGAGGACTGTCTTCACGTCGAGGCCTGTGGCCAGGCTCGAGAAGAACCCCTGTCGAGCAAGCTCCGGGTCGATCTTGTTGATGATGAACGTGTAACTGGTCGGCTCGCCCCGCTCGGCGAGTATCGCCTTGGTCGTCTCGACAACGATCTTCTCGAACCGAGCATCGTCCTGCGTCGCGGGTGCATGAACGCCGGCCGCCTTGCCCTTCTTGTGGAAGCGCAGATAGAAGTCACCCTGTGCGGAACCGAACGGCTGGAGCATCGACTTCGGTGACTTCTGGGCCGTCGGCTGGTGATGGATCTTCTCGAAGGCGAACCCGGCGTATATCCCGGCCTGGATCGTCGCGTTTCGCACCGCGAGGGACGGGTTATGGAACGTCACAGTCAGGTAGGCATCGTCCTTGAGGACGCCGAAAAGGCGCTGGAAGCTGTTTCGCAGCAGGGCTTGATAGACCGCCGCGCTCTTGTGCTGGCGATCGTTGCGGACGATCTCGTCCTGGGCTATCCGGTCGAGGTAACCGACGTCTTTTCGGAGCCAAGCGACCCAGAGGTAGGACAACTCCCCGTACTGGACTGAGGCATCGTACGGCGGGTCCGTGAACGCGTAGTCCACAGAGTCAGCGGGCAGGCGCCGCAGGAACTCCGTCGCGCCCCCTGTATGGAGGTAAACGTCGCCCTCGCCAGCGAGGAAGGAGCGGATTGTGCGGGCGAACCGTACTGGTTTGAGGAACAGGGAGGCGGTCTCAACTTTCGCCTTGACGAGCCCCTGATGCCCCAGCACGGCGCTCTCGAAGAGTTGCCAGACGTTCTTCTCCATGGCGCGCGGCGCAGACCAGTACGACTGCTGCTGCCATCCGATGGCGCTGAACGGCGTGTGGTGGTTGCTCGGCGAAGGATCCATGACCGGGACCATTCGGCTTCCCAGGTGGACGATTGATGTGAAAGCGACCTTGAGCAGCCGCCGGAGCGTCTTGTTGCTTTCGGCGTCGATGGCGTTCATCAGCACGCTGAACGCGTGGAGATTTCGGGGCGTGAACAGCTCGTCGAGGGAGCGGAACTTCTGTCGCTCCTTGAACGGCTGTCCGTCTGGATACTCCAACTTGTTCGACGGAAACCAGTGCGTACCCAATCCCTTTCGGACATCAGCCAAGACTTTCAGGTCATCCGGTGTGACCGACACCCCTTTCTCGTGACGTGTCGCGCAGTTCGGGTTCCGACAGACGTATCGCAGGCGCTCCAGGTGACCCTGCTCCCAGACGTTCACCCACGACGGCTGCTCGGTGTCACAGTTCGGACAGCGCGTGCGGTACATCGCGAGAATCTCGTCAGCCACCGCGGCCTTGATCCGCTTGAACGCCGCAACGAGGTCGTCGGGATCGACTGCGACCAAGGTCGCCCAGACGAGCTCCTCCATGATCGGGACCAGGTCGACCAAGATCGCGCGCCGCCCCCGGCGCACCGCCTCGATCCCCGTGACCCCTGAGCCTGCGAACGGGTCAAGCGTCACGCCGCCGGGCGGGCAGTACGCCTCCACATAGGAGCCGACAACATTCCAGGTCTTCCGAGCCCAGTACTTGTGCCAGTTGTACAGGGCGGTGTGTGCGATCGGCGGTATTTGCCGTTCGATGTGTGTGGCTGCCCAGGAGACCATCGCGCCCGAGCGTACCAGCACCATGCCCCGAGCCGTCCTAGCGATCGGATGAAAGCGCACATACGTTCGCCCGCATTGCGACGGATATCCAAGCGCTATCCACCAACATCGACGGCTGCACGCTCGGTCCGGCCCAAAGCGGAAGGCTTCCGGGCACGTAGTTATCCACATCACGCTCAGCGGGATGTGGACGCAACTCGTAGATAAACCGCTTGCGAGTGTTCTGGGCCTCCCAGATCATGGGCGTTGCTGAGACAACCCAATCGCTCTAGGAGGCCCGACGACATGACTCTACGCGACGGCCGGCGTAACGCGCTAGCCCCTCTATCCACGAATCCGTCCACATTCTCGACGAGGCCGCCGGCCTCGATGCCGTCATGATCACGCCCGCCCGGCGCCGGATGGCGCTCACGCTCCGCCGCGAGGTGCAGCCGGAGGTCGCGCGGTTGCTGCGAAACTACGAGAGCACGTTGGGGCGACCCCCGACGGACGACGAACTCGCGGACTTCAGACTCGCGGCCGACCTCCTGCGAGAGATCGGCGATGGGCTGGTCAGGATCGGCGGCGGGCGCCGAGCGGCCTAAGCGGAGCAGGGGCATGGCGACAAGCGAACTCACCGACGTGATCGAGTTCCCCAATCGGCTGGTGGGCCTCATGAACTTGATGGCGGAGTACCCCGGCGGCCGCGGGCTCATCACCGAGTACAACCCCCCGCCGGCTGATGTGGCGAGAGCCATTGCACAGGAACGGACCTGGCTGGCGCAGGCATATGGACGCCTCCAACCGACTATCAACCGGTGGGGAACAACACAGATGACGCATCCAATGGTCGGCGTCGTCAGCCAGGACGTCATCATCGACGCCATTCACGACGAGGGCGGGTTTCGCCACTCCGACCTCGCGAAGTACGCCGTCATGCACCTCGACACCACCATCGGCAGGTTGCAGGCGGCGCGCGGGTTGGGTACGCGCGACCCTCACGCGATCTACCGGCTGACAAGCCCAGTCTATTGGGCGCAGGTCCTGCTTCGGCTGCTTGGGTGGTTCTGGGGGACGACGCGCGGACGGGTGATCGCGTTGATCGTCACAGCCATTGTGGCCGGGATCGCCCAAGGCTGGGGAACTGCCCTCTTCGAGCGCCTGTTCCCTCGCTGACAACCACGCGGCTCGGGGAAGCGCAGGCTTGTCACGGATACTCCCGGAAGGGTCCGGAGGCCACACGGTGGCCCGTGCGCGTTCGTGGCGAGACCTGAGCTGGAGGCTAAGTGGGTTCAGCGTTGCCCAGCGGTTCCCCACGTGCTGGAGATCGCTCGGCTCCAGCCGGCGCCGATGCGGTAGTGGCTGCGGCCGTCGTAGCCGATACCCTCAATCGCAGCCGGCATGCCCGGGTGCTCGTCAAGGAGCCGGTTCATCGGCTTTGACAGGCTCCGGTGCCACGACTTGACTGTCCCGAGGTTCTCGCCCATGTCCGCCGCTACGTCCTCCCACGTGAAGGTCTGGCCGTCGTACCGCTCAACGGCGAACCGGACAAACGCCTGCAACGGCGGACCGATCCTGCTGAGCAGCTTGCGGGCCGCCGCCTCCGTCGCGCTCGTCGCGGTGGGCTTGGCGGGCGATTCGGCCGTCCCACCACCTTGCTGGGCCTGGATGTCGCCCAGGAGGGCGTCGATCTCGTCCCGCAACGCCAGCAGACGCTCGCGCGAGAGCTCCGTCGTTAGGGTGATCTGCGTCGCCATGGTCTACCGGACCTTTGCGCGCGTGGCGGCCGGGGCGCCTGAGGCGGTGTCCGTCACGGCGAACAGATTGGCGTCTCTGCCGCCCGGGTGGAGCTTGATGCCGTTTGCGATGAGGCACCGCTCGATCGCGTCCGGCAGGTGGCCGAGGCTGTTGAAGACGATCGGAGGCTTCGGCACAATGCCATGAGCCTCGTTCCTTTCGGTGCGAACGACGCCGCCTGACCACGCGTGCTTCGGCACCACCTTCCCCTTGTCGTCAGCGATGTCGTTGGTCCAGAAGCGCACCCGCACTTCGACCATCTTCTCGCCGTGCTTGGCAAGTGCCTGGGCAACTGTCTCAGCCACCGTTTTCTCCTTCACGCTTCTCATGCTTCGTGTGAGGCGCAGACTAGTGTCCCTAGAGGCTTCTGTCAAGGCTTCTGAAGAGACGGAGTACGTACGGTATACGAACCTCCACTGCAGACTCGCAGGCATGGGGAAGCCCCCGACCCTGGAGACCGGGGGCTCTGACGGCCAGTCAGTGCAGGTACGGTTGCTCAGGGCCGTACACGCATAGGAGTTCAGGGGTCGCTGTTGGGGGTCCTCGCCCTGTCGCGCTTGGCGGCGTAGGCAGCCGCGGCCTTCTGAGCGTCCGCCCACTGCCAGGTGGTCGCGTGGCGGTCGCGGCCGTTCCACCTTGCCGGCATGTCGCCCACCTGGCGGAGCTCGGCCACGCGGCTGAGCGAGAAGCCGCCGGCAGCAGCCAGCTCCTTGCCGCTGATTCCGTGCTCGGCCATGAACTCGCGGACGGTCTCGCCGGGCACCCGGTCGAGCCGCTCGGCCTTCGGCTTCGCCGCGGCCTTCGCGCTTGGCCTGGACCTTGGCCTTCGGCTCGCCGCCGTCGCCGGCCAGTTTGGCCGTCCGCTTCGGCTTGGCCTCGGCCAGCGCGCGCCGCACGGTGGCGGCGCCGGGCTTCACCTCGACGGTCTGTGTCGTATCGGCCATCTCTGGACCTCCCTTCAACGTCTCGGCCGGCCTGGGTGGCCGGCGCCTAGCAGGGTTATGGCGCGCCCGTCGGCCGCTGCGAACCCCCCGAACGAGGTTTCGTAGCGCTTTCGTAGCCAGTGCTACAAGGGAACGGGCGCTCTGTTCACAGGGAGTTGTCGACCCACCGCCTGTCGGGCGGTACGTCGGCGACCTCTGTCTGGCGGGCGCTGCTCATCCAACCGGAGTAGGGCGTTCTGGGAAGCAGCTAACCCACCCTGAAAGTCACCGTGGGCTGTAACCCCTATTGCGTCGAGTGACCCAGATGAGAGGAGGAGTCTCCGTGCGAGGGATCGTCAGCGCACAGCTCGCAATGCTGGTGCTCGTTGGCTGTGGCGTGGCCGGGCCGCCGGCGGCCAGCCCGTCGTCCACGTCGGGCAGCCCAACAGCTGCCGTCGCGACGGCCACTCCGCCAGCCAGCCCGACCGCCACGGCCGAACCATCGGCGACGCCGATCGACGAGCCCCTGGCGACTCCTCCTCTCGCCATCCTTCGCCTGCCGGACGGCCGCGAGCACGCCGCTCGGACGGGCTCGTACTGCTACATGGAGAGCTGCTCTGACGCGCCGTACTGGCCGACGGCGGCCAGCATGATTCGTGTCGACGTTCCGTCCGCGGACGGAACGCTGGCTGTGACCGTGCCTGAAAGCATGACCTTCTCGGCCTGGCGTGCGAGCTACGCCGATCGAGATGACCACTTCGCTGAGATGGTCATGAAGCTCGCCGACGGGGGCAACCCCGAAGGGCCGCCCACGCTCGCCGAGGCAGAGTTCTCGCCACCGCCGAGCGGCGAGTGGCTGCTCGAGGTGAAGGTCTGGCTGCCCGATGGCGAGGGCAGCGTCAGCTACTACTGGTACGTCGCGGTGCCGTAAGCCCGGCTGGAGGCTTCAGACTCGACGCGAGTCGTATGCCCAGTGCAGGAGTGCCTGGCGCTGGCGCGGCCGACAGGCCATGGCGCCCTCGGGGCAGGCGCGGCGCAGCTGCGCGAGGTGGCGCCCGAAGGCCCGCCAGCGTCCGATCTGGCGCGCATCGTCCGGGTGCCGTCGGCCGGTGAAGTAGCGGCAGTACCACTGGAACCAGCCGCGCGGGTCATCCGGGTGGATCCAGCCCTTGGCGCGCCACACGGCGAGGGGCTGTGAAGCATCCACGCCGAAGCGATTGATGGTCGGATCACGCCGGCCGGGCGAGAGCCTGGCGCGGCTGAACCAGTCAGCCGGGAACTCGTCGCCGCAGTCAGTCATATAGCGCCCGCCAAAGACCCCGAGGGCGAGCATCTCAGCCGGCGCGAGCTGCGGCTTGAAGCTCGGGTCGAAGTCACGACCGATCGGTGCGACGCGGCTGTATGTGTAGCCCTGCTGCATCAGGTCGTTGACGACGACCTGGCGGGAGGCAGCCAATCTGAAAGGCGCGCGCGGTCAGCAGCGGCCGAGCGCCCCGCCGATCAGGCCGGGGCGGCCTCGACCTGCGCCCGTTCCTCGACAGGTGGGCCGAAGAACGAGGTCTGGGCGGCGTCAGGCAGCATCGAGCCCAGGATCTTCTGCAGCGCGAGGACGTGGGCGCACGTCTTCCAGCTCTCGAAGTAGTGGCAGCTGCACTGCCAGCGGTCGGCGTCGAGGGTCACGCGGTGGCTGTCGTTGTCGCCACGGAAGCTGAGCGAGATGTGGTCGATGCTGATCCGATCGGTCTCGCGCGCGTAGCGATTGGCCTTCTCGATCTTGCCGATCACGCTGGAGTGCATGGGCTTCACCTCCGCGGACCGCCCGCCTCGGCGGCCCCTTCCCCGCGCCGGGACCGGCGACCGCGCGGCCGTCGGAGCCGGTGCGTGATGGCCCTAGCCTACATCAGCGGATGGCCAGCGTCAGGCCGAGAATCGTCCCGAAAATGGGTCCGATCGGCCCCTTCCCAACCCACCCTCAGTCGTCCTCGGAATCGTCGGGATTGTCCGCCAGGCTGCCCTTGACGATGCCAATCGCCTCGACCGGCGTAGGATCGATGCCGTAGAGCAGGGCGAGGTACGCGCTGACGTAGTCGCCCAGCGCGATCGCCGACCACGCCTGGCCGAGCCGCCCTTCACCGGCGACCGGCACCACCTGGTAGTCGATGCCTGATGCCGCGAGCAGCTGCGTCGAGACGCTCGCCCGGCGGGCGTTGCGCGGGTGGTCGAGCGGGCTGGCCAGGAAGACCACGTACAGGTTCTCGCGGATCGGCTCGGGCTGCTCATAGCCAACGACCGCGTTGTGGGTCGCCTCGGGCAGCTCCTCGGCCAGGGCGCTGCTCTTCGAGTTCTCGTTGATCTGCGCCTTCCAGCGCCGGGCGACCGGTGCCAGGAAGCCCGCGGCCTCGACGATCGGCAGCCGCCCGACGAGCGCCCAGCCAAGCTGCTTGGCCACGTTCTGCTCTGTCGGCACCTCAGGTCCGTTGGCCGCAACGACCTGCTCGACGGCATGGGCCGCGGCCTCGACCTCGGCGTCGGTCAGATCGAGCAGGCCGGCGCGCTCGAGCAGCCCGGCGAGCAGCAGCAGGCCATAGCCGAGAGCTGCCCGGGGCGGCGATTCGTCGGGATAGAACAGGCTGGGCAGCTGCACGCGCCGAGCCACGTCGCCGAGCGGTCCGCCGGCAGTGATCACGGCGCTCGGGCAGCGCAGGCTGAGGGCCGCCGAGAAGGCGCTGATCGTCTCCTCCGTCGCGCCGCTGTGCGATGCGGCCACGACCAGCGTCTCCGGCCCGACCCACGCGGGCAGCTCGTAATCGCGCACCGAGACAAGTGGCACGCGCAGTCGGTCGCTGAAGATGCCGCGCACGAGGTCGCCGGCGACCGCCGAGCCGCCCATCCCGATGACCGCCACGGCCTTGACGGTTCGGTGACGCTCCGGCAGCTGGAGGCCGCGCGACAGCTGCCAGGCGGCGCGCATCATCGCCGGCGTGCGGGCGATCAGCCCGAGCATCCCGCCCGGGTCGCGCCGGGCGAGCGTCGCCAGGTCGAGCGAATCGCCCAGCTGCTGGCTCACGCGCCGCCGACCAGCGTGCCGCCCTCGGACAGGAGCTGATCGCGCAGCTCGGGCGAGGTGGCTTCGGCATAGACGCGAACGAGCGGCTCCGTGCCGCTGAAGCGGACCAGCAGCCACGAGCCGTCGGCGAGCCAGAACTTGAAGCCATCGTTGGTCGAGAGCGTGTCGGTCCGCACGACCTGCTGGCCGGCGACCGACGGCGGCGCGCTCTGGCGCAGCTCCACGAGCAGGCGGTCCTTGATCGACGGGTAGGCGGCGCGATCCACGTGCACGTCGCGGCGCAGGTAGAACGACGGCCCTGCCACCTCATGCAGGTGGGCCACAGCGGCGGAGGCCGGCGATCGGCCGCGAGCCGCCTCGCGTACGAACAGGTCGAGCAGCAGCAGATCGGCATAGATGCCGTCGCGCTCGGGCAGGTGCATGCCGAAGCCATAACCGCCCGATTCCTCGCCGCCCATCATCGCGCCGGTCTCGATCATCTTTGGCCCGACGTACTTGAAGCCGACCGGCGTCTCGTGCACCGCCACTCCATAGCGCTCGCCCAGGCGACCGACCATCGATGTCTCGTTGACCGTCGAGACCACAGGCTCGCGCATGCCGCGATGCTCGAGCAGGTAGTACATCAGCAGGCCCATCACCTGCAGCTGGTGGATGAACGTGCCCTGCTCGTCGGCCGCGCCGGCCCGATCGGCGTCGCCGTCGAGCAATAGCCCGAGGTCGAAGCCGCCGCTGGCGAGCATCGCCAGCGCCTCGTCGATGTGCGGCCGGATGGGCTCAGGGTTCACGCCACCGAAGTAAGGGTTGCGCTCCTGGTGGATCTCCACGATTTCGATCCGCCCGCCGGCGAGCAGGCGGCTGATCCAGCCCGCACCGGAGCCCCACATCGGCTCGACCAGGATGCGCATCGGCGCGGCGCGCAGCTCGTCGAGGTCGAGCGTGCGGCGAACGAAGCGGGCGTAGCCGTCGAAGGGGTCGAAGCGGTCGACGTTGCCGGCAGCCTCGCCATCGGCAAAGGGCCGCGTCTCGGGCGTCGATCCGGCGCGTTGGCGAATGGTCGCCTCGAGCGTCTTGAGCATCTCCGGGCCGCCCGCGGCGCCGGTCTCGGACTTGACCTTGAAGCCGTTGTCGAGCCATGGGTTGTGCGAGGCGGTGATCACGATGCCGCAGGCGGCCTTGCGCTCGACGACCTCGAACGAGACCATCTGGGTCGGGATCGCCTGGCTTCCGAAGAAGACCGGGACGTCGTGCGCCAGCAGCACCTCTGCCGCAGCCTGGGCGAAGTTCTCGCTGGCGAAGCGGCGGTCGTAGCCGACGACCACGCCGCGGCCCATCGATCCGTTGTCGATCACGAAGCGGGCCACCCCCTCAGCGCAGCGACGGACGTTCTCGTACGTGTACTCGTCGCCGATCCGGGCCCGCCATCCGTCCGTGCCGAACACGATCGGCGGCATGGGCGCCGATCCGGCCGCGGATTCCGTCACACTCGGCCCTCCTGGCTGTTGACCCGCTCGAGCAGGGCCTCGACGGCCGCGCCATGGCCGCCGGCGGCGGGCAGCAGGGCCATCGCCTGCTCTGCCTTCATCGTACCCGCCCCGCCCGGCCGCGCGACCAAGCGACCGCCGTCCCGCCGAACGACTAGGTCGTCCGCGGCGGGCTCGACCTGCTCACCCGGCGCCACCACCCGCGCGGCTCCCTCGTAGCCGCCCACGAGCGCGTCGAGCAGCGCCGACCACGTGCCCAGGTCCGACCAGCCGACATCCACCGCGGCCATCAGCACCTGGCCGTCAGCCGCCGCACCCTCCATCACGGCGTAGTCGATCGACACCGCCTGGACGCGCTCATATGCGCTCTCGAGCATGCCCGGCAGCGACATCCCGCCCTCGAGCAGCGTCAGCAGGCCGGTGTAACGGCCGACCGCCGCACGGATGGCGGCGCGCTGCCAGAGGAAGATGCCGGCGTTCCATGCGACCCCTGCGTGGCGGCGCAGCTCGGTCGCACGCGCCTGCGTCGGCTTCTCCTCGAAAGCGCGGAGGACATACGAGCGCAGCTCTCCGGCCTGGCTGCGCGCCAGGTCCGGCAGCAGGTAGCCGTACTCGGTGGCTGCGCGGTCGGGCTGGACGCCGAGCGTCACCAGCGGGCTCGCCACGCCGAGCGCCCCCGTGGCCAGCTCGTCGCGCGCGTAGCGCAGCACGCGCCGGTAGCCCGCCTCGTCGGCGATCGTATGGTCAGCCGGCAGCACGACCATCACCTCGTCGTCCGGTCGCTCGATGCCGAGCGTGGCCAGCGCCACTGCGGCGGCGGTGTTGCGGCCGCGCGGCTCGGCCAGGACGCGCACGTTTGGCAGCTGCTGCTGCACCAGCGGCGCGTATCGCTGCTCGGTGACGATGGTCACGTCGTCCGGCGTCAGCCCAAGCTCGGGGCCCTCGAAGAGCCGGGCGACGGTGCGCTGGAGCAGGCTCTCCTCGCCAAGCAGGGGGAGGAACGGCTTCGGGCGCTCCGGCGTGCTCAGCGGCCACAGTCGGGTGCCGCCGCCGCCGGCCATGATCACGGCATACATCGGCGGCCCATTCTAGGTTCGCCGGCCGGCCGGCGGAGCGCGCTCAGCCGGCGGCGCCGACCGGCTCGGGCATCTCGATCCCAGCCTCGGCGGCCAGGGCCTGCGCGCGGTCGGTCCGCTCCCACGGCAGGTCGAGGTCCGGCCGGCCGAAGTGGCCGTAGGCCGCAGTCTGGCGGTAGATCGGCCGGCGCAGGTCGAGCGCCTCGATGATCGCCGACGGGCGCAGGTCGAAGTGGCGCTCGATCAGGCCCTGGATACGCTCGTCCGGCAGGCGGCCGGTGTCAAAGGTCTCGATCGAGACGCTGATCGGGCGGGCGATGCCGATGGCGTAGCTGAGCTCGATCTCGAAGCGCTCAGCCAGGCCGGATGCCACAACGTTCTTGGCGACCCAGCGCGCTGCGTACGCGGCCGAGCGGTCGACCTTCGACGGATCCTTGCCCGAAAAGGCGCCGCCGCCGTGGCGGGCCATGCCGCCGTACGTGTCGACGATGATCTTGCGGCCGGTCAGCCCCGCGTCGCCCATCGGGCCACCGATGACGAAGCGCCCGGTCGGATTGACATGGACCTTCGGGTCGATCCTGCGCAGCTCGACCGGGATGATCGGCTTGACGACCATCTCGATCATGTCTTCGCGAAGCCGCTCGTTGCTCACGTCGTCGTCGTGCTGGGCGGCGATGACCACCGTCGGCACGGCCACCGGCCGGCCGTCCCTGTACTCCACCGTGACCTGCGTCTTGCCGTCAGGCCGCAGGTAGTCGACCAGCTCCTGCTTTCGGACCTCCGCCAGGCGGCGGGCGAGGCGATGCGCGAGCGCGATGGGCAACGGCATCAGCTCCGGCGTCTCGCGGCAGGCGAAGCCGAACATCATTCCCTGGTCGCCTGCGCCCTGGTCGTGGACGTCACCCCGGCCGCGCGTCTCGAGCGACTCGTCGACGCCGCGCTTTATGTCGGGCGACTGCTCGTGGACCGAGACCAGCGTGCCGCACGTGCGGTGATCGAAGCCGTACCTGGCGTCGGTGTAGCCGATCTCGCGGACGGTGTTGCGGATGACCTCCTGGAAGTCGACGTAGGTCGACGTCGTGATCTCGCCGAGCACGATCACCGTGCCGGTCGTGGTGGCCGTCTCGCAGGCCACCCGCGCGGTGGGATCGTCCTTGAGGAGCGCGTCCAAGATCGCGTCGCTGATCTGGTCGCACATCTTGTCCGGGTGACCCTCGGTCACCGATTCGGAGGTGAACAGGTAATGCGGCGAGGTCATGATGCTGGTCATCGGGCTCTCCTTCGCTGGCCTGAGCCGCCTACGTCCCTTCCTGCCACGAGGTCGAGTACTTGACCTGCTCGGGCGTCATCTCGTCGATGGTCACGCCCAGCGCAGCCAGCTTGAGACGCGCGACCTCGCGATCGATCTCCCCCGGCACGGTGTAGACCTGCGGGCTCAGCTGGCGGTGGTTGCGCAGCACGTGCTCGGCCGCCAGCGCCTGGTTGGCGAAGCTCATGTCCATGACCGAGGCGGGATGGCCCTCCGCGGCCGCGAGGTTGACGAGCCGGCCCTCGCCGAGAATGAACAGCCGGCGATCCCCGAGGTCGTACTCCTCGACGTCGCGGCGCATCTCGCGCACCCGGCCGCCGGCCATCTCCTTCAGCGCCGGCAGGTCGATCTCGTCATCGAAGTGGCCGCTGTTGGCCATCATCGCGCCGTCGCGCATGCGCTCGAAGTGCTCGCGTCGAAAGATATGGAAGTTGCCGGTGGCGGTGATGAAGATGTTGCCCCAGGCCGCCGCGTCGATCGACGACATGACCTCGTAGCCGTCCATGAGCGCCTCAATGGCGCGGATCGGGTCGACCTCGACGATGGCTACCAGTGAGCCCATGCCGCGGAAGCGCGAGGCGATCCCGCGACCGACCCAGCCGTAGCCGGCGACGACCACGCGCCGGCCAGCAAGCAGGATGTTGGTCGCGCGCAGGATGCCGTCGACGGTCGACTGGCCGGTGCCGTAGCGGTTGTCGAAGAAGTGCTTGGTCATCGCCTCGTTGACGGCCACAACCGGATAGGCGAGCGCGCCGTCGGCAGCCATCGCGCGCAGCCGGATGACGCCGGTGGTGGTCTCCTCTGTGCCCGCGATGACGCCTTCGAGGCGATCGCGCCGGTCACGATGGAGCAGCGAGACGAGATCACAGCCGTCGTCCATCGTGATCTGCGGGCCGCTGTCGACGACGGCGTTGAGGTGGGCGTAGTAGCCCTCCCGATCGATGCCCCGGCGGGCGAATGTCGAGATGCCGTATTCAGCGACCAAGGCGGCGGCGACATCGTCCTGCGTCGAGAGCGGGTTGCTCGCGCAGAGTGAGATGTCAGCCCCGCCGGCCGCGAGCGTAAGCATCAGGTTGGCCGTCTCGGAGGTCACGTGCAGGCAGGCACCGATGCGCGTGCCCTCGAGCGGGCGCTCGGCGGCGAACCGCTCACGGATCTGGCGCAGGACTGGCATCTCGCGCTCGGCCCACTCGATCCGCCGCCGGCCCTCGGCGGCGAGGTCGAGGCTGGTCACGTCGTGGCGCGGGCTGGTATCAGTCGTTGTCGGGGCGGTCACGGGGGCTCCTGGTAAGGGATTCGGTCGCCTCAGGCGGGCTGTCGGCGCGACAGGGCTCGGCGCAGCGCGCCCACGATGCTATCCCATGCCGCCCCACGGCGACGTGCAAGCCGCTCCTCGAAGGTGCAGTACTGGCGGTAGCCAAGCGCGCTGTAGGCCGCGATGGCCGCGGGGTTGTCCGAGCGGACGTTGAGCACGGCCTCGTCGCATGTCCGCAGCAGCTCCTGGGTGACGGCACTCGTGGTCAGCTTGGCGTAGCCGCGGCCTCGGTAGTCCGGGTGCGTCATGACGTTGCCCACCGCCGCCAGCCGCGCCTCGGGGCTGACGACATGCGTGCCCGCGGCGGCGACCAGCCGGCCGCCCTCGCGAATGCCGTAGTACACGCCGTTGGCGATCGACTCGGCGGGCAGCCACGCCGTGAAACCGTAGCCGTAGAGGCGGTTTAGGTCGGCTATCTCGACCGGCAGGAGACGCAGCGCGACGCCCGAGTGCGGGCGGAAAGACGCCCGATCGACAGCCATCCGCAGCATCGGCGGTCCAGGCTCGATGCGGTAGACCTGCTCGATCGAGGGCAGGTGGCTGGCGTCGGTGGCGAGGTAGACCAGCCGCGGCCGGATGACCTGCCGCAGGATCTCGCCGATCGCCTCCGATTCGCCCATCGCGAACAGCGGCTGCGGCGTCAGGCCGGTGTACTCGAGGACCACGGCGAGAGTCTCCTCGCCGCGCTGGGCGACACCCCAACGGGTGCGCGCGAACTCGCGCGGGTCAAGGTCGCACAAGGCGTAGGCCGCACGCAATCGGTCACGCTCGAGGAAGGCGCGCAGCAGCGCCCGGTCGCGGGTAGCGGTGACGGTCAGCCGCGACTCCGCGACGGCCGTTGCCGGCTGGCGGGCGACGCTGGCCATCAGCTGTGGTCCCCCACCCTCGCGAGCTGCTCGGCGAAGGGTGGCGCGAGGGCGCCGCGGTCAGTCAGCAGCAGGTCGACGAGACCGGCGGGCACGATGTCCGCCGCCGGGTCGATGCGCGATCCATGCCCGGCCTGGGGCGCAGGCAGCCGGCCGGCCAGTGGCACGGCGGCTGCGTCCACCGCCGCCCGGTCGTAGATCGAAGCCGTGGCACAGACGGCGACGACCACCCCGGCTTCGCGAGCCTGGCGCGCGGCGACGCGGCTGCCCAGCGGCGCCACGACATCGCCGCTCGCCAGCAGCCACTCGGCGCGCAGCAGCAGCAGGTCGATCCGGCGCGCTTCGAGCAGCCAGCCCAGTGCGGTGTCCGGCACGAGCGTGTGCGGTATCGCCAGGTGGCCCAGCTGCCAGGCCGCACGCCGGCCCTCGTAAAGCGGGGTCGCCTCGGTGAGCCAGGCGTGGACGGGGATACCAGCCGCGGCCAGTCCCTGCAGGAGGGCCGTGCCCGCGCCAACCTGACCGCCGGTCAGCGGTCCCTGGTCGGCGTGCATCAGGACGGCCAGCGGCCTGCCCTCGCCGGCCGCGGCGTCACGGGGCGCCGGGAGAGCGTCGGCACCGGCCTGGCCCAGCCGACTCAGATCGATTGCGTCCGCGGAGGCGATGCGGTCTGCCTCGGCCAGAATGGACGCCGCGGCTGCCGGGCCTTCGTCCGCGGCGACGACGGTCTCTGCGTGGGCGATCACGCGGTCCAGCGCCACGGCCAGCGCGCGGCTCGTCGGGCGGGCGACGGCCAGCGTGTCTGCCGCGCCGCGCAGCGCCACGGCCATCGCAGGCGCCGGCCGATCGGCGACCTGCTGGGCGACCATAGCCAGCGCGTAGGCCGCCACCTGCCCGAGCACCGGCCCGCCGCTCAGCAGCCCGCGCCGGATCGCGCTTGCCACCTCGCTCGCGGCTGCGCAGGAGATCAGCTCGGCGCGCTCGGGCAGGTCGCGCTGGTCGAGCAGCTCGATTGCCTGGCCGCGGAAGCGATATGGGCTCCTGAAGGCCGTCGGGGGGACGACCGGCGGCTCGGGCGCCTCGATTGCCTGGGCGCCACGGCGCGGCTGCTCCTCGTCGCTCAGCAGGTCGTCAAGCGCATCACGGCTGCTGCGCCTGAGTGCCTCCACGCCGGCGAGCACGCTGCCGGCGCTGTGCGCCGTCTGGCGGCCGAACACGCGGAAGAACTGGCGCCGGGTGGCCTGCTCGCGATCGGGCGTGCCGTTGCCCGCGGCCATCGTCAGTACTGGATGACGCTGTGCACCTTCTGGTCGCGCAGCCGCTCACGGCCCTTCAGGAAGAGCAGCTCGACCAGGAAGGACAGGCCGACGACCTCCGCCTTGAGCATCTGGATCAGCTCGATCGTGCCCAGCACGGTCCCGCCGGTGGCGAGCAGGTCGTCGACGACGAGCACCCTCTGCCCCGGCGTCAGCGCGTCGCGGTGGATCTCGAGGGTGTTGGTGCCGTACTCGAGCGCGTACTCGACGCTGACCGTCTCGGCGGGCAGCTTGCCCAGCTTGCGCACCGGCACGAAGCCGGCGTTGAGGCGGACGGCCATCGGCGCGCTGAAGATGAAGCCGCGCGACTCCATCCCGACCACCACGTCGACCTTCGTCTCGCGGTATGGCTCGAGCATCAGGTCGATCGCCTCGCTGAAGGCGCCGGCGTCCTTGATCATCGTGGTGATGTCGTAGAACAGGATGCCCGGCTTGGGGAAATCGGGGATCTCGCGGATCAGCGAACGCAGATCGTCGGCGGGCACTGGCTTGGCTGACCTCGGGTAGGTGGAGCTTGGGCCGGCAAAGTCTACCGCAGGCCTGATGCGCGCTCGTCGCCGGAGCCATAATCGGCGTTCAGGGAGGTGGGACTTGCTGCGCGGAGAATCGGTCACTCTTCGGACAGCGCTCGAATCGGACCTCGAGCGCCTTTACGCCGCCCATACGGACGTGGCCAGCCGGGGACGGTTCTTCCCCATGGGGGTGATGTCAGAGTCAGCATTCCGGCGTGAATTCGCCGAGAACGGCTTCTGGCAGCGCGAGGAGGGCATGTTGCTGATGGTCAACCAGGACGATGATCTGGTAGGCCATATCGAGTTCTTCAAGCCGGTCACCTACTGGGATGCGTTCGAGCTGTCGTACCAGCTGTACGGTGGCCAATTCGCGGGGCGCGGCTATACGACCCAGGCGGTGCAGCTCCTCAGCGACTACCTGTTTGCCACGAAGAAGCAGAACCGGATCCAGCTGGTGATCGTGCCCGGCAACGACGCGTCCCGGCGCATCGCCGAAAAGTGCGGCTTCACCCTCGAGGGCACCGCCCGCGGTGCCTTCTGGAACGATGGCCGGAGCAACGACGTGCAGATCTACTCGCTGCTGCGCGAGGACCGGCGGCCGTGGCACCCGCAAGCCTGACCGGCATCACGCCGGCCGGCCGAGTCGCTCGACGACTGCCCTGATCGTCAGCCACGCGGCATCGGTGCCGGCCGGCAGTCGAACGCGCACCTGGTTGGATGCGTAGCTGATGCCGCCGGGCGGTACGCCGGGCAGCCGGTCGCCTGGCGAGGTCGGCGCCATCCGGCGCATCGTGTCGGCACGTGACCAGTCCGGTCCGAAACGAACGACCAGTTCGCGGCCCTCGCGCGAGAGCGCGGCGATGTGGGCCGCTTGGGCCGCAATGCGCAGCCGGGCCACCTCGAGCAGCCGCTCGACGGCCGGCGGAAGGGGTCCGAAGCGATCGACCATCTCGGCGCGCACGGAGGCGACCTCCGATTCCGTTGCTGCCCGGCCGAGGCGCCGATACAGCTCGAGCTTCTGTGGCTCGTGCTCGACGTAGTCGTCGGGCAGGTAGGCGTCTATCGGCAGGTCGATCACGGTTGCCAGCGCCGGCGTCGGTGGTGGCCGATTCTCCTGCGCGGCTCGCTCGGTTTCGACCGCCTGGGCCAGCAGGTTGGTGTACATGTCGAAGCCGACGGCGGACATGTGCCCGTGCTGCTCGGCGCCCAGGATGTTGCCCGCGCCGCGGATCTCGAGATCGGACAGCGCGATCTGAAAGCCGGCGCCCAGCTCCGAGGCGTTGAAGATCGCCTGCAACCGCTTGCGCGCGATATCCGACAGCTGCCCGCGGCGCCGGTATAGCAGGTAGGCGTACGCCCGCCGGCTGCTTCGCCCGACCCGGCCGCGCAGCTGGTAGAGCTGGGCCAGGCCAAGCGCGTCAGCGCGATCGATGATGATCGTGTTGGCGTTCGGGATGTCGAGCCCCGACTCGATGATCGTCGTGCAGACCAGCACGTCGTGCTCGCCGCGGGCGAACGCCAGCATCACCCGCTCGAGCACGCCCTCGGCCATCTGGCCGTGCGCGACGGCGATCCGCGCGGCGGGAAGCAGCCGGCGCAGCTGTTCTGCCTGGGCCTCGATCGTCTCGACCCGGTTGTGGACGAAGAAGACCTGTCCGCCGCGGTCGAGCTCGCGCAGGATAGCATCGCGCACGAGTCCCGCAGACGCTTCAGCCACCCGCGTCTGGATGGGCAGCCGGTCCTCGGGCGGCGTCTCGATGACGCTCATATCGCGCACGCCGGCGAGGGCCAGATTGAGCGTCCGCGGGATCGGCGTTGCCGAGAGGGTCAGCACGTGGACCTCGGTGCGCAGCTTCTTGAGCCGCTCCTTGTGGGCGACGCCGAAGCGCTGCTCCTCATCGACCACGATCAGCCCGAGGTCCCGGAACTGGACGTCCTTCGACAGCAGCCGGTGAGTCCCGATGACCAGGTCGACCGAGCCGGCGGCGAGCCCGGCAAGGGTCTCCTGCTGCTCGGCGGAGGGAACGAACCGGCTGAGCGTCCGAATGGTGATCGGGTAGGCCGCCAGGCGCTGCCGGAACGTCTCATGGTGCTGCGCGGCGAGCACCGTCGTTGGCACCAGCACGGCCACCTGGAGGCCCTCCTGGATGGCCTTGAAACAGGCGCGCAGCGCGACCTCGGTCTTGCCGTAGCCGACGTCGCCCACGACCAGCCGGTCCATTGGCCGGCCGCGCTCGAGATCAGCCTTGACCTCCAGCGCCGAGCGCAGCTGGTCGAGAGTCTCCTCGTAGGGGAAGGCGGCCTCCATCTCAGCCTGCCACGGCGTGTCAGGCCCGACCCGCGGCCCCTGCGCGCCCTCGCGCGAGGCATACAGCGCGAGCAGCTCCTTGGCCAGGTCAGTCACCGCGCGGCGGACGCGCGTCTTGGTGCGCTGCCACTCGCCACCACCGAGACGCGAGAGCTGCGGGTTCTCGGCGCCGGCATAGCGCGAGATACGCTCGATCTGCTCGACCGGCACCCAGATGCGCCCACCCTCTCCGAAGCGCAGCTCGAGGAAGTCGCGCTCCTCGTGGCCATCGCCGCCGGCCGATCGACGGACCAGGCCCGCGTAGCGCGCGACTCCGTGGTCGATGTGGACGACCAGATCGCCCGGCGCCAGCCGTTCGAGCAAGTCGCCGGGGGTTGCCCGTCTCAGGGCACGCGGCCGCCGAACGCGGACGGCTCCGAACAGCTCGCGGTCAGTGACCAGGACCATGCCGTCAGGTCCACCGGTGAAGCCGCCGTTGAGGCTGCGCTCCACGAGCGCCACGCCACCGGCGGGCGGCGGCGCGGAAAGGCGGTTGACGGGCGCGGCGATTACGTCGCCCTCGGCCAGGATCTCCGCCAGCCGCGCTGACTGGTCAGAGGCCAGCAGCACGCGCAGGCCTTCACCCTGCCAGCGCCGGACGGTCGCGGCCAGCTCGCCAAGGCCGGTCGGAGGCAGCGCCGGTTCGTGCCAGCCAAAGGGGTTGCCGCCGATCGGCGCGCCGGGCAGCTCGCTCTCCCACGAGAGCCCGAGCGTCCGTTTCTCGACCAGCAGCGCCTTCCAGGCACGCGGCTCCGGGAATGCGCCCGGCCACCCTCTGGGCAGCTCGCCAGCGCGCTCGAGCTCGGCACGTCGCTCGTCGGCCTGGCTCCACAGGAACTGGGCGCTGGCCAGCACTTCCGCCGGCTCGTCGAGCAGCAGGATCTCGTCAGCCAGATGGTCGAGGGCCGTTGCCGGCGCCAGCAGCCCGGCCCAGACCTCGACTGCATCTGTCGGCTGGCCCTGCTCCAGGCGCGCCAGGTCACTGGCCAGCTGCTCGGGCAGGCGGGCAGCCAGGCGGCCCAGCCGCTCGCGCAGCAGCGCGCCTGCCGCGTCGTCCTCTGCCGGTGGCAGCAGGAACTCGCTCGCCGGCAGCAGGCGCAGCGACTCGACCGGGCCGATGGCGCGCTGGCTGGTCGGATCGAAGAGGCGCAGCGACCCGATCTCGTCGCCGAACCATTCCGCGCGCACCGGCAGCGCCTGGCCGGCGGGGAAGACGTCGACGATGCCGCCCCGGCGGGCAAGCTCGCCCCGGCCGCCGACCTCCGGCAGCGCCTCGTACCCGAGCGCAACCAGCTCGCGCAACACCCGCTGCTGGGAGATGCGCTGGCCGGCCCGCAGCTCGAGCGGCTGGTCAGGCAGGTCAGCCGGCCCGAGGGTGTGTTGGAAGAGCGCCTGCACGCTGGCCACGAGTACCCGCGGCACGCCTGAGCGCCAGGCGGCCAGGGCCGCGACACGGGCCGCGCTCTCGTCGCGCACCAGCTCGGAGCGCTCATAGGCCAGCGCCGTCCGCGGCTCGAGCGTCGCCACCAGCGCCGGGTCGCCCAGCCAGGCGAGCAGCTCCTCGGTCACTCGATCGGCGACCTCCGCGTCGCGCGCCACCCAGACCAGCCGCTCGTCGCTGGCCGCGAGCAGGCCTGCGGCGAGGAAGGTCTTGGCGCCATGCGGCATCTCGGCGTACGTGACATGGCGCAGGCCGCGATGGCGCGGATCCCGCGCGCGGACGAAGCGATCTGCTATCTCTGACAGCTGCCCGCTGCGGCCGAGCAGCTGGGCAACGACTGACAGGTCGGGGACTCTGGCCCTGCCGGCCGGCTCGCCCGGAGCGGCGGCTCGAGGGACCCTGCGCTGGCGAACCGCCTCCTCGGCCTGCTCGGCAAGGCCCCGGTCGCGGGTCCGGCGGCCGCGACTCCGGATCGCGGTGTCGCTCACTCGCGCTCCTGCCAGCCGAGGAGCTTGCGCCAGCCGGTGCGGCGGCGGACGATGCCCTGCTCGTCAGGCGCGGCCTCGTCGGCGGCGGCCGCGGGCCCGGCCTCGTCGGCGGCGGCCGCGGGTCCCGTCTCGTGGGCGGCAGCCTGCCACGAGTTCCATCTATTGGCTGCCCGTGACACACCGTCGCGTGCCCACTCCTCGACGGCCTCTGCGGCGGCGTCCAGCACCTCCTCGAGCAGCGCCTGCTCGGTCGGCTGGAAGCGGCTCAGCACGTGGTCGCGCGCAGCGCGCGCCATGCCGCCCTCGACGCGCATCTCAGGCGGGCCGATGCCAACCCGCAGCCGGGCGAACCTCTCGCTGCCCAGCTCGCCGATGATCGAGCGCAGGCCGTTGTGACTGCCGGCCGATCCGCGCTCGCGCAGGCGTAGCCGGCCTAGCGGCAGGGCGAAGTCGTCGACCACGACAAGCACGTCCTCGAGCGGCGCACGCTGGCGGGCCAGGACCTTGCGCACGGCTACGCCGGAGAGGTTCATGTAGGTGGTCGGCTTGACGAGCATCAGATCGAGGCCGGCGTAGCGGCCGTGGACCGTCGCGGCCGCATCGCGCGCCCTGGCATGGCCGGTCCAGCCGGCGCGCTCGGCCAGCCGGTCGAGCACCATCCAGCCAACGTTGTGGCGCGTGCGGTCATATTGCTGGCCGGGATTACCCAGCCCGACGACGATCTTCATGATTCCTTCGCGCAGCTGGCTGTCGCTGCCGGCGGGCACGCTGATCGGCCACGCTGCCCGCCGAGGGCGGCAGGTGGCCCGGCCAGGCCATGGTAATCGGCCTGCTCAGCGCTGGCTGTGGTGGACGCTTCCTTCCAGCTGGCCCGCGGGCAGGTGGACGATGCACTCGAAAGAGCGTTTCCCTGACCGCCATTGCGGCTCCGGCGGATAGGTGTAGACCAGCTCGTAGACCGAGAGGTCGAAATCGCGCCCGACATACTCGCGGAAGCGCTCCCGGCAGCCGCTCTCCGAGTGCGACGCCAGGGCCGGCTCGCCGGGGAAGTCGGTCGTTGGCCCCGACCAGTCGAAGCGCCCGACCAGCTCGGCGTCGTGAGGCTCGGCGCAGTCCACCAGGCTCACGCCGAAGAAGAGCGCAAGGACGCTCGATGAGTCGCCACCGGTGGCCGTCGGGCCGATGCCGTCGAAGCAGGCTCCGACCGGCACTTGCTCGATAGGCGTGCGCCCGGCCAGCCCGCTCATCGCGTAGGCGAGCAGGCCACCGACCAGGCCGAGCCCGACGAACACCACGAGCGCGACGACGACGACGATGGCGATGACCTTGCCCGGCCCTCGATCCGGATTCTTCCAGCCGGGCGGCGGCTGCCAGGGCTGCTGGGCAGTCGGCCACATGGGCGGAGGCGGCGCGGGCATGCTGTCGTCGGGCGGGCGGTCAGCCATTGGCTGATTATCGGCTCGTCAGCAGCCGCTGCTCGAGCTGCCGCATCTCGCGTTCCTCGTCCGGCCGGGCGTGATCCCAGCCGCAGACGTGGAGCGTGCCGTGGACGACCAGCAGCCGCAGCTCGTCGCCAACCGACCAGCGCACCTCACCGGTCTGGCCACCGCGGCCGGCAGCGGCCTGCTGAGCGGCGCGCTCGACCGACACGATGACGTCGCCCAGGTGTGGCCGGCGACCCGGCGGCAGGGCAAACGCCGGGCCGCCGGCTGAGCGGATCGCCGGATCCTGGCCAGCATGAGCCGGGAACGCGGACGGCGGCAGCAGCGGGAAGGAGAGCACGTCCGTTGGCCCTTGCTGGCCCATGTGCTCGGCGTTGAGTGCCGCCAGCTCGCGATCGTCGGCCATGATCAGGCCAATGCTCGCCGGCCCGCGCGCGCCGCCGGCATCGAGGGCCCGGGCAGTCAGACGGGCCAGCTCGGCCAAGGCCACGGGCGAGCGAATCGCCCGCCGGACCGTTATGTCGATCCGCCACGGCGACAGGTAGATGGCGCGCCTTCGGGCTCCGCTCAGGCGCCGGTTCCGCTGTTCGCCGCCCGACGGGTCTCGAGCTCCACGATCTTGTTCTGCGGATACTCGATCCGGCGGTGGTACATGCCCAGCAGCTGCGCGATGAACGCCTCGCGGATCTGCTCGAGGTCGCGCAGCGTCAGGTCGCACTCGTCGAACTGCCCGTCCTCGAGCCGCTCGCGGATGATCCGCTCGACCATTGCCCGGATGGCCGGCTCCTCCTGGCTGGTCAGCGAGCGAACCGACGCCTCCACGCTGTCGGCGAGCATCAGGATCGCCGCCTCGCGTGACTGCGGCTTTGGCCCGGCATGGCGGTAGCGAGCAGCATCGACCGTCGCCGCCGCGGCCACGGCCTGCGACGTGCCCGGCCGGGCACCGGCGTCCTCGATCGCCCGGTCGCGGGCACGGGCGTAGAAGTAGCTCATCAGCGCCGTGCCGTGGTGCTGCGGGATGAAGGCGATGACCGCCTTCGGCAGGCGGAAGCGGTAGGCCAGGTCGATGCCGTCGCCGACGTGCGACTTGAGCAGCGCAGCGGACTGCTCGGGGGTCAGCGAATCGTGCACGTTGTCGCCGCCGGACTGGTTCTCGATGAAGGCCAGCGGGTTGGCAAGCTTGCCGATGTCGTGATAGTAGGCCGCCACTCGCGCGAGCAGCGGGTCGGCGCCGACCGCCTCGGCCGCCCGCTCGGCCAGGTTGCCGACCATCAGCGAGTGATGGTAGGTGCCGGGCGTCTCGAGCAGCAGCCGGCGCAGGAGCGGCTGCGACGGATTGGCCAGCTCGAGCAGCTGGAACGAAGTGGTGATACCGAACAGGTTGCCAAGAACAGCGAACGAGCCGACAGCCAGCACGGCCGAGGCGAGCGCCGCGACCGAGCCCGCCAGCAGCAGCTGCAGCAGGCCGGTCAGGTCACGCTCCCCGAGCAGCGTGAATAGCGTGACCACGATCACGTTCA
>Ga0247717_1000119_pt1 | contig 23746 bp, 17 predicted proteins | sample 24E_NmetaG_FD_189047 | JGI IMG/M metagenome (GOLD analysis project Ga0247717, IMG submission 189047) | Soil microbial communities from hillslope of Landscape Evolution Observatory, University of Arizona, Oracle, AZ, United States - 2-4-E_N | ecosystem: Engineered > Artificial ecosystem >... | reverse complement strand
CCTCGACGTGGTCCCCGTCCACCGGGCGGGGGATACTGGGCGTCGTGGATCGCTTCGTGGTGCGGCCGGGCGTGCCCCTCGACGGCACCGTGCGGGTGAGCGGCGCCAAGAACTCGGTGCTGAAGCTCATGGCCGCCACCCTGCTGGCGGAGGGCACGCACGTGCTGCGCAACGTCCCCCGCATCGCCGACGTGGAGACCATGGCGGACCTGCTCACCTCCATGGGAGTGGACGTCGCCCGGGACGCCGACACGCTCACCATCCGCCGGCCGCCCGAGATCACCCCCGAGGCGCCGTACGAGCTGGTCGAGCGCATGCGGGCGTCGATCGTCGTCCTCGGGCCCCTCCTGGCGGCGTGCGGGCAGGCGTGCGTGTCGATGCCGGGGGGCGACGACTTCGGCTCGCGCCCCGTGGACGACCACCTCACCGGCCTGGAGGCGCTGGGCGCCGGGTTCCAGCTCAACCACGGCGTCATCGAGGGACGGGCGCCCGCCCTGATCGGCGAGCGCATCGTCCTGGAGGTGCCGAGCCACACGGCCACCGACACCATCCTCATGGCCGCCGTGCGGGCCAAGGGCGTCACGGTGATCGAGAACGCCGCCCGCGAGCCCGAGGTCGCCGACCTGGCCGCCCTCCTGAACCGCATGGGCGCCCGCATCGTCGGCGCCGGGACGTCGACCATCACCGTGGAGGGCGTCGACGAGCTGTCGCCGGCCGACCACGAGGCCATCCCCGACCGCGTCGAGGCGGCCACCTTCCTGGCCGCCGTCGCCGTCGCGGGCGGGGAGATCACCCTGCACGGCGCCCGCCACGACCACATGGACATGCTGCTGGCCAAGCTCGGGGAGATGGGGCTGCGCACGTCGCCCACCTGCGACGGCGTGTGGGCGGCCGCCCCCCGCCGGCTCACCTCGGCCGACGTGTCCACCCTCCCGTACCCGGGCATCGCCACCGACTACAAGCCGCTCCTGATGTCGGTGCTGGCGGTGTCGGAGGGCGTCGGCATCGTCACCGAGAACCTGTACGGCGCCAACCGCTTCAACTACGTCAACGAGCTCGTCCGCATGGGCGCCGACATCCGCATCCAGGGCCACCACGCCGTCGTCCGGGGCGTGGAGCGCCTGTCCGCCGCCCCGGTCAAGGCGCACGACCTGCGGGCGGGCGCCGGCCTGGTGGTGGCCGGCCTGGGGGCCGACGGCGAGACGGTCGTCGCCGACGGCTGGCACATCGACCGCGGCTACGACGACCTGGCCGGCAAGCTGCGCCACCTCGGCGCCGACGTGCGCCGCGAGCGCTGACTCCGCCCGGGGCCGGGAATGGGCCGTGCTCCGGGCGGGTTGTAGCCTTCTGCCATGGAAACCCAGCTTCTCGAGGCGATGGAAGCGATCCGCCCCGCCCTCCAGTCGGACGGGGGCGACATGCGCGTGCTCTCCGTCGACGAGGAGACCGGCGTCGTCGACATCGAGTTGATGGGCGCCTGCGGCGGCTGCCCCATGTCGGGTCTCACCCTGAAGGCCGGCATCGAGCGGATCCTCAAGGACCGCGTCCCCGGGATCACCGAGGTGCGGGCCAAGGGCATCGACTTCGACACGGTCGAAACCGACTTCTGACCGGCGTCCGCCCGGGGCCGCGGGCACGAGCGTGATCTCCGGCGACCCCGGGGCGCTGCTCGACCACGCTGCCGCCGGGAGCCGCCGGGCGCTGGCCCGGCTGATCACGCTGGTGGAGCGCGGCGGCGACGACGCCCGGTCGGTCGGGCGCCTCACCTATCCCCGCGGCGGGGAGGCGTACACGCTCGGGATCACCGGCGCGCCGGGCGCCGGCAAGTCGACGATCACCGACCGCCTGGTGGGCCACGTCCGGTCGATGGGCACCGAGGTGGCGGTGCTGGCGGTCGACCCGTCGTCGCCGTTCTCCGGCGGGGCCATCCTCGGCGACCGCGTGCGCATGCAGGGCCACGCCGGCGACCCCGGCGTGTTCATCCGCTCGATGGCCACCCGCGGCCACCTCGGCGGTCTCGCCCTGGCGACGCCCGAGGCGATCCGGGTGCTCGACGCCTGCAACTTCCCGCTCGTGGTGGTGGAGACGGTGGGCGTGGGGCAGGTGGAGGTGGAGGTGGCGGGATGGGCCGACACCACCGTGGTCGTCGTGAACCCCAGGTGGGGCGACGCCGTCCAGGCGAACAAGGCCGGCCTCCTGGAGGTCGCCGACGTGCTGGTCGTCAACAAGGCGGACCGCCCCGGCGCGGCGGAGGCGGAGCGGGACCTGCGCACGATGCTGGACATGAACCTCGACCCCGGCCCGTGGCGGCCGCCCGTTGTGCGGACGGTGGCGACGACCGGCGAGGGCGTGGACGAGCTGTGGGACGCCGTCGCCGCCCACCGCGCCTTCCTGGGGGACAGCGGGCTGTTGGCGGCGCGGCGGGCCCGGCGCCTCGACGACGAGGTGCGGGCGATCGTCCTGCACCGCCTCGCCGCCCGGGCCGAGGGCCGGCTCTCGGGCCCGCGCTACGAGCAGGTCAGCGCCGACCTGGCCGCCCGCCGCACCGACCCCTGGTCGGCCGCCGAGGCGCTCCTCGGCCCCAGCGCCTGAGCGAGCGGGTCACGCCGGCGGGGGCGCCGGCAGGTCGAACCAGAGGTCGCCGCGGCCGTCGGGGTGCCCGGTGTAGTTGATGGTGACCTCGTCGCCGGCGGCGATGTGGCGGACGGCACGGAAGCGGGCGAGCCGGCGGCGGTGGTCGAGCTCGTACTCCGCGTTCGGCTCCCACGAGTGGTTGTAGAGCGACCCGTAGCCGAGGGCCAGCCCCACGGCGTCGTCCTTCCACGTGAAGTAGAGGCCCCGCAGCTGCGTCTGCTCGATCAGCGTCTCGTCGGGGGGCGGGCAGACGATCACCGGGCAGCACTCGACGACCTCGCCGGTCGCGAAGGGCCGGGCGGCGAACACCCCGATGCCGTCGATCGGCGACGCCGCGACGTACAGCGCGCCGGTCGACGCGATCCTCGAACGCAGCGCGCCGCGGCGCCCCACGGCGCTATTGCACCACAGGCGGCGGGGCCGCCGCCTCGGTTACGCCCAGGCGGCGCGCCCCATCTCCACCGGCGTGCCCAGGTCGGCGTGGGCCGGGATGACGCGCACGGTGAAGCCGTAGCGCCCGGCCTGCTCGGCGCAGAACGTGCAGACGTAGCGGTAGGTGGCCGGGCCCGGCCCCTCGCCGACCAGGTCCATGGTGACGACGGCCGGCGCGGTGATCTCGTCGTTGGGCCCCACCGGCCCGAAGATGAGCTGCACCGCCACGTCGTCGGGGGTGAGCGACCCCAGCGACACCACGGCCGACACCGTCCGGTCGGTCCCGATGTCGGCCACCGCCGAGTCGCTGTCCACCGCCTCGACCTTCACCGCGTCCCACTGGGCGAGGACCCGCCGTTTCCACGACGTGAGCTCGCGGGCGCGCGTGTACTCGCCCGCGCCGATGTCGTCGGCCCGTACCGCCAGGGGCTCGTACAGCTGCTCGACGTAGTCGCGCACCATGCGCGAGGCGGTGACCCGCGGCCCCAGGGAGACGAGCGAGGACTTGATGCGCCGGACCCAGCGCCGGGGCACGACGCCCTCCACCCGCTCGTAGAACAGGGGGACCACCTGGTGCTCGAGGATCTCGAACAGGCTGCCGGCCTCGACGGCGTCGCGCCGGCCGAGGTCGTCGTACGTCTCCGCCGAGGAGACGGCCCAGCCGTTCTCCCCGTCGAACATCTCGTTCCACCAGCCGTCGAGGATCGAGCAGTTCAGGGCGCCGTTGAGAGCCGCCTTCTCGCCGCTCGTGCCGCACGCCTCCTGGGGCCGGCGCGGGGTGTTGAGCCACACGTCGCAGCCCTGGAGGAGCGTCCGGGCCACGGCGATGTCGTAGTCCTCCACGAACGCGATGCGGTGGCGGACCGCCGGGTCGCGGGAGAACTGGACGATCTGGCGGATCATCTCCTTGCCGATGTCGTCGGCCGGGTGCGCCTTGCCGGCGAACACGATCTGAACGGGACGGTCGGGCGACAGGAGAAGGGCGCGCAGCCGCTCGGGCTGGGAGAGCAGGAGGGTCGCCCGCTTGTAGGCGGCGAAGCGCCGGGCGAACCCGATGGTGAGGATCCTCGGGTCGAACACCTCGTCGCACCACGCCACGTCGGACTCGCTGACGCCCCGGCCGAGCGCCGCCTGGCGCAGGCGCTGGCGCACGAAGCCGACCAGGCGCTCGCGGCTCTGCTCGCGCACGCGCCAGATCTCGTCGTCGCGGGCGGCCGCCAGGCGCTGCCACATGGTGGCGTCGGCCTCGTCCCAAGCCGGTACCAGGTGGCGCGACAGCAGGTCGTTCATGTCGTCCGAGACCCAGGTGTGGGCGTGGACGCCGTTGGTCACCGACGTGATCGGCGCCTCCTCGGGCGGGATGTCGGGCCACAGGGCGCTGAACATCGTCCGGCTGACCTGCCCGTGGAGCGCCGACACGCCGTTGGACATGCCGGCCAGGCGCAACCCCATCACCGCCATGTTGAACGGGTTGTGCGGGGGCTCGTCGGGGAGGTGGCCGAGCGCCATGAGGTCGTCGAAGGGGACGCTGCACTCGTCGGCCCACCCCTGGAAGTACCGCTGCATGAGCTCGTGGGGGAACCGGTCGATGCCGGCCGGGACGGGTGTGTGCGTGGTGAACACGGTGCCGGCGCGGACCGACTCGATGGCCTCGGCGAAGCTCATGTCCGACCCCTTGACCAGGCGGCGGATGCGCTCGAGGCCGAGGAAGCCGGCGTGGCCCTCGTTGGTGTGGAAGACCTGGGTCTCCTCGCCGACGGCGTCCAGGGCGCGCACGCCGCCGATGCCGAGGAGGATCTCCTGGCGCAGGCGGTGCTCGGTGCCGCCGCCGTAGAGCCGGTCGGTGACGCTGCGGTGCTCGGCGTCGTTGTCGTCGATGTCGGCGTCGAGGAGGTACAGGCGCACCCGGCCGACGTCGGCCCGCCAGATCTGGGCGGAGACCTCGACGCCGGCCAGGTCGACGCTGACGCGGGCGCCGTCCACCAGCCGCACCGCCATGGCGTGGGGGTCGAGGGTGGGGTAGCGCTCCTGCTGCCAGCCGTCGGGGTTGAGCTCCTGGCGGAAGTACCCCATCCGGTAGAACAGCCCCACGCCGACGAGCGGGACCCCGAGCCCGCTGGCCGCCTTCAGGTGGTCGCCGGCCAGGACGCCGAGGCCGCCCGAGTACTGGGGCACGGCCTCGGCGATGCCGAACTCGGGCGAGAAGTACGACACCGAGCGCAGGGCGCTGGGCCGCTCCTGGAACCACGACGGGGAGGTGAGGTCGTTGCGCAGGTCGCCGTGGACCTCCGACAGGAACGCCATGAAGGCACGGTCCCGGGTGAGCGTCTCCAGCCGGTCGCGGCCGACAATGCCGAGGAGCCGCACCGGATCGTGGCCGGTGACCTCCCACGTCCCCGGGTCGATCCAGCGGAACAGGTTCCTGGTGTGGCCGTTCCAGGACCACTGGAGGTTCATCGCCAGCTCGTGCAGGGGGGCCAGCGCCGGAGGGAGCTTGGCCCGGACGGTGAAGCTGCGGAGTGCCTTCATCGGGTCCGGACGCTACTGGGGGGAGGCGCCCGGGCGCCCACGCCCCGCCGCCGGATCCCCGGAGGCGACGACAATGCCGGGGATGGGACGATGGTCGGACGCCGTCGACGCGCTGTCGGCCGCCGACCCCGCCATGGCCGCGTTCGTGGCCCGGGCGGGGCCGTGCCGTCTCGTGCGCCGCCGCCACCCCGGCGGCGCCTTCGCCGCCCTGGCCCGCTCGATCCTGTACCAGCAGCTGGCCACCGGCGCGGCAGCCGCCATCGCCGCCCGCTTCTCCGCCCTCTACGACGGCCGCCCCACGCCGGCTGCCGTCCTGGCCACGCCCGACGCCGACCTGCGCGCCGCCGGCCTGTCGGCGGCCAAGGCGGCCAGCGTCAAGGACCTGGCGGCCAAGGTGGCGGACGGGACCGTCGGGCTTGTCGGCATCTCCCGGCTGTCCGACGACGAGATCGTGGAGCGGCTGTGCGCGGTGCGGGGCATCGGCCCGTGGACGGCGCAGATGTTCCTGATCTTCCAGCTCAACCGTCCCGACGTGTGGCCGGTGGGCGACTACGGCGTCCGCGCCGGCTACGCGCAGATCGCCGGGCTTCCCGCCCCGCCGTCGCCGCGGGACCTGGCGGCGGCGGGGGAGCGCTACCGCCCGTGGCGCACCGTCGCCGCGTGGTACTGCTGGCGGGCCGTCGACGCCGGGGTTTCCCCGACCCCGGGGGCGTGGTAGGGCTACGTGGGTGAGTGAAGCGCGCCCTTCGCCCCGTACCGGCCGCGTCGTCGTCGAGAACGTCCGCCCGAGCACCCCGTCGGGGTACCCGGCCAAGGCGGTGGTCGGCGAGGCCGTGCGGGTGTCGGCCGACGTCTTCAAGGACGGCCACGACCACCTCGCCGCACGGGTCCGGTGGCGGCCCGCCGGTAGCGACAAGTGGTCGGTGGCGCCCATGCGCGAGATCGTCAACGACCGGTGGGAGGCGGTGGTCGAGCCCACCACGCTGGGTTCGCACCAGCTGGTCGTCGAGGCGTGGACCGACGCCTACGGGACCTGGCGGCACAAGGTGACCACCAAGCTGGCCGCCGGCCAGGCCATCGACGTGGAGCTGGAGGAGGGCGCCCGGCTGCTCGAGCGCCGGGCCGCGCTCGCCGAGGAGCACGACCGCTCCCATCTCGGCCAGCTGGCCGCAACCCTGCGGGGCGACGACTCGACGCCTCCGCCCCAGCGGCTGGCACCCGCCCTCGCGCCGGAGGTCGCCGACCTTCTGGCCGGTCCGGCCGGCGCCGCCGACCTGACCGCCTCCGACCCGGCGCCGCTGTGGGTCGACCGCGAGCGGGCGCTGGTGGCCGCCTGGTACGAGCTGTTCCCCCGGTCGGAGGGCGGCCTCCGGGGCACCATCGAGCGCCTGCCGGCCGTCGCCGACATGGGCTTCGACATCCTCTACCTCCCGCCCGTCCACCCCATCGGGCGCCAGTTCCGCAAGGGGCCGAACAACGTCACCGAGGCGGGGCCCGACGACGTCGGCAGCCCGTGGGCCATCGGCGGGCCCGAGGGCGGCCACACCGCCCTGCACCCCGACCTCGGGACCTTCGACGACTTCGACGCCCTGGTGGCGGCGGCCCAGGAGCACGGCATGGAGATCGCGCTGGACTACGCGCTCCAGTGCTCGCCCGACCACCCCTGGGTCCGCGAGCATCCCGAGTGGTTCCACCACCGGCCCGACGGGACCATCGCCTACGCCGAGAACCCCCCGAAGAAGTACCAGGACATCTACCCGATCAACTTCTGGCCCGACGACGACGCCGACCGCCAGGCGCTGTGGCAGGAGTGCAGGGCGATCGTGGACTTCTGGATCGGCCGGGGCGTGCGGGTCTTCCGGGTCGACAACCCGCACACCAAGCCGGTGGCGTTCTGGGAGTGGATGATCCCGGCCGTGCAGGCCGAGCACCCCGACGTGTTCTTCCTGGCCGAGGCGTTCACCCGCCCGAAGATGATGGCGAAGCTGGCCGAGGTCGGGTTCTCGCAGAGCTACACGTACTTCACGTGGCGCACCGCCCGGACCGAGCTCGAGGAGTACCTCGAGGAGCTGGCCCACGGCCCCAAGGCGGACTACATGCGCCCCAACTTCTGGCCCAACACGCCCGACATCCTGAGCGGGCCGCTGCGCGACGGGCCTCCGGCGGCGTTCCGCCAGCGCTTCGTGCTGGCCGCCACCATGACGCCCTCGTACGGCATCTACAGCGGTTACGAGCAGTACGAGAACCAGCCGGCGTCGCCGTCGAACGAGGAGTACCTGCGTTCCGAGAAGTACGAGATCAAGCACCGCGACTGGGACGACCCCCACACCATGGCGCCGTTCGTGGCCCTGGTGAACGGGGCGCGGCGCCGGCACCCGGCGCTCCAGCGCCTGCGCAACATCGCGTTCCACGGGTCGACCAACCCGAACGTGATCGCCTACTCCAAGCACACCGACGACCGCTCCGACGTGGTGCTCACCGTCGTCAGCCTGGACCCCCACCACCCGGCGGAGGCGACGCTCGACCTCGACCTCGCCCTCCTCGGCCTGCCCTGGGACCAGCCCTACGAGGCGTTCGACGAGCTGACGTTCCAGTCGTTCTCGTGGTGGGGCAGCACGCCCTACGTCCGCCTCGAGCCCTTCCAGGCCGCCCACGTCCTCCACCTGCGGACGCTGCGATGAGCCTTCCGGCACCGGGGGCGCAGGTCGGCACGGCGGAGAGCGTCGCCGACCCGACGTGGTTCCAGCGGGCGGTGTTCTACGAGGTCCTCGTGCGCGGCTTCTACGACGCCAACCAGGACGGCACGGGCGACCTGGCGGGCCTGACCGAGAAGCTGGACTACGTGGAGTGGCTCGGGGTCGACTGCCTGTGGCTGCTGCCGTTCTACCAGTCGCCTCTGCGCGACGGCGGCTACGACATCGCCGACTTCTTCACCATCCTCCCCGAGTACGGCGACCTGGCCGACGCCGTGGGCCTGGTGGAGGAGGCGCACCGCCGGGGCATCCGGATCATCGCCGACCTGGTCATGAACCACACCAGCGACGCCCACCCCTGGTTCCAGGAGTCGCGCCAGGACCGGAACAACCCGAAGGCCGACTGGTACGTGTGGAGCGACGACCCCGAGCGGTGGTCGGAGGCCCGCATCATCTTCGTGGACACCGAGACGTCCAACTGGACCTGGGACCCGGTCCGCCAGCAGTACTACTGGCACCGGTTCTTCTCCCACCAGCCTGACCTCAACTACGACAACCCCGAGGTCCAGCAGGCCATGCTGGACGTCGTCCGGTTCTGGCTGGACATCGGCCTCGACGGGTTCCGCCTGGACGCCGTCCCCTACCTCTACGAGCGGGACGGAACCAACGGCGAGAACCTCAAGGAGACGCACGAGTACCTCAAGCGGGTCCGCAGCGAGGTGGACGCCGACTTCCCCGGCAAGGTCCTCCTGGCCGAGGCCAACCAGTGGCCGGCCGACGTCGTGGACTACTTCGGCGAGGGCGACGAGTGCCACATGTGCTTCCACTTCCCCCTCATGCCCCGCATGTTCATGGCGATCCGGCGGGAGCAGCGGTACCCCATCACCGAGATCCTGGCCCAGACGCCGGACATCCCACCCGGGTGCCAGTGGGCGATCTTCCTCCGCAACCACGACGAGCTGACGCTCGAGATGGTGACCGACGAGGAGCGGGACTACATGTACGCCGAGTATGCCAAGGACCCGCGCATGAAGCGCAACGTCGGGATCAGCCGGCGCCTGGCGCCCCTCGTCGACAACGACCGCCGTGTGGCCGAGTTGCTCCACGCCCTGCTGTTCTCCATGCCGGGGAGCCCGATCCTCTACTACGGGGACGAGATCGGCATGGGCGACAACATCTACCTGGGCGACCGCGACGGGGTCCGCACGCCGATGCAGTGGACGCCCGACCGCAACGCCGGCTTCAGCCGCGCCGACTTCGCCCGGCTCTACCTGCCGCCGCTGATGGACCCGGTCTACGGGTACCAGGCGGTGAACGTCGAGGCCGAGATGCGCAACCCCAGCTCGCAGCTGCACTGGACCAGGCGCATGCTCGAGGTCCGCCGCCAGCACCCGGTGTTCGGCACCGGGACCTTCGAGGTGATCCCGACCGACAACCCGTCGGTCCTCGCCTTCCTGCGCTGCGAGGAGGACGACCTGGTGCTCTGCGTGAACAACCTGTCGCGCTTCGCCCAACCGGCGGAGCTGCCGCTCCAGCGCTTCGCCGGCAAGACGCCGATCGAGCTCATGGGCAGGGTGCCGTTCCCCCGGGTCGGCGAGCTCCCCTACTTCGTCACCCTCAACCCCTACGCCTTCTACTGGTTCCAGCTGGTGGACGCCCAGTGAGCGGCCCGGCGGTGGACGAGACGGCGGTCGACCGGCTGCTCCCTGCCTACCTCGGCCGCCAGCGGTGGTTCTCGGGACCGCCGCCCGAGTCGGCGACCGTCGCCGCCCGCGAGCAGCTCGACGACGGCCTCGAGTGGCTGCTGGTCGACGCCGCCGGCGGCCGGTACCAGGTGGTCGTCGGCCGCCGCCCGGCCCACGCCATCCCCGAGTTCCTGCACGGCCAGGACGCCGCCGTGCTCGGCGTCGTCGGCGACGACGTGGCGTTCGACGCCACGCTCGACCCCGAGTACGCCAGGGTCATCCTGTCGAAGGTGGCGCCCGGCGAGGAGGGGAACCTCGTGCGCCCCATGGGCGCCGAGCAGTCCAACACGTCCCTCGTCTTCGACGACCGCATCGTGCTCAAGCTGTTCCGCCGGCTGCACGCCGGCGCCAACCCCGACGTGGAGGTGACGGTGGGCCTGGCCGCCCAGGGGTTCACGTCGGTGGCCCAGCCGCTCGGGGTGTGGCGGCGGGACGGCGTCGACCTCGCCGTGGTCGCCCGGTACCTGGCCGGTGGGGCCGAGGGGTGGGCGCTGGCGCTCACCTCCCTGCGCGACCTGTACGCGGGGGCGAGTGACGACCCGGCGGCCGCCGGAGGCGACTTCGCCGCCGAGGCGAGGCGCCTCGGCGAGGTCACGGCGGGGATGCACCTGGCGCTGGCCGCCGCCTTCGGCGCGTCGCCCGGGGACCCAGCGGCGTGGGCGGCCCTGGTGGAGACGCAGATGGCCCGCCTGGAGGAGGGCGACGTCGACGCCGTGAAGAGCAAGGAGTTCGTGGAGCGGCTGCGGTCGGTGGCCTCGCCGGGGCCCGCCGTCCGGGTCCACGGCGACTACCACCTCGGCCAGGTCATGCGCACCGACACCGGCTGGTTCGTGCTCGACTTCGAGGGCGAGCCCGCCCGCCCGCTGGCCGAGCGGCAGTTGCCGTCGTCGCCCCTCAAGGACGTGGGCGGGATGATCCGGTCGTTCCAGTACGCGGCGGCCGTCGCCCTGTTCGAGCGCGACGCCGGCGAGCACGAGACGCTGCGCCCGCGGGCCGACGCCTGGGAGCGGCGCAACCGGGGGGCGTTCCTCGGCGGCTACTACGGGACGGCCGGGATCGACGACGTGCTCCCCGCCGCCGGCGCCGACCGCGATGCCGTCCTGGCCGCCTTCGAGCTCGACAAGGCCGTCTACGAGGTCCTCTACGAGCGAGCGCACCGGCCGGATTGGGTAGAGATCCCCCTGGGGGCCGTCAGGAGGTTGCTCGATGCCCGGTAGCAGGCAGAAGTCCGCGGGGTCGCCGCCGTTGCGCTCCGAGCTCGACGTCGACCTCGACCGGCTGGTCGAGGGCGTCCCGGGGGACCCCCATCGCGTGCTCGGCGTCCACGACGGCGTCGTGCGGGCGTGGCGGCCCGGGGCGGCGTCCATGCGCCTGCTGGCGGAGGGCGCCGAGCCCGTCCCCATGCGGCGCATCCGCGGCGAGGGCGTGTTCGAGGCCACCGCCCCGGCGGTGGCCGGCCCGTACCGGCTCGAGGCCCGCTACGACGACGGCAGCACCTACACGTACGAGGACCCGTACCGGCACTGGCCGACCCTGGGCGACATCGACCTCCACCTCATCGGCGAGGGCCGCCATCGCCACCTGTGGCGGGTGCTCGGCGCCCACGTCCGCAGCCACGAGGGAGCGCACGGGACGTCGTTCGCCGTCTGGGCGCCCAGCGCCCGCTCGGTCCGCGTGGTCGGCGACTTCAACCTGTGGGACGGGCGCACCCACCCCATGCGGTCGCTCGGGACGTCCGGGGTGTGGGAGCTGTTCGTCCCCGGCGTGGCCGCCGGCGAGCTGTACAAGTTCGAGATCCTCACTCCCGCCGGCCACGTCACCCTCAAGGCCGACCCCATGGCCTTCCGGGCCCAGCACCCGGCCGAGGGCACGGCCAGCCGGGTCACCGAGGCCGACCACCAGTGGGCCGACACCGGCTGGATGAGCACGCGCGACGAGGTCGAGCACGTCCATGCGCCCCTTTCGATCTACGAGGTCCACGTCGGCTCCTGGCGCAAGCCCCACGAGGACCGCCCGTACAGCTACCGCGAGCTGGCCGAGACCCTGCCCGGCTACGTGGCCGACATGGGCTTCACCCACGTCGAGTTCATGCCCGTCGCCGAGCACCCCTACGAGCCGTCGTGGGGCTACCAGGTCTCGTCGTACTTCGCCCCCTCGGGCCGCTTCGGCACGCCCGACGACTTCCGCCACCTCGTCGACGCCCTCCACCAGAAGGGGATCGGCGTCCTCGTCGACTGGGTTCCGGCCCACTTCCCGGCCGACGACTGGGCGCTGGCCCGCTTCGACGGGACCGCCCTGTACGAGCACGAGGACCCGCGGCTGGGGTCCCACCCCGACTGGGGGACCCTGGTGTTCAACTTCGGGCGCCACGAGGTCCGCAACTTCCTCATCGCCAACGCCCTGTTCTGGCTGGAGGAGTTCCACGTGGACGGCCTGCGGGTCGACGCCGTCGCCTCCATGCTCTACCTCGACTACTCCCGCAAGGAAGGGGAGTGGGTCCCCAACCAGTTCGGCGGGCGCGAGAACCTGGAGGCGGTGGCGTTCCTCAAGGAGCTCAACGAAGCCGTCTACGGCGCCCATCCCGGCGTGATGATCGTGGCCGAGGAGTCGACCGCCTGGCCGGCGGTGTCACGGCCCACCTACCTGGGCGGCCTCGGCTTCGGGTTCAAGTGGAACATGGGCTGGATGCACGACACGCTCGAGTACTTCGCCAAGGAGCCCGTCTACCGGCGCTACCACCACCACGAGCTCACCTTCGGCCTCCTGTACGCCTTCAGCGAGAACTTCATCCTCCCCCTCAGCCACGACGAGGTCGTGCACGGGAAGGGCTCGCTGCTCGGCAAGATGCCGGGCGACCACTGGCAGAAGCTCGCCAACCTGCGGGCCCTGTTCGCCTGGATGTGGGCGCATCCCGGCAAGCAGCTGGTGTTCATGGGCGGGGAGCTGGGGCAGGGGCGCGAGTGGGCCCACGACCGGGGCATCGACTGGTGGCTGCTGGACGACCCCGGCCACCGCGGCGTGCAGGACCTGGTCCGGGCCGTGAACCGGCACTACAAGGCGCTGCCCCAGCTGTGGCAGCGCGACGACGCGCCCGACGGCTTCCGGTGGATCGACGCCAGCGACGTCGAGAACAACGTGCTGTCGTTCCTGCGCTTCGACGACGACGGCCGCCCGCTCGCCTGCCTGGCCAACCTCTCTCCCGTGCCCCGCCACGGCTACCGGTTCGGCCTGCCCGCGGGTGGCGACTGGCGGGAGGTCCTCAACACCGACGCCATCGAGTTCGGCGGGTCCGGCGTCGGGAACTCCGGCCGGGTGTTCGCCCGGGACGCCTCCTGGCACGGCCTGCCGTTCTCGGCCGAGGTGACGCTGCCTCCGCTGGCGGTGGTCTGGCTGGTGCCCGACCAGTAGATCTTCGACCTCATTTTCGCTCCGCTCACTCCATTCGGTCGAGTCCGATCGTGCTCCGGCGGGCGAGCGGAGCTCGCGCCGCCTCCGCCCTGTCCTGTCTCGGTGTCCGCAGCCCGTGGAGGCCGCCTGCGGCGGCGAGTGCGGCCGCAGGCCTTGCGCGGCGAACGCCGCGAAAGTCCGTTAGCGACGCGCTGATCCCGTGCCCGGCGGCGGGCCGCCGGGGCGGAACGGTCGGGCGGCGGCTCCGGGTACCGTCGGAGGGTGCCTCACTCGCTCGTCGTCCACGGCCACTTCTACCAACCGCCGCGCGAGAACCCGTGGACCGAGGAGCTGGGCCGGGAGGCGTCGGCGGCGCCCTACCACGACTGGAACGCCCGCATCGACGCCGAGTGCTACCGCCCCAACGGGGTGGCCCGGGTGTTCGACGACCAGGGCCGGGTCGTCGACATCGTCAACAACTACGCCAACCTCTCCTTCGACGTCGGCCCCACGCTGCTGTCGTGGCTCGAGGCCAACGACCGCGTGACGTACCGGCGCATCCTGGAGGCCGACGCCGACGGGCACCGGGGCATGGCCCAGGGTTGGGGGCACGTGATCCTGCCCCTGGCCAACGACCGCGACCTGCGCACCCAGGTGCGGTGGGGCCTGATCGACTTCGAGCACCGCTTCGGGCGGCGGGCCGAGGGCATGTGGCTGCCGGAGGCGGCGGTCGACGACCGCGTGCTGGCCGTGCTCGCCGAGGAGGGGGTCGCGTTCACCGTGCTCGCCCCCGGCCAGGCCCGCCGGGTGCGTCGCCTGGGCGCCGGCGCGGCGTCGTGGAGGGACGTGAGCGGCGGCGCGGTGGACACGTCACGCCCGTACCGCTGGCTGCACCCCGACGGCTCGGGCCGTGGCGTCGATGTCGTGTTCTACGACGGCGGGCTCTCGCACTCCCTCGCCTTCGAGCTCGGCACCCTCTCCAGCCGAGCGCTCCTCGACACGGTGACGAGCCGCAAGGAGGGGCTGGTCACCATCGCCGCCGACGGCGAGACGTTCGGCCACCACCAGCGGTGGGGCGAGCGGCTGGCGGCCCACGCCCTCACCGTCGAGGCGCCGCAGCGTGGGGTGGAGGTCACCAGCGTGGCCGCCTACCTCCGGGCCATCCGCCCCCGGCACGAGGTGGAGGTGGCGCTGAGCTCGTGGTCGTGCGCCCACGGCGTGAGCCGCTGGGAGGACGACTGCGGGTGCTCCACCGGCGGCCAGCCCGGGTGGCAGCAGCGCTGGCGCCGGCCACTGCGCCACGCCCTCGACCTGCTCCGCGACCGGCTGTGCGAGGTGTTCGAGCGCCGGGGCCCCGGCGTGTTGCGCGACCCGTGGGCCGCCCGCGACGAGTACCTACGGGTGCTGCTGGGCGCGGTGACGAGGGAGGAGTTCGCCGGCGCCCACGTGGTCGGGGACCCCGTCGTGGCCTTCACCCTGCTCGAGGCGCAGCGCCACGCCATGGCCATGTACACCTCGTGCGGGTGGTTCTTCAACGACCTGGCCGGTCTCGAGACGGTGCAGGTCCTGCGCTACGCCCTGCGGGTCATGGAGCTGCTGCGCGAGCTCGAGGAGGACCCCCACGAGGAGGCGTTCCTGGAGGTCCTGGGCAAGGCCGAGAGCAACGTGGCCGAGGAGGGCACGGGGCGGGAGGTCTGGCACCGCCACGTGCTGCCGGCGATGGCCGACGCCGACCGGGTGGCGGCCAACATCGCCCTCTCCGAGCTGCTGGAGGACCGGGCGCCCCCCGGGCGCATCGGCGCCTTCGCCGTCGAGGTCCTCGACCACGCCCGCGACGACCGCGGCGCGGTGGTGCTGTGTACCGGCCGGGTCGTGCTCACCCACGAGCGCACGGGGCGCCGGACCGCCCACGTGTACGCCGCTCTGCACCTGGGCGCCCTCGAGGTGCTGGGCGCCACCCGCCGGGCCGACCCGGCCGCCGACATCGCGGCGGTGGCGTACCTGCGCGGCGCCTTCCGGCACGGCGCCCCGATCACCACGCTGCTCCGGCTGCTGAGCGACGGCTTCGGCCCCGGGGAGTTCGACCTGTCGGCGGCCCTGCCCGACGCCGCCGAGCACATCGTCGAGGGCGCCGCCGGCAGCCTGGCCGAGCGCTTCGTGGCGGCCTACGAGCGGCTGTTCGACGACCACCGCCGCACCATCGACGTGCTGGCGGCGGCCCGCTACCCCTTCCCGCCCGAGCTGCGGGCCCCCGCCGAGCTGGTGCTGGCCCGGCGCCTCGACGCCGAGATCCTGGCCCAGCAGGGCTCGGTCAACCCGTCCGACTACCGCCGGGCCGTCGAGATGGCGCGCCAGGCGCGGGCCAACGGCTTCATCGTCGACACGCCCAAGGCGCGCGCCGTGGTCACCCGCCTCCTCTCGGCCGCCACCGAGCAGGCCGTCGGCGCCGGGGCCGACGCGGCGTCGAGGACCATGGCGGCGCACGGCGCGTTGGCCGCCCTGGCCCTCCTCCAGGTCTCCGCCGACCTGGGGCTGACGGGGCCCTGGGAGCACGCCCAGGAGGTCGTCCACGCCGCCCTGGCCTCGGGCGTGCCGCCCGCCGTCGACCTGCGCCCGCTGGCCGAGGCGCTCGGTTTGGCGGCGGACTAGGTCGTCGAACCTGTCCCGGAAACGACCCGGATCCGAGTCGTTTCCGCCACAGGTTCCGGGCCGCCCGGCGACCGCCGGTCAGGGGCGGGCGGCGGTGAGGTCGGCGGCGGCCGCCTCGGGAGCCACGACGTTGACCATCACGCCCGTGCCGAACTCGAAGCCGGCCGGCGTCGTCAGCTTCGGGACGACGTGGACGTGCCAGTGGAAGGCGCCGGCGGCCCGGTAGGGGGCGGAGTGGAAGACGAGGTTGTAGGGCACTTCGCCGACGCAGGCCCGCAGCCGGCCCAGGGCGTCGCGCAGGGCGCGGCCGACGGCCGTCACGGTGGCCGCACCGGACCGGTGGACGTGGGCACCGTGGGGCTCGGGCACGACCAGCATCTCGTAGGGGGCGGCGCTCCAGAACGGGCACAGCACCACCACGTCGTCGGCGGCCGTCACCAGCCGGTGCCCCTCGGCGGCCTCGGCGGCCGCCGTCGTGCACAGCAGGCAGCTGCCCTCGAAGCGGGCGAACCCCGCCTGCTCGTCGGCCAGCTCGCGGGGCACGAAGGGCATCCCCAGCAGTTGGGCGTGCGGGTGGTCGACCGAGGCCCCGGCCTCCCGGCCGAGGTTCACGATGGCCTGGCTGTAGCGGAGCCCGGGGGTTCCGGCGTGCGCCGCCACCCGCCCGACGATCGCCTCCATGACGAGGTCGACCTGGTCGTCGGGCAGGTCGGCCCACCCCTGGCCGTGGTGGGGCGAGAGGACCAGCACCTCGTGGACGCCGCTCCCGGGGGCCTGGGTGAACACCGGCCCCAGGTGGCTCACCACCATGGGCGCCGTTCCCTCGAACGCCGGGTACCGGTTGGGCACGACCCGCACCAGCCACGCGCCGCCCGCGTCGTGGGTGACCAGGGCGGGGAGGGTCTCCTCCTCGTTGCCGGGGCAGAACGGGCACGGCCGCTCGCCGTCGGCGGGGACCGGCGGGGCGCCGGCCGGGAACGCCTGCATGCGCCCCGACCGGTTGGTGCTCACCACCACCCAGCGCCCGGTCAGGGGGTCGAGGCGGAGCTGGCTCATGCAGGCGGTCGGGCGTCGCCGGTCACCGCCGCACGCTACCGGCGGGCGCCACGGCCCCCGGCCGCCGGCACGGGCCGGGTAGGGTCCGCCCTCGTGGCGGCGGGCAGCGACAGGCAGCTGGTCGAGTACCTGGTGCACGACGTGGCCCTGCATGCGCCGCCGCTGCGCCAGCGCCTGGCCGAGGCCCTCGGGGGCGGGCGCCTCAAGTCGGCCGACGACCTCGCCCGTATGGCCCCGATCGCACTGGCCGACATCACCGACCCCGGCGCGCTCGTCCTGCGGCCCCGCCTGCCGCGCCGCAGCAAGGGCGCGGCGGCGATGGAGCGGGCCTACAAACCCGTGCACTGGCTGGTCCAGGACGGGGTGCCCATCGGCTCGTCGGCGGCCGACGTCGAGCGCCTGGGCTCGTTGTCCGCCCGCTGGCTGACGGCCACGGGCGTGCGCGGCGACGACGTCGTCCTCGGGTTCCTCCCCGCCGGGCCGCACCTGCCGTACTGGCAGGTCGTCCTGGGCGCCATGCGCCTCGGTGTGTCCGCCGTCTTCGTGCCGCCCGTCCCCACCGTGGCCGACGCGGCCCGGCTGCGCCCGAGCGTCCTGGTGGGCCGGCCCTACGACCTGGCCCGCCTTCTCGACGACCGCGTCGCCAGTGGCGCCGCCGCCGGCTGGCGCAGCCGGGTGCGCCTGCTGATCGCGGCGGGCGAGCCGCTGGACGACGCCCTGCGGGCCCGGCTCCGGTCGCTCCTGGCGGCACCGGACGCAGCCGTCGTCTCGGCGTGGGCCCCGCCCGGCGTGCGGGCCATGTGGTGGGAGTGCCCGGGCGCCACGGCGCTGCACACGTGGCCCGAGGCCGAGCTGGTCCAGGTCGTCGACCCTCTCTCGGCGACGCCGGTCCCGCCGGGCGCCGACGGCGAGGTCGTCTGGACGGCGCTGGGCTGGCACGGCACGGTGATGGTCCGCCTCCGGACCGGGGTGATCGCCTCGCTGGAGCCGGGCCCGTGCCCGTCGTGTGGCGCCAAGGGCCCCCTCCTGCGGGTCGACTCGGAGACGCCGTCGTTCCTGCGGGTGCTGGACGACCACCGGGGGGTGGCCGACTGGCAGGCCGAGCTGCGGAACACGGCCGATGGCGAGGAGCTGTTCGTGTTCCTGGCGGTCTCGCCCGGCACGCCCCTGCCCGAGCTGCTGGCCGAGCTCGACACCGAGCTGTTCGCCACCCAGTACGTCGTCGTGGACCCGCCGACGCTGGACGCCCGGCTGGCGGCCCACGGCGACCGCAAGGTGGTCGACCTCCGCGCCTGAGCCGCGCCTGAGCCGCCTGAGCCGCCTGAGCCGGTGCACCGTCGGCGTCCCCCCGGGCGGGGCGGGGTAGGGGAGAGGGGTGCCACGCGGACGCCCCCGGATCGGCTGCTCGGGCTGGGTGTACAAGGACTGGCGGGGGCTGGTGTACCCGGACGACCTGCCGCAGCGGCGGTGGTTCGACCACTACGCCGGCCGCTTCGACAGCGTCGAGATCAACAACACCTTCTACCGCCTGCCCCAGGAGAAGACCATGGACGGGTGGGCCGCCCAGGCGCCCGAGGACTTCGTCTACGCCCTGAAGCTCGGCCAGTTCGGCTCCCACCGCATGAAGCTGCGGGACGCCGCCTCGTGGCTGCCCAACCACCTCGAGCGGGTGGAGCGCCTGGGCCGCTCGCTCGGCCCCACGCTGGTCCAGCTGCCGCCCCGCTGGAAGCGGGACGCCGCCCGCCTCGACGAGTTCCTGTCCGTCGCGCCGGGGCACCTGCGGTGGGCGGTCGAGGTGCGCGAGGGCTCGTGGCTGCACGAGGAGGTGTACGAGGTGCTGCGCCGCCACGGCGCCGCCCTGTGCATCCACGACCTGCTGCCCGACCACCCCTGGGTCCTCACCGCCGACTGGACCTACGTCCGCTTCCACGGTCCGCAGGCGTTGGAGCGCAAGTACTGGGGGCGCTACGGCCCCGACAACCTGGCGCCCGCCGCCGAGCGCCTCGAGGCGTGGCTGGCCGAGGGCCGCGACGTCTATGCCTACTTCAACAACGACCACGAGGCGAACGCCGTGCACGACGCCGCCTGGCTGCGCGACCGCCTGTCGTAGGCCCGGGGCCGCTCCCGTAGCCTGGGAGGGCCGTGACCGCGCCGCTCGCCTACCTCGACCACGCCGCCACCACGCCCCTCCGTCCCGAGGCGCTGGAGGCCATGATGCCCTTCCTCACCGAGCGGTTCGGCAACCCGTCGGGGGCCCACGCCGTGTCCCGCGTCGCCCGCCGGGCGGTGGACGAGGCGCGCGACGTGGCCGCCGCCTGCCTCGGGTGCGAGCCGGGCGAGGTGGTGTTCACGAGCGGCGGCACCGAGTCGGACAACCTGGCCGTCGTCGGCGCCCAGCGCCACCGGGGCGGGACGGTGGTGTGCGCCGCCACCGAGCACCACGCCGTCCTCCACGCCACGACGGCCCTGGGCGGGCGGGCGACCCCCGTCGGCGCCGATGGTGTCGTCGACCTGGACGCGCTGGCGGCCGTCCTCGGCGAGCACACGTCCGTGGTGGCGGTGATGCTGGCCAACAACGAGGTCGGCACCGTGCAGCCGCTGGCCGGGGTGGCCGACGTCGTCCGCCGCCTGGCCCCGGCGGCCGTGCTCCACACCGACGCCGTGCAGGCGTTCCCGTGGCTGGACGTCGCCGCCCTCGGGCAGGTCGCCGACCTCATCGCCGTGAGCGCCCACAAGTTCGGCGGCCCCAAGGGCGTCGGCGCCCTGGTGGTGCGCTCGGGCGTCGTGCTCGAGCCGCTGTTCCACGGGGGCGGCCAGGAGCGGGACCGGCGCAGCGGGACCCACAACGTGGCCGGGATCGTGGGCATGGCCGCCGCCATGCGGGCGACGGTCGAGGGGCGTGCGCGCACGGTGGCCCGGGTCGCCGCCCTGCGCGACCGGCTGGCCGACGGCCTCCTCGCCGCCGTCCCCGACGCCGTCGAGACGGGCCGGCGCGCCGGCCGGGTGGCCGGCAGCTGCCACCTCCGGTTCCCGGGAGCCGAGAGCGAGGCGCTCCTCGTGCTGCTGGACGATGCGGGCGTGTGCGCGTCGGCCGGCTCGGCCTGCGCCAGCGGGGCCCTCGAGCCGTCGCACGTGCTGGCGGCCATGGGCGTCCCCCGGGACGAGGCGCTGGCCAGCCTGCGCCTCTCGCTCGGGCCGGCGACCACCGACGACGAGGTCGACCTGGCGCTCAAGACGGTCCCCGAGGCCGTCGCCCGCCTCCGCGAGGGCTGACCGGTGCGGGTGCTGGTCGCCATGTCGGGCGGCGTCGACTCGTCGGTGGCGGCCGCCCTCCTGCGCGACGAGGGCCACGCGGTGGTCGGGGCCACCCTCAAGCTGTGGGGCGGGGCGAGCGACTCCGGGTGCTGCTCGGTGGCCGACGTGGAGGACGCCCGCCGGGTCGCCCAGCAGCTCGGGATCGACCACCACGTGTTCAACTTCACCGAGGACTTCGAGGCGCGGGTGGTCGGGCCCTACGCCGACGCCCACGCCGCCGGGCGCACGCCCAACCCGTGCATCGAGTGCAACCGCCACCTGAAGTTCGACCGCCTGCTCCAGCGGGCGGTGCGCCTCGGGTTCGACGCCGTGGCCACCGGGCACCACGCCCGGGTCGTGCCCGACGGCGGGCGGTGGCACCTGCGCCGCGGTGCCGACGCCGCCAAGGACCAGTCGTACGTCCTCTCCATGCTCGGCCAGGAGCAGCTGGCGCGGGTGCTGCTGCCGGTGGGCGAGCTGACCAAGGCCGACGTCCGGGCGCGGGCGGCCGCCCTCGGGCTGCGGACCGCCGCCAAGCCCGACAGCCAGGACGTGTGCTTCATCTCACGCGGGGGCGGCCGCCGGGCGTTCCTCGCCCCCCGCATCCCGCTCCGCCCCGGCCGAGTCGTGGACGCCGCCACCGGCGAGGAGGTCGGCACCGTGCCGGCCGTCGAGCTGGTGACCGTCGGCCAGCGCCGGGGCCTGGGCCCGGGCGATGGTGTCCGTCGTTACGCGTTGTCGGTGGACGTCGCCAGCGCCACCGTGGTCGCCGGGACCGCCGCCGACGCCTGCGCCGACGAGGTCGTCCTCGACGCCTCGAGCGTCTCGTGGGTCGACCGGCCGGTTGCGCCGGGCACACGCGTGCTGGCGCAGGCCAGCGCCCACGGCGCCGCCGCCCCCGGGGTCTTCGAGGGCGCGGCGGTGCGGTGGGAGGCGCCCCAGCGCCGCGTGGCGCCCGGCCAGACCGTCGCCCTGTACGACGGCGACCGGGTGCTGGGGGCGGCCACGGCGCGCTGACCCGAGCGTTCTGTGGACCGCCGGCGCCGGACACCGGCTCGTCGTGTCCAGAGAACGGCCACCGCCGCGTAGGGTCGCAGGATGGCGCCGGGCGAGCGGTGGCGGGTGGCGCCCGGGACGACCGTCGACCTGGGTGCCCTCGAACCCGGGTCGACGGACGGCTGTGGCGGGAAGGAGGCGGCCGTCGCCGCCTTCGACGGCCTCCACGCCCGGTTGGCGGAGCTGCAGGAGCGGCTGTGGGCCGAGCACCGCCGGTCGGTGCTGGTGGTGCTCCAGGCCATCGACGCCGGCGGCAAGGACGGGACGGTGAAGCACCTGTTCCGCGGGCTCAACCCGGCCGGGGCACGCGTCGTCTCGTTCCGGGCCCCGTCGGAGGAGGAGCTCGAGCACGACTTCTTGTGGCGGGTCCACCGGCACACGCCGGCCCGGGGCGAGGTCGTGGTGTTCAACCGTTCCCACTACGAGGACGTGCTGGTCGTGCGGGTGCGCGAGCTGGTGCCGGAGTCGGTGTGGCGGCCCCGCTACCGGCTCATCGACGACTTCGAGGCGAACCTGGCGGCCGCCGGCACGGTGGTCGTCAAGGTGCTGCTGCACATCTCCAAGGACGAGCAGGCGGAGCGGCTGCGGGCCCGCCTCGAGGACCCGGGCAAGCGGTGGAAGTTCCGGGTGGGCGACCTGGAGGAGCGGGCCCGCTGGGACCACTACCAGGCCGCGTTCGCCGAGGCGGTGTCCCGCACCTCCACCGACGCGGCGCCGTGGTACGTCGTGCCGGCCGACCGGAAGTGGTACCGCAACTGGGCGGTGAGCACGATCCTGGTCGAGACGCTGGAGTCGCTCGACCCGCAGTACCCGCCGGGCGACGATCTGGCCGGCGTCGTCGTCGAATAGGCGGGCCAGCCCGTCACCCGACGGGCAGGCCCCGCTCGGCCGCCTCCCGCAGCACGGCGCCGGGCCGGGTGGGGGTGACGAGCACCCGGGTGGCGGTGGCCGGCTCACCCAGCCGCTGGCCCGGCTTGGACCGCACGACCGACACCTCCTCGGTGAGGGTGAGCTCCAGGCCGAGGCCGGGAGCGGTCTGGGTGAGGTCCAGGGCGTCGGTGCCGGCCGGCGCCGGGCCGAGGCGAGCGATCACCTGGCGCCGGAACAGCACCGGGTCGGCGAGGGCCATGTGGTCGTGGAGCACGAGCCCGGCGGGGACGAACACCAGCCACCGCCGGGACAGCCCGTGCATGGCGCGGAACAGGACGACCGACAGCGGCACCCCGACGGCCAGGACGAGGGCTCCCGGCAGCCACTGGCGGGCGGCCAGCAGCAGCGGCCCGGCGGCGAGAGGCGCCGTGGCCAACGCCCACACGACGCCCAGCACGCCGACCAGCAGCGGTGTCGGCGCCCGCAGGAGGAACCGGCGCTCGCCGGGGTAGGCCGGCCCGTTGACGAAGGCGGTCCCCGTCTCGGGGAGGAGGGCCACGGCGAGGGCGAGCGCCGTCGTGCTGACGGCGAGGGGCGAGCCCGAGGCGTCGAGGGCGGCGAAGAGCGCGGCGGCCACCGCACCGGGGGCGGCGCAGCGCACGACGGTGAGGCTGACCGGGTGGGGCACCAGGGTGGCCACCAGCACCACCGCCCACGCCGCCCACAGGCCGATCGACGCCACGTCCTGCACCGGCCCGCTGCGCTCGGCGAGGGCGTCGGCGAAGGCGGGGCCGGCGGTGAAGGGGAGCACCGCCCACACGGCGCGGAGGACCCACGGGATGACGCGCTGGGGGGCCATGGCGACGCGGAACTCTGGCAGAGGGCCGCTGTGGGCGACAATCTCGGGCATGCGACTCGTGCGGCTGGTGGACCTCGAGGTGTTCAAGCGCTACAGCCTGGCCATCCGCCAGGAAGCGGCCCCCGTCGAGGACGTGCTGGCCGTCCTGGAGGCGACGCTGCGCCAGGTCCGTTCGGTGGCCCCGCCACCCCCGCCGCCGGCGCCCGCCCCGGAGCCGACCGACGCGTGGTCGCCGACCGACGCGTGGTCGCCGGACGCCCGGAGCGGCGACGACGCCTGGGCGGCGAGGGCCGCCCACGGGCCGGACGGCGACGAGGACCGGGACGCGGGCGACGAGGACGACGCCCGGGGCGGCGACGACGCCTGGGCGGCGGGGGCCGCCCACGGGCCGGACGGCGACGAGGACGAGGATGCGGGCGACGACTTCGACGACCTCCTCACCGCGGTGGCCGCCGACGTGGGCGACGCCGGCGCCGCCTCCGACGCCGACCCGTTCGGGGACGACGACGACGACTCCCGGCCCGGGCCGGCACCCCCCGCCG
>Ga0247717_1000116_pt1 | contig 23870 bp, 23 predicted proteins | sample 24E_NmetaG_FD_189047 | JGI IMG/M metagenome (GOLD analysis project Ga0247717, IMG submission 189047) | Soil microbial communities from hillslope of Landscape Evolution Observatory, University of Arizona, Oracle, AZ, United States - 2-4-E_N | ecosystem: Engineered > Artificial ecosystem >... | reverse complement strand
GCCCGACTCCCACGACGTCAGGTCGGCGAGGGCGTCGTGGGAGTCGGGCAGGTACGCCTGCAGGACGATCCCGGCGTCGACACCGTCGAGCTCGGGCTCGCTCAGCACCTGCTGGAAGGCGGCGACCGTGAGCCACAGGTCGCGGTACTCCTCCATGTCGAGGTTCACGAACGTCCCCGCCGCCGCGCACCGTCGGTAGAGCGTGCGGAGCCGCGCCACCGCCGCCGCCACGGAGTCGTCGAAGGCGAGCACGTTCAGCTGCGACGTGATCGCCGACAGCTTCACCGACACGTAGTCCACGTCGGGCCGTTCGGCGAGCGCGAGCGTGGCCTCGAGGCGCCGCTCGGCCTCCGCTTCCCCGAGGATCGCCTCCCCCAGGAGGTTCACGTTGAGCCGGACACCCGCAGCGGCGCGGCGGGCGACGTGACGGGCGAGGGCGGGGTCGTGGGCGGAGAGGATCACGTCACCCGTCTCGCTGCGGATCCGCCGGCGCACCAGCGGCATCACGACTCCGGGGACGAGCAGCGCCACCGCGGCGCCGGCCCGGAGCAGGGCGCGATCGACGCCGCCGACGAAGCGCGGTGCGCCGTGCTCCCGCACGAGCGCGGCGAACCGCCGTGCCGCCCGGCGATCGTCGCCGATGCGCAGCACCTGGTCGGCGAGCGCCATCGACAGCCGCTTGCCCGCCTCGTCGGCCACCAGCCGCCCGAGTCGCTGCTGGCGGCGGCCGGGAGCCGACGACGTCAGCAGGCGCTCGGCGAGGGCGACGGCCCGGTCGACCTCGTGCCCGACCTGTCCGCTCACTGCCAGGAGCGTACGTAGCCCTCCACGGACGATCGCTCACCCTCGGCCGTCAACCGCAGCGGGCGGCGGGCGTCGATGTTGATGGCGACCTCGTCGGCGAAGCCGCCCGGACCCCGCTCCCGCGACCGCTCGACGGCCTTCGGCTGGGGGCCGTGGTGGATCCCCGACGGGTGGAACGTGAGCATCCCCTCGGTGATGCCCGCTCGCGACATGAACTCGCCGCGGTGGTAGAAGATCACCTCGTCGTAGTCGACGTTGCGGTGGAAGAACGGCAGCCGCAACGCGTCGGGATCGGTCTCGAGCGGTCGCGGCGCGAAGGTGGCGACGACGAACCCGGCGCCGATCACCGTGGTGTGCACCGACGGCGGAAGGTGGTAGCGGGGTGACACGACCGGACGGAAGTCGTCCACGTTGAACCGCCAGGGCGCGAGGTCCCCCTTCCAGCCGACGACGTCGAACGGGTGGAACGGATAGGTGATGGTGGTCATGGCGCCGTTCCGCAGGAGGCGCACCTCGAACTCGCCAGCCTCGTCGTGGGGCGCCGGCTCCGGCACCTCGAGGATGGCGGGGTCGAAGAGCGCGTGGCGACCGAGCATCCCCCGGTCGGGCAGTGCGATGCGGCCCTCGAGCGCCTCCACCACCAGCAGCTCGGTCAGCTCGTCACAGTCGAAGCGGTGGGTGGTCGTACGGGGGATCAAGAGGTAGTCGCCGGCGCGGTAGCGCAGCGGCCCGTACTCGGTGCCGAGCACGCCGCTCCCCCGGTGCACGAAGCACAGCGCGTCGCCGTCACCGAAGCGCCAGAACCCGTCACTATCAGCTCCCCGACCCCCCGCCCCTGGCCGCCAGGTGGAGATGCGCACGTCGCTGTTGACCAGCAGCGGCGCCGGCGCTTCGTCGAGCGTGAGCGACGACGGGTCGAGGGCGTGCGGCTGCACCGGCCCGTCGACATCGCTCCAACCAGTCGGCGGGTGCAGGCGGTAGAGGTGCGAGGCGGGCCCGCTGAACCCGTCGCGGCCGTGCTCCTCCTCCACGGTGCCCGGTGGCAGGTCGGCATGGGCCTGGCGCGACGTGACGCCGCGGATCCATTGGGGGCCACCGGGCTGCGAGCCGTCCACTGCTACAGGTTGCCCCGGCGGTCCTGATCGCGCTCGATGGCCTCGAACAGCGCCTTGAAGTTGCCCTCGCCGAAGCCCCGCGCCCCCCGCCGCTCGATGATCTCGAAGAACACCGTCGGCCGGTCGGTGACGGTCTCGGTGAAGATCTGGAGCAGGTACCCCTCGTCATCGCGGTCGGCGAGGATGTTCAACCGCTGCAGGTCGGGCCACGGCAGGTCGACACTGAGATCCCCGCTCCCGCGGCCGCTCGGGCCGGCCAGCCGCTCCCGAGCCTCGTCGTAGTACGTGTCGGGCACGCTCATGAACCGCACGCCGCGCGCCCGGAGGGCGTCGACGGCGCTGACGATGTCGTCGGTGCGGAGCGCGATGTGCTGCACACCGGGTCCGTCGTAGGTCTCGATGTACTCCTGGATCTGGCTCTTCTTGCGGCCCTCCGCCGGTTCGTTGAGGGGCATGACGATCTTGGTGCCGTCCCACACGACGGTCGACATGAGGGCGGAGTACTCGGTGGCGATCTGCGCGTCGTCGAAGTGGACGAGCTGGGAGAAGCCGAGCACCTCGCCGTAGTAGCGGACCCAGTCGTCGAGCCGGCCGAGCTCGACGTTGCCGACGACGTGGTCGATCGACCGGAGCCCGACCGGCGGACCCGCAGGGGCCGAGGGCAGGCCCTCCGCGTGGTAGCCGGGCTCCAGCCGGTCGGCGGCATAGCGGCGCCGGTCGACGAAGGTGTGCACGGTCTCGCCGTAGGTGCCGATCTGCGCGAGGCGCAGCGTGCCGCGGTCGTCGTCCTCGCTCCACGGCGCTCGCACCGACCGGGCGCCGCGCTCGACCGCGAGCGCGTAGGCGGCGTCGGCATCGTCGACCAGCCACGCGAGGTCGTGCACGCCGTCGCCGTGCGCCCGCACGTGCGCGGCGATCGGTGAGTCGGCGGTGAGCGCGCCCGACACCACGAAGCGCACGTCGCCCTGCTCGAGGACATAGCTGGCCTTCTCCCGCACCCCGGTCTCGGGGCCGGCGTACGCCGTGCACTCGAAGCCGAAGGCTGACATGAGGAAGCCCGAGAACGACCGGGCGTTGCCGACCCACCACTCGACGCAGTCCCAGCCGAGCAGGTGGGAGACGGGGGCGTCGTCGGTGGTCACGGCCATGCGGGCATCGTGCCCCGAGACACCGATCCGTACAACGACACCCCGGCCCCTCCGGACATACCATCGTCAGCCATGGCGGATGCCTCGAAGTCGTCCGACCTCGACGCCACCGATCGGCGGATCGTCGCCCTCCTCCGAGCCGACGGCCGGCTCTCCGTCAACGAGGTGGCGCAGCGGGCCCACGTCAGCCGGTCGACCGCCTACGCCCGGGTCGAGCGCCTCCGGCGAGACGGGGTCATCACCGGGTTCCAGGCCACCGTCGACCCCGCGGCGGTGGGGATGCCGGTGACGGCGCTCATCCTGCTCAACCTGGAGCAGCGGAACTGGCGGGCGGTGCACGACGCCCTCGGCGCCATCCCCGGCGTGCAGTGGTCGGCGTTCACGAGCGGCGCGTTCGACATGGCCCTCCTCGTGCGGATGCGCGACGTGCAGGCGCTCCGCGACATCGTGCTCGTGCAGCTGCACGGCCTGCCCTTCGTCCGGTCGAGCCAGACGGTGTTCGTGCTCGACGAGGAGCAGTGGGACTGGACGCGGTCGGCTCTGTCAGGCGGCGAGGAGCGATGACCGGTCGTCGAAGGTGCGGAAGAACTCGCCGAGGTTCGCCACCACGAAGTCGAAGGACGGCGCTGCGAACAGCACCGGCTGGTACGTGGTGATGTCGTAGTCGGTGGTGCCCATCGCTCGCAGGTCCCAGTCGCGGATCTCGGCGTCGCGGAACGCTTCGATCTCGCCGTACGAAGAGAGCAGACCGGCGCCGTAGGTGCGCAGCTCCCCGCCCTCCCACAGCACGCCGAACTCGAGGGTGAACCAGAAGACCTTCGAGAAGAAGGCGAGGGCGTCGTCGGTCGTCGCCCGCTGCGAGGCCCGCCCCGCCTGCTCGTAGAGGTCAGCGAACCGCGGCGCGGCGAGCATGTTGGCGTGGCCGATGATCTCGTGGACGATGTCGGGCTCGGGTGTGTAGAAGGGCACCGAGTGGTGGCGGATGTACTGGGTGGACAGGAAGGTCCGGCCCGCCAGCGCCCCGTAGAAGTCGCGGCTCGGGACCAACCCCGGCACCGGCTGGATGCGGAAGCCGGTGAGCGCCGCCACCCGCTCGTCGACCTCGCGCAGCTGCGGGACCCGGTCGGCGGGGAGGGTGAGGCGGGCGGCGCCCTCGAGGTACTCGGCGCACGCCAACCGCCGGTGCTTGCCGGCCAGCTCGGCCGACACGACGGCCCACACCTCGTCCTCCTCGGGCGAGTACTCGACGTCGGGGATGGGCTGGCCGGCCCGGTACGCCTCGCCCACGGCGGCGATGGCCGCCCGTCGCCGCCGGTAGGCGGGATCGGTGGCCCCCGGATGGTCCTTCGGCAGCTCCATCACGTCCCTGATGGTCTGCGCAATCCGTCCCCGGTTCAACCATCGGGCCCCGGATCCGGACGAATCGCCGTCCCGACCTGTTCCTGTCACACCCCGTCGTCATAGTGAGCGCCATGAGGATCTCGACGCTGCTCAACCGGATCTGGCCTGGCGCTGCCCGGGTGCCGCCGTGCTGCACCGGCGAGCAGGTCCTCGCCCACTGCCACGGCACCCTCGTGTTGCACGCCGACGGCACCGCCGAGTGCGACGGGGCCGGGGCGTGCGAGCTCGACGAGCTCCAGCACGAGCTGTGGGTCGCGTGCGACGAGCTGGGATGCTCGTGCGCCGGCGACGAGGCCCCGCTCGACGGCTGGACGCTCCCCTTCGCGGCTTGAGTGCCGCTCTGTCCGGATCCCACCGTTCAGGTGGGCCCGGTCCCTGCCGATTGGAGTTCCGTGGCGAGGCCGAAGAAGGAGACGCCGGGCTCGACGACCCGGCTGATCATCGACCACGTCCATCGGCGGCTCGGAGACGCCGGGGTCGAGGTGCTCCTCGACCGGGCCGGTCTCGCCGGCGCCCTCGACCAGCTGCTCGACGAGCGCCGGTGGCTCTCCTACGACGAGCGGATCGCCATGTTCGAGGCGGCGGCCGGCCTCCTCGATGATCCGGCGGTGGCCGAGCGGGTCGGCGAGTCGATCCTCGACAGTCCCATCGGCGAGCTGGTCCCCGTCCTCCGGGCCCTCGGCGGGCCCGGCCCTGCCCTCGAGCGCATCACCGACGCCTCCGACGCCTTCAGCCCGCATGCCGACATGCGCCTCCTCGCGCTCGACGAGCGCCACGCCGACATCGAGTTCCGACTCCACGAGGGTCTCGAACCCAGCCCTCACGACTGCGGGTTCGCTCGCGGGATCCTCAGCCAGATCGGCCCGGTCTTCGGGCTCCCGCCGGCCGAGGTCGAGCAGCGCGCGTGCCGCGCCCTGGGCGACGAGTCCTGCTTGATCCGAGTGTCGTGGGCGCCGCCTCCCCGACCCCGGCGCCTCGCCCGGCGCGCCCGGCGGGAGCACCTGCGGGGGCTCACCGCCCGGTTCTGGGAGCTGGAGTCGGCGACACCAGGGCTCGTGTCCGACGGCGACCCGTCGGCTGTGCTCGACACCATCGCGGCGCGCGCCGCCGACGCCGTGGGCGCCTCCGGCCACGTGCTGGTGCTGACCGACCCCGACGGCGCGACCCCGCGCGTGACTCGTCACGGCCTCGTCGGCGACACGGCCGCGCTCGTCGATGACATCTTTCAAGACCTCGTCGAGAAGGGCGACGATCGCCGGCTCGTCGTCGCGCTCGAGTCGGAGCGCCGCCGCTACGGGCACCTGGTGCTGCTGTTCGACACCGAGCAGGAGCACCTCCCCGAGACCCGCACCATCGTCGAAGCCCACGCCCGCCATGTGGCCGTGGCGCTCGACGCCGCCCACGCCATCCGTGCCGCCCAGGTCCGCGAAGAGACCGCCTCGGTGCTCCTCCACCTGGCCCGGTCGCTCAGCGAGCTGACCACGGTGGCCGACGTGGCGTCCCGCCTGGCCGCCGCCGTGCCGACCATCACCGGTGCCGAGCAGGCGGCCGTCCTCCTCCTCGACCGGGAGACGGAGATGCTCCGGGTGCAGGCCGCGGTCGGCATCTCTCCCGAGCTCCAGCTGGAGGTCGACGAGCTGGCCGTGCCGGCCGCCGACGTCGGCGCCGACCTGCCGCCCGACGTCGAGGAGTCGCCGTCGGTCATCACCCGGTCGGTCGCCCAGGGGATGATCGCCGACCTCATGGCTCGCCACGGCCACCATGCCATCGCGCTCGTGCCGGTGCGGCTGCGCGGCGAGCTGCGGGGCATGATCACCTGCGGCTGGATCGACGGTGTGCTCGGCGAGCGCGCCGTCCTCGACGAGCGCCTGCAGGCCCTCGCCGACCAGGCCGCCACCGCGCTCGAGAACGCCACGCTGCTCGAGCAGGTCCGCCATCAGGCGCTCCACGACGGCCTCACCGGGCTGCCGAACCAGACGCTGTTCGCCGACCGCGTGATGACCGAGATCCGCAGGGCGAAGCGCAACGGGTCGCGACTGGCCGTCGGCGTGCTCGACCTCGACCGGTTCAAGACGGTGAACGACAGCCTGGGTCACGCCGCCGGTGACGTGCTGCTGGCCCAGGTGGCCGAGCGGCTGCTGAGCGTGATGCGGGCACCCGACACGATCGCCCGCATGGGGGGTGACGAGTTCACGCTGCTGCTCCCCGACGTCGGCGAGTGCGGCGAGCACGCCGCCGCCGACCGGATCCTCGAGGCGTTCGTCCCGCCGTTCGACATCGAGGGCCACCGGCTGCGGGTCAGTCCCAGCATCGGCCTGGCCGCCTACCCGGACGACGGCGAGACCTTCGCACAGCTGTTCAAGTGCGCCGACGTCGCCATGTACCGGGCCAAGGAGAAGGGTCGCAACACCTGGGCGAGCTACGCCAGCGGCATGGCGGAGCGGACCTACGATCGCCTGACCCTCGAGGCCGACCTCTACCGTGCGCTCCAGCGACGCGAGCTGCGGGTGGCCTACCAGCCGATCGCGCGGCTGGCCGACGGCCACGTGATCGGCACCGAGGCACTGGTGCGCTGGGCCCATCCGACCCTCGGCCTGCTCCTCCCCGGGGAGTTCCTGCCCATCGCCGAAGACCTGGGGCTCATGGCCGAGGTCGACGGGTGGGTGCTCCGCCACGCCTGCCTCGAGCTCGGCGCCGCGGCCGCCAAGGGTGTCGAAGTCGGCCGGGTTGCCGTGAACCTCTCGGCGCGCACGCTGCTCCACCCGGCCCTCGAGCGACTCGTCGGCGATGCGCTGGCGGCCGGAGGGATCGAGCCGGCCCGCCTGGTGGTCGAGGTCAGCGAGGAGATCACCGCCGATCCGTCGGGCGCGGTCAGCGACGCGCTGCGGGCGCTGCGGACGCTGGGCGTGCGGGTCGCGCTCGACGACTTCGGGCGGGGCCACTCCTCGCTGGGCCGGCTCGAGCAGCTCCCCATCGACCAGCTGAAGGTCGACGCCATCTTCCTCGGCGCCATCCACTCGCCCGACGCGCCCGCACCGGTGGCGGAGGCCATCGTGGCGATGGGCAAGGGCCTCGGCCTCGAGGTGCTGGCCGAAGGCGTCGAGACCGAGGAGCAGCGGGCGTTCGTGACCCGGGTCGGCTTCGACCTCGCGCAGGGCTGGGCGTTCGGGCGGCCGACGGCCGGCGTCGACTACGCCGGCGCCAGCTCCCGCACGGCCTGACGCTGGTCGATGCCGAAGGGCATCACCGCGAGCGCGGCCGTCGTCACCCCGTTCTCGAAGTAGCGGTCGATGTGCTCCTTGCAGGCCTCCGGTGACCCGTGGACGATCAGCTCGTCGACGAGCGAGTCGGGGATGGCCGCCAGCGCCGCCTTCCGGTCACCGGCCTTCCACGCGTCCCACATCGGTCGGAGCTGGTCGCCCCGCCCGAGCCAGTCGTGGAACGCGGCGTAGACCGGCACGTTGAGGTAGGCAGCGATGGCGAAGCGCGCCATGCCCCGCACGGTGTCGGTGTCGGTCGACGGGCACACGAAGATCCGGGCCACGATCTCCCGCTCGGCTCCCCCCGCGGCGTCGTGGACGACGGGGGCGACCTGCTTCACGTCGTCGGCCGACAGCCAGTTGATGATGGCACCGTCGGCCTCGCGTCCGGCCATCTTCAGCATCCCCTCCCGCAGCGCGGCGACGAGGATCGTCGGCTGGACCGCCGGCACCCGACCGAGCTTGAACCCGCCGACGTTGAACCCCGTGTAGGTGTCGTCGGTGACCTTCTCGCCGGTCAAGGCCCGCTTGAGGTAGCGGACGGTGTCGCGGGTGCGCTTGTAGGGCTCCTCGAAGGGGATGCCGTTCCAGCGCTGCACGATGACGTCGCTCGAGCTCCCGATGCCGAAGGCGAACCGGCCGGGAGCGGCCTCGGCCATGGCCGCCACGCTCTGGGCGAGCAGGGCCGGTCCTCGGGTGTAGGCGGGGACGATGGCGCAGCCGAGCCGGAGCGTCGGCGCCCACGCCGCGGCCAGCGCCAGCGGGGTGAAGGCGTCGGTGCCGTCGGCCTCGCTCGACCACACGTCGGTGTAGCCGAGGTCGACGAGCTCCTCGTAGAGCTCCTTGTGGTCGGCGAGCGGGGCGCCGAAGGGGACCGTCATGCCGTGGCGACGCATGGCGCGCACGCTACTCAGGTGTCCCGATGCCCGCCGTTTGGGCGGTGAAGTCGCCGCGGATCGCGGGCCGATCACCGCCCAGACGATCAGTGGTGGCGGTGGCGGCGGACGGCGCAGGTCTGCGAGGCGGTCCCGAGGAGCGTGCCGTCGTCGGCCCAGAGGTGGACGAGGCCATGCCCGTACCCGTTGGCGACGGCATGCACGCGCACGTCGAGCAGCACCCACTCGGTCGGGACGATGGCCGCGACCCGGATCGTGTTGTCGAGGCTGCGGCCGCCGGCGTGGATCCCGAGCGCCTGGCCGACGCCGAAGGGGACGTAGTCGCCGAGGAGCCCGAGCAGCGCGGCGCCGCAGTCGAGCTCGGGCACCCGGGCCCACAACGCCGAGCGCCCGTCACCGGGCGTGCCGTCGAGCTCGTCGCGCTGGCGGCCGAGGGCGATGCGGCTCTCGATCCTCGACATGATCGTGTCGCCGTCGCGACGCTCACGAGGCGGGCACGCCTCCGGTCCCGGCACGACCGGCCGCTCGGCCCACTGTCCCCCCAGTCCCCCGCCGTCGCGACGGCCGAGCGCCCCGTTCACGGTGAGGATCTCGCGGTCGCCCACCGTCGCCACCACCCGGGCCTGGGTCGTGGCCGCGCCCGCGGCGGCCACCGTCACCCGAAACTCGACGGCGTCGGGCGGACGGGCGAAGGACAGGTACTGGGCGGTCGCCCACGCCAGCGGCCGCCCCGTGGTCCCCTCCATCGCCGCCACCGCGGCGCCGAGCCCGGCGCCCCCGAAGAGGAAGCCGCCCCCGGTGGAGAGCGCCGATATGTCCGGAAGGCGCCACACATCGTGGTCGTTTGTGCGCTCGAGACCGAGGAAGGGGACCGTCTCCATCGAACGGGGAAGGTAACTGTCACACCCCCTGTTCATAGTGAGGACCTATGAAGCAGCAGTTGGCGCTGATCGATCCCCCGCACCGGGCCTGGAAGCTCGACCGCAAGACGATCGAGGCCGGCCGCAAGGGCGTCGCCGAAGCCCGGGCCGCGCTGGCCGAGGCCGCCCGCCGCCAGCAGCAGCAGGCGGCGTAAGCCCGCTCGCTAGCGCTGCTCGAGCAGGGCGGCGCGGACGGCGGCCACGAAGGCCGGGCCGTAGCTGGTGTCTTCCTCGTAGCCGGCGGTGAACGGCTCGGGCAGGTAGCCCTGCCAGATGGGCGCGAGGCCGGCGAGCAGGACCCGGCCCCCGGCCCGCTCCTCCACCGCCCGACCCAGGGCGTGGAACGCCTCGCCGGGGATCGACACCAGCCGCACCGGTCCGAGCGACCACTCGACCAGCTCCACCGGAAGCGGCCGCTCGCCACGAGCCCGGGCCAGCGCGGTTCCCGACGTGGGCGCGTCGATCGTGACGTGGCGTTCGATGCCGGGACCGCCGGCCGCGATGTCCTCGGCGGTGGCGAGAACGCCGTCGACCACCTGCCCCAGATCGGTGCCGAGCTCGTCGGCCTCGGCGAACAGGTCGGCGGCGCAGTCGTTGCCCTGGCGGTGCACGTGGTGGGGGTTCACGTCGCCCTGCGCGCCCTGCAGCATCACCGCCCGGCCGCCGGTGCGACGTTCCAGCTCGGCCCGGAACGCGCCCACCCAGTCGGTCGCCACCGCCAGGCACTCCGGGCCGAGGGCCACGGGGTGGACCGACAGGTTGGCGATGGTGGTGATGCGCCCGCCGTCGAGGGCGTGGATGTCGAGGGCGGTGAACCACGGGTCGTACGGGTGGCCGCGGCGGTTGATCGACAGCCCGGCCGGCAGCGGCCAGCGACCGAAGCGCAGGGTCGCGTCGGCGGCGCCGTCGCGGGCCTCGACGGCGGCGGCCACGCAGCGGTCGATGAGCAGCGCGCCGTAACCGTCGGGCGTCGGCCAGCCGAGGGCGTCGGTGCCGGCCATCGCGCTCGGCCCGGCGTGGGTGTGGACGCACGACGTGAGGACCGCGGCGCGCTCGAGCCCGAGCGCGGCCCCGACGGCGTCGCGCACGGGGTCGGCGAAGTGGTGCGACATCCCCAGCAGATCGCAGACGAGCAGGCACACGGCCACGGCGTCGCTGGCGAGGTAGACGGCGCGCACCTCGAGGTCGTCCCGCACCTCGTGGGCGATCTGCGGCTCGGCGAACCCGGCGAGATGCACCGGCAGCACCTCCGGCGTGATGACCGCGGTCCCCACCCCCACCCTCATCGGCGTCTCACAGGACCTCGGCGGCGACGGCGCGGATGGCGCCGGCGATCTCGTCGCAGTCGTCGGGGGTGTAGCGCACGCCGATGGGGACGATGACGTTGCGGGCCACGAGAGCCTCGGTGCGGGGGCACAGTCCCTTCTCTGCCACCCAGTCGCCGGTGCCGGTGGCGGTGCGGCGGGCGAGGACGGCGGGGTTCCAGTACACGGGCTCGCCCCGGTACATCTGCGCGCACGGGACGCCACGCGCCACGAGGCCCTTCCCGAACCGCTTTGCCGCGGCCTGGTCGGGCAGGAACCACATGCAGCTCGAGCCGCCGTCGCCGCCGGCGTCGGGCACCCGGCGGGGCGTGAGGCCGTCGATGGTCCCCACGCCGTCGAGGATGCGCCGCTTGCTCGCCCGCAGCGCACCGAGGATCGACGGGAGGCGACCGAGCTGCACCCCGGCGATGGCGCCCGCCACCTCGCCCATGCGCAGGTTCTCCGCCGCGAAGGGCTCGGTCAGCTCCTCGCCGCGGGACGACGCGTACGACGTGACGAACTGCCCACCCTGGTCCTGGTAGCGCGACGCTCTCAGGTAGAGCCGCTCGTCGCCGGTGGTGACGACCCCGCCCTCCCCGGCGGTGATGTTCTTCTCGAGCTGGAGCGAGAAGCACCCGAGGGCGCCGATGGCGCCCGCCGCCCGGCCGCGGTAGGTGGCGCCGAACGCCTGCGCGGCATCCTCGACGACCGGCGTGGCGCCGGCGGCGGCGAGGAGCGCGTCCATGTCGCCCACGACGTTCTCGATGTGCACGGCGATGATGGTGTCGGCACCTGCGGGGATCGACCCGGGATCGACGCTGAGGGTGTCGTCGACCTCGGCGAAGACCGGGGTCGCCCCGGCGGCCACGACGGCGTTGACGGTGGCGATGAACGTGAACGCCGGCACCACCACCCGGGCGCCGGGTCCGATCCCGAGAGCCGCGAGCGCGCACCGCAGGGCGGCGGTCCCGCTGGAGACGGCCACCGCGTAGCCGACACCGAGCTGGGCCCGCACCCCGGCCTCGAAGGCCGCGACGGTCCCCTGCAGGTCGGGGCCGTAGTACCGGAACAGCGACCGGCTGCGCATGACCCGGTCGACCGCCGCCCGCTCCTCGTCGCCGAGGAGGGCCGCGCCCTTGCCGAAGTCGAGTGGGACTTGGCGCATGCCCTGAAGTTACGCTCCGGCGCATGGCTCTGAACGCTCGTGACGTCGTCATCGTCGAGGCCCTGCGCACCCCCATCGGGCGGCGCAACGGCGGCCTCTCCACCATGCACCCCGCCGACCTGCTCGGCGCGGTCCTCGAAGAGATCGTGAACCGGACCGGCATCGACCCCGCCGAGGTCGGCCAGCTGGTCGGCGGCTGCGTGTCCCAGGTCGGCGAGCAGACCTTCAACATCGCCCGCACCGCGTGGCTCGCAGCCGGCCTCCCGCTCACGGTGGCCGCCACCACCGTCGACAGCCAGTGCGGCTCGTCGCAGCAGGCCACGTCGCTCGCCGCGTCGCTGGTCGGCGGGGGCGCCGTCGACGTGGCCATCGGTTGCGGCGTGGAGACGATGAGCCGGGTGCCCATCGGCGCCGGCATGCGCAGCGAGTTCGGCGTGCCGACGCCCAAGTCGTACTTCGAGCGCTACGAGATGACCTCCCAGTTCGAGGGCGCCGAGCGGATCGCCGAGCGCTGGGGCATCACGCGGGAGGACACCGACCGCTTCGGCCTGCAGTCCCAGGAGCGGGCGATCAAGGCGTGGGCCGAGGACCGCTTCGCCGGCCAGATCGTCGAGATCGACGCGCCCGACGTCGACGAGGAGGGCAAGCCCACCGGCACCACCCACCGCGTCACCAAGGACGAGGGCCTGCGGGAGACCTCGCTCGAGAAGCTCGCCACGCTCAAGCCCGTCGCCCGGGAGAACGGCGTGCACACCGCCGGTTCGTCGTCGCAGATCTCCGACGGCGCCGGCGCCGTCCTGATGATGACGGCGGAGAAGGCGTCGGCCCTCGGCCTCACGCCCAAGGCCCGCATCGTCGACCACTGCCTGGTGGGGACCGACCCGGTGCTCATGCTCACCGGGCCGATCGACGCCACGGAGCGGCTGATGTCGCGGAACAACATGACCGTCGACCAGATCGACACCTTCGAGGTCAACGAGGCCTTCGCCTCCGTGGTCCTGGCGTGGGCCAAGGAGTGCAAGATCGACATGGAGAAGGCGAACCCCAACGGGGGCGCCATCGCCCTCGGCCACCCCCTGGGCGGCACCGGCGCCGTGCTCATCACCAAGGCCGTGTACGAGCTCGAGCGCACCGGCGGCCGCTACGGCCTCGTGTCGATGTGCTGCGGCGGCGGCCTCGGCACCGGCACCCTCATCGAGCGCCTCTGAGCCCAAGATCTCGGGCCGTTGCGGGCCCTCCTGGGGCCACCAACAGCCCGAGATCTTGAGTGTCGCACCCGCTCCGTAGGGTCATGGCGGTGCGACGGATGTTGTGCGGGCTGGTCATCGTCCTCGCCGCCGCGTGCGGCGGGGGCGACGGCGCGTCCGGGGACGACCCTTCGGTGGGGCGGGTCGTGCGCATCGTCGACGGCGACACGATGCGCATCCGGATCGGCGGAGTCGAGGAGCCGGTGCGGCTCATCGGCATCGACACGCCCGAGAGCGTCGATCCCCGCTCCCCCGTCGAGTGCTTCGGCATCGAGGCCAGCAACCACCTGAAGTCGCTCGCCCCGCCGGGCACCGCCGTCCGCCTCGTGCGCGACGTCGAGGCCCGCGACCGCTACGACCGGCTCCTCGCCTACGTGTACCGGGTCGACGACGACCTCTTCCTCAACCTCGCCATGGCCCGCGACGGGTACGCCAACGTGCTCACCTACCCGCCGAACGTCGCCCACGCCGACGCGTTCGTCACCGCCGTGGCCGAGGCCCGCGAGGCCGGCCGCGGCCTGTGGAACGCGTGCTGAGCTTCGAACCTTGTCGCGCTCGCCCGGCTGCGCCGGGCGAGCGCGACAAGGTTCGAGGGATCGGGGTTAGCGTGACCGCGTGTCCGAACTGGCCGAACGGCTCGGCTATCCCGGCGACGCGAAGCTGCTGATCGTCAACTGCGACGACCTCGGCTCCTCCCACTCGGCCAACGACGCCATCTACGAGGCGCTGCGCGACGGGATCGCCACCAGCGCCACGCTGATGGTCCCGTGCCCGTGGGCCCGGGAGGCGGCCGCCCGGTACCGGGGCGAGGACGTCGGCGTGCACCTCACCCTCACCTCCGAGTGGGACCTCTACCGGTGGGGCCCCATCACCCACGCCCCGTCGCTCGTCGACGGCGACGGCGGCTTCCCCCGCACCATCCAGGAGGTGTGGGACCACGCCGACCTCGACGAGTCGCGCCGCGAGCTGCGCACCCAGGTGGAGCGGGCCATCCTGTGGGGCTTCGACGTGAGCCACCTCGACTCGCACATGGGCACCGTGCAGCTGAAGCCCGAGTTCTTCGACATCTACCTCGAGCTCGCCGTCGAGTTCGGCCTGCCGATGCGGATGGCCGGCGCGTCCGCCGAGCGGGCGATCGGCTTCCCCTTCCGGCGTTTGGCGGCCGAAGAGGGCGTGGTGTTCCCCGACCACTTCGTGCACGTTCCCGGCGTGGGCTCCCGCAAGGCGATCGAGAAGGTCCTCTACGACCTGCGGCCCGGGGTCACCGAGGTGCTCGCCCATCCTGCGGTCGACACCGGCGAGCTGCGGTCGTCCCACCCCGACTGGCCCAACCGGGTCGACGACCACCAGCTGCTCGTCCACGATCGGGACGTTCGAGCCATGGCCGAGCGAGCCGGGGTGACCTTCATCGGCTTCCGCGAGCTGCGCGACCTGCAGCGCGCCGGTTGAGCCCCGTCGACGTCCCCGACGCCGTCCGCAACAAGGCGCGAGCGGCGGGGGCCACCGGCTGGCTCGACGGCCTCGGCGACCTGATCGCGGGGTTGGCACGCGACTGGTCGATCACGGTGGGCGCTCCGCTCACGGGCGGCACCGAGGCGTTCGTCGCCGAAGCGGTGATGGGCGACGGCACCCCGGCGGTGCTCAAGCTGTGCGTGCCACGCGACCTCGACGCCGCCCGGCTCGAGATCACGGTGCTCCGGCTGGCGGACGGCGACGGCTGCGCCCGCCTCTACCGCGACGACGTCGACCGCGGGGCGCTGCTCCTCGAGCGCCTGGGGCCGAGCATGTTCGACCTCGGCCTTCCCTACGAACAGCGCCTGCCGCTGCTGGTGGCGTCGGCCCAGGCCATGTGGCGCCCGGTGGCCGATGACCTCGGCCTCACCTCCGGCGATGCCAAGGGGCGATGGCTCGCCGACCACGTGCTCCGCCAGTGGAACGCCCTCGACCGGCCGTGCAGCGAGCGCGCCGTCGAGCATGCGATCGCCGCCGTCGAGCGCCGAGTGGCCGCGCACGACGACGAACGGGCCGTGCTCGTCCACGGCGACATCCACCAGTGGAACGCGCTGCGGGCGGCGGACGGCGGCTTCAAGCTCGTCGACCCCGACGGCATGCGGGCCGAGCCCGAGTACGACCTCGGCATCCTCATGCGGGAGGACCCGACCGAGGGCGACCTCCGCGAGCGGGCCCGGTGGCTCGCCGCCCTCACCGGCCTCGACGAGCGGGCGATCTGGGAGTGGGGTGCCATCGAGCGGGTCTCCACCGGGCTCCTCTGCACCGAGATCGACCTCCAGCCGGCGGGCGCCGAGATGCTCGCCGCCGCCGACCGCGCCGCCACCACCTGAATCTCGGCGCATCAGAGCCGGTAGAGCCGGCTTCAGTGCGCCGAGAACTTGTGGAGACCGAGGGGTCAGGGCTTGCGCTTGGCGGTGATGCGAAAGACGCGACCGACCTCCGCGCCGACCGCCTTCGCGTAGAAGCCCACCGGGCCGATCCAGCTGATCTCGCACCGGTCGAAGCCGGCGACCTGCAGGTCCTGGAGACAGGCGGCCAGCAGCGGGGCGCCGATCCCGCCGCGCTGGCGAACGGGATCGACCCCGGTGGGGCCGAACCACCCGGGCCGGTTCACCGAGTGTGCGGCGAAGCCGAGCAGCACGCCGTCCTCGGCGTCGTCGAACGCGGCGTGGCAGGCGCCGTGCTCGATCCCGCGGGCGGCCTCGTGCGCCCACGCCGGCGCGAACGCCCGCCGGCAGAGGTCGAGGACGGCATCGGCATCGGCGTCCTCCACCACCCGCCGGATCGTCACCCCCGCCGGCGGGGGTCGCCGCACCGACGTCGGGCACGACAGGTTGAGAGCCACGTCGACGGGACGGAACCCGGCCGACTCGGCCAGCACGAGCCCGGCCGTCCACCGCACATCGATGCCGGGCCACAGGTACCACGGCGGGGCGGCGCCGATCACGAGCGAGGTGGCGCCGTGGTCGAAGGCCCACTCGGTGGCGGCGTCGAGCAGCGTGCGGCCCCGGCCCTCGCCACGGGCGTCGGGATGGACGGCCAGGAGCTGCACCGCGCCGACGCCATCGCGCACCGCCACGCTGGCGGCGCCGGCCTCGTCGCCCAGCACCGTGCACGGTCCGAGCCCGGCATCGAAGCACACGCCGACGAGGTCGTCGGTGGCCAGCCGCTCGCCGGGCACGGCGACGTCGACGAGGGCGAGCAGCGCCTCAGGATCCATCGGGGAGCGGGAACGCCGGCAGCAGGTCGTAGATCGCAGCCTGGTCGCCCGCCATCTTCAACCGACCCTGCATGAACGCGACGGCGGGTTCGACGTCGCCGGCCGTGATCCGGGCCCACAGCGCGTGCGGCGCGGTGAAGGTCACCTCGGCCGAGCCCGGTCCCGGGCCCTCGACCTCGTGGCGCACGTCGCCGTCGGGACCGCCGGTGACGACGTACACGACGCGGGTCACGGCTCGCGTCGGACGCTCAGCCGCTGAAGCGGTCGGCGAGGTCGCGCACGCCGGCGAACATGTCGTCCTCGAAGTCGCCCTCGCCGCGCGCCGGGAGGTCGACCAGCGACCGCGCCAGCACGTAGTCGTCGTACGGATGCACGGTCCGCAACACGTCGGGCGGGAGGCCGAACCAGAACTTCGACTCCGGATCGATCTGCGTGCGGTGCGCGAGCAGTGCCTTGGTGCGCACGTCGTAGTGCTCGCTGATGTCGATCCGGGTGGTGATGAGGTGATCCTGCGATGGCCGGTCGAACCACTTCGTGTCGTACGGCGACTCGAGCCCCAGCTCGAGGAACTTCTCGTGCATGGCCACCATGCGGGCACGCGACCAGGTCGAGTAGTACATCTTCAGCGGCTGCCACGGCTCGCCCAGCTCGGGGTACTTGTCGGGGTCGCCGGCGTCGTCGAACGCGATGACGCTGATCTCGTGCACCCGCAGGTGGTCGGGATGCGGGTAGCCGCGCTGGTCGTCGCCGTAGGTCATGATCACGTGCGGCCGGTGCTGACGGATGAGCGCGACGAGCCGGCCGACAGCCTCCTCCAGCAGCGCTTGGGCGAAGCACTCGGGGTGGGCGTTGTGCTCGCTGTCGGGCATCCCCGAGTCGCGGTAGCCCAGGAGCTCGAGCACCTCGTAGCCGATGGCGTCGACCGACGCCGCCAGCTCCTCCATGCGGATCTCCCCCAGCCGGTCCCGCACCTCGTCGCTGTCCATCGCCGGGTTGAGGATGTCGCCCGCCTCGCCGCCGGTGCAGCACACGAGCACGGTCTTGATCCCGTCGGCGGCCGCCTTGGCGACGGTCGCCGCGCCCTTCGACGCCTCGTCGTCGGGGTGAGCGTGCACCGAGAGCAGGCACAACCGGTCGTCCATCATCCGGAAGCCTATTGGGGCCGGGCTGCATAGAGTCCCTCCGATGGATGCCGAGTCGTGGCGGTGGGTGTGGCTGGCCCTCGCCGTCGGCGGCGTCGTCGGCGAGATCGCCAGCGCCGGCACCTTCTTCCTGTTGCCGTTCGGCGTGGGCGCCGCCGCCGCGGCCGTGCTCGCGTTCGCGAGCATCGCCGTCGGCGTGCAGTGGCTCGCGTTCGTGCTCATCTCGCTGGCCGCGTTCCTGGCGACCCGCCCGCTGGCGCGACGGCTCGATGCGTCGGGTCCGAGCGGTGTCGGCGCCGACCGGTGGGTCGGTCAGACCGGGATCGTCCTGCGCGAGATCGAACCGCACGAGGCCGGCCTCGTCCGCATCGGCGGCGACGAGTGGCGGGCTCTCTCGCGCGACGGCGTGCGGGTTCCGGCGGGGTCGAGCGTCCTCGTCGTCGACGTGACGGGCACGCGCCTGGTAGTCCTCCCCCTCGAGCTCCCGGAAGGAGATCGGTAATGGCTGCAGTCATCGTGCTGGCGGCGATCGCGTTCGTCCTCTTCGTCTACGTGTTGTCGGGCGTCAAGCTCGTCCGCCCGTTCCAGCGAGGAGTGGTCGAGCGCCTCGGCAAGTACAAGGGAACGGTCGAGCCCGGCTTGCGGGTGATCGTCCCGGCCATCGACCGCATCACCCGGGTCGACATGCGGGAGCAGGTGATCGACGTGCCACCGCAGGAGGTCATCACCTCCGACAACGTGGTCGTGTCCGTCGACGCTGTCATCTACTACGAGGCCACTGACGCGCAGCGACTCGTCTACAACGTGGGCGACTTCATCCTGGCGGTCGTCAAGCTGGCGCAGACCAACCTGCGCAACGTCGTGGGCGACCTCCAGCTCGACGAGGCGCTCACGTCGCGGGACAAGATCAACACCGCCCTGCGCGACATCCTCGACACCGCCACCGACCGCTGGGGCGTGCGGGTCGTGCGGGTCGAGATCCAGCGGGTCGACCCACCGCCGGACGTGATGTCGGCCATGCACGAGGTGATGAAGGCCGAGCGCACACGGCGTGCCGTGGTGACCGAGGCCCAGGGCGGCCGCGAGGCCGCCATCACGCGCGCCGAGGGCGCCAAGGCGGCGGCCATCCTCGAGGCCGAGGGATCGGCGGCCGCCACCCGCCAGCTGGCCGAGGCCGAGTCGTTCCGCCAGCAGACGGTGGCCGAGGGCGAGGCCATGGCCATCCAGTCGGTGCTCAAGGCGATCAAGGAAGCGGAGATCACCCCCGAGGTGCTGGCCATCAAGTGGTTCGAGGCGCTGCAGGTCATGTCCGACGGGCAGGCGTCGAAGATCTACCTCCCGGCCGGTCCCGAGGGCATGGCCAGCGCCATCGCCAACCTCGCCGAGCTGGCCCGCGCCCCCGAGACGAAGTGAGGGCCGCGCTCATCACCGGCGGCGGCTCCGGGATCGGCCTGCGCGCCGCCGAGCACCTGCTGCGGGACGGCTGCGCCGTCACCCTCATGGGCCGGAGCGAGGAGCGGGTGCGGGCCGCCGCCGAGAAGCTGGGCGAGGAGGCGCGGTGGTCGGCGGGCAGCGTCGACGACGAGGACGCGGTGCGAAGGGCGGTGGAGGTGGCCGATGCCGACGGCGAGCTCGACGTCGCGGTGCTGGCCGCCGGCACCGGCACCGGCGGCCCGCTGCTCATGGGCTCCCGAGAGGACTGGGACGCCACGATGGCGACCAACCTGACGGGCGCCTTCCTCACGATCAAGCACGCGGGGCAGGCCATGGCGCAGCACGGGGGCGGGTCGATCATCGCCCTGTCGTCCATCGCCGGCGTGCGCACCCACCGGTTCATGACGCCGTACTGCGTCAGCAAGGCCGGGCTCGAGATGCTGGTGATGAACGCCGCGGACGAGCTCGGGCCGATGGGCATCCGCGTCAACGCCGTACGCCCCGGCCTCGTCCCCACCGACCTGTCGGCCGGCCTCGTCGCCAGCGAGCCGATCGTGCGGGACTACCTGAGCCAGATGCCCGTCGGCCGTCTCGGCACCACCGACGACATCGCGGCGGCCATCCGCTACCTCGCCGGTGAGGAGTCCGGCTGGGTCACCGGGGTGTGCCTCAGCGTCGACGGCGGCCACCACCTCCGCCGCGGCCCTTGGCTCGATGTGAGCTGACCGCGCCAACCCCCCGAACCTTGTCGCGCTCGCCCGCCTCCGGCGGGCGAGCGCGACAAGGTTCGTGAAGGGGTCGGGTCCTAGACCTCGACCGGTTCGAGGCGGTCCTCGCCGGTCTCGTCGTCCTCGACGAGACGCCAGCCGCACAGCTCGGCGAGGAGCGCCTCGCCCTCCGAGGGGCCCGAGGCGATGACCTCGTCGCCGCCCCGGAACCGGAACGAGCCCCGGGGGCGGTAGGCGTAGCGGCCACCCCGGCGGACGGCGAGCACGTGGAAGCCGGGGTCGATGTCGAGCTGCATCTCGGCCAGCGAGGCGCCCTCGAGCCGGGAGCCCTCCTTGACCGGGAGGCGCACGACGGTCTCGTCGGCATCGCCGAGGGCGATCGACAGGATGGGGTGGACCTCCTCCTGGTTCTCCACCATCCACACCATCTGCTGGGCGGCGTCGCCGAGGTCCTCGGCCGCCTGCGACAGGTGCAGCAGGCCGCGCAGCGACGACGGATCGATGGAGTCGGTCGCCGCCCGGAGCACCCAGACCTCGAGGCGCTCCTTCATCTCGTCGAGGCGATCCTCGAGGTGGCTGACCTCGGCGGCGAGACCGGTGTCGCGCAGCACGAGCGCCGACCACGCGAGTCCGACGCAGGTGGTCGAGATGTTCTTCATCTCGACGAGGGTGTCGATGGCGCGGTCGAGGTCGGTGGTGATCACGTCCTCGTGGCGCTCCGGCGGCCGCCACTCCTCGGCACCCGCGAGCTGGCGGAGGCGGGTGATGCCGGCCGGCGCCCCGTGGAGGAACAGGACGTCGCCGGGGAGCAGGATCTCGTCGCCGCCGACGTCGGTGATCCACTCCCGCCCCCGGTGGATGGCGACGACGCGCATCCCCACCGCCACCGGCAGCTCGAAGTCCTTCAGCACGCGGTGGGCGAAGTGGGACCCCTCCCGGAGCAGCACGCGGTGCGACACCTCCTCGGCCTCGGAGAGGTCGGCCACCAGGTCACGGGGGATCCCGACGCGGTGGGACACGATCCGGGCGATGTCGACCGCGGCGTTGCCCATTCGCTCGACCGACGACACCACCTGCAGCACCGAGGACATCTGGTCGGCCTCGCGCGGCGCTCGGGCGGCCATGACGCACACAGCCCGCATGTCGTGCACGAGGACGGTGAGCCGCTCCTCGAGCTCCTCGACCTCCTCGGCCATCTGCGGGTCGCCGAAGTAGACGGCGGCGTAGGCCAGGTCGACCATGAGCTCGGAGGTGTCCTTCGCCTCCGAGATCATCGTGCGCAGGTTTCGTGGTCTGTCCTCCACGGCAGGAGCAAGGGTAGTGGGGCCCGGGGGCGGGCTCTCGCCCGGCTCAGACGTCAGAGGCCGGCTTCGAGCACCAGATCGCGGTCGTGGCGGCCGTCGAAGATCGTCTGCCCGTTCACGCGCACGGTGAGCTGGTCGGCGTGCACCGTGGGCTGGCGGTGCACGTCGAGCCGGTAGACGGGCCTCGCCGGCACGGTGCCGGCGAGGCCGTAGCGGAGCACCGCCTCCTCGCCGGGCGCCAGCACGACGTTGGTCTCGTACACGTTGTAGCCACGCTCGGTGGCGATGGCGACGCCGATGGCCTCGCTGCCCCGACCGGCCCATTGCAGCTCGAGGGTGGTGTAGAGCGCGCTGGCCAGGCGGCTGCGTCCGGCCGGCTCGCCGAAGTAGCCGTTGTCGGGCAGGTCGGTGGGGGCGTCGTTGCGCAAGCGGACCTCGGCGATGGCGTCGACCCGACCGGTGGCGGGGTCGACGGTCACGTCGTAGGTGACCGACCGGTGCAGGAACGCGTTGAGCTTGCTGGGCGTGGTGTCGGCGCTGACGAAGCCGAACCCGTCCCACGCCGCCGTGACCATGCGGTTCGATGACCCGATCCGCTCGAGGTAGGCGCCTCCTTCGAGGTCGAAGGCGTGGAGACGGAGGTGCTTGGTCGTGAGGAGGGGGCCGAGCACGTCGGCGATGGTCCCGGGTTGGGGCAGGGCGCCATCGGAGATGCGGTCGAACACCGAGCGGGCGACGTCCTCGAGGAAGTCGCGCCGCTCGGGGTCCTGTGCCTGGCGGTACTGCTCGGTGAGCAGGATCCCGGCGGTGTTGTCGGCGGTGAGCGGCTCGGGCCACCAGTCGACCGCGATGGGTCCGGTGAGGCGGATGAGGCCGGCGATGGCGATGGGGTCGATGACGATCACCCCGTCGATGGGTCCGTGGCCCGCCTGGTCGACGATCTGGCGCATGGCCACCGCCGCCGAGGCGAGGTCGGGCGAGGACGTGACGTTCTGGGGGAACCGGGCTGGCTGCCACCGCTCGAGGTGGCGAGCGTCGTAGTCGGGGCTGACCTGCAGGTCGAACGGGCCCTGGGCCGCGAGGGTGCGGATCGGCTCGACCACGGACAGCTCGAACAGGCCCTCGTCGGTGGTGAGGATGCCCCAGCTGCCGAGGAAGCCGCCGAGGCCCCGCAGCTCGGCGGGGGTGGTGAGGGCCAGGAGCCAGCGACGGGGCCCGTCGGCGCCGAGGAGACGGGGCGCGTTGGCGACGGCGTCGAGGGCCACGACGGTGTCGGCCCGGGCGTCGGTGGAGCGGGTGCGCAGCTGGTCGATGCGGCTCCCGAGGGGGTCGAGCAACCAGGGTGATCGTGCGGCCCCCGTCAGGGCCAACGCCTCGTCGAGGGAGCGGAGCGTCGCCTCCAACGGCGTGGCCAGGGCGGCGACCGCGGCCACGTCGATGCGGCCGTCCCGGGGCCGGACCCGCTCGTAGTCGGCCTCGGTGGCGACCTGGGCGCCGGTGACGACCACCTCGAGGGCCGAGGAGACCAGCGCCTCCATGGCCCGAGCCTGGTGCGCCACCACCGGCACGGCGAGTGCGGGCCTGGCCCACCAGGCGTTCAGGTCACCCCGGGAGGCGGCGAGGGCGGCGGCGGCGCGTTCGAGCTGGCTGGCGGCTTCGGGGGTGTCGCCCCGGCGCATGGCGGCGATGGCGGCGTCGGCGTTGCGCACGGCCTCCTCGAGGGCGTCCCGGTTGAGGAGCACGGCGACGGCGAAGCCGGCGGAGCACACAACGGCGGCAGCGCCGGCGGCCGCGCCGGCCAGCAGCAGCCGGCGCCGGCTGCGGCGCCGCACGCGGCCCATGGCGGACACGCCGATCACGGCGAGGGCGAGAGCGGCGACGGCGGCGGTGGCGCCGTGGGCCTCCGGCCACTCCAGGCGGAGCAGGGCGTGGCCGAGCAGCCCGCCGGCGAGGGCCCCGAGGGGCCGGCTCCGGCCGAGGCGCACGATGGTGAGGGCGACGCCGAGCGCGGTGAAGGCGAAGACGATGCCCGGTGCCGGCCCGGCGCAGACGCCGGCGGCGGCCGCCGCCACCAGGAGGGCACCTCGGCGCGAGCGGGCGGCGGCGGCGCTGGTGAGCGCCACGAACGCCACCCGGAGCAGGGCGTCGGCCGGTGCCAGCCCGGTCGGGGCGGACGGCGCGAACGCCGCGAACCCGGCGGCGAGCACCACGATGAGGATGGCGGACGCATTGGCCCGACGGGCGAGGAGCCCCGGCGCGGCGCGGCTGGCGGCCACGGCGGCGGCGGCCCCACCAGCCGCGCCGGCGCCTGCGGCCAGCACATCGACGAGCACCCGTGGGACGGTACGGTTCGCCGGCCGCGAGCGGGGGGCGCCACCGCCCCGCAGAAGAAGTTGCGTTCCGTGCTGACCTTCGCACGCTCCGAGCGCTTATCCTCCGCCTGGGACCGGGTGAAGGTCCGACGGCGGCTTGCCGCCTGCGGGCCAGGGAGGCGCGGACATGAGAAGGATGCTGGTCGGAGCGGCAGGGAGCGCCCTGGCGATCGTGCTGCTGGGGCCGCCGGTGCTCGCGCAGTCCTGCGGCGGCTACCAGGAGCCCGCGTGCACGACGACGACCGCTGCGCCGACCACCACCACTGCGCCGGCCACGACCACCACGCGACCGGCGACGACCACCACCCGGGTGCCGCCGACGACGTCGGCACCCACGACGACGCCGGTGACGGTCCGCGGCAGCACCTCGACCACCCCCGAGAGCGAAGAGTCGACGA
>Ga0247717_1000115_pt1 | contig 23887 bp, 28 predicted proteins | sample 24E_NmetaG_FD_189047 | JGI IMG/M metagenome (GOLD analysis project Ga0247717, IMG submission 189047) | Soil microbial communities from hillslope of Landscape Evolution Observatory, University of Arizona, Oracle, AZ, United States - 2-4-E_N | ecosystem: Engineered > Artificial ecosystem >... | reverse complement strand
GGTGTGGGCGGCCGCCGGCACCTGGACCGACGTCTTCCCGGTCGCCCCGGCCGAGCTGGTCCGGGTCAGCGGCGGCGTTGTCCGTGAGCTTCGGCGGGAGTAGGACGCTCGCCACCCGCCACTCGGGGCGGCCCCACTCGCTTCTTGGAGCACCCAGACGTGTGGAGCACGCTTGCTTGCTCCAAGAATGCCGGGCGTGTGCGCAGGTCGAGGAGCCAGGCGTCGGGCATCCCGAGGTGCGCCCAGAACTCCCTGCCATCGACGTTCGGGATCAGCGACTGGACGACGGCGCTGACGATCGTGCCGTGGGTGGCGACCGCCACGGGGCCCTCGAGCGCGTCGAGGCCTGACCGGAAACGCGCCACCGCATCCTCGAGCGGCTCCCAACCGGGGATCACCTCACCGGCGAGGTAGCGACCGACCGCGTCGGCATGCCCGGTCTCGACGAACGGCCGCCGGACCTCGCCGAAGGCGCTCGACGCGCGGACGTCGGCGACGTCGATGCCGGCGACGACGGCTGCGGTCTCGACCGCCTTGACCTCGACCTCAATCGTACAGGCGTTCGACCACCACCGCAACCGAGAACACCAACAAATTCAGGGGTTATCGAGCCATCGAACGAGTTCGTACTCGCTCTTCGAGGGGTCGGAGGGAAGCGCCTTCCTCGCGCCGGTCGGTCGGAACGCGGTCCCTCGATACAGCTCCTCGGCGGCGGCGTTGCCATCGGTGACCCACAGCGCAACGTCTGCCGCGTTCGAGGCCGCGGCCCAGCCGACGACGGCCTCGACGAGGCGGCGAGCGATGCCTTGCCGTCGCGCCCCCGGTGCAACCCACATCGACACCAGCTCCACCCTCGACGACTCCGGGGTGGCGCGGTACCCGCCGACGAGTCCGATGACCTGGCCATCTGCCTCGGCGAAGAACGTCGCTCGTTGATCGCTACGCGAACCAGCCAGGGCTCTCTCGGCCCACGCTTCCTCGGTCTGGACCGACTCGACCTCGTAGGTCGAGCCGAAGGCGGAGGGTGCATCGCGAAGCGCGGTAAGACGCACCCGCTTCAAGATGGCGCTGTCGTCCGGCGCGATGCGGCGGATGGATGCCATCTCAGCACGGTGGCGCCAGCCCCGTCGATCGGCAAGACCTTTCCGCCCTGCGGCACCGGCCACACCCCAGACTATTGACAGTCACACTGTCAATAGTGTCTGATCAGTCTGGATGAAGCTCACGCTGCTCGGGACCGGCTCGCCGATCCCCGACGCCAACCGGGCCGGGCCGTCGATGCTCGTGCAGGCCGACGGCCACCACCTGCTCTTCGACTGCGGGCGGGGCGTGCTGATGCGGCTCGCCGCCGCCGGCGTGCTACCGCCGATGCTCCACCGCGTGCTGCTCACCCACCTGCACAGCGACCACGTGACCGACCTCAACGACGTCGTCACGATGCGATGGGCGATGTCGCCGGTGCCCAACCCGCTGCCGGTCACCGGCCCACCGGGCACCGCCGCCCTGCTCGACCGCACCGTCGCCATGCTGGAAGACGACATCTGCTACCGCATCGCGCACCACGACGACCTGCACGAACCACCGAGCCACGAGACCCAGGAGGTGCTCGACGGTCCGGCGCTGGCGATCGGCGAGGTGCGGGTCACGGCCGCGCCGACCGACCACCGCCCGGTGGCGCCGACGGTCGGCTACCGCGTCGAGCACGACGGCAGGACGGTCGCCATCGCCGGCGACACCGTGCCCTGCGACGGGCTCGACCGGCTGTGCGCCGGCGCCGACGTCTACGTGCAGACCGTCATCCGCCCCGACCTCGTCGCGCAGGTGCCGAGCGCCCGGCTGCAGGACATCGTCGACTACCACTCGTCGGTCACCGACGCCGCCCGCACCGCGGCGCGCGCCGGCGTGGGCACGCTGGTGCTCACCCACATGGTCCCGGCGCCGGCGCCCGGGAGCGAGGACGAGTGGGCGGCGATCGCCCGCGCCGACTTCGGCGGCGAGGTCGTGGTCGGCACCGACCTCCTCGCCATCGACGTCTGACCGCGACCGTCAGCGTTGGCGGCGGCGCCCGGTGAGCAGGTCGCGCAGGCCCCACAGCGTCACGAGGGCGAGGGCCTCGACGACGATCCTGCCCGACATCTTCGAGCGGCCTTCGAGCCGATCGGTGAAGGTGATCGGCACCTCGACGATGCGGCCCCCGAGCCGCACCACCCGGTACACCATCTCCACCTGGAAGCCGTAGCCCTCGGCGCGTGAGTGCTCGAGGTCGATGCGTCGGAGCACGGCGGCGGTGTACGCCCGGAACCCGGCGGTGGCGTCGTTGACGGCGAGGCCGAGCGCCGCCGCCGCGTAGCGGTTGGCCCACACCGAGAGGAACCGCCGGATCCGCGGCCACTCCGGCGTGGCGCCGCCCGGCACGTAGCGCGACCCGAGCACGAGGTCGGCGCCGCCGCCCGCGATCACCGCCAGCAGCGCCGGGAGGTCTTCCGGCGCGTGCGAGAGGTCGGCGTCCATCTCGACGAGCACGTCGAAGTCGCGGTCGAGCCCCCACCGGAACCCGGCGCGGTAGGCGCTGCCGAGTCCCTCCTTGCCCGGCCGCCGGAGCACGTCGACGCCCCCCAGCTCCTCGGCCAGCTTCTCGGCGAGATCGGCGGTCCCGTCGGGGCTGCCGTCGTCGACGACGAGGACGTGGGCGTCGGGCAGGGCGGCGCGGATCCGGCGCAGCACGGTCTCGACGTTCTCCGCCTCCTGGTACGTCGGAAGGACGACCAACGGGGTCACCGGCCAACTCTGGCACGATGGCGCGGATGTCGGACGTACCCCCGAGCCCCGGCGACGGGCCCCGCATCGCCCGCGCCTACACGCCCACCGCCCTCCCGTCGGTCACCGCTCGGGCGCTCGCCTTCCTCGCCATCCTCATCGCCGGCAGCTGCGGCGCGCTGATCGGCTGGGCCGTCACCGATCTCCAGTGCGGGAACGACGACGACCCGCAGGTCGCCGAGGCGGAGGGCCGCGATCCCGACGAGGGCGAGGAGGGATGTACGACGTGGGCGGCCGCCGGCGGCGCCATCGGCGCGGTGATCGGCGGCGGCGGCACCGCGATCGTGTCGGTGCTCGTGCTGCGGGCCATGGCCGAGTGGCGACGCGAGCTCGAGCTCGAGGGCGATCAATAGCGCGTCTGCGCCGTTACCGCACGAAGCGCAGGTGGCGGAAGCCTTCGGCGTGGGCGACGGTGGTCCGGCGTCCCTCCTCGGCGGCCCGCTGGCGCACGAAGTCGCCGAGCCAGTCCTCGGCATCGGCTGCCAGCTGGCTGCGATGAGCGAACAGGGCGGCGATCTTGGCGTCGAGCGACGCGCCGATGTCGACCCAGGTGTCGGGCTCGAGCGTGCCCGACAGCAGCATCGACGCCACCTGATGGGGGGCGCCCCGATCGGGGAAGTAGTGCGGTGACGCCGCCGCCGGCGTCACCGCGTCGAGCGTCGCCCAGCCGATCGTCCGGTGGTCGACATGGCTCACGTAGCCGTCGCCGAAGAACACCGCCGTCGGGTCGGGGCACACCACGATGTCGGGCCGGTGGGCGCGGATGAGCCCGACGAGCTCGGCCCGCAGGTCGATCACCGCGTCGAGCTCGCCGTCGGGATGGCCGAGCAGGTCGATGCCGGCGAGCCCGAGGGCGTCGGCGGCGGCCGCAGCTTCGGCGGCGCGCTCCGATGCAAGGACGGCGGTGGCGGTGGCCGGATCGTGTGAGCCCTTCTCCCCCTGGCAGGCGATGACGGCCCGCACCTCGGCGCCGGCGGCCGCCCACCGGGCCAGCGTCCCGCCGCAGGACACCTCGGGATCGTCGGGATGGGCGTAGACGGCGAGGGCCCGTGCGGGGGTGTCCTCGAGCAGGGTCACGGCGCCGACGCCAGCGCCTTGCGCGCCTGCTCGATGCCGTCGTCGTCGACATCGTGGTGCGTCACCAGGCGGACCACGCCCGGCGCGATCGTGCCGCCGAGCACACCGGCGCCGGCGAGGTGGGCGAGCAGGGCGTCGGGGTCGGGGTGGCGGAAGACCACGAGGTTCGTGCGCACCGAGTCGGGGTCGACGGCGCCCGGCCACCGCTCGGCCACGGCCGCGGCCAGCACCGCGGCGCGGGCGTGGTCCTCGGCCAGCCGGTCGACCATCTGGTCGAGCGCCACCAGCCCGGCGGCGGCGAGGACGCCGGCCTGCCGCATCTGGCCACCCAGGTGGTGGCGTCCGACCCGGAGGCGCTCGACGACCTCGGCGCTGCCGGCCATCACCGACCCGACCGGCGCGCCCAGACCCTTGGTGAGCGCGCTCCACACGACGGTCGCGCCAGCCGCGTAGTCGGCCGCGGAGATGCCGGTGGCCACCACGGCGTTGAAGAGCCGCGCCCCGTCGAGGTGCACCGGCACACCGACCGCCTCGACGGCCCGGAGCCGATCGAGATCCCACGGGGCGCCGCCGGCGACCATCGCGGTGTTCTCCACGCAGACGAGCGACGGCGGCACGCGGTGGTGCGCCGCGGCCTCGACGTGGAACCGCACGTCGGCGGGGTCGAGCATGCCGTCGCCGTCGTCGAGGGTGACCAGCTGCGCGGACGCGTTCAGCCCGGCGGCGCCCGACTCGAACGCGGCGATGTGCGATCCGGCGCCGCACAGGATCGTCGTCCCCGGCCGCCCGAGCACGCGCAGCGAGAGCTGGTTGGCCATCGTCCCCGACGGCACGAAGAGCCCCGCTTCCTTGCCGACGATCTCGGCGTAGGTCTCCTCCAGCCGGCGCACCGTCGGATCCTCGCCGTAGGCGTCGTCGCCGACGTCGGCGTCGGCCATCGCCCGTCGCATGGCCGGCGTCGGCCGGGTGACGGTGTCCGAGCGCAGGTCGACCACGGCGCGGACCCTAGTGTCCGGTCCCGTGCCCCCGACCTCGGCCCGCGACCTGCTCGCGCTCGCGTGCGACCTCGCGGAGGAAGCGGGGGCGCTGCTCCTCGACGGGCTCGCCGGCGCCACGGTGCTGGCGTCGAAGTCGAGCCCGACGGACATGGTGTCGACGATGGACCGCGCCTCGGAGGAGCTCATCGTGAGCGGCATCCGCCGGGCGCGCCCCGACGACGCGATCGTCGGCGAGGAGGGAACGGCCGACGCCGGCACGAGCGGCGTGCGGTGGATCCTCGATCCGCTCGACGGCACGACGAACTACCTGTATGCGCTTCCCGCGTTCGCGGTGTCGATCGCGGTGGAGGTCGACGGCGAGGTCGAGGTCGGCGTCGTCGCCCACCCCTCCTCGGGCGAGACCTTCGCCGCGGTGCGCGGCGGCGGCGCCACGTGCAATGGGGTGCCGATCGCCTGCAGCCGCGAGACGGAGCTGGCCCACGCCCTCGTCGGCACCGGCTTCTCCTACGACCCGGCCCGCCGGGCCCGCCAGGGTGCCGTCGCCGGTCGGGTCCTCCCCCGGGCGCGCGACATCCGCCGGTTCGGCGCCGCCGCGCTCGACCTGTGCTGGGTGGCCTGCGGCCGGCTCGACGCCTACTACGAGAAGGGCCTGCAGGTCTGGGACCTCGCCGCGGGCGGGCTGGTCGCCTCGGAGGCCGGCGCCCGCGTCGGCGACCTGGCGGGAAGCGCCGCCTCGCCGGCGTTCTGCCTGGCCGCCGCCCCCGGCCTCTTCGACGAGCTGCGGACCGTGCTGGTCGACGCCGGCGCCCACGATGCCTGATCCCGCCGGCCCGCCCGCGCCCAAAGTCACAGGATCGTCACCAAGCGGACAACGCACTGCGCGTCGCCGCAAGCACCATGGGTCGGTGCCCACGCCCCTGACGCCGACCGCGCGCGTCCGCACGACGGTCGACGGGGCCGCGGTCGTGCTGACCGTCCGGGGCGCGCTCGACGTCGACGCCGGTCGGGTGCTCCTGGCCGCCGTCGCCGACGCCGTCGCCGCCGGCGGCCACCGGCTCGACATCGACCTCTCGGGGATCGACGCCTTCGACGACGCCGGTGCCGCCGCGCTCCTCGCCTGCCGCGATGCCGGCGAGCAGCTCGCCGGCGGGCTCCACTACCGAACCTGTAGCGGCGGTCCGGGCCAGGAGGTCCTCCTCCGGGCCTACGCCGACGAGGCTTGATTCCGCGCGTTCGCTGCGGTTTTGGGGCATCCTCGGGATGTGGGCACCCGCATCCTGACCGTCGAGGACGACGAGCGCATCCGGACGTCGGTGAAGATGGCCCTCGAGGACGAGGGGTGGGAGGTCGTCGAGGCCGAGAGCGGCGAGCAGGCCGTCGAGGCGTTCTCGTCGCAACCCACCGACGTCGTGCTCATCGACCTGATGCTGCCGGGCATCGACGGCTTCGAGCTGTGCCGCACGATACGGCGGACGAGCGACGTGCCGATCGTCATGGTGACCGCCCGGACCGACACGCACGACGTGGTGGCGGGGCTCGAGGCGGGAGCCGACGACTACGTCACCAAGCCGTTCCAGCCCAAGGAGCTGTCGGCCCGCATCCGGGCCCTCCTGCGCCGGGCGCGGCCCGCCGAGAGCGGCAACCCGCACCTGCGCTTCGGCGACCTCGAGGTCATCCCCGCCGAAGGCGTGGTGCGCTCGGGCGACCACGACGTGCACCTCACGAAGACCGAGTTCCGCCTCCTGTGCGAGCTGGCATCGGCGCCGGGGCGGGTGTTCAGCCGCGAGCAGCTGCTGGAGCGGGTCTGGGGCTACGACTACTTCGGCGACGGGCGGCTGGTCGACGTCCACGTCCGCCGGCTCCGCACCAAGGTCGAGCCCGACCCCGCCAACCCGCGCCACGTCGTCACCGTGCGCGGGCTCGGCTACAAGCTGCAGCAGTAGGCCGGCCATGACCATGGCGCGCGGCGACCGGCGTCGCCGGACAGCGCGACTCGGCCTGCGGGCGCGGTTCACCGTGGCGTTCGCGCTCGGCGGCCTCGTCCTCTCGGCCCTGCTCGCCGCCGTCACCTACGGGCTCGCGCGCGAGAACATCGTGCGGCAGCGGGAGACGAGCGCGACACGCCAGGTGTACCTGAACGCCAACTTCATCCGTGACAGCCTGCGCACGGCCGGCCTCGCCCCGTCCGGTCTGCTCGACGGGCTGCAGACGCCGACGGGCGCCAGCCCCGTCCTCGTCGTCGACGGGCAGGCGTTCGCCACGAGCGCCGACCGCGGCCGCGACGAGCTCCCCCGCCCGCTGCGGGAGCGGGTGGCCGCGGGCACGCCGGCGCGCATGCGGTTCACGCTCAGCGACGAGCCGCACCTCGCCATCGGCATCCCGCTGCCGGCGGTGAACGCCGAGTACTACGAGATCGTCTCGATGAGCGAGGTGCAGGGGACGCTCAACTCCCTCGGGCTCGCGCTCCTGCTCGCCGCGCTCGTCACCACGCTCGCCGGCGCCGTCGTGGGCGCCACCAGCAGCAGCCGCGTGCTGCGACCGCTGGCTCACCTCGGCGAGGCGGCGCAGGCCATCGCCGGCGGCCGGCTCGACACCCGCGTTGCCCGCCCCAACGACGTCGACCTCGCCGCGCTCATCGACTCGTTCAACGACATGGCCGGCGCGCTGCAGGTGCGAATCGAGCGCGACGCCCGCTTCGCGTCGGACGTGAGCCATGAGCTGCGCTCTCCCCTCACGACGCTCTCGGCGTCGCTCGAGGTGCTCAAGGCTCGACGGGACGAGATGCCCGAGCGCGGCCAGATGGCGCTCGACCTCCTCGAGGCCGACATCGGTCGGTTCACGCAGCTCGTGAGCGACCTCCTCGAGATCTCCCGCTTCGACGCCGGCGCCGCTCGCCTCGAGCTGGAGGACGTCCGCATCAGCCAGCTGGTCCTCAACGCCGTCGGCAGCCACTCCGCGAGCGTGCCGGTGGCGATCTCGGCGCCGGCCGCCGCCGCCGTGGTCGACGTCGACAAGCGGCGGCTGGTACGCATCATCGCCAACCTCCTCGACAACGCGGCCCGCTACGCCGGCGGTGCGACGGGGGTGGAGGTCGACGTCCACGGCGACGTCGTGCAGATCGTCGTCGAGGACGGCGGCGAGGGGGTGCCCGTGGAGGAGCGGGAGCGCATCTTCGAGCGGTTCGCCCGGGCCACCACCGCCGCCGGGAGCCGGGGCAGCGGTGAGGGGACGGGCCTGGGGCTCGCCCTCGTGAAGGAGCACGTCCTCCTGCACGGCGGCCGGGTGTGGGTCGACGACCGCCGCGACGGTCAGCCCGGCGCGCGGTTCGTCGTCGAGCTGCCGATCGTCGCCGGCACCGCCGACGACATCGAGGCGGAGCTGCCGGCGGCGGCCGTGCTCGTCAGCGATCTCACCGAGGAGCAGCAGCCGTGAGCGGCCGGCGCGCGGCAGTGGCCGTGCTCGCCGCCCTCGCCGCCGCCGTGGTCACGGCATGCGGCGTGCAGAGCGACACCCAGCCGCGCGCGCTGGCCCCCGACGACGTGCCCTTCGACCTGCTGGCGCCGGCCACGAGCTCCACCTCGGCCGAGACCAGCGAGGGAGTCGGCAGCACCGTGTGGTTCGTCGACAACGAGGGGCTGCTGGCGCGCGCTCGCCGGAACATCCCCCCGCCGGTGACCGTCAGCGCCGTGCTGGCCGAGCTGCTCGCCGGCGTCAGCGACGCCGAGGCCAGCAACGGGCTGCGCACCAACATCTCGTCGGGCACGCAGCTGCTCGCCGTGCACGGCCCCGAGAGCGGACTCGTCACCGTCGACCTGTCCGCCGAGTTCCTCACCGTGACCCGCGAGCTCCAACGGCTCGCCGTCGCCCAGGTCGTGTTCACCGCCACCGGGCTGCCCAACGTCGACCGCGTGCTGTTCCAGTTCGCCGGCCGGCCCGCCGAGGTGCCGGGCGCCGGCGACGAGCTCACGTCCGCGCCGCTCACCCGCGCCGCGTTCGCGCAGTTCGACCGGACGGCGACGACGACCACCATCCAGCCGTAGCGCCGACCTAGATGCCGAGGCCGAGCCTCGTGACGCGATCCTTCAGCATCGTGGGCGTGAACCGATCCCCGAAGGCGATGAGGTTGGCGTCGATCCCGACGAGGTAGCGAGCGCGCGGCGACCGCGAGGTCAGCACCCCACCGATCACCTTGGCCACCTGGCCGGGGTCGCCCATCACCGGCTCCGCCAGCTTCATGAGCTGCTGCGAACGGCGGTAGGCGGCGGCGAACCGGCTGTCGCCGCGCTTGGCGACGTCGCGCTCGAGCTCTTCCCAGATGCCGGTCTTGAAGCCGCCGGGCTCGACCAGCACGACCTTGATGCCCGCCGACGCCACCTCGATCCGCAGCGCGTCGCTGACCGCTTCGAGCGCGTGCTTCGCCGCCTGGTACCAACCGGTGAACGGGGTCGTGGTGCGCCCCATGATCGACGACACGTTCACGATCCGGCCGCCGCCGGCGTCCCGCATCGCCGGCAGGGCGAGGCGGGCGAGGCGCATCGGCGCCATCACCATGGTCTCCATGACGGCGCGCGCCTCGTCGTCCTCGACGTCCTCGACCGCGCCGGTCACGCCGTAGCCGGCGTTGTTGACGAGCCCGAAGACGGGACCGATCTCGGCCAGCACCTTCTCGCACCCGTCGGCGTCGGTGACGTCGAGCAGGACGGTCTCGACCTCGACGCCGGCGGCCGCCGCCGCCTCGTGCACGGCGTCGGCCTTGGCCGCCGAGCGGACCGAGCCGACTGACCGGAAGCCCCGGCGGGCCACCGCGATGGCCGTCGCCAGGCCGATCCCCGAGTTCGCACCGGTCGTGAGCACCGTGCCCGAAGCCATGGTTCGACGCTACTGCTGGTCGAGGCCGAGCTCGGCGGCGAGCCGCGATCGCCGCACCTTGCCGGTGGAGGTGCGGGGCAGCTCGCCCGCCGCCACAACGTGCTTGGGCTGCTTGTAGGGCGCGAGCTCGCCGCGCAGCCAGCGCCGGAGCGCGTCGAGGTCCACGTCGCCGATCACGACGGCGGCCACCCGCTGGCCCCACTCGTCGTCGGCCACCGGGAACACGGCGGCGTCCTCGACCCCGGGGAACCGGGCGATGGCCTGCTCGACCTCGAGCGGGTAGACGTTCACGCCGCCCGAGATGATCAGGTCGTCGCGGCGCCCGTCGAGGAACAGGTAGCCGTCGTCGTCGAGGCGACCGGCGTCGCCCACGGTGAACGACGAGCCGCGCCACGCCGCCGCCGTGCGGGCCGGGTCGCGCCAGTAGCTCCAGCGACCCCATCGCGGCACCTCGCACCAGATGGTCCCGTCCCCGTCGACCGACAGCGTCCGGCCCGGCCGCGCCCGCCCGACGGTGCCCGGCCGGTCCTGCCACTCGGTGGGGCTGCACACCGTGAACTGGCCCTCGGTCGAGCCGTAGAACTCCCACACCGAACCGGCGGGGAAGGCGGCCAGGGCCGCTTCCTTGAGCGGCGCCGGGCAGGGCGCGCCGGCGTGGGCGACGAGACGGAACGACGACAGGTCGGGGCGCGCGGCGGGCGGCGTCGACCGTGACGCGGCGAGGATCCGCTGCAGGTGGGTCGGGACGAGGAACGCGGTGGTCGGTCGGTGCTCGCGCACGGCGGCGACGAAGGACGGCGGGTCGAAGCGGTCGAGCAGGACCACCTCGCCCCCGGCCAGCAGCGTGCCGCCGGCGAACCGGATGGGCGCCGAGTGGTGCAGCGGCGAGCAGACGAGATGCACGTCGCCGCCGGCGAACCCCCACACCTCCCGCTCCTCTTCGAGCAGGGCGACGGCGTCCGGCTCGTCGAGCACCCCGGTCCAGACCCCCTTCGGGCGGCCGGTCGTGCCGGAGGTGTACTGCATGGGCCGGCCCAGCGGCGCCGGCGCGAGGTCCGCCGGCCGGCCGGCGAGCAGGTCGCCGAGGCCGCGGTCGCCCTCGATCACGAGGTGCGGTTGCGCATCGGCCAGCAGGTCGTCGCGCTCGTGATCCAGCAGGCCGCCGTTCAGCACGACCGGGATGATCCCGGCGCGCAGGGCACCGAGGACGGCCGAGATCGCCTCCACCCGTCGGGGCATCAGGAGCGCGACCCGGTCGCCGGGCCGGGCGCCGGCCGCCGCCAACGCCCCGGCAACGCGGCGCTGCTGGTCCTCGGACTCGGTGGCGGTGAGCCGTTGCATGCAGGGTGATGGATAGCGTGCCGACGATGGAGGGTGGGAGTCGCGCCGGGCCGCGGCGCCGGGACATCCCCCTGCTCGCCATCCTCCTCGTGGCCGGCGTGCTTCGGTTCGGCTTCGGGCTCGCCGCCATGGACGGGCCCGTGCCCGAGACGTGGGTGACCGCCGGCGACCAGTTCTCGTACTGGTACTACGGCAACGAGATCGCCGAGGGCCGCGGCTACCTCAGCTACACGACCGGCCGGGCCACGTCGTACTACCCGATCGGCTACCCCGCCACGCTGGGCGCCGTGTTCTGGGTGCAGGCGCACACGCCCCTCCCGGACCATCAGCCGACGGCGGTCGCGCTCCTCCACGCGGCGATGGCGACCGCCACCGTGTGGTTCGTCTACCTCATCGGGCGGGCGGCCCTCGGCCGCCGCCTCGGGCTGGTGGCGGCCGCGATCGTGGCGCTGTTCCCGAACCTGATCTTCAACGTCCCGACCTACACGCTCGAGACGGCGTTCATCTTCTGGTGCACGGCCGCCCTCGCGGTCCTCCTCACCCACGACTGGCGCGCGGGCCCACCGAGCACGCGCCGGCTCGTGGCGTTCGGGACGGTGCTGGGCCTGTCGGTCCTGACCCGGCCGTTCTCGCTGCCGTTCCTCGCCGGCCTCGCCATCGCCGTGGTGGTCGTCGGTGCCGGGTGGCGCCACGCGCTCCGCGCCGTCGGGGTCGCGCTGCTCCCGGTCGTCGTGCTCCTCACGCCGTGGACGATCCGCAACCTCGACGCCATGGACGCGTTCGTCCCCATCTCCACGAACCTCGGCGACACCGCGTGCATCGATCGCTCCCTCGACGCCGACGGCGGGTTCCGGTGGGCCGGCCACGACGGGTGCGCCGACCCCGACCTGCCCGAGGCCGAGCGCAACCGGGAGAACATCCGCAAGGCCCTCTCCTTCGTCCTCCGCCACCCGGTGAAGGAGATCGAGCTCATGGGCAAGCGGTTCGGCCGCATGCTCGAGCACGACCACTCGGGGCTCGAGGAGGCGGAGAGCGTCAACGGAACCGTGCTGTCGCCGGGGGTGCGCCGGGTCGCCATCAACATGGCCAACTGGTGGTTCTGGCTGACGATGGCGGCGTCGGTCGCCGGCCTCGCCGGTCTCCTCCGGCGGCGCGCCGGCCCAGCGGCGGCGATCGTCATCACCGCCTACGTGTCGCTCCTCCTCCTCCCGGTCCTGCTCTGGGGCAACGTGCGCTTCCACATCCCGGTGCTGCCCTTCGCCGCCGTCCTCGCCGCCGCTGCCCCGCTGGCCATGCGGGCCCCGCCGCCGGTGGTGAGTACGAACCCGGCCCCGGAGGGAACACCGGCAGGGTGAAGCAGCAGGAGGTCCCCGACACCGTCGTCGCGGGCCGCTACCGGTTGGTCGGCGCCCTGGCCAGCGGTTCGACCTCGTCGGTGTGGCGGGCCGTCGACCTCGAGACCGGCGGGGACGTCGCCATCAAGATGCTGCGGGACGGCGCCGACGAAGCGCTGCGCGACCGGGGCCGCCGCGAGGCGGTGATCCTCGCCGGTCTCCACCACCCGAACCTGGTGCGGGTCCTCGACGGCGGGGAGGCCGACGGGGTCCCGTACACGGTGATGGCGCTCCTCGACGGCGAGCCGCTGAACCGGATCATCGAGGCGCGGGGGACGATCCCGGCCGAGGAGGCCGTGGCCCTCGTGGCCGACGTGGCCGACGGCCTCGGCGAGGCCCACCGCCGAGGGGTGATCCACCGCGACGTGAAGCCGGGCAACATCGTCTGCGACGGCGAGGTGCCCACGCTGGTCGACTTCGGCATCGCCCGCAGCCTCGACGCCACCACCCTCACCAGCGGCCTCGTCGTCGGCACCGCGTCGTACCTCGCGCCCGAGCAGGCGCAGGGCGGCGATCTCGGACCGCCGTGCGACGTCTACGCCCTCGGCTGCGTGCTCTACGAGCTGCTGACCGGCCGGCCGCCGTTCACCGCCCCCTCGCCGGTGGCGGTCGCCATGCAGCACGTCCAGGACGAGCCCCGCCCGCCCGCCGAGCTCGTGGCGGTGCCGGCTGCGGTCAACACCGTCGTCCTGCGGTGCCTGGCGAAGGACCCCACCCAGCGGCCCGCCGACGGCACCGCCCTGGCGACGGCGCTCCGCGCCGCGGTGGCTGCCGGCGAGGGCGACGGCGAGGAGACGGTGACCCTCGCGCCCGTCGGCGCCGCCGGCGGGACCATGGTCATGCCCGCGGTGGCGGCCGAGGACCCGCTCATCGATCCGGCGCCGCTCCCGCCCGTCCCCCCACCCCCGCCCCGCGAGCGACGGTCGCCGCTGATCCTGCTCGGCGTGCTCGCCGCCGTCGTCGTGGCCGGGCTCGCCCTGCTGGCCGGCGGCCGCGGCCGCGGCGCCCCGACCCAGGAGGTGCCCGACGTCACCGGCGCGCCGGTGGCCGACGCCATCGCCTACCTCGAAGGGGCCGGCTTCCGGGTCGAGGTGCTCCCCGCCCCCGCCGATGCCCCCGAGGGAACGGTCCTGGCGTCCGAGCCGCCGGCGGGCGCCACCGCGGCGCGCGGCTCGCTCGTGCACCTCAACGTGTCGACGGGCGCGCCGACCACCATCGCGGAGGAGCCACCGGCGACCGAAGCGCCGCCCGAGCGGGACCCGCCCGGCCGAGGCCGCGGCCGCGGCAACGACGACGACTGACGATCAGCTCGACGTCTAGCCGAAGAAGATCTCGGCCACGCCGTGATAGAGCTCGGGGTCGATCGTCTTGAGCTCGGCGGTGGCCTCGGTGAGCGGGACCAGCACGATGCGGTCGGCCCGGAGGGCGACCATCTGCCCGAACGCCCCGGCGTGGACGGCGTCGATGGCGCCGATGCCGAACCGGGTCGACAGCACGCGGTCGAACGCAGTCGGCGTGCCACCCCGCTGGATGTGGCCGAGGATCGTGACCCGGGTCTCGAACCCGGTGCGGTTCTCGATCTCCTTCGCCAGCCAGTTGCCGATGCCCCCGAGCTTCACGTGCCCGAAGGCGTCGAGCTCGGTGTCCTGCACGATGTGCTGACCGTCGGGGGCGGCGCCCTCGGCCACGACGACGATCGACGCCCACCGGCCCCGACCGTGCCGGGCCTTGATCCGGTCGCACACCTCGTCGATGTCGAAGGGCTCCTCGGGCACGAGGATCTCCGCCGCGCCCCCGGCGATCCCGCCGTAGAGCGCGATGTGGCCGGCGTGCCGTCCCATCACCTCGACCACCATGACCCGGTCGTGGGACTCGGCGGTGGTGTGGAGACGGTCGATGGCGTCGCTCACGATCTGCACCGCGGTGTGGAACCCGAAGGTCACCTCGGTGGCGTTGAGGTCGTTGTCGATCGTCTTGGGGACCCCGACCACCGCCACCCCCTCACGGTGCAGCTTCTCGGCCACGCCGAGGGTGTCCTCGCCGCCGATGGCGATCAGGGCGTCGATCCCGTGCTCGGCGAGGGCGGACCGCACCTTCTCCGGACCACCCTCCACCTTGTAGGGGTTCGTCCGCGACGTCCCGATGATCGTGCCGCCCCGAGGCAGGGTGCCTCGCATCGTTTCGACATCAAGCGGTAACGTCCGGCCCTCGATCACACCCTTCCAGCCATCCAGGAAGCCGACGACGGAATCCCCGTAGATCCGTTCGCCCTTGCGGACGACCGCGCGGATCACCGCATTCAACCCAGGGCAGTCCCCGCCACCAGTGAGCACGCCGACACGCATCCGCAACACGCTACCCACGCCACGCCCCGCATCGCCGCGGCTCGCGCGACGTTGGATCGCGCGGCGTTGGACCGTCGCGCTCATCATCGCCGGCTTCGGGGCGCCGGGGGTGGATGCCGCCCCGGCGGAGACCACGGCCTCGCTCCGGGCCAAGCGCCAGGTGCTCGTGCAGCGCATCGCCGGCCTCACCGATGCGGCCGCCCAGGCCCAGTCCCTCGCCGCCGACGCGCAGCGCAAGCTGGCGATGACCAACGTCGCCCTCGACCTCGCCCGCCGCCGGTTCGCGGCGCACGCCGTGAACGCCTACCTCGACGGCGTCCAGGACTCCGAGGACCAGCAGCTCAAGCGGCGGGCGTGGGCCAGCGCGCTGGCCGGTCCCGACCTCGACGCGCTCACCGACTTCCGCGCCGCGCAGGCGGCCGCCGAGAAGCAGCAGGCGATCGCCGACGCCGCACAGGCCGAGGCCCGCCAGCTGGCGGCCGAGCTCGACGCCGCCCGGGCCGCCCTCGAGCGCACGATCAGCGATCGCGTCACCTACGAGCGGGCGCTGGCCCGCAACGCGGCCCGGCTGGCCGTGGGATCGGCGGCGTCGCGCCTCCCCCGCACGCAGCGGGCGACGATGAGCCAGGCCGACCTCATGCGCACCTACCGCTTCGGCCCCGCCGATGCCGTGCCCGCCGGCCTGGTCGCCACCGGTCACGTCCTCGAGGGGCGGGCGTCATGGTACGGCCCGGGGTTCGACGGCCGGCCCACGGCCAGCGGCGCCATCTACGACCAGGAGGGCTGGACCGTCGCCCACCGGACGCTGCCGCTCGGCACGATCCTGATGATCTCCCACGGGGGACGATCGGTCGTGGTGCTCGTCAACGACCGCGGACCCTTCGTCGGCGGGCGCATCCTCGATCTCTCCCACGGGGTGGCCCGCTACCTCGGCACCGTGCAGGCGGGGGTGGCACCGGTGCGGGCCGAGGTCCTCGTCCCCGCGTAGATCTCACCGCCGGTAGGTTCCCGCCCCCATGGGCGTCGTCGTCGCGATCGATGCGGGCACCACCGGGGTTCGCGCCTTCGCCGTGGACGACGCCGGCCGGCCCGCCGGGTGGTCCTACCGCGAGTTCACCCAGCACTTCCCCCGCCCCGGTTGGGTGGAGCACGACGCCGAGGAGATCTGGGCGGCGGTGCAGGCGACCCTGGCCGAGCTGCTCGGTACCCTCGACCAGCCGGTGGCCGCCATCGGCATCACCGACCAGCGGGAGACCGTCGTCGTCTGGGACCGCCGCACCAGCCGACCGCGCCACCGGGCCATCGTGTGGCAGGACCGGCGCACCGCCGGCCGCTGCGACGAGCTGCGGGAGGCAGGCCACCTCCCGCTCGTGCGCGATCGCACCGGCCTCGTGCTCGATCCCTACTTCTCGAGCACGAAGCTCGAATGGCTCCTCCGCGAGGGCGGCGTGGAGGCCGACGCCGACCTCGCCTTCGGCACCGTCGACTCGTGGGTGCTCTGGAACCTGACCGGTGGCGCCGTCCACGCCACCGAACCGTCGAACGCCAGCCGCACCCTCCTCTACGACATCCGCGACCTGTCGTGGTCGGACGAGCTGTGCTCGCTCTTCGGCGTGCCCGCGAGCGTGCTGCCCGAGGTGCGCCCGTCGAGCGGGCGGTTCGGCGTGACCACGGGCGGTGCCGGGGTGCCGGCGGGCATCCCCGTCTCCGGCATCGCCGGCGACCAGCAGGCGGCGCTGTTCGGGCAGGCGTGCGTGCGGCCGGGGATGGCGAAGAACACCTACGGCACCGGCTCGTTCCTGCTCATGAACGTGGGCTCGGCGTGCCCCGATCCCGTGGAGGGACTTCTCACCACGGTGGGATGGACCATCGATGGCGAACCGGGGGCCGTCTACGCGCTCGAGGGTGCGGTGTTCGTCACCGGCGCCGCCGTGCAGTGGCTGCGGGACGGGCTGCAGATCATCGACGACGCCGCCGAGATCGAGGCGCTGGCGGCCTCGGTCGACAGCACCGACGGCGTGTACCTCGTGCCCGCCTTCACCGGCCTCGGCAGTCCGTGGTGGGACCCCTACGCGCGCGGCGCCGTGGTGGGGATCACGAGGGGCACGGGCCGCGCCCACCTGGCGCGAGCCACCCTGGAGGCGATCGCGTTCCAGAGCCGCGACGTCGTCGAGGCGATGTGCGCGGCGTCGGGCGAGCGGCTCCGCTCCCTGCGGGCCGACGGGGGGGCGTCGGCCAACGACCTGCTGCTCCAGCTCCAGGCCGACCAGCTCCAGGCCCCGGTCCAGCGCCCGGTCATCCAGGAGACGACGGCGCTGGGCGCCGCCTACCTCGCCGGCCTCGCCGAGGGCGTCTGGTCGAGCCTCGACGAGGTGGCGGCCCAGTGGCGGCTCGACGTCGAGGTCGCTCCCGCAGTCGACGCCGCTGCCGCCGACGCCGCCTACGCACAGTGGCGGCGGGCCGTCGAACGGTCGCTGCGGTGGGAGCCGAGCGGGCCCGGGACGTGACCGACGTCATGTTCCCACCGCTCACCGATCTTGTCATGATCACCTTGACATGGCGACGCTCAGCGAACACGACCGCGACCAGGCCGTCCGCGACCTGACGCGTCACTGCGGCGACGGGCGGCTGACCCTCGACGAGCTCGAGGAGCGCATCGGGGAGGTGTACACAGCGACCTCAGCGGCCGAGCTCCGGCACGCCCTGAGGGAGCTGCCCCGGTTTCGCCCCCCGCCCCGGACCCCATCCACGGCGCCCGACCGCCCGGCGCGCCGAACCCGGGCTGCGGCCGCTCGTCAGCGCGGCCTGGGCATGGTGGGCGGCGCGTCCTCCGTCCTCGTCACGCTGACGGCGCTGCTGCTCGCCACCGGCCACGTGTTCCTGGCCGTCGTGCTCCTCGTCGTGTGGCTCCCCCGCTGCGGCGGTCGGCGGGCGCTGGCGCGGGCGTGACGCCGTCGACATGAGGGATCATCGGTCGGTGGTGCAGGAGCCCGGCGTGAGCGAGCAGGCGCGCGATCGCGTGGTGCGCGACCTCACGCGTCACTGCGGCGACGGCCGGCTGACCCTCGACGAGCTCGAGGAGCGCATCACGGCGGCCTACGCGGCGACCTCGAACGACGACCTGCGCGCCCTCCTGCACGACCTGCCGACCCTCCCCGACGTCGCTGCGCCCACCCCGACGTCCGAGCCGGCCCGGCCCGCGAGCGAGCGCCCGAGCGCGCCGGCCCCGCCGGCCCCGGTGCCCGAGATCCACCGCAGCCGCGAGGCGGAGAAGGCGCTCGGCACCCTCTTCACGATCGGTGGGTTCGTGCTGCTGTTCAACGGCATGTTCTGGCTGGCGCTGATCTGCTGGTTCGTCCTGCCGGGGCTCGTCCTGCGCAGCCGGAGAGGCTGACGGCGGTGACGGCGCGCGATCATCAGGACGTGGCCGACGGTCCCCGGGTGAGCGACAGCCAGCGGGAGCAGGTCGTGCGCGACCTCACCCGTCACTGCGGCGACGGCCGGCTCACCCTCGACGAGCTCGAGGAGCGGGTGGCCGAGGCCTACGCCGCCACCACCGCTGAAGACCTGCGCCGAGCCCTCCGCGAGCTCCCGCGGTCGCCGTCCCCGATCGTGCAGCCGGCGGGGCCGCCGGTCCGGACCAAGCCGTCGGATGCCCCGGTGCGCAAGAAGTCCGATCTCGATGCCCGCCGCGGCGGACAGGTCGCCCTCACCATCCACGCCATCGTCTACGTGTCGGTGATCGCGCTGCTGATCTCGATCTGGTTCATGAGCAGTCCCTTCGGCTACTTCTGGCCGATGTGGACCGCCGTCCCCTGGGGCGTGCTCCTGGGTGTGCACGCTGCGATCCACAAGACCATCTGGGCCCTGCGCGACTAGCCGATCTCGGCCCAGCGGGTGTCGGCGATGCGGGCCAGTGCCGCCACCTGCCGGCGCTCGACGGCCCGCAGCTGCCGCCCGCCGCGGCCGATCACGAGGTGGAGACCGGCGGTCGGCAGCGCCGCCCAGGCCAGCTCGTCGGGGCCCGATCGACCCGACGCCACCGCTTCGGAGGAGCTGCTGCCCTGCACGAACGCCTGCAGCCACGCCGGCTCCGGCGCCTCGCCCTCGCCGGCCTGCAGGGTGCCGTCGCCGTCGTCGACCACCGTGGCCCAGTCGGCACCGAAGTCGCGGACGGCGTGCTTGACGAGCGCCGCGAGCAGCTCGGCGCGCGAGCTCGCCTCGACCAACGTGGCCGCCGACTCGAGGGCGTCGAGGCGCGGGTCGCGCAGGCCGTTGCGGGCGGGCCGGATGTCCTCGACCGCCACACCGTCGACCGAGTGGATCTCGGCCACGAGCAGGTCGACGAGACCGGCGTCGGGCAGCTCGACGGTCAGCTCGTCGATGGCCCGGTCGGCGCCCCGCTCGAGGATGTCGATCCCCACGACGTCGCCCCGCACGGCGCCGATGCGGCTGGCGACCGCGCCGAGCGCACCCGGCCGGTCCGGGATCCAGACCCGCACGACGTAGGTCTCCACGGGCGCCAGCGTACGTTGGTCGTGTGAACGCCCTGTTGCCGGTCGTCGACCTCTCCGAGGACGGCTGGGAGGCCGCGACCGACCGCGCGTGTCGGGAGGTCGGCTTCTTCTACGTGGTCGGTCACGGCGTCGACGACGCGCTCCAGCAGCGGCTCGAGGGGGCGGCCCGAGCCTTCTTCGCCCGACCCGACGACGAGAAGGCCGAGATCGCGATGGCCCGCGGCGGCCTGGCGTGGCGGGGCTGGTTCCCGGTGGGCGGCGAGCTCACCTCGGGCGTCCCCGATCGCAAGGAGGGCATCTACTTCGGCCGGCAGGACCCGGCGAGCGACGTCCCCCTCCATGGCCCCAACCTGTTCCCCGGGGACGACCTGCGCGCCGCGGTGCTGGCCTACCTCGACGCCATGACCGCCCTCGGCCACCGCCTCACCGCCGCCCTCGGCGTCGATCCCGCGCTCGTCGCCGACCCCACGATCCTGTTCCGCATCTTCCACTACCCGCCGGGGGGCGACGTCGCCGCCGGCGAGTGGGGCGTGGGCGAGCACACCGACTACGGGCTGCTGACCATGCTCCGTCAGGACGCCACCGCCGGCCTCCAGGTGCGAGCCCGCGACGGCACCTGGATCGACGCCCCGCCGATCGCCGGATCGTTCGTGTGCAACATCGGCGACATGCTCGAGCGCATCACCGGCGGCCGGTACCGGTCGACCCCTCATCGGGTCCGGAACACGAGCGCCGTCGGCCGCCTGTCGTTCCCGTTCTTCTTCGACCCGTCCTGGGACGCCGTCGTGCCCGTGCCGGAGGACGCCCTGCCGCCGGAGCAGCGGTGGGACGGCGCCGACCCGCTGACCTTCGAGGGCACCTACGGCGACTACCTCACCGCCAAGGTGGCGAAGGTCTTCCCCGAGCTCGCTACGCGACTGCTGGATCGAGGGGCGGGCCGCTGAGGACCGGCGTCGACTCCGGCTCCATGACCTCGTCGGGGCTCTTGCGCTTGGCGTAGGCGTCGACGTACTCCTGGCCCGACAGCGACCGCAGCTCGAACATGATCTCGTCGGTGATCTGGCGCAGGATCGTCGGGTTCGTCGGGTCGTCCGCGTAGCGGGAGAAGTCCATCGGCGGGCTGATCCGGATGGTGATGGGCCGGAAGAGGTTGGGCTTCACCTGCCCGATGGGCTGGACCTCCTTGGTGCCGATCATGGCCACGGCGAGGACGGGGACCCGGCACCGCAGGGCCAGCCGGGCCACGCCGGTCTTGCCCTTGTAGAGCCGCCCGTCGGGTGAGCGGGTGCCCTCGGGGTAGATGCCGAACAGGTGGCCACCCTCGAGCACCTCGGCGGCCGAGTCGAGCGCCGCCATCGAGGCCGAGCCGCCGGTCCGCTTGATCGGGATCTGGCCGACAGCGCGGAAGAACCAGGCCGTCTTGGGATCGTCGAAGTACTCGGCCTTGGCCACGAAGGTGATGCGCCGGCGCAGGACGAGCGGCAGGAAGATCGAGTCGCAGAACGACACGTGGTTGCTGGCGAGGATCGCAGGGCCCTCGTCGGGGATGTGCTCGATGCCCTCGACACGGACTCGCCAGAAGAACCGGAGCACGGGTGTCAGGATCAGCTTCAGCACCCAGTACGCCACGCGCCGGAGTGTAGAAGGTGGCAGTTCGAGAGGGCGGTGCCCCCGTGTCCAGCCTTCTTGACCGCGTGGTCAAGTGTTGTCAACCTGTGCCCGTGGACACGACGCCCGCGGAGCCGACCTAGCGCATGGAACGCCGGCTCACCGCCCGCGGCAAGGAGCGCCGCCAACAGCTGATGGACTTCGCCGCGGCGCGCTTCGCGGCGAACGGCTACCACCCGACCTCGGTGGCCGAGATCGTCCAGGGCATCGGCGTGGGCAAGGGCGTCTTCTACTGGTACTTCGACTCCAAGGAGGAGCTCTTCCGCGAGATCCTCAAGGAGGCGCACACCTCGATGCGGCGGGCCCAGCGGGTGTCCTACGGCGAGGAGCCGGACCCCGTGCGCCGGATCGAGCTGGGCATCCGCGCCTCGCTGCGCTGGCTCGACGAGCACCGCCACATGCTCCCCCTGTTCCAGTTCGCGGCGACCGAGGAGCAGTTCGCGCCGGCCATGCGCCGGGGCCAGGAGGTGGCGGTCGCCGACGTGGTCCGCCACATCAAGGACGGCATCGTCGACGGGACCATCCGCGACGTCGACCCCGAGGTGCTCGCCAACGGGGTGCTCGGCGTGACCAACCAGCTCTCGCGCATGTACCTGCGCGAGCGGCGCAGCAACATCGACGAGATCGCCGACGCCGCCGTCGCCTTCTGCCTCGACGGCCTCCGCGGCCCCTAGCAGTTCAACCCTGGAGGCGGGGCAGGGCCTTGCGCAGGTTGCGCAGGGCCTGACCGGTGCGCTGCTCGTTCTCGATGAGCGCGAAGCGGACGTAGCCCTCGCCGCCGGGACCGAAGCCCATGCCCGGGGACGCCGCCACGTGGGCGTCGGTGACGAGCAGCTTGGCGAACTCGAGCGATCCCATCTCCCGGTAGGGCTCGGGGATGGGCGCCCAGACGAACATCGTCCCCCTCGGCTTCTCCACCGGCCAGCCGATCTTGTTCATCCCGTCGCACAGCGCGTCGCGGCGCGACTGGTAGATCTCCCGGACCTGCTTGGGGAAGTCCTGCGCCTCGTTGAGGGTCACGGTCGCCGCGATCTGGATGGGCTGGAACGTGCCGTAGTCGAGGTAGCTCTTGAGCTTGGCGAGGGCACCGATCACCTCGGCGTTGCCGGCCATGGCCGCCACCCGCCAGCCGGCCATCGAGAACGACTTCGTCATCGAGTAGAGCTCGACGGCGCACTCCTTGGCGCCCTCGGCCTGGAGGATCGAGGGCGGCTCGTAGCCGTCGAAGCCGAGGTCGGCGTAGGCGTTGTCGTGCACGACGATCACGTCGTTCGCCCGCGCGAAGTCGACGACCCGCTGGAAGAACGACACGCTCACGCACTGCGTCGTGGGGTTGTGGGGGAAGGACAGGACGATCACCCGGGCACGCGGCCACGACGACTCGAAGCGCTCGCACATGGCGTCGAAGAACTGGTCGTCGGTCTGCTGGATGCCGACCGGGAGGTCGCGGATGTTGGCGCCGGCGAACAGCGGGCCCCAGAGGTGGATGGGGTACGACGGCGACGGCACGAGCGCGCAGTCGCCGGGGCCGAGCAGCACCCACATGAGGTGGCTGAAGCCCTCCTTGGCGCCGATGGTGTTGATCACCTCGGTCTCGGGGTCGAGCCGGACGTTCCACTTCCGCAGGTAGAGGTCGGCGAAGGCCTCCCGCAGCTTGGGGATGCCCTTCGACTGCGAGTACCGGTGGTTCCGCTCGTTGTGTGCTGCCTCTGCCAGCTTGTCCACCGCGATCTCGGGGGAGGGCAGGTCGGGGTTGCCGAAGCCGAAGTCGATGACGTCGGCGCCGGTCCGGCGAGCCTCCCGCTTCAACCCGTCGATGACGCCCAGCACATAGGGCGGCATCCCGTTGATGCGGCGGAACTCCATGCCGTGAGCGTACCGGCGACGACTCCGATGCCCGGGTGACTTCGGTCAGGCGTCGCGGGCCAGGATGGCGGCCCCGACAGCACCGGCGCGCTCGCCGAGCTCGGCGGCCACGATCTCGACCGGCGGCCGGTGATCGGGGGCGACGAGGCGGGCGGCGAAGGCCCGCCGGATCGCGTCGATCAGCACCTCGCCGGCGGTGACGAGCCCGCCGGCGATCACGCACCGCTCGACGTCGAGGACGTGGACGAGGTTCACGAGTCCCACGGCGAACCAGTCCGCGAACTCCTCGAACACCGCGAGCGCGCCAGGGTCCCCGGCGAGGGCGGCGGCGGTGACGTCCTCGCCCCGCTCGCCGATGCCGGCCTCCCTCGCCAGCCGGCCGAGCGCGGTCCCGCTCGCATAGCGCTCCCAGCAGCCGTTGCGGCCGCACACGCACGGGATGCCGCCCCGCACCACGACCATGTGGCCGATCTCGCCCGCGAAGCCGTGGGCCCCACGCGCCAGCCGCCCGTCGAGCAGGAGCCCGCCGCCGATCCCGGTGCCGAGCCCGACGAGCACCGCATCGTCGACGGCGCGGGCCGCCCCGAGCCGGTGCTCGCCCCAGAGGGCGCACGTGTTGTCGTTGTCGACCCGGACCGGCAGGCCGGTCGCGCCTGCGAGCAGCGCGCCCACGGGCAGCTCGACGACGCCGGGCAGGTTGGGGGCGAACCGCAGCACCGCGTCGCGATCGACGAGACCGGGCACGCCGGCGCCGACGGCGGTCACGTCGTGCCCGGCGCGGAGGGCGGCGATGACCTCGACCATCGTCGCCGCCAGCGCGTCGCCGCCGCTCGGGGTCGGCGCCCGTTGCTCGGCCAGCACCGAACCGTCGTCGTCGACGACGACGCCGAGGACCTTGGTGCCGCCGACGTCGACGCCGATGGTGCTCAATACCGGAGCAGCGCGCCGATCTGGCCGAGCACGTCGAGGTCGGCGTTACCCACGCACACCTCGAC
>Ga0247717_1000113_pt1 | contig 24213 bp, 24 predicted proteins | sample 24E_NmetaG_FD_189047 | JGI IMG/M metagenome (GOLD analysis project Ga0247717, IMG submission 189047) | Soil microbial communities from hillslope of Landscape Evolution Observatory, University of Arizona, Oracle, AZ, United States - 2-4-E_N | ecosystem: Engineered > Artificial ecosystem >... | reverse complement strand
GCCTGGGGCCGGGCCCGCCGTCGAAGCCCGGCCAGCAGCGCCCGGTTGATGCCGGCCAGCCCCTCGGGGTGCTGGCCGATCTGGAGGATGATGAGCGCCGAGCCGACGATCGTCAGCCACTCGAGCACGTCGCCGCCAGTCGACCACGTGCTCGTCCACGCGAACACGGCGGTGATGGCGAAGACCCCGATGCGGGAGCCGATCCCTCCCAGGACGACGTACAGGATCAGGGTGAAGGACGCGCTGACCGGGAACGACGTGGCCACCACGATGCCCTGGCGCCAGGCGTAGAGCGCCCCGGCGAGCCCGGCCCCGATGCCCGACAGCACGAAGCAGATCACCTTCACGCTCGGGGCGTGGATGCCCCGGGCCGCGGCCGCGGTCTCGTTCTGGCGCACGGCGAGCATGGCCCGGCCGAGCGGCGAGCCGAGCACCCACCGGTCGAGCCACCACACGATCCCGACCGCGACCACGCACAGCACGAGGAAGGCACGGTCATCGCCGAAGTCGATGCCGAACCACTCCGGGCGGGGGACCCGGAGGCCGGCGCCGCCGCGGGAGAACGCCGGTCGCGGGAACACGAACGCCTCGAGCAGCACGGCGAAGGACAGGGTGAGGACGGCCAGGTACAGGCCGCGGATCCGCAGTGCCACCAGCCCGAGCAGGAACGACACGGCGCCGGTCACCGCCATGGCGACCACCAGGCCGAGCGGGCTCGGCAGCTCCCAGGTGGTGACTGCCACCCCGCACATGAACGCGCCGAGCCCGTACAGGCCGACGTGGCCGAGGGAGAGCTGGCCCGTCGCCGCGGTGAGCGAGTTGAGGCTGAGCGCCAGGAGCCCGAGCACCGGGATGGAGGACAGCTTGTAGGCGGTCGGCGCGTTGGGGACGGTGGCGGCGAGCGCGGCGACCACGGCGATGACCACCGCCGGCGCCCCCCGCCGGGCGAGGGCCCGGCCCGCCGCCGGCGGCACCCGGACCAGCCCGCGGAGGGTGACCAGGGACTCGGTCGCCTCCGTCGACAGCGCCGAGGCCCGGCGCCCGAACAGGCCCTGGGGCCGCAGCAGCAGGGTGAGGAACAGGATGGCGAACACGACCAGCTCAGCCGAGCCCGGCGTCTGGCCCCACTGCCACCGGGTGAGGCTCTCGGCCACGCCCACCACCAGGCCCCCCACGACCGCCCCCGGGAGGCTGGTCATGCCGCCGAGGATGGCGCCGGTGAAGGCGCGGGGTAGGGCGGCGGTGAGGAAGCCGGGGGCGATCGACTGGTTGGTCCAGCCGAGGAACAGCCCGGCGAGCACGCCGAGGACCCCGGCCAGCAGCCACGCCACCGCCTGCACCCGCCGGGCCTGGATCCCGATCACCACGGCGGCGTCGCGGTTGTCGGCCCCGGCCCGCAGGGCGAGGCCGACGCGGGTCCGTTCCACCAGCAGCCACAGCAGCACGCAGGTCACCGCCACCGAGCCGATGATCAGCAGCCGGGTGGGGGTGATCACCACCCCCGCCACCTCGACGCCGCCGCCGTGGATGGGGCTCGGGAACGGGCGGGCGCCCCCGAACCAGCGGTTCTCGACGATGACCAGCAACCCGAGCAGCGCGACGGTCCCGACCAGTGGCGGCAGGCGGCCCCCGGCGCCGCGCTGGAGCAGCACGAGCGAGGTCGCCACCGAGATCGCCGCCCCGACGGCGAGGCCGACGGCGATCGCCGGCAGCCACGCCCACCCGTGGGCCACGGCCAGGCTGGCGACGACGAAGGTCGCCATGGCGCCGATCTCGCCCTGGGCGAAGTTCAGGATCCGGGAGGACTTGTTGACCAGGACGAGGCCGAGCGCGAGCAGGGCATAGGACGACCCGCCGGCGAGGCCGGCGACGAAGAAGGTCAGGAAGTCCTGCACGCCGGCCCCCGCCCCGCCCGCCGGGGCCGGCGGCTCAGAACTTCGTGGTCCACTCGGGCACGATGGTGTCGAAGCCCTCGATGGCGAAATTGGCCCGCAGCACCACCACCCCGCCCTGGTTCACCTTCGTGCCCTCGAAGCGGATCGGGTTGAACAGGCCGTTGTCGTAGTCGAGCGCGCTGAGGGCGGTGAGGAACGAGCGCCGGTTCAGGTCGTCGCCGGCCTGGTCGAGCGCTTCCCGGAGGACGTCGAAGTAGCCCCAGAACGTCTCGCCGTCGTTGGGGAACTTCTCGCCGGGATAGGCGGCCTCCCAGGTGCTGTGGGCCTGCTGGGTCAGCTCGTTGTCGGTGTCGTCGGGGCTCCGCGCGCCCGACAGGGCGATGCACCCGTCGAGCTCCTGGGCGCCCAGCGGTGGCTCGACGGCGCACGCCAGGGTGTTGGGCACCGTCACGTACTGGGGCGTGTAGGCCTGGGACGCGCACGAGCGGGCCAGCATCGTCGACACCGTGGGGGCGGCGATGATGTAGACGATGTCGGCCGCGGCCTGCTTCAGCTTCAGGCACTCGGAGGTGAGCTCGTTGGCGTTGCCCTGCTTGTCGACGGCGTCGTCGACGACGAGCGGGTCGAGCCCGGCGGCGCCCAGCTCGTCGACGAAGGCCTGGTGGGCGCCGTCGGCGTTGGGGCTGTTGAAGCGGATCATCGCCAGCTTCTTGCCCGCCCCGTCGAGCTCGCCGGCGATGTAGTGGGCGAGCAGGCGGCTCGACTGCTCGTAGGTGGCGGTGAGGGCTCGGTAGCCGTCCTGGTCGACGAGCCCCGCCTCGCTGACGCCGAGGCTCAGGTACGGCATCTGCTCGCCCAGCGCGAGCTGGGCGCAGGCCACGATCTGGTCGGCTCCGCCGGTGCCGGAGATGAACAGCACGTCCTTCTGGATCATGTCCCGGCACGCCTGGAGGGCGGTGTCCACGGTGTAGCCATCGTTGATGAGCTCGACCTCCACGGTGCGGCCGTTGATCCCGCCGGCGTCGTTCACCATGTCCCAGTACGCGCGGCTGAGCTTGCCGAGCCCGAGGATGCTGTCGAGGTCGAGCCCGCCGAGCATGAGCGGGGCGTGGATGCCGATGCGCACCGACGTCTCGGTGACGCCGGTGGTGTCCTCGGGGATCCGGTCGAGATCGCCGACTGCGGCCGCCTCGGTGGTGGTGGTCTCCTCGGTGCCGTCGAGCCCGCCGCCGCCGGCGTCGTCCTCGTCCTCGGCGCCGCAGGCGGCGGCGAGCAGCGTGATGGCCGTCGTGGCGGCGACGACCCTGAGCAGCGGTCGGTGCATGCGACCCCCCTTCGTCGAGCGATGCGACAGATCGCTTCGTGTGTCACAATCATCGTCGCACACCGAGGACAGGGCACGCGCCGTTCCACGACATGTAGGTCGAGCGGTTGGGAGGCGACGATGGTGACGGGGGACCGGCTGGCGGGCCGCGTGGCGCTGATCTCGGGCGGGGCGCGGGGCCAGGGCGCGGCCGAGGCGCGGCTGTTCGAGGCGGAGGGTGCCGCCGTGGTGATCGGCGACGTCCTCGACGCCGAGGGCGAGGCGCTGGTCGCCGACCTCGGCGACCGGGCCCGGTACGTGCACCTCGATGTGCGCTGCCCCGAGGACTGGGCGGCGGCGGCCGACGTCGCCACCGGCGAGCTCGGCGGCCTCGACGTGCTGGTGAACAACGCCGGGGTGTTCCGGCTGTCCTCGATCGAGGACACCACGCCCGAGGACTACATGGCCCTCATCGAGGTCAACCAGCTGGGGGTGTTCCTCGGCATGCGCGCCGTGATCCCGGCCATGACCGCGGCCGGCAGGGGCTCGATCGTGAACATCTCCTCCATCGACGGCCTCGTCGGCATGGCCGGCGCCGTGAGCTACGTGGCCTCGAAGTTCGCGGTGCGCGGCATGACCAAGGTCGCCGCCCTCGAGCTCGGGCCCCGCGGCATCCGGGTGAACTCGATCCATCCCGGCGGGGTGGACACGCCGATGATCCGCGAGCTGCGCGTGGGTGAAGCCACCGTCGACGGCACCGGCATCATGAGCAGGGTGCCGCTCGGCCGCATCGGCACGCCCGAGGACATCGCCCGCGTCGCGCTGTTCCTCGCCGGCGACGACAGCGCGTACTGCACCGGCGCCGAGCTCACCGTCGACGGCGGCCTGCTCGCCGGGCCCAACCTGGGCTGAGCGCGGCGGCCGCGGCCGCGCCGCGCCGCGCCGGGGCCCGGCCCTCGAGCATCCCGGACGCAGGTGCCCGGTACAATGACCGCATGGGCAGGCAGATGACCGCCACGGAGGTCAAGGCGCGAGTCCTCGCGTTGCTCGACGAGGTCGCCGACGGCGAGACCATCGAGATCACCAAGCACGGGCGAACCGTGGCGCGCTTGGTCCCCGCGCACGGACCGCACTCCTTGAAGGGCAAGCTCGACGGCATGGCGATCGGCGTGGCCGACGACGACGAGCTCTTCACCACCGGCGCGCCGTGGCACGTGGGATGACCGCGGTCCTCCTGGACTCCCACGTGGTGCACTGGTGGTCGGCGGAGCCCACCAAGCTCAGTCGCCCGGCGCGCCGCGCGCTCGAGACGGCGGACGAGCTGGCGGTGGCGTCGATCACCTGGTTCGAGCTCGCGTGGCTAGCCGCGCACGACCGGATCCGCGTCTCGCTGCCCGTGCGGGCGTGGCTGGAGCAGCTCGCGGAGGAGGTGCGCACCGTCGGCACGACCCCGGCGGTCGCCGCCGCCGCCGTCGCGCTCCCCGCGTCGTTCCCCGGCGACCCCGCCGACCGCTTGATCTACGCCACCGCTGTCGAGCACGACTGGAGGCTCGTCACCAAGGACGACCGGCTCCGAGGCCATCGTGGTCCGAGACCGGTGGCGATCTGGTAGCCACCGAGCTTCGGGCGGCGGAGCCGGCACCGGCCGCGGTTCGGTCGTACGACGCCGGCGCCCCGGCCGAACACGGCGCTCAGCCGAGCCAGCTGCGGCCGTCCCAGCCGTGGTGCCAGGCGGTGACCGCGCCGGCGGTGACCGCCATGGTCCGGCACGCCTCCGGGAGGAGGAGCGGTCCGCCGGCGTCGACGCCGTAGAGCTCGGCGAAGCACTCGATCGCGCCGAGCGCCCGCAGGGTGCCGTCGCGGAGCCGGGCGGCATCGTCCGGGCGCTCTTCGCGCAGGCCGCCCCACGCGAACCACGACAGGAACGGCCACACCGCGCCGGTGTGGTAGCCGTCGGGGCGGAACCCGCGGTGGTCGGCGGGGAGCGACCGCAGCCCGAAGTCGGTGGTCGACGCCGGAGCCAAGAGATCGGCGCTGGCGGGCTCGGCGAGTGCGGGCGGGAGGACGCCGGTCCACAGCACGAAGGCCGAGTCGCCGGTGGGGCGGCGGTGCACGCCCCGGTCGTCACGGGAGGTGACCAGGGCGCCGTCGACCACGTAGTGCTCGACGAACGCGGCGCGCGCCGCCTCGGCATCGCCGGCAGCAGAGGGGTCGAGCACCTCGGCCGCATCGCACAGTGCCCGCCACGCCAGCGCCTGCACCGCGGCGATGCCGACGGTGCCGGTGAGGTGGCGGCCGTCGTCGCCGACGTCGCCGTGGGTCGACCGCCCCACGAGGTCGGCGGCGACGTCGCGCCACCACTGGTGGGCGAGGCCGCCCGAGGTCGCGCGCCGACGGTAGGTGAGCGGCGACGGCTGCGCCCGGAGCCAGCCCAGCACCTCGGTCGCGGCGCGGCGGTGGCGGGCGGCGTCGCCACCGGCGCGGGCGACCGCGGCGTACAGCAGCAGGTACCACAGCCCGGCGTCGACCGAGCCGTAGTAGCGGAGCCCCCGGTCGTCGACGGGCCAGCCGTAGGCCACGTAGGCGTCGAGGTCCGTGGTGCGGACCTCGTGCGGCACGCGCCCGGGCTCCTCCTCCCGCTCGGGCTCGACGCGGGTGCCGAGGTGGCGGCCGAGCTCGGCGAGCGTGGCCTCGGCGACCGAGGGGTCGGCGGGCAGCACCTGGAGGGCGGCGATGCACGCGTCCCGCCCGAACAGCGACGCGAACCGCTCGCCCGGTGCCGAGGCGCGCAGCCAGCCGCCCGGCGCCCGGACGAGCGCCACGGCCGACGCGGTCATGCGCTTACGCGGGGGCGAGCGCGCCCGGGATCTCGGCCGGGTCGATGTTGTAGAGCGTTGCCGCGTTCTCCCACAGGATCTGTCGCCGCAGGTCCTCGGGGAGGGTGTGCACGAAGGCGATGGCGTCGCGGACCCGGTCCTCCTGCAGGCACGTGGGGTGCGGGAAGTCGGTCTCGAACAGGATGCGGTCGTGGCCCACCTCGTCGAGGAGCTTGAGCGGCGCGACCTTCTCGAACCAGTAGTTCGCGTACACCTGGCGGTAGTAGTAGTAGCTCGGCAGCTCCTCGAACTCGGGCCGCTCCTTGCGCACGTCTCCCTCGAGGAAGTGGTAGTCGGCGGCCTCGAGCAGGAACGGGATCCAGCCGATACCGCTCTCCACCGACACGAAGCGCAGCCCGGGGAAGCGGGGCAGGACGCCCGAGAACAGCAGGTCGGTCAGCTGGATGGCGGTGTCGAAGAACAGTGATGTCGACGCCCGGGCGTAGGTGACCCCGAAGCCCTCGGTCGCGATGCGCTCCCGGGAGAACTGCGAGCTCATGTCGCCGGAGCCGACGTGGAAGCTGATCGGCAGTCCCGCCGCCTCCGCCGCTGCCCACAGCGGGTCCCACTGGCGGTCGCCGAGGATCGGCAGCCCGTGCACCTGGGGCGCGCCGGACACGATGATCCCCTTGGCGCCGAGTGACGCCACCCGATCGATCTCCTTCACCGACTCCTCGACGTTCCAGAACGGCACCGCGCAGATCGGGATGAACCGCCGGGGGTCGACCGACGTCCAGTCGAAGAGCATGTCGTTGTAGGCCCGCACGCAGTCGAAGGCGAGCTCCTGGGGCTCGAGCGTCTTCCAGACCTGGGACCCGAACCCGCCGACGTTCGGGTACAGCGCCTGGGCCCAGATGCCGAGCCCGTCCATCAGCTCGATGCGGGCCTTGGCCTCGAACGCGGCGGGGTGCGCCTGCGCGTAGGTCTTGGGGTGGGAGGGGAACTTCTCGTGCCACCCGGCCTGGGCGGTCATGCACGCCGGAACCAGCCGCCTGTCGCCCAGGTACCAGACCTCTTCCTGGGCCTTCTCGTCGAACACGACGTGAGGGATCATGTCGCCCCAGCGCTGCTTCGACATCCGAGCCGTCCAGGTGTCGCGCGGCTCGGTGATGTGGGTGTCGGTGTCGATCACCGGCATCGCTGCGGTCATGGCATCCCCCGGAGAGACCGTCGCGCGTGGCGCGACACGAGACGCCGACTGTACCGTGCCTTGGAACGGCGAGACAGCCCCGAGGGGGGCGGACGGGGGGCAGGCAGGTGTGGTCGGCGCGTGATCGCTGCGCGATCGTGGGCATCGGCGCGACCGAGTTCTCGCGCGACGCCGGTCGCAGCGAGCTGCGCCTCGCGGTCGAAGCGTCGGTGGCGGCGCTGAGCGATGCCGGCATCGACCCGGCCGAGGTCGACGGGATCGTGCGCTGCGACATGGACGCGGTGGGCCACGCCGCGCTGGCCGAGGCCCTCGGCGTGCGCAACCTCACCTACTGGGGTGTGACCGGGCCCGGCGGCGCCGCCCCGTGCGGTCAGGTGGCACACGCGGTCGCCGCCATCGTGAGCGGCGAAGCCACGACCGTGCTGTGCCCCCGCTCGATCGCCTGGGCCTCCGGCGGCGGGGTCGGCAGCGCGATGCAACGCGGTGGCGGTGGCGGCGCCGGCGGCCGCGGCACCTACGAGGAGTACTTCGTTCCCTACGGGCTGCTGGCGCCGGCGAGCACCTATGCCGCGGTCGCCCGTCGACACATGCACGACTTCGGCACCACCCGGGAGCAGCTCGGCGCCATCGCGCTCACGTGCCGGGCGCGGGCCAACGCCAACCCTGCGGCCCAGATGCACGACCGGGCGCTCGACCTCGACACGTACCTCGCCGGGCGGACGATCTCCTCCCCGCTCGGGCTGTTCGACTGCTGCCTGGTGAGCGACGGCGCGTGCGCGGTCGTCGTCACCAGCACCGAGCGGGCCGCGGACTGCGCCCGGTCGCCGGTGTCGATCCGGTCCGTCGCCCAGGGATCGGGTCCCGGCATCCAGGGCGGCATGCTCAGCGCCGTGCTCGTGCGCGACGACCCGCTGACCTGGCCGTGCCGGTGGGTGGGCGAGGAGCTGTGGCGCCGGGCCGGGTTCGGCCCCGCGGAGGTCGACGTCGCCCAGATCTACGACTGCTTCACCCCGACGGTGCTGATCCAGCTCGAGGACTACGGCTTCTGCGCCAAGGGCGAGGGCGGGCCGTTCGCGGCCAGCGGCGCCATCGGGCTCGACGGCGCGCTGCCGATCAACACCGCCGGCGGGAACCTGTCGGAGGCCTACATCCACGGCATGAACCACGTGGTGGAGGGCGTGCGCCAGCTCCGGGGCGAGTCGACCTCGCCGGTGCCGGGCGCCGAGGTCTGCCTCGTGACCTCGGGGCCGCCGCCGTCCACGAGCGCGATGGTCCTCACGAGGGCGGCGTGAGCGAGCGCAGCGAGCGGACCATGCGCGGCATCCGCCCGGCGCGCGACCCCGACACGTGGGGCTTCTTCGACGCCGCCGCCGACGGGCGGCTCGTGGTGGGGGAGTGCGCGTCGTGCCGGGCGGTGCTGCACCTTCCCCGGCCCTACTGCTCGGGCTGCGGCAGCTTCGAGGTCGGCTGGCGCACCGTCGCCGGGCGGGGCCGGCTCTGGACCTGGACCACGATCCACCAGTCCCTCCACCCCGCGTTCGAGGCGCCCTACACCGTCGTGGTCGTCGAGCTCGACGACGAGCCGGGCGTGCGGCTGGCAGGGTCGCTGCCGGGGGAGCCCGACCTCGAGATCGGCATGGCGATGCAGGCCCGGTTCGACCCGCTCGAGGGCGGCGGGGCGCTGCCCCAGTGGGAGCCGGCGTGACGAGCAGGAGAGCGGGGAGCATGACAGGAGGACATGTGGGTGAGCTGATGTGCACGCCGGTGGCGGGCTGATGGCGGGCACGGGCCTGTCGCACCTGCGCATCTGCGACTTCACCGGTCAGCTCGCCGGCGCCGGCGCCACCAAGTACCTCGCCGCCATGGGCGCCCAGGTGATCCGCATCGAGGACCCGGTCCGCCAGGGGCGCTGGGACATCCTGCGGGGCATGCCCCCCTACATCGACGAGCGGCGGGGGGTGAACCTGAGCGGCGCGTTCAACAACCACAACGTCGAGAAGCTGGGCTGCACGATCAACCTCCGCACCGAGGAGGGACGTGACCTCGTGCGCCGGCTCATCGCCATCTCCGACGCCGTCACCGAGAACTTCGCCGCCGGCGTGCTGGCCCGGATGGGGTTCCCGTACGAGGAGATGGTGAAGATCCGGCCCGACGTCATCTACGTGTCGAACTCCGGCTTCGGCGCCACCGGCCCGTACCGGACGTTCAAGACGTGGGGCCCGATCGTGCAGGCGGTGTCAGGCCTCACGTTCTCCTCGGGCCTGCCCGGGATGGGCCCCGCCGGCTGGGGCTACAGCTACATGGACCACCACGGCGGCAACATCATGGCGATCGCCGTCCTCGCCGCACTGCTGCACCGCAACCGCACCGGCGAGGGCCAGTGGGTCGACATGGCCTGCACCGAGGGCGGGGCGTGGCTGAACGGGCCGACCATGCTCGACTTCACCGTGAACGGCCGTCCCCTGCGCCGGCCCGGCGCGCCCGACAGCAACCACAGCGACTCGCCGGCCATGGCGCCGCATGGCATCTACCCGGCGGCGGGCGAGGACCGCTGGGTGGCGATCGCCTGCCGGGACGACGCCGACTGGGCGGCGGCGGCCGAGGTCGTGGGCGAGCCGTGGGCGGCCGACGACCGCTTCGCCACCCTGGCCGGGCGCCTCGCCGTCCAGGACGAGCTCGACCGACTCGTCGCGGCGTGGACCTCGACCCGAGACCGTGCCGAGGTGGCGGCGGCGCTCCAGGCCGCCGGGGTCCCCGCCTCGATCGTCGCTACCCCCGAGGACCGCATCGACCACGACCCCGGCACCGAGGCGTGGGGGCTGTGGCCCTGGGTGCACCACACCGAGATGGGCGACGTGCGCGTCGACGGCCTGCCCGTGCACCTGTCGGCCACCGATTGGGAGATCTCCCGCGGCGGTCCGTGCCTCGGCGAGCACAACGACATCGTGTTCGGTGACATCCTCGGCCTCTCGGAGGAGGAGGTCGACGGGCTCCGGGAGGCGGGTGCGATATGAGCGACGAAACCACCGTCGCCCCCGGTGCCCTCGACGGTGTCACCGTCGTCGAGCTGGCGAGCGACGCCGCCGCGTTCGCCGGCAAGCTGCTCGCCGACCTCGGCGCCGACGTCGTCCTCGTGGAGCCCCCGGGCGGCCACCGCAGCCGTGGCTACGGGCCCTTCGCCGGCGACATCGGCGACCCCGAGCGGTCGCTGTGGTTCTGGCACTACCACACCTCCAAGCGGGGCGTGGTGCTCGACCTCGACGACGCCGGCGGCGCGGCCGCGTTCGCGCGGCTGGCGGCGGGCGCAGACGTCGTGCTCGAGGCCGAGCCGCCGGGGCGGCTCGCTGGCCTCGGGCTCGACCACGGCGACCTGCGACCGGCGAACCCGCGCCTGGTGTGGACCTCGCTCACTCCGTTCGGCCGCGACAACCCGCGGTCGGCCGAGCAGGCCACCGACCTCACCGTGCTCGCCGGCGGCGGCCCGGTGTGGAGCTGCGGCTACGACGACCACAGCATCCCCCCGGTGCGGGGCGGCGGGAACCAGGGCTGGCACACCGGCTCGCTGTTCGCGGTGATGGGCACCCTGACCGCGCTGGTCGTCCGCGACGTCACCGGCGAGGGGCAGCACGTCGACACGTCGCTGCACGCGGCGGCCAACGTCACGACCGAGGCGGCCAGCTACGAGTGGCTCGTGGCCCGAGCGACGGTGCAGCGCCAGACCGCCCGCCACGCCGCCACCCGCCCCACGGCCAACACCGATGCCCTCTGCGCCGACGGCCGCCAGGTCAACACCGGCGTCCCGCCGCGGTCGGCGGCCGAGCTCGAGGGCCTCCTGCGCTGGCTCGACGACCTCGGCGGGCGGGAGCGCTTCGACGACCACGTGCTCCTGCAGCTCGGCGTGGAGCGGGGCGGCGTGCAGATCCACGAGATCTTCGACGACGCCGAGGCGATGGCGATCTTCGGCGCTGGCCGGGAGGCGGTGCAGTTCATCGCCAGCCAGGTCGGCGCCTACGACTTCTTCGTGGGGGCCCAGACGCTGGGCCTCGCCTGCGGGATCATCTACTCGCCCGAGGAGGTCCTCGCCGACCCCCACTTCGTCGACCGGGGCTTCGCGGTGCCCGTCGAGCACCCCGAGCTCGGGCGCTCGGTCACCTACCCGGGGGCGCCGTTCCACCTGCCGCGGTCGCCGTGGCGCATCCGGCGCCGCGCGCCGCTGCTCGGCGAGCACCAGGACGAGATCCTCGGGCGATGAGCGGCATGACCCGCCCGTCGCTCGCGAACCAGGCGTGCATCCTCGGTGTCGGGGAGACGGCGCACTGCCGCGCCCCCGGGTCGGGCTTGAGCGGTCTCGGGCTTGTCCTCGCCGGTGCGCGAGCCGCTATCGCCGACGCCGGCCTCGTGCCGGGCGACATCGACGGGATCATGGCCATGGGCAGCGGCATGGCGGAGCAGCTCGCCGCCAACCTCGGAATCGAGGACCTCCGCTACGCGGCGAGCGTCCACATGGGCGGCGCCAGCGCGGTGGCGTCGCTGCAGTCGGCGGCGATGGCGGTGGCCATGGGCATCGCCGAGCACGTGCTCGTCCCGGTGGGCTGGAACGGCTACTCGGGCCGTCGGGCCCGCGACCTCGCCGACCTCGGCGGGGGCGGGCTGCCGATCGGCGGCACCCTGGCCGACCACTACACCCCCTTCGGCGCCAACGCCCCGCCCCAGTGGTACGCGCTGCTGTGCCGGCGCCACATGGAGGCCTACGGGACGCCGCCCGAGGCCCTCGGCACGATCTCGGTCACGTTCCGGGCCCACGCCCAGCACAACCCCAACGCAGTGATGCGCGGCCGGCCGATGACCCTCGACGACTACTTCGCCTCGCCGATGATCGCGTCGCCGTACCGGCTGCTCGACTGCTGCCTCGAGACCGACGGGGCCGCCGCGGTGGTCGTCACGTCCGCCGAGCGGGCCGAGGCCGCGGCGGGCGACGGCGGGCCGCCGCCGGTGTACCTCGCCGGGGTGGCCGAGGGGCACCCGTATCCGGCCGACGACATCTTCAACCGGTCCGACCTGTTCACCGTCGGGCTCACCCACGCCGCGCCGAAGGCGTTCGAGATGGCCGGGATCGGGCCCGAGGACGTCGACGTGGCCGAGATCTACGACTGCTTCACCTTCGAGGTGCTCCAGCAGCTCGAGGAGGCCGGCTTCTGCGCCCGGGGCGACGGTGGCCGCTTCGTGCTCGAGGAGGGGATCGGCATCGGCCAGAAGCTGCCGGTGAACACCCACGGCGGCCTCATGTCCGAGGCCCACGTCGCCGGGATGAACCACGTCGTGGAGGCGGTCCGCCAGCTCCGGGGCCGCGCTGGGGACCGCCAGGTCGACGGCGCCCGGGTGGCGGTCGTCACCGGCTGGGGCGACTTCGGCGACGGCGCGATGGCGGTGCTCCGACGCTGAGCCGGCGCGGCGACGATCAGCCGGGCGGGCCGCCGGCGCGCTCGGTGAGGACGCGACGCAGCACCTTGCCGGTCGTGGTGCGGGGCAGCTCGTCCACGAGCTCGACCGAGCGCGGGATCTTGTAGCGGGCGAGGGAGTCGCGCACCCACGACTGCAGGTCGCCGGGCGCGGGCGAGGACCCCGAGCGGGGAACCACGAACGCCACGAGGCGCTGGCCGAACTCGTCGTCGGGCACGCCGACGCACGCGGCGTCCTCGACGTCGGGATGCTGCACGAGCACGCCCTCGACCTCCTCGGGGAACACGTTCTCGCCGCCGGAGACGATCATGTCGTCCTCGCGGCCGTCGACGTGCAGCCAGCCGCGATGGTCGAGGTGGCCGACGTCGCCGGTGCTCATGAACCCGTCCACGACCTCCTTGGTCCCACCGCCGGTGTAGCCCTCGAACAGCATCGGGTTGCGCACGAAGACCCGCCCGGTCTCGCCCGGCGCCACCGCTCGGCCGTCCGCGTCGAGCAGTCGCACCTCGGCCACCGTGGGCCCGGCCGTGGCCGGGTCGGCCCGCAGGTGCTCGGGACCGGCGATCGCCGCCCACGCCACCTCGGTCGAGCCGTACAGGCTGTAGAGCACGTCGCCGAACGCGTCCATGACGCGCGTCGCCAGGCCGCTGGGCAGCGCCGAGCCCGAGGAGGCGACCAGCCGCAGCGGCGAGGTGTCGTAGCGGGAGCGGACGTCCTCGGGCAGCGCCAGCAGCCGCTGGAGCATGACGGGCACCACGACGAGCGTGTCGACGCGGTGGCGCTCGATGTCGGCGAGCACCCGCTCGGGATCGAACCGCGGCGCCAGCACCATCGGCGAGGACATGGCCAGGCAGATGCCGAGGTGGGCGAAGCCCCAGGCGTGGAAGAGCGGAGCGGCGACGAGCGTGGTGCGCCGGGCCCGGATGGGCACCCGCGCGGCGAGGGCGAGCGGGCCGTCGGCGCCGAGGGAGAGGTGGACCCGGCGGCGGGCGCCCTTGGGCGTCCCGGTCGTACCCGAGGTCAGGATCACCGCGGTGCTCGGTTGCGGCGGCGGTCGCAGCGGTGCGCCGTCGTGGCGACGGGCGAGCGCGTCGAGCGAGCCCTCGGCGGCGGTGTCGGCGAGGACGCGCCGGCCCTCGGCCACGCCGGACGCGGCGACCAGCCCTCCGAGCGCCTCGTCGTGCACGACGACGCCGACGCCCTCCCGCGCCGCGACCTCGGCGAGCTGCGGCGGGGCGAAGCCCGTGTTCAGCAGGATGACGTCGGCACCGACCTTGGACGCGGCGAGGACCGCCTCCACGAACCCTCGCCCGTTCCGGCACAGCACCCCGATGGGCTCGCCGGGGGTCGCGCCGGCGGCCGCCAGGCCCCGGGCCTGGGCGTTGGTGCGCTCGTCGAGCGTGCGCCAGTCGACCGCGCCCCCGTCGTCGAGGACGGCGATGCCGGTGGGATGGCGGACCGCCGACGCGATGCACCCCGTCGCCGGGCTCACGCCCCAGCCCCGCGCCCGGCGCACGAGCTGCACGGCGCGGTCGGGCCGCACCGGTGTCAGCACCCCGGTCCGGCCCACCGCCACGAGACCGGACAGCGCCTGTTGGGCGCGCCCGATCCGACCGCCCACGCTCGTCTTCGCCTCCGGCCTCACCGGGCGGCGACGCGCCGGCGGCGGCGCGTTGGCCCGACCGGTCGCCGTTCTCGGGTCATGGCGCGGCACCCTACGCGCGGCACCGCTGCCGTCGCCTGCTCGCAGGCCCGCGTCCTCGCCGACACCATCATGTTGTGCGCGATGGAATCGCGCGCTAGAGATGTACCCATGGCCCGCCGGCGCGCCCAGCTCGCCCTCGACGACCAGGTCTGCTTCGCGCTCTACTCGGCCTTCCACGCCGTCATGCGCACCTACCGCGGGCTGCTGAGCGACGCCGGCCTCACCTATCCGCAGTACTTGGTGATGCTGGCCCTGTGGGAGCGCCAGCCGGCGGCGGTCGCCGTCGGCGAGCTCGGCGGGCGCTTGCACCTCGACACGGGCACGCTCTCGCCGCTGCTGAAGCGGCTCGAGGCGGGCGGCTTCGTCAGCCGCCGACGCGACCGTGACGACGAGCGCCGGGTGCTCGTGGCGCTCACCGCCGACGGGCGCGCGCTCCAGGACCGGGTCGCCGGGGTGCCGGCCGCGCTCGCTGCGTGCGTCGGCGGCGGTCTCGCCGACCCCGTCCGGCTGCGGTCCGAGCTCCATGACCTCGCCCGCACGCTCGACGGCCCCGGCGACAGGCGCCGGGCCGGTTGACCCAGCCGGCGCCGAGGACCGGTGCCGCGCAACCAGAGGAGGCGCCATGCGCGAAGGTGACGAGGCCCCGGACTTCGAGGCGGCCGACCAGCACGGTCGGAAGGTGACGCTGGGCGAGCTGCTGGCCGACGGGCCCGTGGTCCTGTTCTTCTATCCCCGGGCGATGACGCGTGGCTGCACCGCCGAGTCGTGCCACTTCCGCGACCTCGCCGGCGACTTCGCCGCCGTCGGCGCCAGGCCGGTGGGCATCTCCGCCGACTCCGTCGACCGCCAGGCCAGCTTCGACAGCAGGCACGGGCTCGGCATGCCGCTGCTTTCGGACCCCGACCGGTCCATCGCGGCGCGCTTCGGGGTCAAGCGGCTCGGCCCGCTGTTCAACAAGCGCGCCACGTTCGTGATCGGCGCCGACAGCCGCGTCCTCGCGGTGATCCAGAGCGAGATCGACATGGACCGCCACGCCGATCGCGCCCTCGAGGTCCTGCGCGCCGCCCAGTCCTCCGCCGGCTGAGCAGCTCAGCGGGCGGAGCACGCGCCGTCGAGGCGAGCGGCGGCCTCCTCGGCGCCGGCGACCATGGCGGCCACGAGCTCGGCGACGGTGGGGACGTCGGTGACGAGGCCCACCGCCTGCCCGCAGGCCAGGGCCCCGGCGTCGAGATCGCCGCCGGCGACCACGGTGCGGAACAGGTGGTCCCCGTAGCGGTCGTTGAGCTCACCCGCGGGCGCGCCGGCGCGCTCGGCGGCGGCGAGCGCTCGGGCCCGGTCGGTGGCGAGCACCCGGGCATGGTCACCCACCGAGCCGAGCACCACCACGGTGTCGGTCGCGGCGGCTGCGACCAGGGCCTGCTTCACCGCGGGATGGGCGGTCGCCTCGCGGGTGGCGGCGAAGCGGGTGCCGAGCAGGACGCCGTCGGCGCCGAGGGCGATGTCGGCGGCGAGCCCGGCGCCGTCGGCGACCCCCCCGCCGAGCAGCCACGGCACCTCCAGCTCGGCGGCGGCGAGCCGGGCCGCGACGAGCGAGGAGACCTGGTCGGGCCCCGGATGCCCGGCGGCCTCGCCGCCGAGCAGGCACACCGCGTCGGCGCCGGCGCGCTGGGCCGACACCACGTCGGCGCCGGCGCGCTGGGCCGACACCACGTCGCGGACCCGGGTCGCCTTGTGCACCACGATCATCCCGGCATCGTGGAGGGCGGGCACGAACGGTGCCGGGCTGCGGCCGGCGGTCTCGACGATGCCGCCACCAGCGGCGCCCGGGCCACGCTCGACATGCCGCCCTGCATCACCGGCACGGTGACGCCGGCCAGGTCGGTGAACCGGGTGCGCACCGGGCGAACGTACCGCCGTGGGTGCTACAAAGCGGCGTGGCCGACGGCATGCGCATCGGGGTGATCGCCGACACCCACATGCCGCCGTTCAACGACGCCGTCTGCGACGCCGTCGAGGTCGCCTTCGCCGGCGTCGACCTCGTGCTCCACGCCGGCGACCTCGTGTCGCGGCGGGTCATCGAGTGGCTGGAGGGCATCGCCCCGGTGGTGGTCGCCCGGGGCAACAACGACATGCACCTGGCGGTCGACGACCAGCTCGCCGACGTCCACCTGCTCGAGCTGGCCGGCGTGCGCGTCGGGATCACCCACGTCCTGCCGGTTCGGCGCGGCGAGGAGCAGACGCCGATCCCCGACCTGGCGCGAGCGTGCGGCCTCGACCCCGCGCCCGACGTGTGGATCTTCGGGGACAGCCACCGCGAGGTCCTCGAGTGGCGCGACGGCGTCCTGCTCCTCAACCCGGGTTCGCCCACGAGCCCGCACCTGCGGGTCGACCTGCCCGGCCGGGTCGCGGTGCTCACCATCGACGGCGGCCGGCCCAGCGCGGAGATCGTGCACCTGCCCGTGCCGGGCCAGCCGGGCGCCCGCCCGGCGGCGGCCCGATGAGCGCGCCGGACGGCCCGCCGCGGCCGAGGCTGGTCGGCCTGACCGGCGACTACTACCGCTGGCTCCGGGCCCACGAGGTGCGGTTCCAGCGCTGCCGCGACTGCGGCCGGTTCCGGCACGTGCCACGCGAGCTGTGCGCGGCGTGTGGGAGCGACGCGTTCGAGTGGGCGCCGTCGTCGGGCCGGGGCGAGGTCTTCTCCTGGACGACGACGTACCGGGCCATGCACCCCCGGTTCCTCGAGGTGCCCTTCACCACCGTCGTCGTCGAGCTGGACGAGGGACCTCGGGTGGTGAGCTCGATCGAGGGCGTCGAGGAGGCCGATCTGCGCGTCGGCATGCCGGTGCGGGCCGTCTTCGACGACGTGGACGACGAGCTCACGCTGCTGCGGTTCGCTCCCGCCTGAGCAGCCGAGCGTTCGGTCGCGACGTGCGACACGTTGCGCGCCGTGTCTCGTCACCGACAAGATGCGTCGGATCCACGAGGCGAGGAGGGGGCGATGGCGAGCGCGGTCGAGGTGACGGTCAGCGGGGGCACGCTGCGAGGGACCGAGGTCGGCGGCGTGCGAGCCTTCCGGGGCGTGCCGTACGCGGCGTCGACCGCGGGTGCAGGGAGGTTCGCGGCGCCGGTGCCGGTCGAGCCGTGGTCCGGGGTGCGCGACGCGACCCGGTCGGGCCCGGCGTGCCCGCAGCCGACCGGGGGGATGCCGGGCCAGGAGCAGAACGTCTTCGGCGAGCTGTTCGGGCCCGGCGACCTGCCCATGGACGAGTCGTGCCTGGTGGTCGACGTCTACACCCCCGCCGGCGGGGCCGCCGGCAAGCCCGTGCTGGTGTGGATCCACGGCGGCGCGTTCCGCATCGGGACCGGCTCGTCGCCGATGTACGACGGCAGCGCGCTCGCCCGGCGAGGCGACGTGGTCGTGGTGGCGGTCAACTACCGGCTCGGCGTGCTCGGGTTCCTCAACCTGCCCGACGTCGGCCCGAGCAACGTCGGGCTCCGCGACCAGATCGCCGCCCTCGAATGGGTGCGCGACGAGATCGGCGCGTTCGGCGGCGACCCCGGCAACGTCACGATCTTCGGCGAGTCGGCCGGCGGCAAGAGCGTCGAGTGCCTCGTCGCCTCCCCGCTGGCGCGTGGGCTGTTCCGCCGGGCGATCGCCCAGTCGACCTATGACCCGCCGATGGATGCCGAGCCGGCCGCCGACGCGGCGCGCGCACTACTCGCCGACCTGGGCGTCGTCGACGGCGATGGGAGCATCGACGCCGACCGGCTCCGGTCGCTGCCCGTCGGCGAGATCCTCGACGCCCAGAACCGCCAGACGATGGCGGCGATGGCATCCGGGGGTGGGATCATGGCGTCGCTCGGGGGCTGGTCGCCGGTGGTCGACGGCGAGGTCCTGCCGAGGCGTCCGATCGACGCGATAGCCGCCGGCGAGGCTGCCGACGTCGCGATGATCATCGGCACGACGCGCGACGAGGCGAAGCTGTTCACGGCGATGATGCCGATGCTGGCCGGGATGGAGGACGCCGGGCTGCCGATGATGATCGGCATGCTCACCGGCGATCCCGACGGCGCCGAGGCGCTCGTCGCCGCCTACCGCGCGTCCCGTGGCGCCGGCACCAGCGCGCTCGACGTGTTCGCGGCGACGATGACCGACCGCATGTTCCGCCAGCACTCGCTCCGGCTCGCCGAGGCCAAGGCGGCGCACCAGCCCGACACGTGGATGTACCTGTTCGACTGGTGCGGCGTCGGGATGGACGGCGCCATCGGCGCCTGCCATGCCCTCGAGATCCCGTTCGTGTTCGGCACGCTCGACTCCGGCCTCGGCCGGCTCGCGGGCGCCGGGCCCGACGCCGAGGCGCTGGCGGCGACGATGCAGGACGCGTGGCTCGCGTTCGCCCGCACCGGGGATCCGTCGACGCCCGCCCTCGGCTGGTCCCGCTACGAGACGGGGCGGCGGGCCACCGCCGCCTTCGGCCCGACGGTCGAGGTCCGCGACGCACCGCTGGACGCCGAGCGCCTGGCGTGGGTCTCGGTCGGCGTGGCATGAGCCTCGTCCTCCGCGAGCGGCGCGGCCACGTCGAGATCATCACGATCAACCGGCCCGAGGCCCGCAACGCCATCGACTACGAGACCTCAGCGGCGCTGGCCGGTGCGTTCGACGACGTCGAGGCCGACGACGACGTGTGGGCGGTTGTGCTCACCGGCGCCGGCGACAAGGCGTTCTGCGCCGGGATGGACCTGAAGGCGTTCGCCGGCGGCGGCGGCAACGTGATGGGCGTCAGCGGCGGGTTCGCCGGGGTCGCCACCCGGGACTTCCCGAAGGCGCTAGTCGCCGCCTGCAACGGCCACGCCCTCGCCGGCGGGTTCGAGATCATGCTCGCCTGCGACCTCGTGGTCGCCGCCGAGCACGCCACCTTCGGCATCCCCGAGGTCAAGCGGGGCCTCGTCGCCGGCGCTGGCGGCGTGATCCGCCTCGCCAAGCGGATCAGCCTCGCCCGTGCTCTCGAGCTCGGCATGACCGGCGACGCCTTCGACGCGCAGACGGCGTACCAGCTCGGCCTCGTGAACCGGGTCGTGCCCGGCGAGCAGGTCCTCGACACCGCCGTGGCGCTGGCCGAGCGGATCTGCGAGGCGGCACCCCTCGCCGTGCGGGCCACCAAGAAGGTGATCAAGGCGTCGCTCGAGGTGCCGGAGTCGGAGGCGTGGGCGATCCAGGGCGAGGCCACGGCCGAGGTGTTCCGCTCGCCGGACGCCATCGAGGGGGCCACCGCGTTCGCCGAGAAGCGCAAGCCGAGCTGGACCGGGCATCTGCGCCAGGGCTGAGCCGGACATGCTTGTCCCGATGAGACGCACGGTGCATCATGTCTCGTGGGCGAACCGGCCCATCAAGGGGGACCGATGAAGAAGTTCATGACCAGCGCCGAGCTGCAGCGAGACACCCGCTTCACGCGCACCGACATCCCGATCGACTTCCTCACCGCCGAGGAGGTCACCGTCGACGATCTCGAGACGTTCTTCAAGATGATGCGGCCCAAGGACCGCGACATCGACCCCGAGGAGATGCGGGCCCGCCTCGGCCAGCGGCTGCGGCCGACCGATGACCGGGCGCCGCTCGCCACCCAGAGTCAGATGCACGGGATCTTCATGGGCGAGCTGCAGGCGCTGGAGGGCGCGGGCCGGAGCTGCTGGGACTACGTGGACGACGCCGAGCTGCCGTGGAAGTTCCAGCTCGACATGGCCCGGCAGTGCTGGGACGAGACCCGCCACGTCGAGATCTACTCGGCGCTGCTCGACCACGTCGAGGGCACGATCGGGCAGTTCACCGAGAACGTGATGCTGTTCGAGTTCGCGTGCAGCGATGATCCTGTCGAGCGGGTGGTCGGGGTGAACCGGTGCCTGGAGGGCCTGGCGCTCGATGTGTTCAACGAGACGATCCGCTTCGGCAAGGCGGCCGAGGACGAGACGATCTGGCGGTCGGTCGACTACGTGGCGGCCGACGAGGTGACCCACGTCCGGTTCGGGCAGGTGTGGAGCAAGGCGCTGACCGAGGGCGACCCGGAGCGGCGGAGGAAGGTGGTCGAGTTCCAGCGCAAGGTCGACCGGGCGTTCAGCTTCGGCGGCGTGCGCGGCGCCTACGATCCCGCCACCGGCGAGGAGTTCATGCCGCTGGCGGTCGAGCTGCGCAAGCTGGCCGGCTTCACCGACGACGACATCGAGGCGGTCCGCACCGCCGGACCGAAGATCAAGGGCATCACCGGCTGAGCCCACCGGCGGTCACAGCGGGGCGCGGGGGCTGGGACCCCGGTCAGCGCGGCGGGTGCCCCTGCCGACTTGCCGTCTGCTCGAGCTTGTTCTCCGGCATCAGCCGGCGCCGGTGTCGCCCTCGACTTCGACGCGGGGGAGCAGCCGGTCCAGGCGCGACGGGAGCCACCACGCGGCACCGCCGAACACCGCCATGGCCGCCGGCACGATCAGCATGCGCACGACGGTGGCGTCGAGGAGCACGGCGACGGCGAGGCCGAGCCCGAAGGTCTTGATGATGATGTCGTCGCCGAGCACGAAGGACGCGAAGAGCGTGACCATGATTGCGGCGGCAGCGGTGATCACCCGGCCGGTGCTCGTGATGCCCTCGTTGATGGCGGCGTGGGGGTCGCCGGTGAGCTCGTGGGCCTCGTGTATCCGCGACATGAGGAACACCTCGTAGTCCATCGAGAGGCCGAAGAGGATGGCGAACAGCATCATCGGGAGGAACGCCATCACCGGCCCGGTCCGCTCGACGCCGACCACGTCGGCCAGCCAGCCCCACTGGAACACGGCGGTGACCACGCCGTAGGCGGCCCCGATCGAGAGCAGGTTGGCGAGCACCGCCTTGACCGGCACGAGCAGCGACCGGAACACGGCCATGAGGAGCACGAAGGACAGCAGGAGGACCCCACCCACGAAGAGTGGGAGCCGCTCGGCGACGAGCGCGCTCATGTCGATGAACAGCGCGGTCACCCCGCCGACCCGGATGGTGACGGGCCCGCCGTCGGTGACCTCGGGGATGACGTCGTCGCGCAGGCGCTGCACCAGCCGCTCGGTCGATTCCTCGTGCGGCGCGGCGGGCGGCACGACGGTGGCGACGCCGGTGTCGCCGGCCGCGTTCAGCAGGGGCGGGATGCCGGCGTCGGCGCCGAGCTGGCGGGCGCGGTCCACCGCCGCGGCGAGCGTCGCCTCGATCCCGGAACCTGGCGGGCCGTCGGCCACCAGGAGCAGCGGCCCGTTGGTGCCGGGCCCGAACGCGTCCGTCACCAGGTCATAGGCGCGCCGGCTGGTGCGCTCCGGCGGGTCGCTCCCGAGCTGCGGGCCGCCCAGGCGCATATCGGACAGGGGCAGGGCCAGGACCACGAGCAGACCGCAGCCGGCGAGGAGCGAGGCCCCCCGACGGCGCTGCACGGCCTCGCTCCAGCGCTGCCACCTGCCGCTCGGCGTCGCGCTGCGGCCCAGGCGTGGCACCCGGAGCGCGTCGATGCGGGTCCCGACGAAGCCGAGCGCGGCCGGCGTGGCGGTGACCGCCGCCACCACGGTGCAGAGCACGACGAGCGCGGTGGCGAAGGCCATCCCGTTGGCGAAGCTGATGCCCATCAGGACCATGCCGAGCACCGAGATCATGACCGTCAAGCCGGCGAAGATGACCGCGCGGCCCGAGGTCGCCACGGCCACGGCGGCGGCGTCCTCGGGGCTCCTGCCCGCGGTGAGCGCCTGGCGATAGCGGGTCACGATGAAGAGCGCGTAGTCGATCCCGACCCCGAGGCCGATCATCACCGCGAGCGGCGTGGCGAAGGTGAAGATCGACACCACGTGGGTCAGCAAGGTCACCCCGGCCAGGCCGACCCCCAGGCCGAGGGCCGCGACCAGGATCGGCAGGCTCATGGCGGTGACCGACCCGAAGGTGACGAGCAGGATCACGACGGCAGCCGCGAGGCCGACCAGCTCGCGGCTACCGAAGAGCTCGCTCTCGGCGAACTGCACCGACGGCCCACCGAGCTCGACCTGGCCGAGCCCGGCGCGATGCGCGTCGGCGATGCCGATGAGGGCCTGCACCGACTCCCGCGGGAGGTCGGGCCCGAGCGCGTCCATCTGCACCAGGGCAAGCGCGACCCGTCCGTCCTCGGAGATCGCCCCGCCGCCCCCGTAGGGGCTGAGGACCCGCTGGACGCGTTCGGCGCGGCCGAACTCGGCCAGCATCGCTTCCACCTCGGCCCGGACCGCGGGGTCCGCCGCGCCGCGCTCGTCGACCACCACGACCTGGACGAGGTCGCCGTTCAGCTCGGGGAAGCGGGCCTCGAGCAGCTCGAACGCGTCCTGAGCCTCGGAGCGGGCGACCGCGAAGTCGTTCACGAAGCGTCCGCCCACGGTCGCGGCCGCGGATCCGATGCCGACGAGCGCCAGCACCCACGCCAGCGCGACGGTTCGTCGGTGCCGGAAGCACCACCGGCCGAGCTCAGCGAGCCGCACGGAGCCGGGACGGTCGAGTCATGCGGGCATCTTCGCCCGCCGGGGTGGCGTGTGCGACATCCGAGGACCGATGTCACATCGGTCCGCCGGTCGCTAGTCTGCAACACGTGGGCAACGAGGCCGGCAAGCGCCTGAAGTGCGAGTCGTGCGGGGCGGAGATCGTCGTCACCAAGGCGGGGGACGGCGCCGTCACGTGCTGCGGCAAGCCGATGGTGCCGAAGTAGCAGAGGGGGACCAGATGCTGAAGGTGGGCAAGCGGTACCAGTGCGGCGGCTGCGGGACCGAGGTGCTCGTCACCAAGGCCACCGACACCACGCTGTCGTGCTGCGCCGGTGAGATGCAGATGCTCGAGCCCAAGAAGACCGCCTCGGCGGACTGAGGCTCGTGCGCCTCGACCACCTGCGCGTCGAGCGGGAGGGGCCGGTGGTGACGCTCCGGCTGCGGGGCACCGCACTCGGTCGCCGCGAGGCCGCCGAGCTGGTGTCGGTCGCCACCGATCTCGCCGAGGACCCCAGCGTGCGGGTCGTCGTGCTCGACAGCGACGGCCCTGATCTGTGCCCGGGAGCGGCGGATGACCTCGACCCGCTGTCGTTCTCGCCCGATCCCGCCGCCGCCCTCGCCGCGCTGCGCCCGCCGGTCGTGGCCGCCTGCCGTGGCCGCGTCGCGTCGGTCGGTCTCGAGCTGGCACTGGCCTGCGACGTGCGCGTGGCCGAGCCCGGCACGGTGTTCACCATCGCCGATGTCGCCGCCGGCCGCCTCCCGAGCTGGGGCGGGACCCAGCGCCTGCCGCGGGTGGCGGGCCGTTCCACGGCGCTGGCGATGATCCTGCTCGGCGAATCGCTCGACGCCGCCGCCGCGCAGCGGGCGGGGCTGGTCACCGCCGTCGCCGACGACGCCGGCGCGCGAGCGGTGACGCTGGCCGGCCAGCTCGCCGAGCTGGCGCCGGCCGCGCTCGAGCTCGCCAAGGAGGCCGTTGCCCGGGGTGCGGAGCTGCCGATGCGCGATGCCCTGGTGCTCGAGGGCGACCTCAACCACCTGCTGCAGACCACCGCCGACCGGGCCGAGGGCCTCGCCGCGTTCTTCGACAAGCGGCCGCCCACCTTCACCGGGCGGTGACCGGCGTGGTCGCCCCGTCGGTGGGTCGTGCGGCGCTGGCCGGCGTGGTCGACCCGGGGCTCGACGCCGGCCTGCCGGCCGGCACGATGGAACGGGCCGTGGCGCTGGCGCTCGACGCCGCCCGGGCGCTGTCGGTCCTCGCCGGCGCGGACGTGACCGTCGACGCCGACGCGGTGGCCGCCCTGGTGCTGCTGCCGCTGCTCGTGGAC
>Ga0247717_1000110_pt1 | contig 24783 bp, 21 predicted proteins | sample 24E_NmetaG_FD_189047 | JGI IMG/M metagenome (GOLD analysis project Ga0247717, IMG submission 189047) | Soil microbial communities from hillslope of Landscape Evolution Observatory, University of Arizona, Oracle, AZ, United States - 2-4-E_N | ecosystem: Engineered > Artificial ecosystem >... | reverse complement strand
CGCCCGCGCCCTCGGCGACCTGTCCGAGAACGGGGACTACCACGCCGCCAAGGATCAGCAGGGGAAGATGGAGGCCCGGATCCGCCAGATCAAGGGGATCCTGCAGGACGCAGTGGTCGTCGAGGGGGGGCCCGGCGACGGCAGCGTCACCGTGGGCTCGGTGGTGGCCATCGCCTTCGACCCCGACGACGACACCGACGTCGAGCGGTATCTGGTCGGCCACATCGAGGAGCGCCACGACGAGCACGACGTGCTGTCGCCCGAGTCGCCGCTCGGCTCGTCGTTGATGGGCAAGCGGTCCGGCGATGTCGCCACCTACGAGGTGAACGGCAACCTCCTCACCGTCAAGATCGTCTCGGTCGAGTAGCCGTGGACCCCCGTCTGCCCGCCGGCCGTCACCTCGACCTGCCCGGCCGCGGGCGGACCTGGGTGCGCGAGGTGCCGGGACCACCCGGCGCCCCCACCCTCCTGCTCCTCCACGGGTGGACGGCGAACGCCGACCTCAACTGGTTCTCGTCGTTCCGGGCCCTCGGCGACCACTTCCGGGTCGTCGCCCCCGACCACCGCGGTCACGGGCGAGGGATCCGGACGCGCCGCGGCTTCCGCATGCGCGACGCCGCCGACGACGCGGCCGCCCTCCTCGATGCGCTGGGCATCGAGTCGGCCATCGCCGTCGGCTACTCGATGGGCGGCGCGGTCGCCCAGCTCCTCTGGCGACGCCACCCGGAGCGCGTCGACGGCCTCGTCCTGTGCGCCACCAGCTCGGTGTTCGCCTCGACCGACCGGGAGCGCCGGTGGTTCGCGGCGATGGGCGCGCTGTCGCTCGCCTCCCGGGCCACGCCGGGCGTGGCGCGGCAGGCCGTCGCCGGCTGGGTCCTCGACCGGCGCCAGCAGAGTCCGGCCGTCGAATGGGTGCAGCGCGAGCTCCGGCGCAACGACTGGACAGCCGTGCTCGGCGCCGGTGCCGCGCTCGGCCGGTTCGACTCACGGCCGTGGCTCGGCGAGGTCGACGTGCCGACCGCGGTGGTGCTCACCCGGGGGGACCGCGTCGTCTCACCGCGCCGCCAGGCCGCCATGGCGGCCGCCATCCCCGGCGCCAGCGTCCATCCCGTCGACGGAGATCACGGGGTGGTCGCCGTCGAGCCCGGCCGGTTCGTGCCCGCGCTCACCCGCGCCGCCCGCGAGGTGGCCGGACGCGCCGAGGCCGCCGGTCGCCCGGCGGCCTCGAGTCGGATCTCGACGATCGCTACTTGACGAGGCGCTTGCGCGCACCCCAGATGGCACCACCGGCGCCCAGCAGGCCGAGGCCCGGGAGCAGGAGGTCGCCGCCAGTGCGGGGGAGGGCGTCGGCCGGCGCCGGCACCGTCGGCAGAGCGGTCGTGGTCGTCGTCTCCTCGGCCTGCGCCGCGCACAGCGCGAGGGCCTGATCGATCAGGGCGTCGACCTCGCCGAGCAGCGGGTCGAGGACGTCGAGCTGCGGCGGCCCGGTCTCCGGGTCGATCAGGTCGAGCACGGGTTGCAGCTCGGCCAGCAGCGGATCGATGGCCTCGAGGATGGGGCCGAGTACCACGCAGGCAGGCTCGGCCTGGGCGAGCGCCTCTTGCAGGGCTGCGAACAGCGGCTGCAGGCCCTCGATCAGGGCGGCGATGCCCTCGCCGAGAGGCTCGAGCACCGGTGCGAGGCCTTCGAGCAGCGGGTCGAGCTGGGCAAGCCCGTCGGTGAGGCCGTCGACCACCGGCTGCAGCGCCGGCTCCTGGGCCGCGGCCGGCGGTGCCAGGATGGCGAGCGCCAGGATCGGGATGCAGAGGATGGCAAGCAGTCGCTTCACGCGGGTGCTCCTGGTTCGAAGAGGGATGCTTCTGGTGACGACTGCGGGGCAGCGTACCCCAGTGCTATTCGTCACAGACGGCCATGATCCTCTCGGATCAGAGTGAAAACCCTCCGCTGCGTGCGGATCGCTGCCGGCGGGCCGGCCCGGGGCTTCAATGGGGTCGTGTACATCTCCGCCAAGGTCGACTACGCGACGCGGGTCCTCCTCGTGCTGGCGGCCGCCGACGACCGCTCGATGCGGGGTGAGGCGCTCGCGCTCGCGCAGAACCTCCCGGTCCGGTTCGTCGAGAACACCTTGGTCGAGCTGCGGCGGGCCGGGCTCGTCACCAGCCAGCGGGGCGCCGACGGCGGGTACCGCCTGGCCCGCCCCGCATCGGCGATCGCGGTGGCCGACGTCATCCGCGCCCTCGAGGGCCCGCTCGCCGAGGTGCACGGGCTGCGACCCGACCAGCGGACCTACGACGGTGCGGCCGAGCACCTCCAGGACGTCTGGGTCGCGCTGCGAGCGGCGATGCGGGGGGTACTCGAGCAGGTCACTCTCGACCGCGTCCTGTCGGGCGACCTGCCCCCGGCGGTGGCGACGCTCGTCGCCGACCCCGACGCCTGGGAGCCACGCCCCCTCCGCTGACACGCGCAGGGCATCGGCGCACACAACCGCCGATGCCGTGCTCAGGTGTTCCGAGATCTCGCGCGGCGGGCGGCCTCGACCACGGTGGCGCCGTAGCGCCGTCCCGGGGCGCGGCTCATGCGGGGGATCGGGCCCGACACCGACACCGCGGCGATCACCGCGCCGCTGGCGTCGCGGACCGGGGCGCTGACCGAGGCCACGCCCGGCTCCCGCTCCTCGACGCTCTCGATCCAGCCCCGGCGACCGACCGCCTCGCCGCTGAGCACGCGCCCGGCCGACCCCCGGTCGAGCGGCAGGACGGCGCCGAGGGGCACGATCGTCCGCAGCCCGTGGGGTGACTCGAGGGAGAGCACGCACACCCGGACGCCGCGCTGGGCCACGTAGAGCTGCGCGCTCTCGCCGGTCTCGTCCCGCAGCCACTCGATCGCGGGCCGCGCGAGGTCAGCGAGCGGGAGGAGGCGTGCCCCGAGGACGAACCGGCCACGGTCGTCACGCCCGACCATGCCGTGGGCCTGGAGGGCGACGGCCAGGCGGTGGGCGGTGGCCCTCGACAGCCCGGTGGCGGCCACGAGGTCGGTGAGGGACCGGGGGCCGGCCTCGAGGGCGTCGACGATGGCGAACGTCTTGTCGAGCACGCCGATCCCGCTTACGCTGGCGATCACGTCATGAGACTACCGTCTCACCATGTAAGACGGAACGACCCGGGAGCGAGATGCCGAGCACACTCAGCGAGAAGATCTGGGACCGCCACCTGGTGCGGGCCGGCGAGGACGGCGAACCCGACCTCCTCTACATCGATCTCCACCTCGTGCACGAGGTCACCTCACCGCAGGCCTTCGACGGGCTGCGCCTCGCGGGACGGTCGGTGCGACGCCCCGACCTCACGCTGGCCACCGAGGACCACAACGTCCCGACAGACACCCTCGAGCAGCCCGTCAAGGATCCGATCTCCCGCAAGCAGCTCGAGACGCTGCGTCGCAACTGCGAGGAGTTCGGCATCCGCCTCCACCCGATGGGCGATCCCGGCCAGGGCATCGTGCACGTGATCGGCCCCGAGCAGGGGCTCACCCAGCCCGGCATGACCATCGTGTGCGGTGACAGCCACACCTCGACCCATGGGGCGTTCGGGGCGCTCGCCTTCGGCATCGGCACCAGCGAGGTCGAGCACGTGCTCGCCACCCAGACGCTGCCCCAGACGAAGCCGGGCACGATGGCCGTGACCGTCGACGGCGACCTGCCGGCAGGTGTCACCGCCAAGGACGTGATCCTCGCCGTGATCGGCCACATCGGGACCGGCGGCGGCATCGGCTCGGTCATCGAGTACCGCGGCTCGGTGTTCCGCTCGCTCTCGATGGAGGGGCGGATGACCGTGTGCAACATGTCGATCGAGGCCGGCGCCCGCGCCGGGCTGGTCGCGCCCGACGACACGACCTTCGCCTATCTCGAGGGCCGTCGGTACGTGGCCACCGGCGCCGCTTGGGAGCGGGCGCTCGACGACTGGCGCTCGCTGGTGACCGACGACGACGCCACCTTCGACAAGGAGGTGGTGATCGACGGCACCCAGCTGCGACCGCACGTGTCGTGGGGCACGAACCCGGCGCAGGTGGTGCCCATCGACAGCGTGGTCCCCTCCCCCGACGACTTCCTCGAGCCGGCGGCGCGGGAGTCGGCCGCCCGCGCCCTCCAGTACATGGGGCTGACGGCGGGCACGCCGATGCAGGACATCGCCGTCGACACCGTGTTCATCGGGTCGTGCACCAACAGCCGCATCGAGGACCTGCGGGCGGCGGCCGCCGTCGCCGAAGGACGGCACGTCAAGGCCGGCGTGCGCACGCTCGTGGTGCCCGGCTCCTTCGCCGTCAAGGCCCAGGCCGAGGCCGAGGGCCTCGACAAGGTGTTCACCGCCGCCGGGTTCGACTGGCGGGAGCCCGGGTGCTCGATGTGCCTGGCCATGAACCCCGACAAGCTGGCCCCCGAGGAGCGGTGCGCGTCGACGAGCAACCGCAACTTCGAGGGCCGTCAGGGCCGCGGCGGCCGGACCCACCTCGTCTCTCCCGCGGTCGCCGCCGCCACGGCGATCGCCGGGCACTTCGCCACTCCGGAGGACCTCTAGATGGAAGCAGTGCGCGTCATCTCGGGCACCGCCCTGCCGCTCGACCGGAGCGACGTCGACACCGACCAGATCATCCCCGCCGAGTGGCTGAAGCGGGTCGAGCGCACCGGCTTCGGCGCCGGGCTCTTCTCGACGTGGCGCGAGTCCGATCCGCAGTTCCCGCTCAACGACGAGTCCTACGCCGGGGCCACGATCCTCGTGGCCGGATCCAACTTCGGCACCGGCTCGTCGCGCGAGCACGCGGTGTGGGCCCTGGAGGACTACGGCTTCCGGGCCGTCATCTCGCCGCGCTTCGCCGACATCTTCCGCAACAACTGCACCAAGGTCGGCCTCGTTCCGGTCATCGTCGACCCCGAGTTCGGCGCCGCCCTCCTGCAGGCCGTGCGGGATGACCCGACCCTGGAGATCACCATCGACGTCGAACGCCGCACGGTCGAGGCCCCGAAGGCCGGCCTGTCGGGGACGTTCCCGCTCGACGACTTCACGCAGTACCGCCTGCTCGAGGGCCTCGACGACGTCGGCCTCACGCTCACGCACGCCGACGCCATCACCGCCTTCGAGTCGTCGCGCCCCGACCACCTCCCGAGCACGTGATCATGCCTTCGCTCGGGCGGTCAACATGACCGCGCCGTACACCCACGGGCACCAGGAGTCGGTGCTTCGGTCGCACCGGTGGCGCACGGCCGAGAACTCGTGCGCCTACCTGCTCCCCCACCTGCAACCCGAGATGACGCTGCTCGACGTCGGGTGCGGCCCGGCGACGATCACCGCCGACCTCGCGACGAGGGTGGCGTCGGTGGTGGGCATCGATCCGAGCGAGACGGTGATCGCCGAGGCGCGGCGCGACCACCCGGATCTCGACCTGCGCGTCCTCGACCTCTTCGAGGCCCAAGGGCACTTCGACGTGGTGCACGCCCATCAGGTCCTGCACCACCTTCCCGACCCGGTGGCGGCGCTGCGGCGGATGGCGGCGCTCGGCGACCTCGTCGCCGCGCGCGAGTCCGACTACACGTGGTTCCAGTGGGAGCCGGCCTCCCCGGTGCTCGACCGGTGGCGGGAGATCTACCTGGCGGTGTCCCGGCGCAACGGCGCCTACCCGAACACCGGCCGCCACCTGCTGCGGTGGGCGCACGAGGCCGGGCTCGACGACGTCACCTACACCACCTCCAACTGGACCTTCGCCACCCCCGAGGACCGGTCGTGGTGGTGCGGCCTGTGGGCCGATCGGTGCACCGAGTCGTCCTTCGCCGCCCAGGCCGTCGACTACGGCGTCGCCACCGCCGCCGAGCTCGCCGAGGTGGCCGCCGGCTGGCGGGCGTGGGGCGAGGACCCCGACGCCGTCTTCGTCGTCCCCTCCGGCGAGATCCTGGCCCGCCTCCGCTGACCCCCCGGGGTCAGGGGGTTGCCGACCGGAGGCGGTTGAGGGCGGAGAGGACGGCCTTGAGCGAGGCGGTCGTGATGCTCTCGTCGGTGCCGACGCCCCAGCGGATGCCGTCCTCGCCCCGGGCCTCGACGTAGGCCACCGCCTGGGCGTCGCTGCCGGCGGTGATGGCGTGCTCGGAGTAGTCGACGACCTCCACGTCGAAGCCGAGATCGGCTTGCAGCGCGTGGACGAAGGCGGCGATCGGGCCGTTGCCGCGGCCCGCGACCGTCTTGTGCTCACCGTCGACGAGGAGCTGCGCCGTGATGCTGGATCCCTCCGTCCCCGTCGTCGTCTCGTGGGCGAGAAGGGAGACCGACGGCTCCTCGGGCAGGTACTCCGACTTGAACGTCGCCCACAGCTCGGCCGGGCTGATCTCGGTGCCGGTGTCCTCGGTGATGTGCTGCACCGTCTTCGACAGCTCGATCTGCAGCCGCCGGGGGAGATCGAGGCCGTGCTCGGCCTTCATGATGTAGGCGACGCCGCCCTTGCCCGACTGGCTGTTCACCCGGATCACGGCCTCGTAGGAGCGGCCGACGTGCTTCGGGTCGATGGGCAGGTACGGCACCTCCCAGACGTCGTAGTCCTCGCCCTTGGCGGCGTAGAGGGCGTCGAAGCCCTTCTTGATGGCGTCCTGGTGCGACCCGCTGAACGCGGTGTAGACGAGGTCACCGACGTACGGGTGGCGGGGGTGCACCGGCAGCCGGTTGCAGTACTCGGCAGTGCGGCGCAGGGCGTCGATGTCGCTCACGTCGAGCTCGGGGTCGACGCCTTGGCTGAAGAGGTTGAGCGCGAGCGTGACGAGGTCGACGTTGCCGGTGCGCTCGCCGTTGCCGAACAGGCAGCCCTCGACCCGGTCGGCGCCGGCCATCACCCCGAGCTCGGCGGCGGCGACCGCCGTGCCCCGGTCGTTGTGCGGGTGGAGCGAGAGCACGACGCGCTCCCGGTTGGGGATCCAGGAGAGGAACCGCTCGATCGTGTCGGCGTAGATGTTCGGCGTGTACATCTCGACCGTGGCCGGCAGGTTCAGGATGATCGGCCGGTCGGCCGACGGCTCGATGACGTCCATCACCGCGCTGCAGATCTCGACGGCGTACTCCAGCTCGGTGCCCGTGTAGGACTCAGGCGAGTACTCGTAGCGGACATCGGTGCCCGGCACCTTGTCCTCGAGCTTGCGGCACAGCTTCGCCGCCTCGGTCGCGATGGCGGTGATCCCGTCCTTGTCGAGCCCGAACACCACCCGGCGCTGCAGCACGGACGTCGAGTTGTAGAAGTGGACGATGGCGGCGTGGGCGCCGGCGATGGCCTCGTAGGTTCGCTCGATGAGGTCGGGCCGGCACTGCGTCAGCACCTGGATGGTGACGTCGTCGGGGATCAGGTCCTCCTCGACGAGCTGGCGGACGAAGTCGAAGTCGGGCTGGCTGGCGGACGGGAACCCGACCTCGATCTCCTTGAAGCCCATCTCGACGAGGGTCTCGAACATCTTGCGCTTGCGGGCCGGGTCCATCGGGTCGATGAGCGCCTGGTTGCCGTCGCGGAGGTCGACGGCGCACCAGCGGGGTGCCCGCTCGATCTGCACGTTCGGCCACCGGCGATCCGGGAGTGCGAGCGGGAGCGGCCGGAACGGCACGTACTTGTCGAAGGGCATCTTCCTCGGGGTGACCGGATCGGGCGGCATGGCGGGCTCCAGGGAGTGAGGTTGGGCAGTGAAGCGGGGCAATGAAAAACCTCCTGGCCCGGAGGCGCAGGAGGCGAGACGGCGAGCACCGGAAGGGTGCTCGCCTCAGGTAAGGAGGAGGAAGGAGGTGGTGGTGCTCCAGGTCGGCATGGCCTCGCAAGCGTAGCAGTAAGGTCGGCCCGTGCTCCGGCGGAGCTTTCGATTCGGGTTGCTGGTCGGCGTCCTCGTTGGCGCGGTGGCGGCGGCCGTCAAGGCGGCGCAGCGCCAGGGGCTGCTCGACCGCGGCGGTGGCGAGACGGCGCCCGCTCCCTGGACGCCGCTGCCCGACGCCGAACCCGTCGTCGTCCCGACCCGGGAGCCGGCTGCAGGGAAGACGGCGGCGTCCCCGCCGAAGCCCGCACCGGTGGCCCCCTGGGTCGAGCCCGTCGACGGCGAGTGCCCGGTGACGCATCCGATCAAGGCGAAGCTGAGCTCGGGCATCTACCACCAGCCCGGCGGTCTCAACTACGACCGCACCCATCCCGACCGGTGCTACGTCGACGCGGCGGCGGCCGAGGCCGACGGGCTCCGCCCCGCCAAGCGCTAGGAGATCACGTGAAGGTCGTCGTCGACTTCGATTGCTGTGTCAGCACCGGCTCCTGCACCCGGGTCGCCCCCGAGGTGTTCGAGATCCGCGATGACGGCTTCCTCTACGTCCTCCAGGAGGAGCCGGGCGAGGACCTCCGGGCCAAGGTGGCCGAAGCCGCCGAGCTCTGCCCGACCGGCGCCATCTCCATCGAAGGCTGACGCCCCCTCCCGTCCCCGGGGGGCGGGAATCGCCACGCGCCGGCCTCCACGGCCGACCACACTGCGGGCCGATGCCCGAGCCGCACGCCATCGCCCTCTTCGCCGCCGCTGCCCTCGCGCTCCTGGTCATCCCGGGGCCGTCGGTGCTCTACATCGTCACCCGCAGCATCGAGCAGGGCCGCACCGCCGGGCTCGTGTCGGTCCTCGGCGTCCACGCCGGCACCCTCTTCCACGTCGGCGCCGCCGCCTTCGGGCTGTCGGCGATCCTCGTGCGGTCGGCGGCCCTCTACACCGCGGTGAAGTGGGCGGGCGCCGCGTACCTCGTGGTCCTCGGCGTCCGCCGGCTGGCCACCCGCGCCGCCGAACCGACGGCGGTGGCCGTCGCCCGCACGCCCCTCCGGACGCTCTTCCGCGACGGCGTCGTCGTGAACGCTCTCAACCCGAAGACGGCCCTCTTCTTCTTCGCGTTCCTCCCCCAGTTCGTCGATCACCGGCGGGGCTCGGTCACCAGCCAGGTGCTCGTGCTGGGCGCGGTGTTCGTCGCCCTCGGCATGCTGAGCGACGGCACCTACGCACTCACCGCCGCCCACCTCGGGTCGTGGCTCAAGCGCAGCCGCGCCTTCCGGGCCGTCGAGCGCTACGTCGCCGGCGGGATCTTCGTCACCCTCGGGGTCACCGCCGCCCTCGCCGGCTCGAAGCCCTCCCGCGACTGAACCGCTGAAGACAGGATCTCGGCGCACTCAGACCGGCTGTACCGGCCTGGATGCACCGAGAACTGGCTCTCGAGCAGGTCGCTACAGCTCGATGGTGTGCACCGAGATGATGCCGGGTGTCGCCCGGAGCTCGTCCACGACGTCGGCGGGGGCCGGTTGGTAGAGCGCGAGCACCTGCATGGCGGCCTCGTCGCCCTTCTTGCCGAGGTGCATCTGGGAGATGCCGACACCAGCGCGACCGAGAGCCGTGCCGACCACGCCGATCATCCCCGGTGTGTCCTCGTTGCGGACGACCAGCATGTGGTCCGACGGTGGGACCTCGACGGTGTGCTCGTCGAGCATGACGAGGCGCGCCTCGTTGGCGGCGCCCGACAGCGTGCCGCCCACCGCGTGGTCACCCCCCCGGATGGTGATCACGTTGACGTAGTCGTGGGCGGCGGTCGTCTTCGACTCGCGGATCTCCACGCCCCGCTCGGCGGCGATCTGCGGCGCGTTCACGTAGGAGACCGGCTCCTCGGTCATGCCGCCGAAGATCCCCTTGAGCACCGACAGGGTGAGGATCCGGGTGTCGTGGTCGGCGAGCTGCCCGAGGTACTCGACCTCGACCACGGTGGGCAGTGCGTCGATGAGCTCGCCGAAGACCGCCCCCAGCCGCTCGGCCAGCGGCAGGTACGGCTGCACCGGCTCCGGCGCTTCGCTGGCGGCCACGTTGACGGCGAAGGGCACGAAGCGGCCCGCGAGCGCGAGCACGACCTGCTCGGCCACGACCACTCCCGCCTTGTCCTGTGCCTCGGCCGTCGACGCGCCGAGGTGCGGCGTGACCACCACCTGGTCGAACCCGAACAGCGGCGACTCGGTGGTGGGCTCGGTGGCGAACACGTCGAGCGCGGCGCCGCCGACCCGCCCCTCCTCGATGGCCCGCGCCAGCGCCGCCTCGTCGATGATCCCGCCCCGAGCGGCGTTGATGAGGCGCAGCCCCGGCTTGGCCTTGGCCAGCAGGTCGTCGCCGACGAGGTTCGTGCTCTCCTTGGTCTTGAGCAGGTGGATCGTCACGAAGTCGGCCTCGGCGAACACCTCGTCGAGCTCCAGCAGCTCGATGCCGAGCTGGCGGGCCCGGTCGGCTGACACCCACGGGTCCCACGCCACGATCCGCATGCCGAAGGAGCTCGCCCGCTGGGCCACGAGGGTGCCGATGCGGCCGAGGCCGAGGACGCCGAGCGTCTTGCCGCCCAGCTCGGTGCCCTCCCAGCGCGACTTCTCCCACCGGCCGGCCTTGAGGGCGGCGTTGGCCTGGGGGATGTTGCGGGCCTGGCTGAGGAGCAGGGCCATGGCGTGCTCGGCCGTGGACAGCGAGTTGGTGCCGGGGGCGTTGGCGACCATCACGCCGCGCGTGGTGGCCGCCTCGACATCGATGTTGTCGACCCCGAGTCCGGCGCGGCCGACGATCACGAGGTCGGTGCCGGCCGCCAGCACCTCGGCGGTGACCTGGGTCGCCGACCGCACGATCAGCGCCTGCGCGCCCCGCACTGCGTCGAGGAGCTGCTCGGGCGACAGACCCAGCTGCTCGTCGACTTCGTGACCGGCACGACGGAGCTCGTCGATGCCGCCGTCGGCGATCTTCTCGGTGACGAGGATGCGAGCCATCAGCGTCTCAGCCCAGCAGCTTCCCGATGCGGCGGATGCCCTCGGCCAGGGGCTCGTCGCCGAGCGCGAAGGACAGCCGCGCGTAGCCCGGCGTGCCGAACGCCTCGCCCGGGACCAGGGCGACCTTCGCCTCGTCGAGGATCACCTCGCACAGCTCGAGCGTGCTCGTGATCATCCGGCCGGCGACCTTGGTGCCCACGAACGACTCGAAGGACGGGTAGGCGTAGAAGGCGCCCTCGGGGAGGGCGACCTCGACGCCGTCGATGGCCGAGAGCATCTCGAACATCGTGAGCCGGCGCCGGTTGAACGCCTCCCGGAACCGGGTCACGTCCTCCAGCCCGCCCGAGACCGCCGCCAGCGCCGCCCGCTGCGCCACGTTGGCGACGTTGGACGTGGCGTGCGACTGCAGGTTCGCCGCCGCCTTGATCACGTCGTCGGGACCGATCATCCAGCCGACCCGCCAGCCGGTCATGGCATAGGTCTTGGCCACGCCGTTGACGACCACGCACCGGTCGGCGATGTCGGGCACCTGGACGGGCATGGACACGAACGTGTTGTCGTCGTAGACGAGGTGCTCGTAGATCTCGTCGGTGACGACCCAGACGCCCTTGCTCGCCGCCCACTCGCCGATGGCCCGCACCTGATCGGGCGAGTACACGGCGCCCGTCGGGTTCGACGGCGACACGAACACGAGGAGCTTCGTCTTGGGGGTCCACGCCGCGTCGAGCTGCTCGACGGTGGCCTTGAAGCCACTGGACAGGTCGGTGGGCACGATCACCGGGACCCCGCCGGCGAGCTTGATGCTCTCCGGGTAGGTCGTCCAGTAGGGCGCCGGCAGGATCGCCTCGTCGCCGGGGTCGAGCAGGGTGGCGAACGTGCTGTAGAGGGCGTGCTTGCCGCCGTTGGTCACCAGCACCTGGCTGGCCTTCACCTCGTAGCCGCTGTCGCGCCGGGTCTTGTCGGCGATGGCCTGCCGGAGCGCCGGCAGCCCGCCGGCGGGGGTGTACTTGTGGTTCTGGGGGTCTCGGCACGCCTCGACCGCCGCCTCGACGATGTGGTCGGGGGTCGGGAAGTCCGGCTCCCCGGCGCCGAAGCCGATGACGTCCTCCCCGGCCGCCTGGAGCGCCTTGTACTTGGCGTCCACGGCCAGGGTCGCCGACTCCTCGATGGCGGCGATCCGCCCCGAGATTCCCGTTCCAGTGATCCGAGCCACGGATGCGATAGTGGCACGTCATGAGCCCCGCCCCCGACGAGATCAGCATCCCCGTCGACCTCCGACCCGGTGACGGCCGGTTCGGGTCCGGTCCCTCGAAGGTCCGGCCCGAGGCGGCCCGGGCGCTGGCCGATGCCGGTGCCATCTGGCTGGGCACGAGCCACCGTCAGGACCCGGTGCGGCGGGTCGTCGGGGCGGTGCGCCAGGGGCTCATCGAGCTCTTCGGGCTCCCCGACGGGTGGGAGATCGTGCTGGGCAACGGCGGCACCACCGCCTTCTGGGACGCCGCCACCTTCCACCTCGTGGAGGAACGCAGCCAGCACCTCGTCTTCGGCGAGTTCTCCTCGAAGTTCGCGGCCGGGGTCGCCGCTGCGCCCCACCTCAAGGATCCCGAGATCGTCGAGTCGGCGCCCGGCACCCACCCACGTGCGCAGCCCTCCGCCGAGGTCGACCTCTACGCCCTCACCCACAACGAGACCTCCACCGGCGTGATGATGGAGCTGCGCCGGCCGGCCGGCGACGGGATCGTCGCCGTCGACGCCACCTCCGGCGCCGGCGGCCTCCGGTGGGAGCCGGCCGAGGTCGACGTCTACTACTTCGCACCGCAGAAGTGCTTCGCCAGCGACGGCGGGCTGTGGCTGGCGGCGTGCTCCCCCGCCGGCGTCGAGCGCATCGAGCAGCTGGCGGCGTCGGGCCGGTGGACCCCGGCGTTCCTCGACCTCGGCATCGCCCTCGAGAACAGCCGGAAGGACCAGACCTACAACACGCCCGCCCTCGCCACCCTGTTCCTGCTCGACCAGCAGCTGCAGTGGTTCAACAGCAACGGCGGCATCGACTTCTCGGCCGGCCGCAGCGAGGCGTCGGCGGCGATCCTCTACGGCTGGGCCGGCGAGCGGGAGTGGGCCACACCGTTCGTGCCCGACGCCGCCGAGCGCAGCAACGTGGTCGGCACCATCGACCTCGACGACGGCGTCGACGCCACCGTCGTGAGCACGGTGCTGCGGGCGAACGGGATCGTCGACACCGACTCCTACCGCAAGCTCGGCCGGAACCAGCTGCGCATCGCCCTCTACCCGGCCATCGACCCCGACGACGTGCGGGCGCTCACCGCCTGCATCGACTACGTCGTCGAGCGCCTGGGCTAGCCGGGCCCTACGCCGCCGCGGGCTCGGACGCGAACGGGTTGAACCCCGGTCCGAGCAGCTCGTTCAGGTCGGTGATGTCGGTGACGACGAGGGTGTCCTCGCTCGGCGGTGGCTCGATGTCCACGTCGATGCCGAAGTCCGTGAGGTCGATCTGGACCCGCACCTCGAGGCCCTGTTGGACCGGCGTCTCCATCACCATCCGCACCGGCAGACCCTCGTCGGTCACCCACACCTCCATCGGCCAACGCTCCAGGCCCATGGCCCGCATCTGCGACAAGGCGTCCTCGAGCTCGTCGCGGCTCGACTCGGGCGCCTGCTCGACGGCCCGAGCCATGTCGATGGTGACGCGGTAGCCCGTCGCCTCATAGCCGTTGACCTCGTTCCTGCCGAGCTCCGTGACGTCGTCGCTCATGCCCCGCAGCGCGTCGAGGAAGCCGCCGGCGCCCGTCAACGGCGGGCCGGTGAACCCCGCACCGGCCTCGGCGGGCATGCCGACCCAGGAGTGGGTCATCCCCGGCGACCGGCCGGCCTCGGGCAGCCGCAGGTAGAGCATCCGATCGACGGCCCGCATCTCCATCGACGTGCCGAACATCTGCATCTCGAAGGTCATGTTTCCGGTTTCGAAGTCGATGAGCCCCTCGCCGACGACGTCCATCGAGATGCCCAACCCGGATGCGCTCGTCGTCATCGCGATCCGCGCCGTGCCCGCGTCGCGCGCCGCGTCGGGGGCACCGCTGAGCAGCACGGCCGGATCACCGCCGCTGCCGCCGTCGTCGGCGAGCACGACCAGCAACCCGCCGAGCAGCACGATCACGGCGAGCACGCCGATCACCACCCGCCATCGCGCCGACTGCTCGTGGCCGTCCGATGGGGAGTCGATCAGCTCGCCGTACTCCGACATGCGGCGCAACCTACCGCCGCCCGCTCGATCAGATCCCGATCGGCTCGGCAGTACCGAGATACGACTCCATGACCCTCGGGTCGGAGAGCACCTCGTCGGCTGTGCCCTCGGCGACCACCCGGCCGGCGTCGAGGGCGATCACCCGGTCGGCGAGCCGCCGCACGACCGACATGTCGTGCTCGATGAGCAGGATGGCGCACCCGAGCTCGTCCTGCACCCGCCTCAGGGCCGGCACCAGCGCGTCGGTCTCGCGCTGGGCGATCCCCGACGACGGCTCGTCGAGCAACAGCACGGACGGGCCGGAAGCGAGCTGCACCGCGAACTCGACGATCCGGCGCACGCCGGTGGAGAGCTCGCTCACGAACTTGTCGCGGAACGCGGCGAGCTCGAACATGGCGAGAAGCTCCTCGACGCGCGCGGTCACCGCGGCCTCGGAGTCCGCCACCACCGGGAGGCGGAAGAACGCCGGCAGGGCGGCCCGGACCTCGACATGGCGCTCGAGCGCCGTCGCCAACGCCTCGGAGACGGTCAGCGACGGCCACAGCCGGGCGTTCTGGAAGGAGCGGCCGAGCCCCAGCCGGGCACGGTCGTGCGCCGACCACGACGTGATGTCGAGGTCGCGGAGGCGAACCCGGCCGCCATCCGGGCGCTGGAAGCCCGACACGAGGTCGAACACCGTCGTCTTGCCGGCTCCGTTGGGGCCGATCAGGCCGAGGATCTCGTGCTCGTGCAGCTCGAAGTCGACCTGGTCGACGGCGGTGATGCCGCCGTAGCGCTTGACGAGACCGTCGACCTTCAGCACCGGCTCGCCGATGGGCCGGTTCGAGTGGCCGTTCGGCGACGTCGGCGCGGCGGCCGCATGGAAGTACACGGAGCGGACGATGTCCTCTCGGCCCATCAGCTCGGCGGTCGTGCCGGTGAAGCGCACCTCGCCCTTCTCGAGGAAGACGGCCCGTTGGGCCAGCTCCAGCGCGGTGTTCACCGACTGCTCCACGAGCAGGATGGCGGTGCCGTTGGCGTGGATGGCGGGAAGGATCTGCAGGAGCTGTCGGACGACGGTCGGCGCCAGTCCGAGCGACAGCTCGTCGATCATGAGCAGCTTGGGGCGGGCGATGAACGCCTGGCTGAGACTCAGCATCTGCTGCTCCCCGCCCGAGAGATCCCCGGCCAGCGTCTCCCACCGATCGCGCAGCACCGGGAAGTACCCGAGCACCTTCTCGAGCGCGCCCTCGAGGTGGTCGGGGTCGTCGCGGTACATCCATCCCGCGATGCGGAGGTTCTCCTCCACCGTCAGCGTCGGGAAGATGCTGCGCTCCCCCGGCACCTGGGTCAACCCCAAGCGGGCGACGGTCTGTGCGTCGGCACCGGTGATGTCGCGCCCGTCGAAGATCACCGCACCGCCATGGGGGACCATCAGACCCGACACCGCCCGCAGGAGCGTCGACTTGCCCGAGCCGTTCGTGCCGAGCAGCGCCACGATCTCGCCGTCCGCGATCTCGAGGTCGACGTCGAAGAGGACCTGCGTCTGGTCGTAGCCGACGCACAGGCCGCGCACGACGAGGATCTGCGGGTCGCCGTCGATGCGGCGCTTCCGGATCTCGGCTTGCGTGCGAGCCGACAGGTTGAGCCGCTCGATGTCCTTGGCGAGATGGGTCCCCGCCGACGCGAGGAGGAACGAGCCGATCAGGTACACGGGGATGAAGAGCAGGATCCCGACGCGGAGCCCGAACCGGTCGCCGATGCTGCCGGCCAGCAGCAGCACCGGAGCGCCCATGAGGAACCACAGCGACCCGGTGGCGAACGCCAACGTGCGCATCCGGGCGGGCACCGCGAGCGAGATCACGGCGAGCACACCGGGTAGCAGCACCGAACCGATGAAGGCGTTCGCAAGCTGGGCGGCGATGGCGAAGCCGATCGCCGGTGACAGGGCGACGACGGCGAGACAGATGGCGGAGCCGATCGCACTCAGCCCGAGCAGCTTCATGGCGCGGGCCGGGTCGGTCGCCACGATCTTGCGCATGATGACCGCGCCCACGAGGAGCCCGACGACCTGGGCGGGTTCGGTCATGGCGAAGATCACGCCGCGGCCGCCGGCGCCCACGTTGTAGACCTCGTCGTAGAAGACGCTCATGAACGTGCCGATGCCGAGCGCCGAGGCGCTGAGGAACGGCAGCGAGTAGTAGATGCGCCGGGCCGACTCGCGAGCGAACAGGATGCGGAACGTCTCGGAGAAGCCGGCGGCGACCTCCTCGATCTGCGCGGTGTCCTCGTCGGCGCCGGCGGCGACGCGCTCGTGGTAGCCCCGCGTCGGCTCCTTCAGCCGCAGCGCCAGGACCACGAAGACGAGCGTCGGGAGCGCGAAGAGGTAGAACGGCAGCTCCCAGAAGAACACCGCGGCCAGCACGCCGGCGAGCAGCGGCCCGACGAACTGACCGACCGAGTTGGCCAGGCGGTGGGCGTAGAACACCGACGCCCGGACGTCTTGCGGGTAGTAGTCGGCGAGCAGGCTGTTGTGCGTGGCGTTGAAGGTCTTCCCCAGCGCCGAGCCGCCGCGGGCGATGTAGAGCGCCGGCAGGCTGAGCATGAGCCCGGCCACCCCGGTCAGCACGCAGAAGAACGCCCAGATGAAGGCACCGGCCGCCGCCATCCGGGTGCGGTTCCACCGGTCGGCGAAGTAGGCGACGGGGAGCTCGATCAGCAGCCCGACCGGCAGCGCGACGGCGGTGAGGGTCGCCACCCCGGTGAGGCTCAACCCGAAGTGCGCCTTGATCTCGGGGGTCAGCACCCCGAACGCGACGCGATCGAGCTCGTCCACGGCGTTCAGGCCGAACAGCACGACGAGCGGGAAGATCGGCGCCCCGCCGGTCACGACCCTCGGGTCCAGGCGGTGCAGCCGCTCGCGCAGGCTTCCCGCTCTCTGGCCGGCGGCCGGGCCGCTCGGGCCCTGCTGGTTCACGCCACCACCTCCTCGGTGACCTCGGCCGGTTCGAGCGGGCGCTGCGGGTCGGGGGCGTCCGGAGGCGCCGCAGGCACCACCCGCCGGTCGGCGACCATGCTCGGCACGAGCAGCTCTCGATGCCGCGCCACCCACCGCAGGTACTTGTCGCGCACCATGTACACGACGCCCCCGAGGCCCTCCGGCATGAACAGCAGCAGCACGAGGATGCCGCCGCCGCTGGCCACGAACGACCAGCCACCGTGGAGGAAGAACTGGGCGCCGCGCACGTACATGGCGCCGAGCACGGCGCCCGGCAGCGAACCCAGGCCGCCGATCACGACCATCGAGAACAGCTGCACGCTCACATCGGCGCCGAACGCATCGGTGTGCAGGCCGCGCTGGTGGAACACGTAGATCGCGCCCGCGAACCCGGCGAGCATGCCCGAGATCACGAACGCCGTCAGCTTCATCCGGATGGTGTCGAGCGTGATCGCCTCCGCCGCCATCTCGTTGTCGCGCGTGGCGATGAGCGCCCGTCCGGTGCGGGTCTTGCGCAGCGCGCTGACCCCGAGGAGCACGACCACCAGTCCGACGAACGCCATCCAGTACATGGCGCGGTCGCTCGTGACCTCGACGCGGTCGAAGAACGTCGGCCGCTCGATCCGGTCCTCGACGAACCACGGCAGGTACCGCTTCTGGAAGAAGAACGCCGCCGACGTGACCGCGAACGCCAGCGTCGTCACGGCGAGGAACGGTCCCTTGACCCGCAGCGCCGGGATCCCGAGCACGAGCGCCACCGCCCCCGCCACCACCACGCCGGCGATCAGCGCGAGGAACGGGTCCCAGTCGTGGCGGCCGTAGAGCACCGCGGTCGTCCCGCCGCCGAACCCCGCCAGGGCGAACTGGCCGAGGGAGATGTGGCCGGCCCAACCGGTGAGCACGAACAGCGAGACGGCGACGATCGAGTAGATCAGCACCAGCGCGATCGCGCCCGACTGGCTCGGGCTCGCCCACAGGGGCAGCGTGGCTCCCGCCGCGAAGATGATCGCCTTCAGCGAGCCGAACACGAAGCGCACCTCGGGGACGCCGCGCAGCTCGGCGGGGATCGGGCGCACCTCTCGCAGCGTCCGCCACGACTGGATTCCCGTCTCGGTCGCCCGCGAGAACGCCTGCCGCTGCGCGAGCAGGGCGACCAGGATGACGCCGATCAGCATCCCGTAGACGATCGACGTGTTCGACCACGTCCACACCGCGGCCTCCTCGAAGACGCCGAGGGCGACGGCAGCGATGACCGTGCGAGGCAGGTTCTCCATCCGTCCGATCACGGCCGCCGCCAGGAGCACGAGCAGCAGGGAGGTCCCGGCGCCCGAGGCGCTCCCGAGCGTCGAGTACCCGACGATCGTCGCCCGAAGGAGCACGGCGGTTGCCGAGAGGACCGCGGCGACGACCCAGACGATCGTCGAGAGGCGTGGCACCGGCACGCCCAAGAGCCCGGCCCGCTCGCTGTTCTCGGCGGCGGCCCGGATGGCGATGCCGTAGTCGGTGAACCGCAGGAACGCCCCGAGGGCGATGACGATGGCCGGGACCACGATCAGCACGAGGAGGTGCGAGCTGTTGAAGATGACCGGGAACACCTCGAACCGGGCGTTGAAGGGCACCGCGAACGTGCCGGTGCCGGGCCGGTCCCACAGCAGCGGGATGATCAGCGAGAGACCGGCGAGGATCTGCGCCAGCGCGATCGTCGCCACCGCCAGGATCAGCCGTGACGAGCGAGCGAACCGCCGCAGGACCAGCGACTCCACGGTGAGTCCCAGGAGCGCAGCCGATGCCAAGCCGACGAACACGGCGAGCAGGAACGGGATGCGCCAGTGCAGCGAGAGCTGGATGGCGAGCACGGCCGCCACGCTGCCGAACTCGGCCTGTGCGAAGTTCACGACCCGGTTGGCGCGGTAGATCAGCACCAAGCCGATCGCGTTGATGGCGTACAGCGACCCGGTGACGAGCCCGAGCACGACGATGCCGCCGGGCAGACCCCGGTCCAACGTGGCGTCGAGAACGCGCCACAGCACATAGAGCCCGGCGACGGCACCGACATGCGGTGCGACCCGGCGGACGTCAGACATCGGCGACCTTGGGATCGCCCTCCTCCCATTCGCCGATGTCGTACCGGACGCCCGGGTTCGACTCGACGAAGGTCCCCCGCTTGGTGCGATCGGGCTCCTCGGGTCCGGGTTCGGCGTTGGGATCCCAGTAGACCTCGCGGGCGTCGTCGACGGCCGTGTGATCGGGCGTGCCGTCGATGCCGGCACCGAAGTACCAGCGGCCGGCCGGGTAATCCGGGCCACCCAGTGCCGGGAGGCGAGCGGCGCCGGCTTCGATGTTCGCCGGCGTGAGATCGGGACCGGCGGCCATCAGCAGGTTGAACACGTGCATGTACTCGTAGAGCGTCCCCGTCGTGCCGGGCGGGATCGGGCCGCCGACCACGCGCTCGTGGAGTCGGCCGGCCTCGCTGTCAGGACCGAGCAGCAGCCGCGTCGAGGCGAGCTGGCTGATGCCGAACATGCGACCGCCGACGACGTCCTGGTTGTACTGGCGACCGAAGTTGTCGCTGTCGGTGGCCGCAGTCCCGATGATCATCCACTCGGGGTAGTAGTCCTGCTCGGCTGCCGCGTTCGTGAGCATGCCCAGGGAGATCGGGTCGCAGGCGGTCACGATCGTCGTCACGCCCTCGGCCTTGAACTGCACGATGGCGCGGTTGGCCTGGTCGACGAACTTCGAGATGTCGAGGGCGTACGTGACCCGCAGGCCGGGGTCGACGCCCTGCTCCCGGAGATGCTCTCGGGTGACGTCGGAGCACCCCACATACTCCTCGTTGTCCGGCACGTACGTGCCGAACGTGCGCTCCTTGCCCGCCAGGTCGCCGCCGGCGTGTGCCGCAGGCTTCCCGTGGAGCCGCTTGACGATGTACTCCGCGACGTGGGCGCTCACGCGATCGCAGCTCATCGTCGTGTTGTAGACGTAGGGCGACCACTTCTCGAAGAAGCTCTCCGAGAAGTAGGGGCCACCGGCGAACACGACGAGGCCGCGCTCGGCCGCGCACTCGGCGAACGCGCCCCCACCGGCCCGGACGCCGAAGGCACCGAGCTCCTCGGCGATGTAGGTGGCGTCCTGGCACGCACCTTCGCGACCGCCGCCGACCGCCTCCGCGGTTGCGTCGCCGAACCGCGACTCGTACTCGACGAACTCGACCCGGCGGCCGTACAGCTCGTAGGTCTCGTTGAAGTACTCGTTGAACTGGTCGCGGATCTGCTGGGTGACCTCGGTGGTGGCGAAGCCCGCCTCCTGGAGCCGTCGCTGCGTCTCGAGCGAGTTCGGCGAGTCGGGGAAGGACCGGATGACGATCTTGATCGTCTCGGCGGTCACCCCCTTCGAGGTGGCGCCACCGTTGTCGCCCTCGAACACCGGCAGGCACGGCGGCGAGTAGGAGAGATCCGGTACCTGCGGGGTGTCCGGCGTGCACTCGCGTCCGTCGCGGGTCGTGCCGGTTCCCCCGACGATGTCGCCCGACGCCGGGCGGAACGCGCCGTCGTCGACGGGCGCCTCCACCTCCGTGGTCGACGTCGTCGTGGCGCCGGAGGCGACGTCGTCGTCATCGTCCCCGCCGACCGCCGGCAGAACCCCGAGGGCCACGATCGCAGCCACGCCGATCGCGTAGAAGACCCCATATCGCTTCAAGTGCGCGGATGCCCCGCGGCGCGGGCTGTCCCCGTGCGCCATCGCCAGTTCCCCCCGGTCTGCAATGAAGTGTCACGTGCGGGCGTTGCTACTGACCCTTCCGTCAAGAATGGCAGCCCGGGAGCCGGATGTGGCGTCAGCCTCCGGCGGCCGCGCCGAAGATCCGCTCGAGCTCCTCGGGCTCCACGTCGCGGATCTCTCCCTCGGGCGGGACCTGCACGTCGAGCTCCTCGCCCCACCCGCGAAGGTCGACGGTGATCGACACCTCGAAGCCCTGGATGGCGCCGGCGAGGCGGAAGCGGATCGGCAGGTCACGCTCGTCGATCCACACCTCGACCGGGAGTCGGCCGCTGTCGGGAGCGATCTCGGCGAACCGGCCCACCGACGCGCTGTCCGCCGTGAAGCGAAGGTGGCGGGCAGCCACACCATCGACCTCGTCCGCCCCCAGATCCTCCACGCCGCGCGGCCGGGTGCGGAGAAGCTCGACGAGAGTGATCGCGCTGTCGGATCCGGAGCCGAACGCACCGGTCTCGGCGTCGTCGAGGTGCGTGGCCATCCACTGGGTCTCGCCGTCGGGGCGCACGAAGAGCGTCCGGCCGTCGGTCCGGGTCTCGATTCGCTGGCCGAGGAGCTCGAGCGCGAACCAACCGGCACCCGTGGTGAAGTCGACGGCGCCGTTGCCGTTCACGGTGAGCCCGGTGGCGCCCAGCAGCATCGTCATCGACAGCTGCGCGCGACCGTGCTCGTCGACCGCGACGGGCACGTCAACAAGGCGAGCGGCGGTCGACCCGCCGCCGTCGCGGGTGGCGAGGAGCGCCACGAACAGGCCCATGACGATCATCGCCATCACGCCGACGAGCACCCACGGGCCTCGCTTGTTCACGGTCCCGCACCGTACGGCAGACTCGATGCATGCCGACGCGCGAGGAAGTGGACGCCATGCTCACCGGCCCGGGTGGGATGTTCGAGGTCGTCACCGAGGAGGTCGAGGGCGTTCGCATCAAGGTGTACAAGGAGCGGATGTCGTCGCTGCGCGACGTGTTCGTGATGGGCACTGCTCGCGGCGACGACCAGGAGTACATCGTCTACGGCGACCGCCGGATGGGGTTCGGCACGTTCGCGCGGCAGGCCAACGGCGTGGCAGCGGCGCTGGCCGAGCGCCACGGCATCGGCCGTGGCGACGGGCCGCACGGTGAGCGGGTCGCGGTGCTGTCGGCCAACAACCCCGAGTGGGTGCTGACGTTCTGGGCCACGGTGAACCTCGGGGGCATCCTCGTGGGCCTCAACGGTTGGTGGAAGGCCGACGAGATCATCTACGGGCTGGAGGACTCCGGCGCCAAGGTGCTCGTCGCCGACAAGGGGCGCTTCGACCGCATCGCCGGGATGCTCGGCACGCTGTCCGGTCTCGAAGCGATCTACCTCGTCGACGCCGATCCCGCCGACTACGACGATCCCAGAGTCCGGCGCTTCGACGAGCTGGTGTCGGAGTCAGACACCGCGCCCGACGAACCGATCGCCGAGGACGACTACGCGGTCATCTTCTACACGAGCGGCACGACGGGACGGCCCAAGGGCGCCGTCAGCTCGCACCGCTCGATGATCGCCAACCTGCAGAACACGATGTTCAACGCGGTCGCCGGCGCCATGGCCGGTGGAGGCGCCGTGCTGCAGGACGGCGGCGGCGGCCAGACGGCATCGCTCCTGACGTCGCCGATGTTCCACGTGTCGGGCTGCCATTCGGGGATCGTCGTCGGCCTGCTGGCCGGGTTGAAGCTCGTCATCCCCGTCGGCAAGTTCGAGCCCGAGAAGGCGCTGCGACTCATCCAGGACGAGAAGGTGAACGTGTTCGCCACGGTCCCGACCATGATCTGGCGCATCGTCGAGTTCCCCGACCGCCACGACTACGACACGTCGTCGGTCACGTCCGTCGCGTACGGGGGTTCGCCGTCGGCGGGCGAGCTGCAACGCCGCGTGCAGGAGACGTTCCCCAACGTCGGCGTCGGGCTCGGCAACGCCTACGGGCTCACCGAGTCGTCGTCGGTGGCGACGCTCATCGCCGGCCAGGACTTCATCGACCGGCCCGACTCCGTGGGCCGGCCCCTGCCGGTCGTCGAGGTGCGTGTCGTCGACGGCAAGGGCGAGGACGTGCCCGTCGGCGAGACCGGGGAGGTGTGGATCCGGGGACCGATCATCATGCCCGGCTACTGGGGGAAGCCCGAGGCCACGGCGGAGACCATCACCCCCGACCGGTGGCTCCGCAGCGGCGACATCGGTCGGCTCGACGACGAGGGCTTCCTCTACATCACCGACCGGGCGAAGGACATGATCATCCGGGGCGGCGAGAACATCTACTGCGTCGAGATCGAGAACCGCCTCGTCGAGCACCCCGCGATCGCCGACGCCGCCGTGATCGGTGTTCCCCACCCCACCCTCGGTGAGGAGGTGAAGGCGGTCGTGCAGGTCGAGCCCGGCCGGTCGGTCACCGCCGCCGACGTGCGGGCGTGGGTGGCCGAGACCCTGGCCAACTTCAAGGTGCCCGAGTACGTGGAGATCCAGGACGACAAGCTGCCCCGCAACGCCAGCGGCAAGCTCCTCAAGAACGTGCTCCGGGGTGAGGGCGTGGTGTCCTTCGAGGAGACGATGTAGACAGGTCCCCATGGCTCTGTATGACGCACCGGTCAAGACGCTGAAGGGCGAGGACGCCTCGCTCAAGGACTACGAGGGCAAGACGGTCCTCGTCGTGAACGTGGCCTCCAAGTGCGGCCTCACGCCGCAGTACTCGGGCCTCGAGGAGCTGCACGAGAAGTACAAGGACCGGGGCTTCGCCGTCCTCGGCTTCCCGTGCAACCAGTTCGGCGGTCAGGAGCCGGGCTCGCCCGAGGAGATCGAGACGTTCTGCTCCACCACCTACGGGGTCACCTTCCCGATGTTCGAGAAGGTCGACGTGAACGGCGAGGGCACCCACCCGCTGTACGAGGAGCTGAAGCAGGTGGCCGACGCCGAGGGACACACCGGCGACATCCGCTGGAACTTCGAGAAGTTCGTCATCGCGCCGGGCGGGAAGGTCACCCGCTTCTCGCCCGTCGTCACGCCCGACGACGAGACCCTCGTGAAGACCATCGAGGGCAACCTCCCCGGCTAGGAAGCTGCGCTACGCGCCCGTCGTCGCACCCGCGGGCTCGGGTATCGGGAGCACGCGCCGGCGGAGGACGGCGAGGCCGGCCGCGATCGACGCCACCGCGGCGAGGAGGCTGAGGGCCTCGTAGGACAGCACGCCGACAACGAGCCCGGAGGCGAACCCGCCGGCGCCGGCGGTCACTCCCATGGCGAGGTCGGCCACGCCCTGGACCGACGGTCGCTCCTCGGCGGCGATGCTGTCGGTGAGCAGCGCCGACCCGCTGATGAGGGTCAGGCTCCAGCCGATGCCGAGCAGCAGGAGGGCGACCATCAGGACCCCGTGACTGCCGCCGGACGCCGAGAGGAGCGTGGCGACGACGAGCGTGGCGGTGCCGGCCATGGCCACCGGCAGGCGGCCGATGCGGTCGGCGGCAACGCCGACCAGCGGCGAGAGGCCGTACATGCCGGCGATGTGCAGGGAGATGACGAGACCGATCACCCGCAGGCTGTGACCGTCGCCTCGCATGTGCAGCGGCGTCATCGCCATCACGGTGACCATCACCGCGTGGCCGGTGACCATCACGCCCATGCCGAGCCGGGCACCGGGGGCGGCCCGGACCACCTCGAGGCTCTCGGCGATCGAGCGCCGCGGCGCCTCCTCGATCTCGGCGCCGAGGAGACCGGCCACCTCCATCGGGTCGGGCCGGAGCAGCGCCCACTCGACCAGCACCGCGACCGCGAAGCAGGCGATCGACACGAGGAACGGCCCGCTCAGCGTGGGCAGGCCGACGGCCTCGGCGAGCCGGCCCGACGGGTCGAGCAGGTTGGGTCCCGCCACCGCCCCGACGGTGGTGGCGAACACGACGATCGAGATCGACCGCGCCCGCCGCTCGGGCGGCGCGAGGTCGGCGGCGGCGGCGGC
>Ga0247717_1000109_pt1 | contig 24840 bp, 21 predicted proteins | sample 24E_NmetaG_FD_189047 | JGI IMG/M metagenome (GOLD analysis project Ga0247717, IMG submission 189047) | Soil microbial communities from hillslope of Landscape Evolution Observatory, University of Arizona, Oracle, AZ, United States - 2-4-E_N | ecosystem: Engineered > Artificial ecosystem >... | reverse complement strand
ACCTCCCCCTCCTCGCCCTCGGCGCCCTCGGCGTGGCCCTCGCCCTCGCCGCGGCGGGCCGCCGCCGACCGTGATCGTCACGCCGACGGGGGACGGAGCGTTTTCCCGGCGACCCCGCGTGACACAAAGCTTAAGACCGGAGTTGGGAACGGTCGAACCGTCGGGCGGCGCAAGCCGCCTGGCGTGTGTGTTGCCCCTGCCTTGCGCACCTGGGTTCTCCCAGCGTGAGCGAGGCGACCCCGCTGGAGAGACCCCAATGACCGTCAACCCGTCCCGTGTGTCGCGCCTCATGGAGCACGGCCTCACCGAATACGAGGCCCGTGCGTACCTCGCGCTCCTCGACCTCGAGAAGGCCGAGGCAAGCCCGATCGCCGACGTGGCGCGCGTGCCCCGCACCAAGATCTACCAGGCCCTCGAGGGCCTGGAGGGCAAGCGCCTCATCAAGGTCATCCCCGAGCGCCCCAAGCGCTACCTCGTGCAGCCCCTCGCGAGCTACCTCGACGAGATCGAGCGCGGCCACAAGGCCAAGGTCGAGGCCCTGCAGGGCGAGCGCGAGGCCCTCGAGTCGGAGTTCGCCCCGAAGGGCAAGCTCCAGCTCGAGGACGCGGGCGGATTCATCGTCCTCAAGGGTCGCGCGAACATCGCCTCACGTCTCGCCGAGATGATCGGCCAGGCCGAGCGCGACGTGTTCGTCGCGACGAGCGCGGCCGGCCTGCACCGGCTCGCGTACCACGCGACCGTCCTCGTCGAGCGCGCCGAGAGCGGCGTTCGCGTCCGCGTCGCGGCGCCCGCGACCGAAGCCGAGCGCGAGGCCGTCGAGGCCCTTTCGCAGGCCGTGGAGCTCCGCGCCGGCGCCGCCGCGATCGGCGCGACGACCATCGCAATCGCCGACGGGAAGGTCCTCGTCGCGCACCACGTTCCCGACGACCACCACTACTTCCAGGGCAACGACGTCGCGCTCTGGTCCGACGACGCCGCCGTCGTCGCGGCCATGATGGCCCTGCTCGAGCTCGCCTGGAACGCGTCCGACGCGGCGAGCGCGAAGACCCTCGCGGCCCTCGCGGCCGCGACGGGCATCGCGCTTCCCGAGCGGCCCGCGGCCGCCCACTGAAGTCCGGATCAGGGAGGCTGGACCCATCGCCCCGCGCGCGGCGACGCGCGCGGGGCATCCATCTTTTCTCAAACATCTTCGCCTGCGTTGTTCTCCACGCGACTCACCGTCGCCTGTGACGCATGGGGATTCCTCTGCATTCCTCACCCAGGGTCGCGCCGAGCCGCGAACTCGGCGAAGGCCCGTACCGCAAGCGGAATGTGGCGCGACTTCGAGCTTTTCTTGCTCAGTGGTCCGTGTCACTCACGCCTGTGAAGGGCGACCTGTCATATGGCGTCGAATGAACGGGTCATCGCAAGCGCGGTGACGCTCCGTCCAGTTGCTGGGACGGAACGGCCCGGACGGAGACCGGGTTCCGCGCGAGCAGAATGGTGTTGCCGTGAACAAGAAGATCGAGACGGTCCCGAGGCGCGACCTCGGCTACGCCCTGCTTCGCAGGGCCATGCCCGAGCCGACCTCCGGTTCCACCCAGCGCTTCGCGCATGTTTCCGAACGCAGCCTCCGCGACGCCGCCTACGTGGCGGCGGCGACGGACGCGGCGGTCCTCTGAGGACCCCCGCCGGACCGGAGACGCGCGCGCATGGACAAGCAGACGAAGATCGTCGCCGTCCTCCTCAGCGCGCTCCTTCTCTCGGTCCCGGCCGGCATCTCCACGGACGGTGGAAGCATCGCGACCGGACACACCACGTACTTCGACCTCAGCGGTTTCGACCCGTGCCTCGCGGGCGTGACCGGCATCGCGCGCATGCGCATCATGTGGTTCAACGACCAGGTGCTCCTCGATACGACGCACTTCGGTCCGAACCGCTTCGTCTACATCGCGGAGTCGGGCGCGCCCGACCCCCGCGCGCACACGCTCAACAAGACGGGCGTCGTCTACACCTACAAGGACCCGGTCCACGAGCACGTCTGGACGACGACGGAGTACCAATACTTCTTGACAACGGAGCCGGACGTCGACCTCGACACGGGCGGAACGACCGTCCGCGGCCCGTCCTATACGGACGGAAAGCTCGACGCCGGCGAGTACGGCGCGGGCTTCAACGCGAGCGCGTTCGTCGGCCCGTTCTACGTGTACGCGACGGAGATCCGCCAGGATCCGCTCACGAACGATCCCTCGGTCCCGAACCCCGACGGGTCGCGCGCGTACAACTTCGTCACGCTCGTCGACACCTGCCGCTTCCATGCGAAACCCGCGGGCAAGGTCGTGCACGACGCGTCCGCCACGGACGAGAACGCCTACAACCACCCGGTCGGCACAAGCGACCACGAGCACGAGACGTTCCTCGTGGACATCTGGGTCGGCGAGAAGCCCCGCGAAGGCGGCCTCACGCAGCCCCAGGGCCGCGGCGCCTGGGTGAACGAGCGCGCCACGCAGCAGGGAGGCGCTGGAACGTGGCAATGATCATTCTCATCCCTTCACAGGGTGGGCCCGGCTTCGGCCGGCGAGTTGCTGGAGAAGACAAGGAAATGGAGAGGTAAACATGCCGATCAACCAAGACCGGCTGGACAAGATGCAGGAGTACGGGCTCACCGAGTACGAAGCTCGGACGTACCTCGCGCTCCTGGATCTGGGTGTTGCCACGGCCCGGGACATCGCCAACGTGTCCCGCGTGCCGCGAACGAAGATCTACTCGGTGCTCGACGACCTGCACCAGAAGCAGCTCACGGAGATCATCCCCGAGCGCCCCAAGCGCTACGAGGCGGTCCCCTTCGAGCGCTACCTGCGCCAGTTCGAGCGGGACTACCAGGCGAAGCTCAAGAAGATCGAGGACGACAAGAAGCTCCTCGGCTCCGAGCTCCGCTCGAACGGGGACGCCCACGGTCTCGACAAGGCCGGGAGCTTCAACGTCCTCAAGGGCCGCAAGAACGTGATCAACCGCAAGTACGAGATGGTCCAGCGCGCGGAGCGCGAGATCCTCGAGATGGGCACCGAATTCTCGGGCGTCCGCATGGGGTACTACCTGCCCCTCCTCAAGGAGAAGGCCCGCGCGGGCGCGGCCCTCCGGCTCCTCTGCCCCGTGACCGACGCGAACCGGGACAACGTCCTCGAGTTCGCCCAGGTGGGCGAGGCCCGTTCAACAAGCGCGAAGACCCCCGGGTCGGTGATCCTCGTCATCGACGACGCGGAGGTCTTGATCTGTCACTACGTCCCGGACGACGAACACCTGTTCAAGGGCGAGGACGTCGCGATCTGGAGCGACGACCGCGCCATCGTCAGGGACATGAAGAACACGATCCTCGCGCACTGGGAGAAGGCCGAGAAGGTGGGCGCGGCGACCAAGGCGGCCGCGACGCTCCGCAAGGAGGCCTGAAGGCCCTGAATGCCCTGGGAAGCCCCGTCGTCACCCACCCGGGTGACATGCTCCTCGTCAAATATCGCGCAAGTCGCTCAAGAACCGAAGTGGAGGCTAGCGCGTGTACGCGGAGGAGGCTGAGGGAAATTCCCGCACCGACGCTTCGTGCAGCCGGACGGGAGGCTTCCCATCACGCAACCACTTCGGTCTGTACATACGGACACAGGAATGGAGGTGTAACTGAATGAAGGCAAAGATTGTGGCGGTGACGTTTGTGGCCATCATGGCCGTCCCCGCTTTCGCCGCGGCCGCTACGTATAGCGACCTCGGCCCCAAGACTGAGCAGGTTGTCGAAGGACACAACGTGTTCGCCGTCATCCAGGCCGTCGTGAACCGGAATATCACCGGTGTGACGGTTCTGGTGCGCGAGCAGGTCATCAGCGGTGGCAAGCTCTGGTTCAACGACCAGTACCTCATCCGCCCGGACCAGGCTGTGAGCGGTCTCAACTACCAGCTCTCGGACTGCGGCTTCCGGACCGACGGATCCTACGCTTGCAGCCGCTACCCGTGCGGCGGCGCGGTCATCGCCACGGAGTCGGGCAACCCGAACCCGATCACCTCGGTGACGACGAAGAAGAACTTCGGCCGCACGCTCGAGGAGACGACGACGGGCATCCCGATGATCGAGGACGAGTACAACATCAACTACGTCGAGTCCTACTTCATCACGGACCCGAACGACCACTCGTTCTACGTGGACAAGTACATCGTCCGCCTCGACCTCGGCGACGTCAGCTCGTCCGAGGACTGGGACGACGTGTTCGACACGAACAACGACGGCGAGGACACCACGACGGCCGTCACGGACGCCGAGGAGTCCCCGTACCACACGGACCTCACGGTGGCCGGCGAGACCATCCACACGGGCCTCGTCATGGACTACCCGATCTGGGTCGTCAACATCCTCGGCGCGGCCTCGTTCACGGCCGACGACGGTGTCACGAGCTGCCAGGCGTTCATCGACAACCCCCCGCAGGGCTACTTCCAGCCCACGAACCCCCTCGTGAACGGCGGCGCCTCGTACTGTTACGACGGCAACACGGTCGGTCCCGACGGCTGCATCTACGACGGGTACGCTCGCAACACGACGTACAACGTCCCCTCGCCCGAGGACGGCCTCGTGTACCACAACTACCGCCGGTACAACGCTGAAATCGTCCTCTACATGAAGGACCTCAAGGTCGTTCAGGCCGCCGGCAAGGAGCACGGCGTCGCCGGCGCGGACGCGTCGGACACGAACGGCTGCGAGTCCGGCGCCTACACGCGCTACGAGGACGGCAGCTCGAGCTACAAGGGAACGGAGTGGACCTGCCCCAACGGCGACGATGACGCCGAGGGCAACAGCCACCCCTTCAACCCGCTCGACCAGGGCGCGGGCACGCCGACGCACGCCCACGACACGGCCCGGCTCGACCTCTACTACAGCGGTACCTACCGCCCGCAGGAGCCGAGCCAGCGCAACTTCGTCATCTTCGACCTCGAGGGTTCCTCGGCGCCGTTCGACCTCCGCCACTAAGCCTTCGGGCTCGTGGTGGATGTCGTAGACGAACACCCGGGGGGGTCTCCGGACCCTCCCGGTTTCCCATCTTTCAACTCAACACACGGAGAAGGCCATGCCGAAGAAGCGCGAGAACTGGACCCCGTACGGGCTGGAGGCGATCCGCCAACAGACCATCCGGAGGCGCCGCAACCTCGCGCTCGCGATGTTCCTCGTGTACATCGTCGGCTACACCGTGTTCATTCTCCTCACGACGACCGCGAACCTGAGCGTCGGCGACGGCTCCGGAGGGAGCGTCGAGCTCGACCTCAGCGGCCGCAACGTGGAGGAGCGGCAGAAGCCGGTCACGGTCCGCGTCGGTCCCGGGCGCATCACGCTCGCGGACTTCGGCGGCGAGGCCGCGACGACGCCGCCCACGGCGCCGCCCCCGCCCGGCGTCGAGGCCATCAATTGGCGAGGAGAGCTCATGGCCTACGGGCCGCCGATCGCCCTGCTCTGGCTGCTTCTTGCGGCCATCCGGAGCAAGGACAAGAACGGCGAGGTCAACTACGGCGTCTACAAGGGCGCCATGCCCTACGAGATGATCACGGCGGAGGCCAAGGGCCACGTCTTCACGACGCGGCTCGCCAAGGGAAGCCTCTTCGGCAGGACCCGGTCCGACCACCTGCCCGCCCAGCTCCTCCGGGAACCGGAGGAATCGTCCGACGAGGGGCGCCCCGTCGGATGAGCCCTTGACCACGCAGGGAGTAAAGGGAGGAAACGATGAGGCCCGGCCACGGAGGGTGGCGCGGGCTCGTCCACGTCGCGCTCTGGACGGGCGCGGGGGTCCTCGTGGCCCTCGTCGTCCGCGACGCCCTGGGAGGGTGGGCCGCGGCGGGTGCGGGCCTTGCGCTCTACAACAGGCTCAACCGCAGCGCCACCTTCGACAACGAGACGCGCCGCCGCATCTTCGACCAGGTCCGCGCGCTCCCCGGCGTGTGCATCGCCGACATCGCCTCCTCCGTCGGCGTCAGCCATTCGACGGCGTCTTACCATCTCGACAAGCTCGTGGAGTTCAGCCTCGTCACGAGCACGATCGACGGCAACAAGGTCCGCTTCTTCGTGAACGGCGGCGCCTTCACCGAGGAGGAGCGGCGCATGCTCGCCGTCCTCGACAACGCGGAGACCCGCCGGGTCCTCGACGCGATCGTGAAGAACCCCTGGTGCTACCGGGCCGAGCTCACCGCGCTCCTCGGCGTCTCCTCGCCGACCGTGAATTGGCATCTCGACCGGCTCGAGGCCGCGGGCCTCGTGATCGAGAACAAGACGGGCCGCAACCGTTTCCTCTACGCGGACAAGCGGCGCCTCAACGATTGGCTCGCGACCCTGCTCAAGAAGCTGCGGGAGACCACGTACGACGCGACCGGCCTCGAAGCGCTCCTCGAGGCGAGCCGGGCCCCGCCCGTCTGAACCGGGGTCCGAACGGCGGAACCCGTCCCGACCCGACAGTCTCATAAAGAGCCCGCACGGATGCCCGGTTCGTGGACCGGCCCCGGCGAAACCCTCTCCTCGCCCTCGCCCGCCTGCATCTCCACGCGGGCGGGGACCACGACGCCGAGTCCTCCATCCAGGCGAGCCTGGAGAAGAGCGCACGGCTCTCGAAGGTGGTCTTCGACGCGCCGCCCGCGCCGTACGCCTACGCCTACATCGTCATCGCCTCGGCCCTGTTCGGGCTCTTCCTCTACGAGACGACGGCCGGCGTCCTCGATTCCATCGTCGCGGGCGTGGTCATCATCGGCCTCCCCGGCGTTCTCGCGGGGGTCCTCTCCGCGCCGCTCGCGCAGGGCCTCGGCGGAACGCTGTACTACCGGCGCTCGTCATTCCTCGCCGCCGTCTGCGTGACGCTCATCGGCGCGACCCTGGTCGTCGCGGTGCCCTTCCGCGTCCTCCTCGACTTCCCGCCCGGCTACGCGCTCCTTTTCGGATACATGATGATCACGAGCACGAGGCACGCGTTCCTCTTCGCGACCTCCGACAACCGGCACCTCCGCTCGCTGCCGGTCACGCTCCTCCAGACCGCGATCGGCCTCCCCTTCATCGCGCTCCAATACTCCTTCGGGAGCCGCGAGCTGCTCCTGACGCTCCTTCTCCCGTGGGTCTTCCTCGTTCCCCTCATCTTCTTCCTCGAGGTCTTCGACGCGCCGCTCAAGAAGAACTTCAAGGTGAGCGCGAGCGAGATGTTCCGTTACTACCTCGACCACATCTCCACGGGGCGCATGGAGGGCGAGCCGCTCCTCAAGCGCTTCGCGGAGCCCATCACCGCGAAGTTCGGCGTCGCCGCGTTCCGCCGCCGCGACGGCACGCTCAAGGCCGCGGTGGTCGTCCCCGCGCTCCACCCCGGCCCGATCGGCCAGCTCGGCGGGTCCGACCTTCCCGGAAAGATCGCGGGAAGCGTCCGGGACGTGGAGCTCGTGATGGTGCCCCACGGAAGCGCCACGCACGACTTCAATCCCGTGAGCACGGATGACGTCGAGCGACTCGCGCGCGAGGTGAACCGCGTCATCGACCGACTCGAGTTCGCGGAAGGCGGCTCGATGGCCGTCACGAAGGGCGGGCGCATCCGCGTCACGAGCCAGGTCTTCGGCGCAAGCGCGCTCCTCACCTACACCTCCTGGCCCGAAGCCATCGACGACGTCGAGTACGGCGTCGGCCTCGCGGCCGAGATGGCCGCCCGCGAAGCGGGCGCGAAGCACGCGATGTTCGTCGACTGCCACAACTCGCTCACGCCGGGCGCGGGGGCGGTCTTCCTCTGCACGCCGCGCTCGGACGCCATCATCCAGGCCGCGGGCGACGCGACGCGCGAAGCGCTCGATCGGCAGGTCGAGACGGTGCGGGTCGGCATCGCCCAGGACAAGACGTCCTTCACGAAGCGCGACCTCATCGGCGAGCAGGGCGTGCAGGTCATCGCGGTGGAGGCGGGCGGCCAACGGCACGCCTACATCCTCTGGGACGGCAACAACGCGGTCCCGGAGGTGACGCGCCTCATCGGCAAGGCGCTCGACGGGGTCGTCGACAGCTTCCAGGTGATGACGACGGACAACCACTCGGTGAACGCGGTCGCGGGATCCTACGGGCCCGTGGGGCACGTCGCCTCCCCTTCGCGCATCGCGGACGTGACCCGCCTCGCGGTCGAGCAGGCCGTCTCCGACCTCGAGCCCGTCCAATGCGCCTTCGGCCGGGGGGAGCTCGAGGACTTCTACGTCTTCGGCCACCAGAAGACCGTGCAGCTCACGGCCTCGATCAACGTCATGACGAGCATCGCGCTCCAGCTGACCCTCGCGGCGTTCCTCGTGCAGGGGCTCGCGGCCGCGCTCCTCTTTTACCTGGTCGGCCTCGTCTGAAGATATCCGTGACCTTGCAGGGTCGGTTCGGGTGTCGCCCCGGCGCGTGACAAACGACGCTTCTTGGCGCTCGCGACGGTTCGTGGGCCTGTCGCCGCGGAGCGAAGGCTCCGGGATGGGAGGCCTCCACGTTGATCCAGAAGCTCCTGATGTCGCTCCTCAGCCTGTTCATGATGGTCGCGAGCTCCATCTCGCCCGCCATCACCGTGGACGGCGGGGGATCCGTCGAGCCCAAGGTCCCGGCCGGCGTCGCGGGCGCGGCCGTGGAGCGCTTCGCGACGCTCGACGCGGGCGGCGCCGCCTTCGCGACCATGTCCGTCCTCTGGGTCGAGATCGATGGCCGCCGCGTCTTCGAGGACGCGTGGGGCTCCGGCACCCTCGAGACGCTCACCTTCAAGGTCGGCGTCAAGCCCGAGGACGCGACGACCCTCCAGCTCGGGGAGCGGCGCTTCGCGCTGCACCCGACGGACGTGATCACGGTGCGCGGCTTCAACGGCCGCTTCGCGATGAGCGACCTCGACAAGGCGACGTCGACCCTCGCGCTCGACGGCACGGTGCAGGCGACGTTCGTCGCCGAGAAGGCGTCGAGGCTCCTGCGCACCGAAGGCGGCCTCGCGCGTCCGATCGCGCCCGAGAACCCGACCGTCAAGACGCAGGAGCGCCTCGCCTACGTCGTCCTCGGCGGCACGCGCGAGATCGACGTCGTGACGCTCCAGACCGGCATGGGCCAGCGCCTCGAAACGAACGCGAAGAAGCGCGACCCGGCGAACCCCATCGCAGGGTTTCCCGCAGCCTGGGTGCGCGTGAACGGCGAGCTCCTCAAGGACTACGCGTGGAGCGACGGGCTCGTCGACGCGATCGAGTTCCAGATCCCCGCGACCGGCGACCAGGGGGTCGTCGTGAACGCGAGCGGCCAGGCCCTCGCGGCGGCGCCCGGCGAACGCGTCGTCGTGCGGGGCTTCGCCGGCACCTACGTCGCCTACCAGGTGCCGGGCGGCTGGCGCGTGAAGCTCGACGGCTACGCCGAGCGCGTCACGACCGCGCCGCGCGGAACGCAGTCGGATCCGATCGGGCTTCCCGGAACGCTCCCGCCGGTCGCGTCCTTCGGCTGGACGCCCCTCTACCCCACGACCTCGAGCGAAGTCACCTTCATCGACTACTCGTACGACCCCGACGGCGGACAGATCGTCTCGTGGGCCTGGAACTTCGGCGACGGATCGACGTCGAACCTCCCGTGCCACGTGCAGGGCGTTTCCGCCGGAACCTGCCCCCGGCACCGCTTCGCCGCGCCGGGCGCGTACAACGTGACGCTCGAGGTGCGCGACAACACGCTCATGACGAACTTCGTCAAGCAGACGATCGTCGTGGGCAACACCCCGCCCGTCGCCGACTTCGAGTTCACGCCGAAGAACGCGACCGACCTCGACCTCGTCCAGTTCATCGACCGGGCCTACGACCTCGACGGCCACGTCGTCGAGTGGCGCTGGGACTTCGGCGACGGCTCGTCATCGCAGCTCCCGAACCCCAAGCACAAGTTTGCGGACAACGGCACGTGGACCGTGACGCTCGTCGTCGTCGACGACAAGGGTAACGTCTCCGCGCCCTCGCGCAAGGTGGTCGGCGTCGCGAACGTTCCGCCGACGGCCTCCTTCGTGCTGAGCCCCGGCGACCCGACCTCGCTCGAAACCGTCCTCTTCACCGACACGTCGCAGGACCGCGACGGAACGATCGCGCGCCGCGCCTGGACGATCAACGGCGAAGCGGTGTCCCAGAACGCCTCCTTCTCCCACGTCTTCCGCGCAAGCGGCGAGGCGCGCATCACGCTCACGGTCGCCGACAACGACGGGGCGGAGTCCACGGCCACCCGCGTCGTCCAGGTCAGGAACCGCGACCCCGTCGTGAACTTCCGCTGCACGACCGGCCCCGTCACGACCTCGACGCGCTTCGAATGCACGGACGACTCGACCGACGCCGACGGGACCATCGCGAAGCGCACCTGGGACTTCTGCGACGGCGCCTCCTTCGTCCGCGGCCCCTCCGACGTCACGATCTCGCACACGATCCTGCAGCGCGGCGCGTGCTTCGTTCGCCTCACGGTCGAGGACGGCCGGGGCGGCGTCGCGTCCGGCCGTCTCGACTTCACGGTCGCGAACTCCCCGCCCGTCGTCGATTTCACCTCGATTCCGGCCTCCGGCGCCGCGCCCTCGCTCTCGCTCGTGACCTTCACGGACCGGAGCTACGACCCCGACGAGGGCGACGTCATCACGAGCCGCCTCTGGCGCTTCGGCGACGGCAAGACGGACACGCGCACGGTCGCGCGCAACGTCTACGAGCGACCCGGCACCTACAACGTCACGCTCACGGTCCACGAGGCCGCAACCGGCGAATCGGCGAGCCTCACGAAGCCCTTCGTCGTGCTCAACCAGCGCCCGCGCATCCTGCTCCTCGCCGCTACCCCCGTCGAACCCGAGGTGAACCAGACGGTCCGCTTCAACGCGACCGTGCAGGACCGGGACGGATCGGTCGTGAGCTTCACGTGGAACATGGGCGACGGCACCAACCTGACGGGCCTCAACGTGCTCCACCGCTTCAGGACGCCCGGGCAATACACCGTCACGGGAACCGCGGTCGACGACGCGGGCGGCGTCACGACGGCCGTCCTGAACGTGCGCGTCCTGCACGCGAAGCCCAAGGCGGCCTTCACGTTCGCTCCCGCCATTCCGCGGCCCGGCGAAACCGTCGTCTTCACGGACGCGAGCACGCCCGTCGGCGCGCCGCTCTCCTCCTGGGAATGGCGCTTCGGCGACGGCCTCGTCCTGCGCGGCCCGAGCGTCTCGCGATCCTTCGGCGCCGCCGGCACGTACTCCGTGCAGCTCCGGATCCAGGACGGGCTCGGCCAGACGAACGCGACCGACCGGACGCTCCGCGTGAACGCGCCCCCGACGGCCTCGTTCACGCAGGACCGCTCCATCATCTTCAGCGGCGAGTCGGTCACGTTCACGCCGACCGCGGCCGACTCCGACGGCGGCATCGCGCGCCTCGAATGGCGCTTCGGCGACGGCCAGACCGCCGTCGTGACCGGCGCTCCGACGCCGATCGCGCACGTCTTCGCGGTGCCGGGATCGTACAAGGTCACGCTCACCGCCGTCGACATCGACGGCGCGAACGTCACGACGCTCCCCTCAAACCTCGTCGTACGCAACCGCGCCCCGACGGTGTCGCTCGTCGCCTCGCCCGGACTCGTCGTTCTCGAGGGCCAGGCCGTCACGTTCCTCGGCTCCGCGAACGATCCCGACGGCACCATCGCCTCGGCGCGCTACACGTTCGGGGACGGCCGCTCGGCGACGGGCAGCCTCGACGCGATCCACCAGTTCAACACCTCGGGCATCTACACGACGCGCCTCACGGTCACCGACAACGGCGGCCTCACCGCGACGGCCCAGGTGTCGATCACCGTCATGTCCGCGAATCCCGTGACCGTCCGCGGACGCATCGTCTACCCCGATGGCGAGGGCGCGGACCTCTCGCGCGGCTTCGCGATCTCGGGCCGCCTCTCGAACCTGCCTCTCGGGACCGGCGCCGTCGTCGCGCACCCGAACGGCACGTTCGAGACGACGCTAGCGGCGGGCGCGTGGCGCGCGGGTCAGCGCGTGGACTTCTCGATCGTGGAGAGCGCGACGCTCATCGCGGTCAACCCCTCGACCGTCCTCGCGTCCAAGGCCACCCTCGTCGACCTCGGACGGTTCGTGCTCCTCGAGCGCCTGAGCTTCAAGTCGGCCGGCATCCTGGACGAAGCGAACCGGGGATGGCCGGTCCTTTCGGACCCCGTGTGGCTCGGCGCGACCGACAACCAGCCCGCGGGCGCGACCTACGTGTCCGACCCCGGGGCGCCCATCCTCCTCGCGATCAACGCGACGTGGTCGAACGGCCGGGCCGCCCGCGGCGTGACGCTCGAATACACGTGGTCCTGGCTCGCCTCGCGGCAGGTCCTCGGCGACGCCGAGATCGCCGAGGCGACAGGGTCGCAGTTCATCCCGACCCACGAAGGGTCGGTCGAGATGCCGAAGCTCCCGGGCCAGGTCACCTCCCTCGTGCCGATGCACGCGCCGGGATGGTACCGCTGGACCGCCTCGCTCACGTTCACGAACGCGGAGCTGGGCGTCACGATCCGCTCGCTCAACGGAGTGAGCGGGTACGTTTACGTCGACCCCGGCGGGGCGACCACGGCCGTCGCGGGCTTCAAGGGCCTGCCGTGATCCCGAAACGGATTTGCGAGAGCGACCCGTTCGGCGCAGCGTGAGCCGCGAACGGGGCGACGTCGACCCGGCCGTCCTCGAGAAGGCCCTCGCGCCCGCCCGCGCGATGCACCGGTACTCCCGGGTCGAGATCGAAGGCATCGAGCACGTGCCCCGCGGAGCCGCGGTCGTCGCGGCCAACCACACGGGATGGACGGGCCTCGATTTCAGCAACCTCTTCGTGACCCTCCACGACGGCCTCGGCCGCACCGTCCGCACCGCGGTCCATCCCGCCTTCTTCCGCGCCCCCGTCGTCGGAACGCTCGCCTCGAAGCTCGGCTTCTTCGAGGTCTCCGTCCAGGAGAGCACCGAGATCCTCGACGAGGGCGGGCTCGTCCTCTTCTTCCCGGAGGCCGAGGAGGGCAACTTCAAGCCCATCTGGCGCCGCTACAAGCTCGAGCCGTTCAAGCCGGGCTTTGCGCGCGTCGCCCTCGCGGCGAAGGTCCCCATCGTCCCCGTCGTCATCGTGGGCGGCGAGGAGGCGAACCCGAGCCTCTTCCGCATCGAGCGCTTCAAGGACACCCTCGGCCTCTCGCTTCCCGTCCCGCTCAACCTGTTCCCGTTCCCCGTGAAGTGGCGCATCAAGTTCTGCGAGCCCATCGACGTCACGAAATATCTCGGGCAGGAATCGAGCGTCGATTCCGACGTCGCCGAGACGCTCGCGCGCGACGTCGAGCGCGTGATGCAGCGCGAGCTGCTGCGCCAGGTCGAGAAGCGCGGAAACCCCTTCTTCTGAGTCAGAACGGGTCGTCGAAGAGCGGCCTGTGCGCGCCCGGAACGATGAGGGCCAGGCCCGACCCCACGAGGAAGAGGAACGAAGCCGCAAGATGCGAGGCCGCAAGGACCATCGTCGCGAGGAAGAGGCCCGCCATCGCCGCCGCCGCGAACACGCGCCGGGCCGCGAGCACCGCGGCCGCGAACCCGAGGACCGCGAGATGGATCGGCGCCACGGCCGCCGCGTCCGCGGCTTCCGGACGGTCGAGGAGGACGAGGAGCGCGCCCGCCGCCGACAGGATCGCGCCCGCCGCAAGGACGAGGACCACGGCGGCGTGCATCGCGCCCGCCGCGACCGTTCGACCCATGCCGTCACGCTCGGTTGAGGACCGGCATGGGCGATGTGGTACGACGATCAACCCGAGACGCGCGCCCAGCGGAGGCCCGCCACGCCCCCGGCCCCGATCGGCCGCCCCTCGGCGAGGTCGCGCAGGTTGAGGAGCCCGCGATCGAGCTTGCCCGACAGCTCCGCCGCGATCTCGGCCTCCGTCGCGAGCCTCGGCAGGACGAACGGAAGCTCCACGTCGATCCTCGCGCGCACGCGCGACCCGCCCGACCCGTCCGGCGTCACCTCGAATCGCGCCTCGTGGCGCGCGAGGTCGCCCACGCGCTGCCGCCAGCCGAACGCGCGGCCGGGCTCCCAGAGCAGGGTCTCCGCCTCGGATTCGAACCGCAGACCCAACGCCTCGAGCGTCAGGTGGAGGCGCGACCCGCGCCTCAGGTCGCCCGGCACCGTCGGGTAGGCGGCGAGCGTCCCCGGCATCCACCGCGGATGCCGGACGAGCGTGCCGACCCAGGCGAACACCCGATCGGGCGGAGCCTGGATCCGGATCTCCTTGTCGAGCGTGACCACGAGGGCGTTCTCCAGCAACGAATCCGTCTCCGGCACACGGGTATTGAGGTTTGCGCCGATGCGCTGCGGCCCCAAGGCACCAAGGGACCGAGCCGCGTGTTGGGTGTTCGGCTCGGGATTAGGCGTCGGAACCGGGACCGGGTGCCGGGACCGGGTGTCGGGCGCCGGGACCGGGACCGAAAGCCGGGAGCCGGGACCGGGCGTCGGGCGCCGGGACCGGGTGTCGGGCGCCGGGTGCCGGGACCGGGTCCGGGTCCGGGCGCCGGGACCGGGTCCGGGCGTCGGGCGCCGGGACCGGGTCCGGGTCCGGGCGTCGGGACCGGGACCGGGTCCGGGACCGGGACCGCAGCCGGCATTCGCGCCCGGGTTCGCGATGGATCGGCGCGAAAGGCGCCCCCGCGCGCCCCCCACACGCGCACGCGGAAGGAGGCCGTGAACCCGGGCATGGTTCGAGAAACGAACGCGGGTTTGGGTCGGGGGTCCAGGGGGCGGCAGCCCCCTGGCGCTGGGGGTGGAGTCCAGAGGAGGGGCGGGCGCGGCGCCCCTCCTCTGGCACGGAGTGATCCGCGGCGGTCGCAACCGCCGCGGAGAGCCCGACCCGCAGGTCGGGCGGACATGCGCCGAGGCCTCGCCCGCAGGCGAGGCCGAGGTGTGAAACGCATGCCACGGAGTGCCCCGCTGAAAGCCCCGAACTAAATCCTTCCGAAGCGCATGACCAGCTTCCCGTCCTTGAACACGCGGACCGCGCCGGAGGAGCTCACGGCGAAGGCGATGGCCTTCGTGAGCTTCGTGATGCTCGCGGCCGCGAGGTGGCGGCCGCCGAGGCCGCTTGCCACGGGGACGTGCTGGTCGGTTTCGAGGTATCGGCCCGCGGATTCGATGACGCCGTCCGCGCGGACGATGAAGGCGCCGTCGATCTGCGCGAACTCCTTCACGGTCTCCCAGAGCGCGTCGTCGAGGAGGTTCCGGTCCTTGGGCGCGTAGCCCTGGAAGGGGTTGATGACGGCCTGGCGGGAGTGCGCGAGCACGTTCTCGGAATCGCCCACGATGAAGATCGTGCCGATGGGCTTGCCCTCGCGGCCTTCGCGCGCGATCTCGCTTGCGAGCTGCATGACGCGCTCCGCGACGGGGAGCGCGACGCGGTCCGCGAGCTCGGCCTCGAAGTGCGTGATGTGCAGGTCCCGGCCGGCGTCGAAGAAGAGGAGGCCGTCGAGCGCGTCCTCGTTCCAGAGCAGGACGAGGACCTTGTCCTTGGGGCCGATGCTGCCCGCGAGGAACGCGCCCATCATGAGGTCGCGGATCTGGGCGAGGGCGCCGAGCGATCCCGCGAGGGGCTCCTTCAGGTGGATGACGTCCTTCGCGCGGTCGCGGGCGCCTTCCGCGATGTGGCCGCGGCTCGTCGCGACGACGACCGGGAGGCCCTGGATGGCGAGGGCGGCATCGGCGACCTCGGACGAGTCCGTGAGGATGAGGAGGACGTTCGACTTGAAGCGGCGGGCGAGGCCGGGAACCGCTTCGAGGAGCGCGCGCGCCGTGTCCACGCCCTCGTATCCGCGTCGCGCCCAAATAGGCTTCTGGGTTTCACGCGACGAGGTCGCGCGGGTCGGCGATCTCGCCCCGGAGCGCGGAGGCCGCGACGGTCGCGGGCGAGGCGAGGTAGACCTCGGCCTGGCTCGAGCCCATGCGGCCCTTGAAGTTGCGGTTCGAGGACGAGATGCAGCGCTCGCCCGGCGCGAGGATGCCGCCGGAGGCGCCCATGCACGGGCCGCATCCGGGGGTGCCGACGACGGCGCCGGCCTCCATGAGGGTCGCGAGGGTCCCGTCCGCCATCGCGGCCATCATGACCTCGCGGCTCGCGGGGGTGACGATGAGGCGCGTCTCGTCGTGGACGCGGCGGCCCTTGAGGATCGCGGCGGCTTCGCGCAGGTCGTCGAGCCGGCCGTTCGTGCAGGACCCGAGGAACGCCTGGTCGACGCGCTTGCCGAGGACCGAGGAGACGGGGTGGACGTTGTCGACCGCGTGCGGGCACGCGATCTGCGGCTCGAGCTTCGAGGCGTCGAAGCGCCGCTCGTCCGCATAGCGGGCGCCCGCGTCCGAGCGGACGACGGGCCAGCGCGCGAGGGTGTCTTCGCCGCCGCGCTCGCGGAGATACTCGAGCGTGCGCGCGTCCGGCGCGATCATCGCGACCTTCGCGCCCATCTCGATGCCCATGTTGCAGAGCGTCATGCGCTCGGAGACCGCGAGGTCCCGGATCCACGAGCCCTCGTATTCGACGGCCATGTAGTTCGCGCCGTCCGCGGTCACGTTCCCGATGACCGCGAGCGTCATGTCCTTCGCGTAGACGCCCTTCGGAAGCCTTCCGTCGATCGTCACGCGCATCGTCTCGGGAACGCGCAGCCACAGCTCGCCCGCGGCCCAGACGGCGGCCATCTCGGTCGCGCCGACGCCGTACGCGAAGGCGCCGAACGCGCCGTAGGTGCAGGAGTGGGAATCGGTGCCGACGATGTGCATGCCGGGCATCACGTGGCCCTTCTCGGGAAGCACCTGGTGGCAGATGCCCTCCTTCATGTCGTAGAACGTGCCGACGTTCGCGAGCTTCACGAACTGGCGGACCGCCTTCTGCTTCGTCGCGGTCTCGATGTCCGGCGCGGGCGAGCGGTGGTCGAGCGTCATCACGATCTTCGACGGGTCGAAGAGGCCCTTCACGGGGATCTCCTTGAAGATGTTCGCGATGAGCGCCGCGTTGTCGTGGCTCATCACGAGGTCGACCTTGGCGGTCACGACCTCGCCGGGCTTGACGCCCGCGGGGCGGCCGCCGACGCGGGCCAGGATCTTCTCGGACATCGTCGCGCCGGGCATGGGAATGCCTGGACGAATCCCTGCCCCGTGATAAGCGTTCCCCTCGGTGGACGGGGGGTTCACGCCTTCCGGCGCGCCGCGAGCGCGAGAAGCGCCGCGGCGGCGGCGAGGAGGACCGGCGCGGGACCGGGGGTTGCGCGCGTCGGCGGGTCCCCGATCGGGGGGTCGAACGGCTCGCCGATCACGAAACGGTCCACGAGGGCGCCCGTCGGAACTTCGTGGGCCTCGACGGCGAGCCGTTTCGCGTCCGCGCGTACGTGGGTCACGTGGAAGGTGGAGTTCGCGACAGCGAGCCACTCCGGGTAGGGCGGAGGCCGCAGGTCGTACTTCTTGTTCCCGCCTCCGCCCGTCACGACGTACACCGGACCCTCCCCCTCCGCGTAGACCTCGGGGCCCGCGGAGACGGGCTTCCCATCTTTGAGTGCGTGGGTCCGCGCGTAGATGTGGTCGTGACCCGTGAGCACGAGGTCGACGCCGTGGCGTTCGAAGAGCGGTCGCCAGTGGGCCTCGATGATGGGGTTCCCCTCATAGGCCCCCCACGTGTACACAGGGCGGTGGAACATGACGACAAGCCAGCGCGCGGCTTTCGCCTCGGGCGAGGACAGAAGCGCGTCGAGACGCGCCATGAGCGTCTGGTTCCCGGCCGCGTCCTTGCATTCGCCCGGCTGGATATAGGGCGTGTGGACGGTCGCGCGGGACGTCGCGCAGGCGTCCTCGGAGTTGACGACGACGAAGTGGACATTGCCCGCGCCGAAGCCGAAATGGAACTCGTCGCCCGGAAGCACGAAACGCCCTTTGAACTGGTCGTACGAGCGCGAATCGTAGGCGGTCGGGATCGGAACGTCCTCGCGCTCGTGGTTCCCCGCGGCGGGCATGAGCGGGCGGGAAGCGGCGAGCGGCTCGACCATCCCGAACCAGGTTTCCCAGCCGATGCTGCGGCCGTCCGCGTACGAGATATCGCCCGCGACAAGGACGAGGTCGGGGTCGGCCGCGAGGGCCGCGGCGACGGTCTCGCGCGACGTCGCGTGTTCGTGCCCATGGTCGGCGAACGCGACGAAGCGGAGCGGTTCGCCCGCCGCCGGGGGCGCGCGCGCCTCGAAAACGGGACCCGCCTGCTTGTTGAGCACCGCGCGGTAGCGGAAGGTCTTCCCGGGCTCGAGGTCCGTGAGCACGGCGGAATAGACGGCGATGCCCGGCGGGAGCGAGGCCTCGAAGCGCGCCTCCGCGACCTTGCCGAGCGCGTCGGTCGCCCCGTACTCCACGCGCGCGTCGAGGTTGCGCTCGCCGCCGACGTTCGCGAAGGTGACCGCAAGTCCGCCGGGCACGATCGAGAGATGGTGCTGGTTCGGGACCGCCGCGAGCGCCCCCGGGACGAGGAGGATCGCGAAGGCGAGGACGACGAGGGCGCGGGCCATGCGGCCGGGAAGGCGCCCGGGGGTCAAGAGCGTTCGGGCCGTGGCGCAGGGCGCCCGCCGGTCGCGGGTAACCTATAAGTGAAGACCCTCCATAGTCGCGTCGTTCCTCTCCAGGGTTTCGCTATGACCCCTCCCACACGTTTCTCGGACCTCCCGCTCTCGCGCGAGGTCCTCGACGCCCTCGCCGCGATGGGCTTCGAGTCCCCGACGGACATCCAGCGCGAGGCCATCCCCCCGCTCCTTGCGGGCAAGGACGTGATCGGCCAGGCGCAGACCGGCACCGGCAAGACCGCCGCCTTCGGCATTCCCGTCGTCGAGCGCATGGGCCCCAAGGGCCGCAAGCCCCAGGCGCTCATCCTCGTCCCGACGCGCGAGCTCGCCGAGCAGGTGACGGGCGAGCTCCACGAGATCGGCCAGTTCAAGGGCATCGACGCGGTGCCCGTGTACGGCGGCACCGGATTCGGGCCGCAGATCAAGGGCTTCCGCGAGGGCGCGCAGGTCGTGGTCGGGACGCCCGGGCGCGTCATGGACCACATGCGCCGCGGCAACGTGCGGTTCGACGAGATCAAGATGTTCGTCCTCGACGAGGCCGACCGCATGCTCGACATGGGCTTCGTGGACGACATCAAGTGGATCATGGCGCGCATCCCGCGCGACTGCCAGCACCTCCTGTTCTCCGCGACGCTGCCGAACGCGATCCTCACGCTCGCGCAGGAGATCATGCGCAATCCCGTGAACGTCGCCGTGAGCGAGGACAAGCTCACGGTGGAGGGCACGGAGCAGATCTACTACAACGTCGGCTACCGCAACAAGGTGTGGGCGCTCTACCGCGTCCTCGAAGCGGAGAAGCCCGACCTCGCGTTCGTGTTCTGCCGCACGAAGATGGAGGCCGACAAGGTGAACCGCCTCCTCAAGAGCCACGGCTATCCGTCCGAGGCCCTCCACGGCGACATGAGCCAGAAGACCCGGAACGAGGTCATGGACGACGTGCGCCAGGGCAAGGTCAAGATCGTCGTCGCGACCGACGTCCTCGCGCGCGGCATCGACGTGTCGCACTGCACGCACGTCATCAACTACGACATCCCGGAGGATCCCGAGTGGTACGTGCACCGCATCGGCCGCACGGGCCGCATGGGCCGCACCGGGAAGGCGATCACGTTCGTGACGAGCGAGGAGGGCCGCGCGCGGCTCGACCTCGAAGCCGTCTCCGGCGGGACGCTGCGGCTCGAGGAGGTTCCCGAGACCGAGGGCGGCGGGAAGGACAAGATCCAGAAGGTCATCGACTGGAAGGAAGTCAGCGACCCGACCGGCATGGTCTCCTTCCGCGTCGAGGTCGGCGCGAAGGACGGCGTCAAGATGATCGACATCTTCAAGGCCGTCAACAAGAAGTGCGGCTTCCGCGAGGACACGCTCGGGAGCATCTGGATCCGCGAGGACCACGCGATCGTGCAGGTGCCGTGGCTCGAGGCCAAGCGCTTCCACGCCGCCTACGCGAAGGGCGAGCTCCTCGGCAAGAAGGCGCGCGCCGAGATCGTGGCGACGCGTCGCGCCTGAGGCTGTCAAGGCCGGCCGAGAAACGCCAAGTACCCGTCCCGCGACCCCGGGACGATGTCGACCCTTCTGCGCGGCCTCGCCGCCGAGAGCCGTCTCCTCGCCGCGTCCCCGTTCGCCGCCGGAGCGCTCGTCGTGCAGGGGCTATTCCTCGCGGCGCTCGCGCTCCCCGGATACGAATCCATCGCCCGGGCGCTCGTCGGCCTTTTCGTGTGGGGACCGCTCCTCCTGCTCGGCCCCGTCGCGGCCCACTTCGCGACCGTCCGCGCGCAGGGCCACTGGTCGCTCGCGCTCGCCTCCGGGGCCCCGCCCCGGCGCCTCCTCGTTGCCGCCCTCGTCGCGCCCCTGGCCCTCCTCGCCGCGTACCTCGCGCTCGCCGCGCCCTTCGCGGTCATCATCCTCCTCGAGGCGGGCGCCTGGTGGCGCGACGCCGTATTCGCGACCGCCCTCGGGAGCCTCTTCGTCGGAGCGTGGGTCGTCGTCGCGGCGCTCGCCTTCGCGACCGCGATGTCGCCGCGCACGCCCGCGGGCAGCGCGGCGCTTGCGACCGGCGCAAGCATCCTCGCGCTCGCCGCGCCGCACGTCGCGGAAGGCCTTGCGGACGCCGCCCCGGTCGGCGCCCTCGTGTGGGCGACGCCGGAACGGATCGTCGCCGTCGCGGCCGGCCTCCGCGCCGCGCCCGACGACCTCCACCTGCGGTTGGCGCTCGCGGCCTTCGGCCTCCTCGCCGCCTTCGCGGTGCTTCTCGTCGGCGTGGGCGGCGCCCCGGGCCTCGATCCCGGCGCGGGTCGCGCGTGGCGACGGGCCGCGCCTCCCGTCGCCCTCGCGCTCCTCGTCCTTCCCGTTCTCGCGGGCGGGACGCTGCCGCCCATGGTCGACGCGTGGCAGCCTCCCCCTCCGACGGCCTCGCCCCTCGTCCACTGGGCGACGGCGGAGAACCTGCGCGGCGAGCCGACCACGCTCGCGGCGGGCGCCGAGCGCGCGGTGCGCCTCGTCGGCGACGCGCCCGCGGGAACGGGACCGGTCTTTGTGCGCTTCGCGACGCCGCCGGACCTCGTGGTGCGGCCGACCGAGATCCGGCTCGCGCCCGTCGAGGATGGCGGTGGAAGCGCCCGCTACGAGGCGGAGGTCACGTTCGCGCTCCTCCGCGTCGCGCACCTCGGCCGCGACCTCGGCCTTGCGGTCTCCGTCGCGACCGCGTTCGAGGACGGACGCGAGGAGCACACGCGTCTCGCGATGACGCGACCCCTCGCGACGCCGGCGGCCGACGCGATCGGCCCCCCCGCGGCCCTCCTCGCCGTGCTCCTGCCCCTCGCCCTCGTCGCGCGGCGGAGGCGTCGATGAGCCTCATGCTCGAAGCGCGCGGCCTCGCGCGGCGCCACGCCGCCCGCCTCGCCCTCGACGACTTCGCGATCGACCTCGCGCGCGGCGAATGCGTGGGACTCCTCGGCCTCAACGGATCCGGCAAAACCACCGCGATCCGCCTCCTCGCCGGCCTGCTTGCGGCCGACGCGGGCGCGGTCCGCCGCGCGCCGGGGTCGACGTTCGCGTTGGTCGCGGAGGAAGCGCCCGCCTACCCATCGGGCTCGCGGGTCGCGGACGTTTTCCGATATCACGAGCTGTGGTTTCCCCGACCGCCCCCCGCACTCCCGGCCGAGACGCGCGGGGCGCTCGCGCGGCTTCTTCCGCCCGCCTACGACGAGCGGAGCGCCGCGTCGCTCTCGGGCGGCGAGCGGCGCCGCGTCGACCTCGCGCGGGCGTTCCGGTCGGGCGCGGACGTGCTCGTCCTCGACGAGCCCACGAAAGCGCTCGACCTCGCGATGCGGCCCGCGGTCTGGGCGCTCGCGCGCCAGCACGTCGAGCGCGGCGGGAGCGTCCTCCTCGCGAGCCACGACGTCGAGGAGATCGTCGCGTGCGCCTCCCGGGTCGTGGTGCTCGCGAAAGGCAAGGTCGCGCACCGCGGGCCCGTCGCGGCCCTCGCGGGACCGGCCCTGCGCGCGCACGTCGTCGCGACCCCCGGACTCGTGCGCCGGCTGCGCGAGGTCCGGGCGCTCGCGACGCTCCGCGTCGAGACCGAGGCGAGCCTCGTCCTGCCGTGGCCCGCGCCCGGGGCGGAGCAGGCGCTCAGGGGCGCGCTCGCGGCCGCGGGCGTCGAGGCCGCGATCGAGCCCACATCGCTCGCCCGCTACAACCTCGCGCGGCTCCTCAGGGGCGAGGCGCCGCTCGCGCCGCCGTGACCATGCCCGCGGCGAGGCCTCCGGAGAGGGCGGCCACGACCCCCGGGGTCGCCACGTCCCAGGCGACGGGGCCTCCCGCGAGGCCCGAGGCGAGGCCCTGGCCGATCGCGACCGAGACCTGCACGAGCGCGAGGATGGAGGCGGCGGAGAGGGCGCCCGCGGCGAGCGCGCGGTGCATCGGGCGCAGGCTCACACCACCCGGATCGTCGTCGCATACGGGTAGTCCTTGCGGATCCAGCAGTGCCAATCGCACCAGTACACGTTCCCGCTCACGACGACGGTCGAGCCCCGCTCGACCTTCACGCTCTCGCGCAGGAATCCTTCGCAGGTCGCCCCGCAGTGGATCTGCTTCGTGGTTCCGGCGGTAACCTGGAGGCTCATGAAGGCGGAATCGGCCCAACCGGGAAGGTCGAAGGCGTACTGTCCGACGGCGGTGTAGGCCACGCGCGATTCGGCCGAGGGCGAGGCGTACGTGTAGCTGCGCTGCGTGACCTGGCAGCGCTCCCCTTCGGTCGAGCACCAGGCCGAGACCGCGGGCGGGTAGGAGCCCGATTTCGGGATCACGGGATGGACGACGACGATGTCCGCCGCGACGACGGGCGCGACGGCGGCGATCGCGAACACGAGCGCAAGGAAACGGTGGCGGAGGCTCATTGACCGCACGACGCCTGCCGACCGCAAGGAGTTCATCCCGAGATCGCCGCGGAGGCGTCAAGGTCGCGGCAGAAAGACGATGCGACGCCGTCGCGACCGCCCACCCGATGCGAGCCTTCGCCGCTTTCGCCCTCATCGCGTTTGCATGTCCAACCGTCCCCGCCTCGCACGGAGCCGTCATCGAGGAGATCGGCGAGCCGCTGCGCGCGATGCTGAACGCGCGCGGTCAGAGAAACGGCCTCGACGAACCCGCGCACGTCGAAACGCTCGTCCTCGATGCCTTCCACGGCCTCGGACGCGAGCACCCGTGGGCGCCATCGCGCGCGACCGGCGGATGGAGCCCGGCTCTCGTCGCGCCCGGCCACGGAAACCTGTTCGCCTGGTACGGATCCTGGGAGGATTTCGACGCCGACGGCGAGATCGACGAGGCGGACTGGGAGCTGATCGCAATCGACGCGCGGCTCGTCGCCTACCTCGATCCCGCCGCGCGGCCCCAGGTCGCCCAGAACCGGGAGGCCCCGCCCAACGAGCCGGATTTCGACCTGCGTCGCGCGGGCGACCACTACGAGGGCGCGGGTCTCGGCTTCGTCTCCGCGACAGGCTCGCTCGCGGAGACGCTCGAGACCCGCGTTCTCGCGAACCCGGATCTGCGCTTCGCGGGCGACGACGCCCTCGCGTGCCCCGCGTCGTGCCTCCTCGACATCGACCGCTACGCGGCCCTCGCCCCCGCGCCCGTCGCGTCGCTCTACGCCGCGACGCTCGCCCCCGTCGAACGCGCGCTTCCCCCGGTCTCGTTCGCGGCCGTCGCATGGGTCGAGCGCGCCTTCGCCGCGACGCCCGTCGCGGGCCCGTTCGCGGATGTCGCGCGCGCGGCGGCGGCCGCGACCTTCGCCGAAGCGGAGGACGAGTGGGAACCGGAGAACGGGGCGTCGCAGGCCCTTCTCGGCCGCTCGGCCTACCTGAACGAGACGCGCCACGCGTTCGACGCGCGCTTCGTCGCCGCGGTCCCCGCGCCCGGCGCCGTCGCGACGGCCCCCGACCTTAGCGGCGGAACGTTCCTCGCCGTCGAGGCCACGATCGTGCTCTGGCGCGACCGCGACGAGGACGGGGCCATCGACGCGTGGGAGACCTTTGGCGCGTGCCCCGTTTTCGAGGGGCGCCCGGTCCCGCTCGCGATGCGCGCGACGCCGCTCGAAGCGTCGGGCGGCGAGGTCGCGGTCGCCTTCACGTACGCGTCCCACGGGCGCGCCCCCGGGACGCCGACGGGCGAGGTCCTCGCGGCGGGCGTCCCGATCGAGGACACGCTCGCGTGCGACCCGGCCGATCGGGGCGCGGGCCTCTACAGGTCCTCGCGGCTCTGGTGGTTCCCGGCGGGCGCGCCCGCGCTCCGGCTCGAGGTCGGGTCCCCAAAATCCCCCGCGGCGAACGTGACGCACGAATCGAACGGCTACCGCCTCGTGGAGTGGTTCTGGGACGCCGACCGGCGCCCGCGGACGCCGTGACGCGCGCGGCAATCCTATATGCGATGATCCGGATGGGGCCTCGTGGCCGCGACCCCCGTCCTTCCCCTCCTTGCCGCCCTCGTGAGCGGCCTCTTCGCCGCCCACGTCTGGCGCCAATATGCCCGTCGGCGGAAGGTCCACCAGCTCGCGTGGGGCCTCGGCCTCTCCCTCTTCGCGCTCGCCTCCGTGCTCGAGGCGGCCGTCATCGCGTCCGGCTGGACGGTGGCGCTCTACCGCGTGTACTTCCCGGTCTCGGCGTCGCTCGTGGGGCTTCTCGGCATCGGCACGCTCGCGCGCGTCGGACAGCCCGCGGTCACGCGAAGCGCAATCGGGATCTTCCTCGCACTCACGGCT
>Ga0247717_1000107_pt1 | contig 25113 bp, 6 predicted proteins | sample 24E_NmetaG_FD_189047 | JGI IMG/M metagenome (GOLD analysis project Ga0247717, IMG submission 189047) | Soil microbial communities from hillslope of Landscape Evolution Observatory, University of Arizona, Oracle, AZ, United States - 2-4-E_N | ecosystem: Engineered > Artificial ecosystem > Mesocosm... | reverse complement strand
GATCGAGTAGGCTGGCCGCCCTCCTTCTCAGGGCGGCGTCGGAAGCGACGGGGTCACCCCGAACCAGCCCGCATCAGGACCCCCTTCCGACGCCGGCGAAGGCGGCGCCAAAGCGCCGCCAAGCCGCCAACGAACCCGCAGTTCGTTGAGCGCGAAGGCGGCGCCGCAGCGCCGCCAAGCCGCCGCCGAGCCCACAGGCTCGGCGAGCGCCGACGCTGAGGACGGATCGCCGAACCTACGCCGCGCGCCGCGTCTTCAAGGCGAGGTACCCGAGCGACGCGAGCGTCGTGAGGCCGACGAGGACGGCGGCCCCGTGGAGGCTGCGGGCCTCGACGCTCGCCCCGAGGACGGGGTGGAGGAGGCCGAAGATCGTCGGTCCCATGAGGACCGCGACGAGCACGATCGCGGCCGCGATCGCAAGAAGCCTCAGCTGACCCGCCCGGACCGCGGAAGCCGCGGCATCGAGGCGCGCGATCGTGCCGGGGGGCGCGGCCGCGGCGACGTGGAGGAACTTCGCGGCGAGGGTCGCGTTCTCGACGAAGACGACGAACCCGAGCCCGCCGGCGAGCGCGATCACCCATTCGAGGAGGGACGGAAACGCGGTCGCGACGGGGAGCGCGACGAGGATCGCGAGAAGGCCTCCCGCGGCCGTCTGGAGGTAGGCGAGGCGTTCGCCGCGACCCTCCGGGTCGTTCTCGACGTTGAAGCGCGAGGCCCGCACGAGCCCGTGCCGCGCGATCGCGGTGGCCGCGAGGCCCGCGGCGAGGGTGAGCGCCGGAATCTCGACGACGCCGAGGAACGGACGGTCGCCGAGGAGGGCGAGGCCGCCCGTCGCGAGGGCCGTCGTCGCGAGGCCCGCGGTCGCCATCGCGATGCTCGATCGGGCGCCGCGGCCGATGTCGCGCGTCAAAGCAGCGCCTCCCGGGCGAAGGTGACGGTGATCGGCTCGGCGGTGTCCCAGTCGACGACCACGGCGCCGTAGGACTTCATCTGGGCGATGGCCGTCTCGCGCTCGAGCATCGCGGTCTCGTACTCGGCCGTGCCGGGCGCGATGCCCGCCTTCTCGAGGAAGGCGCCCGCGCGCGGGGTGACCACGAGGACGCGCATCTCGTAGGCGCGCAGGGCGCGAACGGCCTCGCTCGCGGTGCCGTCGTCGAGGAGGTTCGAGATGAGGATGATGGGGCTTCGCGGCTTCAGCATCGGGAGGATCTGTCCCACGGCCTCGAGGGCCTTCATCGCGCCCTTGCCGTCGGCGTCCGCGAGGGCCTCCGAGAGCGGGATGATGGGCTTCTCGGTGCCGGTGAGGCGGACCTCGCGGATCGCGTCCTCGTAGAAGATGAGCCGCATCTTGTCCCGGCGCTTGAGGAGGAAGCCCGCGAGCGAGACCGCGGCGCGCGATCCGTACACGATGGCGTTGTCGCGCACGGTGCCGAGGCGCGCGATCTCGCGGTTGTCGAAGAGGATCGTGACGCGGGCCTGCGTCTCGCGCTCCGTCTGGTTGACGATGAAGTTCTTGCTGCGCGCGCTCGCCTTCCAGTTGATCGATCGGTAAGGGTCGCCCGTCATGTATTCGCGCAACGCGAAGAACGACGAGCCGTAGCCGGGTTGGCCGACGATGTAGTCGCCCGCGACGACGAGCGGGAACTTGCTCTTCGTGAGCGCGTCCCGCAGGTCGAATTGGCGCGGGTAGATCGTGAGGAACGTCACGCGGTCCACGTCGTTGTCCTCGTGGAAGAGCCCGAACGCGTCCTGCACGCGGAGCCGCACCGGCCCGAGCGAGAACTTCCCCTTGATGGGCGCGCGGAGCACGTAGTCCATCTCAAGCGGCTCCGCCGAGAGCGCGGTGAGGACGTAGTTCGAGCCGCCCGCGATCTCGAGACCGGGCGGGAGGGTGTCGCGGATCTCCGCGAACACCCTTCCGCGAAGGCCCTTGGCCTCGACGCGGAGCCGCGTCTTGACCTCGGCGCCCTCGTGGCCGACCTGGCTCGAGGTCTCGCGCGTGGCGCGGATGTCGACGGACTTCACCGTGAAGGCTGCGGCGGCGAGGAGGGCGAGGCCCGCGAGGCCCGCCGATCCGACGACCGGCGCGTCGAACACGAGGCCGACCGAGACGAGCAGTCCCGATCCGGCCGCGGTGAGCGCGCCCTTCAGGGTGAGCTTCATCGACGTCTCACACGGTGGGAACCGGCGCCTCGCGGACGATCTCGTTCACGACGTCGTGGTTCTTGACGCCCCGGATCTTCGATTCGGGCCGCAGGATGATGCGGTGGGCGAGGATGTGGGGCGCGACGAACTTGACATCGTCGGGGACGACGAAGTCGCGGCCCGACATGGCGGCCTTGCTGCGGCAGGCCTTGAGGAGCGCCTGCGAGCCGCGCGGCGAGGAGCCGACGTAGATGTCGGGGTGGCCGCGCGTGCGGACGACGAGGTCGGCGATGTAGTCGATCATCTCGTCCGAGATGTAGATCGTCTCGATCGTCTGCTGCATCGCGATGACCTGCTGGGGGTTCGTGACGGCGGACACGTCGACGTCGTCCTTCGCCCGACGGATGCGGCGGCGCAGGATCTCGGCCTCGTCGGCCTTCGCGGGGTACCCGACGCTGAGCTTCATGAGGAAGCGGTCCATCTGGGCTTCGGGCAGCGGGTAGGTACCTTCCTGCTCGACCGGGTTCTGCGTCGCCATGACGAGGTACGGCTTGTCGAGCTTGAGCGTCGCGCCTTCGACCGTGACCTGGCGCTCCTGCATGGCCTCGAGGAGAGCCGATTGGGTCTTGGGCGGGGCGCGGTTGATCTCGTCCGCGAGCAGGATGTTGGTGAAGACCGGGCCCGGGCGGAAGTTGAACTCGCTCGACTGCTGGTTGTAGACGTACGTGCCCGTGATGTCGCCGGGAAGCACGTCGGGCGTGAACTGGATGCGGCGGAAGTCGCAGCCGGCCGCGCGCGCGAACGTGTTCGCCATGAGCGTCTTCGCCATGCCGGGAAAGTCCTCGAAGAGGATGTTGCCCGACGAGAGGATGTTGATCGTGACGAGCTCCAGCACCTCGCGCTTGCCGACGATGACCTTCGCCACCTCGTCGATGAGGCGCTTCGTCGTGTCGGCGAGCCGGACGACGTTCGGGTTCGGGGGGCGCTGCGGGCGCGCCTGGGCGAACGTCTTCGCTGCCTGGGGTTTCGTGGCCATGATTATCACCTGCTGCCTTTGCCGTAGTTCCGGATCCTTGTCAGGAGATCCTTGAGGGTATCGTCATCGCTTGCGCCGTTTTCGCCGCGCACGACGCGACGCAACCGGTCGTCGGTCGCGAGGACCGCGAGCGTTTCGGGGGCGGGCGACTCCTCGCGCACGCCGTGGACGGCCCGCACGCGCTCGCGCGCGAGGCGCGTAATGCGCTCGATCGGGCTCGCCATGGGGGAGGTCCGGACGCGGGCGAGGCCGCTCCGGTGGTGCGTGAGCCGCTCCTCGGGTTTGACGAGGGCGAGGAGCACCGCGATCGCGAGGCCGAGGGAACCGAGGAAGATCCACTGCCAGAACGGGTCCTTCGTCGGCACGACGAGCGACGCGAGGCCCGCCGCGGCGAGCCGGGCCTGGGGCGCGGGCGCGTGACGCGATTCGTCGAAGAGGATGGTTCCGGCGTTCGACCCGCGGGCGAGCGCGTCGGGGAGGGCGAGGGCAAACTTGCGGTTGTCGCTCCCTGCGGCGTCGAGCATCTCGTTCGTGAAGAGGGCGGGGTCCGCGATGAACATGACGGTGCCGCGGCCGTGCGCGACGACGACCATCTGGGGGAAGGGACCCTTCGTGTCCGTGTCGTCCTTGCGGCGGTTCCCGTCGTTGTCGAGGTACGAGTCCGGCGAGCTCGTCGCGACGATCCGGGCCGAGGGGTTCGCGCCGGAAAGAAGGCTCGGGCTCACGGTGAGGGCCGTGGGCTCGTTGAGAAGGAGGTCGAAGGTCAGGTCCTCGCCCTTGCTCGTCGTGAGGAGCGCGCGGGCGCGGGCGAGCGAGACGTTCTTCTGGAAGTTGGAGTCGAGGAGCGGCACCTTGTCGAAGGTGACGCCGAACTTGACGGCGAGCGTGTTCGCGAAGCCGAAGTCGTCCGCGACCACGAGGACGCCGCCGCGCGTCACGAAGTCGTCGAACGCCTCGATCTCGGAGGCCGAGTACGGCCGGCTCACGCCGACCGCGAACACGATGTGGGCCGCGGGATCGGAGACGCCGCGCAGCACGAGCGGCGTCGAGGCGATGGTGTCCGTGTTGTACCCGAGGCCCCCCGCGAGGCTCGCGCGGTACGCGCCGAGATCCGCGCGGCCCGAGCTGTAGGATCCGAGCTCCGGGGGCGGGGAATAGAGGATCGCGACGACGGCGCCCCCGACAATGAGGGCGGCAAGGAGGACGGCCGCGAGGCCGAGCGCGCGCTTCACGCGCCCGCCTCCTTCGCGCCGCCCTTCGTGCGCCGGATGCGCGCGAGGTCGGCGTTGAGCGCGGCGAGCGCGCTCAGGGCGCGGTCGCGCTCGGCGGGCCCGACGCCGTGGGCGGAGTACCGCGCCTCCTCGAAGAGCGAGACGAGCGCGTCGAGCGGCGCCGCGCGCACCGGGAGAGCCGCCTTGACGGCGGCGCCGAACTCCTGCGCCGTGACGTCCGGCGTCGTCGTGTACCCGAATTTCACGAGGTAGTCGCGCAGGCGCCGGTAGGCCATGAGAATGGTGGCCGAGTACTCGTCGCCCGCGACGAGCGCGGCCTGCGTGTCGAGGAGGATGCGCTCGGCCTCGGTGACGCGGCTCTTCCTGTACCAGGCGACGAGGAGGCTCACGATGGCCGCGACCGCGAGAGCGCCGATGAGCGCGAGGACCCACGAGTTGCCGGCGCCGCCGAAGGCGCCCGTGGAGATCTGGATGCGGGTCGCCTCGTTCGTGGGCAGCAGGTCGTCGGTCCCGCCGAAGCGCACGTCGAGGTCCGAGGCGCCCGCTCCGGTGACCTTCCCCGGGAAGGAGGCGTGGCCGGTCGCGTTCGTCTTCAGCGTGAACGGGTAGTACGAGCCGCTGAAGTGGACGCGGAGCACGGCGTTCGGGACGCCGAGCCCCTCGTCGTCGAGGAGCTGGACGGTGCCCGTGAAGCTGTCGCCCACCGCGAGCTTGCGGGGGACCACGACCTCGAGCCGGGTCATGCTGATGACCTCGACGAGCGCGATCGCCGAGGCGGGCGTGTGGCTCTGGTCGCCCGCGTAACGGACCTCGATCGGGACCCGGGCGCGCTCGAAGTCGGCCGGGATGAGGGCCGCGACGTGGAAGCTCCCGTTCGGGGCCGTGCTCGCGCGCGCGAGGAAGGAGCCGTTGAAGATGAGCTCCACGGAGGCGCCGGGGACGCCGAGGCCGTTCTCCTGCTTGAGGCGGCCGTCGAACTCGAAGACCTGGCCGCGCACGGCGCGCGGGGGCGGGTGGATCTCGAGCACGGTGCGCGAGAGCAGGCGCAGCGACCCGGTCGCCCCCGAGGGCGCGTAGAGCGTGGAGCCCTCGTAGCGCGCCTCGATCGGGTAGACCTTCGCGGCGACCCCGGAGGTGTCGAAGCCGGCCTCGGCCTCGCCGCGGAAGTCGGTCGGAGTGACCGTCACGGGCGATCCGAGGAAGGTGACGCCGACGATCTCGCCGCCGATGGGCCGGCCGGCGTCGTCGTGGAGCGTGAAGTTGTACACGACCTCGCCGATCGCGGCGGTGAGGTGGGGCATGCGAATCGAGGTCGCGCTCAGGACGCGCACCGTCGAGACGAGCTCCGGCGCCCCGCGCAGGAGGCCGTCCGCGCTCCCGTCGTAGCGGGCGCGCGCGAGGACGGGGCCGAGGCTCGCGTTCGCGGGGAGCGTGAGGGGCGCGCGGAATCCTCCGGTCGCGTTCGTCACGAAGACGCCGAGATGGCGCTCGCCGAGCGTCACGTTCACGCTTTCGCCGCGGACGGGCCGCTCGTAGGCGTCGACGACGACCCCGACGAGCGCCTGCGGAACGCCGCGCACGAGGGCCTTCGTCTCGAGGCTCACGCGCGTCGCGGACGTCGCCGGAACGCGGATCGAGGTCGAGGCGGGCCCGTAGAAGTCGGATCCCGCGAATCCGAGCGCGAACGTCACGCTCCCGACCTTGGGATAGACGTTCCTCGGGATGGTGAGCGAGAAGGTTCCCGTCGCGTTGTCCACGCGCGCCTGGGTCGCGTAACCCTCCGTCGAGATGCGGATGACGAGCGCGTCGCGCGAGGTGGGGTCGCGCGCGGGGCCGCCGCCCACGTCCCGGAGGGTCCCCTGGATGACCGCGTCCTTCGCGATGTCGAGCGCCGTGACGCGGATGAGGTCGGCCCCGAGGGGCTGGAGGATCTGCGCCTCGAGGACGGGCCGGGCCCGGATGGTGACGAAGCTGAGCTTCTGCGAGGAGGCCTGGTAGAGGTCGGATCCCTCGAAGACGAGGGAAACGGGCTGGTTGCCAGGACTCGAGTCCTCGGGGATGAGGATCTTGAAGGACGCGACACCCTGCGCGTTTGTAACCGCCGTGTGGAGCGCTCCGAGGAAATGGAGACCGACGGTCTCGTTGCCGACGACCGCCCCCCGGAAGTTCCTGAGGGTCGCCTCGGCGACGAGATCGCCTCCCGCAACCGCGATGAGACGATCGTTCAGCACGCGGCCGGAGATCTTCGTGGGGAACGCGATCGCGACGCGGGCCTTCCCCGTCGAGGCGCCGTAGAGCTCCGATGGCGTGGTCTCGAGCGGGAGGTCGAAGTAGCCCGGCTCCTGGGCGGCGCCGGTCGGGAAGCTGATGTTGAACCGCCCCTCCGCGTCCGTGGTCGCGCTCTTGCGGACGCCGTTCCACGTCATGAGCACCGGCCTCCGCGGCGCGGGGTCACCCGACCCGTCGAGGAGGCGCGCGGTGCCCCCGATCTCGCCGTTCGGCGTCGTGCGGAGCGTGGGTCCGGCGTCGAACGTGGTCGGCGTGCGCAGGCGGAGCGTCTGTGTTGCCACCACGGGCGTCTCGAACGTGCCGCGGATGCCCCGGGCCCGGTAGACGGTGGAGCCCGCGCCGTCGACGACGTCGGCGGCGGTCCACTCCGCGTGGGCGCCGATGCCGTAGCTCCAGAGAAGGACGCGGTAGCTCGTGATCGCTGGATCGAGCGCGACGGAGGCCGTGTCGAGGGTCCAGCTCACCGTGGATCCCGGAGCGTGGACCTTGCCGAAGAGCACCACCGGGCCGCAGCTCGAGGGAATGGTGACGGATTGCGCGCGCACGAGCGAAAGCGTGAGCGAGAAGCGGCCGGCGGCGTCCGTGAACGCCACGCCCGCGACGCGGGACGGGTCGCTGCGGGCCCTCAGGTTGTCCTTCGAGGCGTCGTTCCAGGCGAGGTTCGCGAGGATGGGGACGCAGGCGCGGTTGACCCAGTTGCGCGTCGAGGCCGCCGGGGCGAGCGTCCCGTCGACCGCAAGCGAGCCCCCCTTGAGCAGGATGTCGTCCTGACCGGAGTGGTGCGTCACGACGAGGTCCTGGATCACGACGTCCGCAAGCGCTTCCCAGATCGGGCACGTGTCGCCGGGAAGTCGGGTCGAGGCCACGCTGAGGCGGCCTTCGCGCATCACCCAGGCGTTCCGGAAGGCGGGGTCCGCGGGGTCCGCCTCGCCCGTGTTCATCTGGTCGTAGAACGGGTGCGGATCCTCGCCGACGAAGTCGTTCAGCCCGTCCTTGTCGTAGTCGAAGTTGTTGCCGAGGATCTTGCCCGTGATCGGGTCGATGAAGCCGTCCTTGAAGGGCGGTCCCGCCTTGCACGAGCGCGTCGCGATGTTCGTGTCCGTGCGGTTGCCCGCGGCGCCGAACCACCAGGTGCCGGTCCACGACGGCGGGCGGCCGATGTCGTACCGCTGGCCTTCGGACAGGTCGCCGAAGCGCGAGACCGTGCGGGTGTCCTGGAGCGGGTCGTACCCGTAGAGCTGCTCCCACCCGTCGGGGATCCCGTCGTCGTCCGAATCCTCGTCCGTGGGGGAGGTTCCGACGGCGCACGTTCCCCCGTCGGGGCATCGCTCGCCGTAGAAGATGTATCCGCCCGGAATGCGCGTGTGCACGATGCCCGCGGCGATGAGCGCTTCGACGTGCTCCGCAAGGTCCGGCTTCGAGAGCGTCGCTTCGCACGTCGCGGGGAGGGCGCCGCCCGCAAGCTGCGCCTGCCAGTTCGGGCCGTCGAGGAGGCCGTCGCCGTCGGTGTCGAAGGCGACGACGCTCGTCGGGGGATTGAGCGCGAGCTCGTCGGCGGCGCTGAGGCCGTCGCAGTCCGCGTCGGAGGCGCCGAGGTCGTCGAGCGGGTTCAGCGGATTGGATCCCGCGAGCTTCCCTTCCTCGGTGACCTCCTTGCCGTCGCCGAGGCCGCCGAAGTCGCTGTCGGGATTGAGGGGATCGGTCGGGCCCGGCATGCCGGGCTCGAAGGAGACCTTCCACTCGTTGACGTTCGAAAGCCCGTCGCCGTCGCAGTCCGATTTCCCGCCGAGGGGGTTGCGCGGCTCGAAGAGGCTCACGCAGGAGACGTAGGCGGGGCTCGCCGAGGCGAGCCGGCGCGTGCGCGCCTCCCACCAGTCCGGCATCCCGTCGCCGTCGGTGTCCGGCACGAGCGGGTCCGTGCGGTTCTCGTACATCTCGCGCCAGGTCCAGCGGAACGGGCCCTGGATGATGTAGACCGTGAATTCCTCGGCGCGGCCCTGGGCCTTCACGCGGTGGTACCCGTTCGTCGGGGCGAGGAGGGTCTCCGAGGGCGCAAGCGTCGCGGGCGTGCCCTCGGGGACGCCGAGGGTGCGCACGTACGTGGTCTCGAACCCGGTGGCGTTCACGTCGCCGGGCTTGAGCGGGTCCATGCAGCCGCACGGCGACGCGACGCCGGGGGCGTGCGAGCCGACGCGGGAGAAGTAGTATTCCCACCCGTCGGGAACGCCGTCGCCGTCCGAGTCCGCGCGGTGGGGATCGGTCTTGAGCGCGTACTCGTCGAGGTTCGTGAACGCGAACTGGAACGGGAACAGGGTGCCGACGCGGTGGTCCACGCCGTCGCCGTCGAGGTCGCGCGTCGTGTCGGAGAGCCCGTCCTTGAGGCACGACCCGAGGCTGTCGACCCGCGTCGGATCGAGGTCCCACGCGAAGCACGCGTGGACGTACCAGGCGTGGCGGATCTCCCAGCCGTCGTCGAGCGAGTCCCCGTCCGTGTCGAAGAGGGCGGGATCGGAGGCGGGGAAGGGGTACGCGTCGAGCGCCCCCGGGGCCGCGAGGCGGCGCTCGGGCTTGAGCTCGGCCCCGTCGTTCACGCCGTCGCCGTCGGCATCCGCGTTCACGACGTTCGGGGCGTCCTGCCAGCGGCCGCAGCCTTCGCCGAGGCGTCCCTGGGGCAGGAGCGCCTCGCGGGCCTGCTGGAGCGACCACGTCTCGCCCTTGCAGCGGCGGTGCTGGTCGATGATGCGGTTCAGCTCCTCGGGCGTCGCCTGCTGGGAGCGGGTCGTCCAGTACTCGACCTCGGCGCCGTCGAGGATCCCGTCGCGATCCGTGTCGGACTCGACGGGGCTGAGCGGCGGGGACACGGCGAAGGCGACCTCGTCGAGATCGTCGATGCCGTCGAGGTCCGTGTCGGGCGTGAGGGGATCGAGCGCGCACGGGACGCCCGCCTTGGCGGCCGTGTCGTAGCAGAAGTCGACGCGGCGGCCCGCGATGACCGAGAAACCCTGACGCTTCTCGAAGTCGGTGAAACCCGAGTTGGCGCTGTCCGCGCGGGCGGGATTGCTCCACACGTGCGTCGTGCGACCGTCGACCGTGACCGACCAACCGAGGACGACCTCCTCGAAGTCGTTGAGGCCGTCGCCGTCCGTGTCGCGCCGCCGCGGATCGGCGCCCGAGAGCGCCTCCTCGAGGTTCGTGAGGCCGTCGCCGTCGGGGTCCGTGAGCGGCCCCACGACGAAGGCGGGAAGCGAGGCGCGCGAGAGCCACGCGGGGAGCGAGATGTGGGTGAGGAGCGCCGCGCGCACGCCGCCGCCGTCCGCCGCCGAGAGCGGGTCGAGCCCGTGCGCGACCTCCCACGCGTCCGACATGCCGTCGCCGTCGGAGTCCGCCCGCGTCGGGGAAAGCCCGCGCGCGAAGAGGGGCGCGAGCTCGTCGCCCGAGAGGTTCGCGTAATTGAAGCGGGCCGCGGTCCAGCGGAACTTCTCGAGCACCGTCATGCCGGTCCCGTCGAGGCTCCGGTAGGCGAGGCCCGGGTCGAGGGCGTCGAGCTTCCAGTGGAGGAGCCAGCCGTCCGCGATGCCCGCGCCGCTCGTCGAGTATCGCGTCGCGTTCGTGCGCGTCTCCGTCATCTCCTTGAGATCCTCGAGACCGTCGCCGTCGGAGTCGAGGCGCGAAGGATCGAGGCCGAGCGCGAAGTTCTCGAGGTTCGTGAGACCCTTGCCCGAGCAGTCCCGCGTCGCATCGGGAACGAGCGGGTCCGGGCACGCGGTCCCGTTGTCGGGGCCGCGCTTCGCGTAACGGGCCTCCCAGGCGTCCGGGAGCCCGTCGCGGTCCGTGTCCGCGTGGTTCGGGTCCGTTCCGTGCCGCTCCTCGTCGCGGTTCGAGAGGCCGTCGCGATCGCAGTCGCCGTCCGCGTCGGGAACCACGGGGTCGGGACAGTACGTTCCGGAGACGAAGTCGTAGCTTCGCTTCAGCGCCTCCCACGCGTCGGGAAGGCCGTCGCCGTCCGTGTCCGCGGAGTCGCGCGCCGTGCCGTAGGAGAACGTCTCGTCGAGGTCGGAGAGCCCGTCGCCGTCCGTGTCGATGAAGGCGAGATTGCCGTCCGGCGTCGCGGTCGCGAACTCGATCTGTCCCGTGCCCGCGGTCTGCGTGAGGCTCGGAAGGACGGCGGCGCCGACGAGGAGGTTCGCGAGGAGGACGAGCGCGAGGACCGCGGGAGCCACCTTCGCCTTCTGCGCCCAGGCCCACCGCGCCATGCGGGTCGCGGCTTCGCTTCCCGGAAGCGTCACGGGGCGACCCTCCGCCTAAGGAGCAGGGCCGCGCCGAGCGCCGCGACGACGATCGCGAAGGCCGGAACGGGCGTGAAGGCGCCGCTTGATCGGGCCGAAAGGTCGTATTTGAGGGCGTTGTTCGCGCGGTTCTCCTCGTGGAAGCGGTTCGAGGGATCGATCGCGATCTCGAACGTCGAGGCCCGGATGACGTTCCACGGGAGCTGGATCTTGCGGGCCTCGTTTGGGGCGAGGCTCTCGAGCGTCGCGTTCTTCACGACCTGCCCGTCCGCGACGAGCGCGACCTCGACGCGGCTCGCGGGCACGGTGCCGTTGTTGAGGACGGTGATCTCGAAGAGGACGGTCTCGCCGACCGCGAAGCGGTTGGCCTTCGCGTCGACCTTCACGACGCTGAGGTCGAGGCGCTCGATCACGAGGTCGATCGGCGTCACGCGCTCGCGCTCCTGGTTGATGACGCCGCGGACCTCGAGCCGCGCGCTGTCGCTTGTGGCGTTGCGCGGCGCGGTGACCTCGAAGGCCACGCGCGTGGATTGGCCGGGCTCGAGCCTGACGATGCGGTCATCGGGCCGCTCGAACCGCATCGTCCAACCCGGGGGCGGGACGGTCTCGAGGACGATCTCCTCGGGACCGTTGCCGGTGTTCGTGACCGCGAGCGCGACGCGCGTCTTTCCGCCGGGACGGACGAACCCGTCGGACTCCACGATGGCCTCGTAGTCGAAGAATCGCTTCACGCGGGCCGCGACGACCTTCTCGAACAGGTGGCGCGAGCCTTCCGCGTCCGAGAGGAGGAAGCCGACGCCGATCGCGAATTCGCCCGGATCCTCGTTGGGCTTCGCGGCGACGACGACCGAGACGGCGCGCGCCTCGCCCGGCAGCAGGTCGAAGGTGCCCGGCGGATTGACCTCTGCGAAGGACCAGCCGGGCGGGAGCGCGGAGGGCACGAGAGAGACCCGCATCGCGCCGTTCGCGCGGCTTGCGATCTCGAAATCGAAGCTCACCTTGGCGCCCGGGTCGAGACTGCGGGGGAGCGGGGTCGGAACGACGAGTGTGAAGTTGTTGACGACGATGGCGGTCACGCGCGTCGCGTTCTCCTTGAGGCCGCCGTCGGCTTCCTCGGTGAGCGCGGTCGCCTTCACCTGGAAGGGAAGCACCTGACCGACGCGCGCGCTCGGTCCCGGCAGCACCGAGAGGTTCACGACCCGGCTGTCGCCCTGGCCGCGGAGCGTCACGCGCGAAGGCTCGATCGCGTACGTCCAGTCGGGGGCCGCGGGGGAGACGACGCCGAGGACGACCTCCGTGTCGCTTCCCAGGTTCGTGACCTTGATCGGGAGGTGCGTCGTCGTTCCGGGCGTGACGCGGAAGGTCGAGTTCTCGGCGTCGACCCGAAGGTCCGTGCGGATGTTGATGCTCACCGTGGCCGTGACCTGGTCCTGGGTCGAGGCGTCCGCGACCGAGGCGCCCTGGACGACGAACTCCCATTGGAGGGGGAGGTCGTTGCGCGGCGCGCGCACGCGGAGCTTGACCTCCGTTTCGCCCTTCTCGGGGAGCGCGACGCGACCCTTGAGACCCGAGGAATCCGCGATGCGGCGGCCCGCCGCGTCGACGATCTCGGCCGTGAACGGGAAGCCGCCGGGACCGCCGGGGCTCACGGAGAGCGTGACGTTGTCCGCGCCCGTGCCCGTGTTCTTCACGAGGACCGTGAACTCGTGCGTGCCCGCGGACTGGAGGCTCGCGAACGAGGTCTTGGCCTGCGCGACGCGGCCGACGAACGACATCTGGAAGTCGTAACGCGTCTGCACGCTCACCGTGACGCGCGCGGTATCCTGGATGCGCGGGTTGGCTCCGCTCGTGAGCGTGAGGTTGAAGGTGATCTGCTCGCCGGTCTTCACCGAGGGGTCGATGCGGATCGCCACGGTGACGTCGCGCGTTCCGCCCGTCGGGATCGAGCGCTCGATCGCGGTCGAGACCGTGACGCGCCATTTCTGGGTCGAGCCCTGGAAGTCCTGGTCGATCTCGAAGTCGTCCGTGATGCTCGTGTTGCCGAGGCCGCGGCCGAGGTTCACCGCGGTGAGCGTGAACTTGGCCGTGTCGCCCGGCTTGAACGTCCCCGAAAGCGTTCGCTCCTTCCACGCGACGAGGTTTCCGTAGAAGTTGACGATGCCGACCTCGATCTTCACGGGCGCGAGCGTGCCCTGGTAGAACGTCCCGTAGAGCTGGCTCCCCGGCGTGTACACGTTCACGAGCACGGGCTTCGACGCTTCCACGCGGAAGAAGGCGTCCTTCGCGCCCGACCGGAAGATGGGCTGGTTGTTCTGGCGCCACACGTAGTCGTTCTGGTTGAGCGTCCGCGTGAGGCGCGTCGTGAACTGGGTCGTGCCGTTCGCGAGGAGGGTTTCCTCCTTGACGGTCACGACGGTGTTGTTGTGGACGGGAAAGATGTTCATCCATCCCGGGAGGCTGTTCGACCCGGTGGAGGGGATGCGGACCTCGAAGACGCGGCCGCCGTCGAGACCGCCCGCGGCCATGTATCCTCGTCGGCCCGAGGCGACCGAGATGGGTCCTCCTTCGACCGCGTAGAAGGTCCAGGGCTCGGCGCGGTCGTTGTGCGTGTTCTGGCTCTGGACGTTCGAGCGGACGGCGTGCGGCTTGATCGTGAGGGTTCCGTCGCAGTACGGGATGCGGCCGAGCTGCGGGGGCGTCGTGAGCTGGTCGCAGGTCGGCGAGACCATGCGCGTTCCGATGAACTCGGTGGGCGCGTAGGCTGTCGTCACGAAGGACCGCGCGAAGGCGCCGTAGACCTGGGTTCCCGCCGGTGCGCCGTGCTTCGACGGCATCTGGTAGAGATAGTTGTCGTTGGCCCCGGTCGTGAACACCATGATGCGGCCTTCGGCTTCGATCCGCATCGGCGATCCGTCCGACCCGACGAGGGTCGCGCTCGGGATGTTCACGGGCGTTTCCTTCGGAACGCGGTTCGACCACCTCGGGCCGCTCTGCGATACTCGAGCGTCGAAGATGCGCACCTCCGTGGGGCCGTCGAGCGCGACGATGTACATGGGGGTCGGCGACGTGTCGCTCTGGGGCGCGGACGCGGGAAGGAAGTGGAAGCGGCGACCGACGATGCCCCCGTCGACGGCGGGGACGACCGTCGCGGTGGGATAGAACGTCCCGACCGTCTCGGGCGGGTTGGGCCGGTAGAGGTAGTCCTGCCTCAGCGAGACCGTGACGGGCTTCGACGCGACGACCTTGAAGTAGAAATCCTGGTCGCCGTTCACGACGGTGACGGTGAGGGGCGTCGCCTGGAAATGGTCGCCCTCGATCACGATCCCGCCGTCGCGCATCTTCGTCTTCTCGTTGCCGGGGATGCAGGGCGGATTGTTCCGCGCCTCGCCGCAAAGCGGGATCGGATCGGGCTCGAAGTTCTCGAGCCGGTAGCGATAGAGCCTGACGGTCGTGTTCGGGAAGTGCGGCATGACGTCGAGCACGGCCGGCGCGCCGGCTTCCGCGCCGTTCGCGGGAGCCCACCCGTAGAAGGTGGTGCCCGAGCGGATCCAGTACATCCCGTCGAGAAGGCCCATCTGGGCCTCGGTGAACTTCGGGAGCGGCTTGTTGCCGTTCTGCACGATGTCGAAGTAGACGTAGTAGAGAAGCGGGCGGTCGAACGGCTTCGCGGGTCCGAAGGCGGACTGCCCGACGACGAACGCAAGGGTTCCGATCGCGTTCGTGCTCGCGTTGAAGGCCGGATCGAGCGGCGTCGTCGAGCGCAGCACGCCGGGGTGGAAGCGCGAGGGCATGAGGCCCGCGACGCCCTGCGCGGCGTCGACCTTGCCCGAGTCGCGGTTGTAGGCCACGACGCGCGGGCTCGCGACGTCGAGCGTGAAGCTCGACAGCCGACCGAGCGCGTCCTGGGGCCACCGCGCGCCCTCCACGGTGCCGCTGCGCACGAGCTTCGTGAAGTCGAGGTCGATCTCGACGGGATAGTTCACGAGCCCGGTCTTGCCGCCGTTCGCGCCGCCCGGCGAGAGGTCGATCCACTCGCCCTTGCGGAAGGGGTCGGGGAGGTGCGGGTGGACGAGGATCGGGACGCGGAAGTGCCACGTCGCGTTCCACCAGTCGTACTGGACGCCGGGGCGGAGGACGGGATCCTGCTCGATCTGGGCCGAGACCGGCGAGGGCACGAGCGTGGGGAGCGCGAGGAGCGCCACGGCTAGCGCCGCGCGGGCGAACCTGCGCTCGTGGGGCCTCGTGCTCATGACCTCGATCCTCTTTCCGTCTCAACGGCGCCGGCGGGCGCCCAGGACCGCCGCGGCGACAAGAACGCCGACGAGCGCGAGGGCGGGCAGGCCCGGGACGGCTTTGGCCGCCGCGCCCAGGAGACCGCCTTCCGCTCCGACCTGAACGACCTCGAGACGCGCGTTGTTGGCTTCCTGCTCGTCGCCCTCCGCGTGGACGTTGTTCGCGTCCGCGATGGCAAGGAAGGCGTGGTCCCCGGCGACGGCGATCCACTCGAACCGGACCGTCTCCGAGGCGCCCGCCGCGAGGCGGGGCAGGGTGCGGAAGCCGATGAGCGAGTCGTCGACGTACAGGGCGACCGAGACGTTGTCGGCCTCGATCCGGCCCGCGTTCTTCACGACGGCGGTCACGTTGATGGGCAAGCCCGGCTTCAAGTTAACTCGGGGGGCGTACGAGAATTCCTCGATGAGGAGGTCGGCGGCCCCGACCTCCACGCTCACCTCGCCTTTTTCGACGCTTCGGGCGCCGGCGGCGGTCACGACGAGCGGGTAGCTCTCGCCGCGCGTGACGTTGACCGGGACGAGGACCCTCAGGGAGACCTCGGTCTCGGCGCCGGGCGCAAGCGCCAGGGCGGGGCGGGCAAGGCTCGCCGTCCAGCCCGGAGGGGCCGCGACGCTGAGCGACGCCTCGCCGCGCATGTTGCCGACGTTGCGGATGGTGACGGGCACCGTGAGGACCGTCTTCGGGCGACCGAGGACGCTCGACGCCTCGAAGAAGGGCGCGAGAACGTCCGTCTCCTCCACCGTCGCCGCGAGGACCGCGCGGCTCGAGACGCCCTTCTCGTTCGTCGCGACGAGAAGCAGCTCGTACACCGCGGGGGGCGCGCTCGTGGGCGTCGTCACGCGGAGACGGACCACGGCGCGACCGTACGGGTCGACGGTGACCGTCTGGGGCGCGATCGCCCAGCCTCCCGGGAGCGAGGCGGCGGACACCGTGACGCGGTCCCGCGCGTTCCCGAGGTTCCGGAGCGGCACCTCGAGCGTGCGTTCGCCCGGGGTGAGGGACGCGCCGCCCGAGGCGAGCGCGAGCGCGTAGATGGGCTCGACCGCGAGGACGACCTCGCCCGCGCGGGATTCGGTCGTGTTCTGGCTGCGGGCGACGAACCGGAGCGTCGCGTTGCCCGCTTCGAGCTTCGCGGGAAGGTCGATGAGCACGGTGAGGTTCGCGCTCGTGCCGTTCGCGAGCGTGACGGAGGTCACGCGGACGTTGTCCTGGTAGACGAAGCCGCGCACGCCCGGCGGCCCTTCGATGCGCACGTCGAAGGTGTCGGAGGCCTCGCCGCCGTTCGAAAGCAGGATCTGGGCCGTGGGGGCCGCGCCCGGCTTCGCGGAGATGAGGGCGTCCCGCCACGCAACGTCGATGCCCAGGCTCCGGACGAGCACGGGGAGCGCGCGCAGGTTGTCGCCCTGCGTGTCGACGCGCTCGCGGATGCCCGAGAGGGGGATCGCGCTTGCGAAGACGACGGTCTTCCCGGGGAAGAGCGCGCGCCACGTCCGGTTGACGTGGACGGTCTCGCCGGGCTCGATGGAGCGGATGATGAACGGCGATCCGTCGAGGCTGCTCACGAGGTCCGTCGCGCCGACCTTGAGGGAAACGCGGACGCTCGTCGCCGCGACGCCGCCGTTGTTCGTGATCGCCGCGTCGAGCCACACGGCGTCGCCGACGTTCGGCTGCTCGTTCGCGGCGCGGATCTCGACCTTGAGATCGGGGAAGGCGGCCTTGAGGACGTTCACCCGCGTCACGGCGACGTTGTCGTCCTCGGAAAGCTCCACGATGGCGTTCGCGAGGTCCACGATCGCCGTGAGATCGTGCTGGCCCGGCGCGAGCGGCGTCCACCGCAGCGTGAGGGTGCGGCTCTCGTCGACCGGGATGATCGGGATCACGGGGATCTCGGTTCCGTCGAGCATCCGGAGGTCCTGCGGCGCGTCGGGGTTGCGGTCCTCGACGTCGAGCGTGACCCCGCGGGCCTCGAGCAGGCCCTTGTTCCGGATCGTGACCTCGACCGCGCGCGGCTGGCCCGGCGGGAGCGACGCGTCCTCGGGCGAGAGGCGCGGCGGCTCCACGACGAGGTTCGGCCACTTGAGGTACTGGTAGTTCAGCGTGAGCTTGACCTCGCTCCGCGTGTAATTGTCGGTCTCGGAGACCGCGACGACGGGGAAGGGCAGCTGCCCCTGCTTGCCCGCGAGGTTCGCGACGGTCGGGACGCAGATGCGGAGGCCGAGGACGACCTCCTCCTGCGGGTCGAGCTCGATCGTTCTCAGGCGGTCGCGCTCGCGGCCCGGAGGACAGAGGTCGCGCGAGACCGGCAGGCCGGTCTGCGCGAGGATGCGGCCCTTCGGGTCGAGGATCGTGACGTTCCACGCGGCCGGCAGGACCGCGGGACGCATGTCGGCGTCCGCGAAGTGGAAGGCGTAGGCGTCGCGCACGCCGCCCGCGTTCCGCATGACGAAGCGGAAGGTCTTGTCGACGTTGTCCGTGATGAAGCTCTCCTCGTCGCGGTACAACGTGGCGCCGTAGGGGCCGATGCGGAGGTCGTCGATCCACCAACCGCTGAAGACCTCGCGCTGCTGAATGGCGACGACGAAGGCGATGCGGATCTTCTCGACGCCGGGCACCGCGCGCGCCTCGCGGACGGCGTCGGAGATCGAGATGCTCCGGGACACGAAGTGGCGGATCGCGAAGCCCGCGGTTTCGGCGCCGAACAGATCGTCGATGTCGGCCGCGCGGATGGACTCGAGCGTCACGAGCTGGTTGCTCGAATCGTAGCCGAGCACGTGCAGGCTCACGTCGTGCACGCCGCTCTTGCGCCGCTCGAAGAACGAGACGAGGCCGGCTCCTCCGTCGGGCCCGACGAAGACCTTCGCGTCGAGGAAGGGCGTGTAGAGCGTCATGTAGACGGGCGTGCAGGGGTCACGGTTCGGGACGCCGCAATCCTCGGTCGGCTTCGGAGGCTCGGCCCCCTCGCCCGGCTTCATGATGGTGTACGAATGGAGGGGGAAGTGGAACGCGTGGTCGGGCGTGTGCGAAACCTGCGTGGTGATCGACGGCGCCTGGAGCGTCGGGGAGGGCGTCGCGCCGTCGCCCCAGTTCGGCGGGCGGCCGAAGGGATGGGCGGGCCCGTCGACGCGGTCGCCCTCGTTCCGGCCGCACCAGGCGTTGTCGATGCAGGAGAGCGAAGCGTCCCCGTCCTCGACGAGAACGAGGGCGCGGAACGGCTCCTTTCCGAGGTAGAACGTGGTCGAGAGCGAGCGCTGGCCGTTCTCGAAGACCGACGTCGCGGTGATGCGGTAGATCCCGTGGCGGTGATGCTCGAGGGTCGCGAACGGGATGGACCACGCGAACGTGCGCGTTTCACGGGCCTCGCGCAAAACCGAGGACCCGCCGCGGATCGCGTCCGAGAGCGTGACGCGGATCGGGTTCTCGAGCGCGCCGCCGTGACCCAGAGGGCCTTCGATGACGGCGTAAAGCTCCTGGATGCGGATCTCCGAGATGCCGTCGTTGCGGACGTCCACCTCGAATTCGAACGGTTCCTTCCGCGAGAGGTTGTAGGCCGAGGGTTTCGGCTCGATCGCCGTCACGGCGACCGCGCTCTCGGTCACGAACTGGCGCGAGGGCACGACGTGGGCCGGCGGCTTGTTGTCGCCGACGAGCATCTCGAAGTCCTCGCCCGTGCGGGGGCGGTCCTGGCGGTGCTCGATGAAGGTGGTGATCACGAGATCGTGGCCGCCCTTGGTCGGCGCGGACATCGCCTCGAAGACCGCCCCTTCGCGGAACTCGCAGAGCCGGTAGGTCGTCGAGACGGGGATCACGTCCTCGCCGAAGGTCCGGCCGTCGCACGCGCGGAACTGCGAGAGCGTCCCCGCGAAGGTCCGGCGCGTGGCGGGATCGGCATTGCCGAAGGCGTCCACGTTCTCGATCCGGACGGTGAGGCGGACGTCGCGCAGCGTCTGCTGCCCCTTGTTGATGGCGTCGATCTCGACGGGGAGCGCGACGCCCGAGCGGTAGAACTTCGTCGGGTCGGGCGCGACCACGTTCGAAGCCGCGTTCACGAGGTGCTTCACGCCGATCACGCGCACGTCCTGGATGTCCCATCCGCGGCCCTGCACGCTCGAGTCGCTGAAGGCGCGGAACCGCAGGAGCAGGTCCGAGGCGTCGAGCACGCTCGCCGTGACGGTGATGTTCGTCACGTGGAGGAAGTCCGGAAGGCGTTGGGTCTCGCCCGCTGCGAACTGCGACCCGATGGTCGTCGCCGCCGTGCCGAAGCCGACGTGCCACCCGACGAGGACTTCCTTCCCCTTGTAGGCGGAGAGGTCGTACGTGAAGTGGCATCGGAGATCGAGGCACGCCGTCCCGGAGTCGAGGAAGACGCCGTGGGCCGGGAAGCCGAACGGGCTGTTGAACTCGGGGTCGCCGCCGCGGCCCGCGCAGTGGCTGTGGACCGCGAGGGACGGGCTCGTCTTGTCGACCCAGAGCGTCGATCCCGTCGCAAGCGAGAGGCCGTTGCCGCGCCGCGCCGAGGTCGGGACCTGGGGCTCCCACGTGGCGCCGCCGTCGGTCGAAACCTCGACGCGCGCGCACGAGAGCTGTTGGGAGCGGAACTCGCCCGCCAGGATGAACTGGTGCATCTCGAGCTTGTAGCGCGCGTCGAAGGTCATCCGCACGTCGCCCACGGCGGCCTTGAGGTCGACGGGGGTGATGTAGCGGCCCGCCCCGCCCGCCGTGACGCCGGGGGTCGGGTGCGCGAGCTTCTTGATCGTGTTCGGGTTGAACGTGATGTCTTCCTCGTTGTGCGCGAGGTCGACGCTGTTCATCGCGCAGAATCCGCGGCCGGTCGAGAACGTGGAGTACACGCCCGGGGGCTTGCTGTACGGCACTGCGCAGGTCTCGGGCGTTCCGGTCACGGAGTCGGACCACATGCGGGGCTGGCCGACCTGCGGCGCGACGCGCCACGCGCTGCGGTTCGAAGTCTGGACGTGGTTGACCTCGCCGTTGTCCGTGCGGACCATCTTCGTGACGTAGCCGCCCGTCCAGTTCCAGCCCGAGGGGAGCGCGGGGTTCGGGCCGCAGCCGTTCGACGGGTTCGCGTGGCACTTGAGATCGTCGAAGTTCTCGTGCACGAGGTCGACGAGCCCGCCGCCGGGGCGTTTCATCTGGATCCGCACGTCGTCGATGGCCCACCCGTAGTGGTTCGAGAGGACGTCGGTGTCGCCGCCCTTCCCGTGGATGCCCGACGCCTTGTGCGTCCCCACCGCGACCTGGTGGGAGAAGACGAGGGAGAGCGGCTTCGACGTGTCGAGGCCGGCAAGCGCGATCTCGTGGACGTTGAGCGTCCAGTCCCGATAGTTGTCGTTGTACTGGCGCGAGGGCGGCGTGACGAGGCTCACCGCGCGCCCCTGGCCGTCGCAGCAGATGGCCACGACGGCCGCGTTCGGCTCGCGCGGTTCGCGGGGCTGCGTGTTCGTGCTGGGTCCGACCTCGCGGCGGATGAGGCCGAGGCCGCGCCAGTCCTGGAAGGTGATCACGAGGCTCGAGCCGGGCTCCGCGTTCGAGAGCGTGAAGTGGCGCGAGATGTTCTTCGTCGTCTCCGCGTAGCCGCCGTAGCGCGGCGGCTCGGGGTTCGTGTTGCTCGACTGGGCATTGATCTGGCTCTGGCAGCGGCGGTACTTGTCCACCACGAGCAGGTCCGTGTTGTAGCGGGGGTCGTTCACGACGGACGTGAGCGCGCTCGTGTCGGTCGGGATTTCGCAGAAGAGGGCCGACTTGTCGCTGAACAGGAGGCCCTTTCCGCTCCGGGGCTTCACGATGTGCGTCTCATAGGAATCGTTGCGCCACGTGCCCGTGAGCTGCGGGTAGCGGACGAGACCCTCGTTCTGCTTGTCGAGGAACCGCTCCTCGAAGAGGATCGCGCCCGTGCGGATGACCTCCGTGAACTGGGAGAGGTCGAACGAGTCGTTGCGGAACCCGTTGCTCGTGCCCGTGAAGGCGCGCTTGACGATGCGGGGGTCGCCCGCGGCCGCCGACGAGAGATGGTCCGGATAACCCGCCTCGGGGTGGAGCGTCCGCCATTCGATGCGGCCGTTCCTGAGGAACCCGACCTCGACGATGCCGCCGTCGTGCTGGCGCTCGAAGTCGTACGAGTGGTTCATCACGATCTTCAGGTTGCGGATCGACCGGAGGTTCTGGAGGCGCAGGAGCGTGAGGGACGCATTGAGGTCCGGGCCGTAGCCACCGTCCTCCGAGAAGCGCCAGGCCCCGGCCGTCCCCGCCTTCGGGTCGAACCACCAGGGGGCCTCCGGCACGAAGGCCGTCGTGAGGTTCTGGTCGGGCGCGGGCACGAGGTTGTCGAACACGTCGAACTTGATGCGGCGCACGTTGTCGGGCAGGTCGACGGACTCCGCGGGATGGTGGACGCGGAAGACGACCTCGTACACGCCCGAGGCGCGCGGCGTCCAGCCGCGCGGCACCGTCACGATCTGCGCCTGCCCCGCGGGGAGGTCGTAGATCGGGAGCACGATCGGCGCGGGAAGGTCGGAGACTCCCGTGCCCTCGCGGAGGACGTCGATCTCGAGATAGAAGGAGCGCTCGCGCGGAAGCGAGGGATCGAACTCCTCGGGGAAGCTGCCGACGTTCTGGACGGGGATCGAGAACGTGACGGGCGCGCCGAGGTAGCCGAGGCAGCCCGCATCCGAATAAACGGCCCGGCACGAGTTCCACTGGAGCTTCGGATCGAAGACGTCCACCGCGGGCGCGACGCGCACGCTTCGCACCTTGCGGAGCTCGACCGTGCGCGTGAACGCGTCGTTCAGCGGGTTCTCGTCGAGGAAGCGGAACGATTCGCTCTCCGAGGCGTTGAGGTCCGTCCAGACGATGATGTCGTAGAAGCCCGGCTCCGTGGGGGTCCACTCGATGGGGAAGACGCGGGTGCGGTTGCGCTCCGGGTTCTCCAGGTTGAGCTTCCCGGGGATCGCGTCCGCGGCGGCGAAACCCGTGGAGAGGCTGTAGCGCGTGATGGGGATGAGCGGAGCGTCCGGGTTCGCCACGTAGTCGACGTTCGGATCCTTGCGGAGGGCGATCACGGTCGGGGCGCCGTTCTGGTGGATCTCCACCGAGACGTTGATCCCGTTCTGCGTGTAGAGACCGTGGTTCGTCACGACGGCAACGAGCGTCTGCGCGTTCTTCACGGGCCGATCGGTCTTGACGCAGTCCGCGAGATCGCGTTCGACGCCGTCGATCGAGCAGATGGCGGGACCCACGATCCTGCCGTCCGGCGGGGACACGATCGCGGAGACGCCGACGTCGTTCGCGAGCGCGCGTTCCGCGACGCGGATGTCGTCGATCGCCCAGCCCATCGAGGGCTTGTGGAGGTGGTCGTAGGTCTGCTTCGTCGCGTGGAACTCGATGCGGTAGGTGAGACCGCGCAGCTCGTTCGCCGTGTACTTGCCGAGGTCGAACCGCTTCTCGGTCCAGCGGCTGGCCTCCTCCTGGCCCGCGGGTGAGCCCGAGCGGTCGGCGAAGGCGTTCTTCACGACCGTACCGTCGTAGTTGATGCCCGTGAGGTTGCAGCCGCGAAGCAGCGTCCGCGCGGCCGCGTTGGGGCACGAGGCGAGGAGCGCTTGGCCCTCGGGCAGGTGGCGGAAGACGCCTCCGGTTTGCGTGACCGCGCACGGCGTCATCATGATGCCCGCATCGTAGCCGCCGTCGGGGATGAGGAGGTCGTGCACCACCGTGCGTCCGAACGCGTCGACGCCGGTGATCCAGACCTGGCCCCCGTCGAGCACGTAGTTCGCGGGATTGAGACCGGGGCGGACCTTGTAGCCGGTGTCGGCGCAGATCGGGGGATTCGACGGATTGCTCACCGTGCCCTTGTCCTTCTGGAACGTGTAGTTCGTGACGAACGAGAGCACCGGCTCCTGCGAGCTCGCGAGGGAGAAGGTGGGCGTTCGGGCGACGGTCCAGACGATGCGGTTTGCGGGGTAGTCGTTCTCGCCGAGGAGACCCCACCGGAGGCCGAGCGTGCTGTCCTTCCGGCCGACGGGCTCGTAGCGGTTCGCGCTCTCGAGGTGCCAGAGCGAGGGGAAGCGGTAGCTGCGCATCGTCTTGACGAAATTCTTGCCGGCCTCGACGCCGAAGTGCGTGATGTTCCAGCCGCGGCAGTACGGCTCGCGCTGCGCCCGCTCGACATAGGCGTTCTGGTTCTCGGCCGAGTTGAGCATCTTCGCGGGCGCGCAGTTGATGAACTTCGCGTACGCGGCTTCGCCCGCGAACTGGTCGTCTCCGTTCTCCTCGAAGAGCGGCGCGCCCTGGTAGCCTTGGCCGACGCGGGTGCGGACCCGGATGTCGTCGAGGAACCAGGGCATCGGGGCCGCGGGGTGGGTGGGGTCGCACGTGAAGTAGAGGAGTTGCGCGACCTTGGCAATGCCTGCCGAGGCGTCCGGACCGCAGCGCGCGTCGCCGTCGTACTCGACGTTCGGCGCGCGGTTCGTGTCGGCGAAGAGACGCTGGTCGTGCGTCTGCAGGATGAAGCGGACGGTGACCTTGCGCCCCTTGAACGCGTCGGGGATGTCGAGCTTGATCGGCGTCCAGTCCATCCGCGTCTCGTAGACCCCGAGGGTCACGGGGGCGATGCCGAGGGCGCTCGCGTTCTGCTCGAAGGCGTCCGCCGCGCGCTCGCCGAGGCCCTCGAAGACCGTGCCCGAGGTGAGGCCGATCGTGAGCTCGCTCACGCGGGGTCGCAGCGCGGGGCCCGGCTCGTCGTCCGAGAACCAGGGCTGGATGTCGACGATGCCGCGCGCGGACGTGTTGACCAGCGTGGCCGAGGGGTCGCGCCAAGTGAAGTGCGCCCAGGACCAGAACGAAAGCTCGAGCTTCCCGGGGGACTGGCGGGGGATGGACCGGAGATCGAGGTCGAAGGCGAGGGCGTACTGGTGCTGGTGGTCCAGGGCCGACAGGACCATGCCCCGGTAGAGGGCTCGGTCCGACGCAATCTCGGTCGTCGTATAGCAGGCCCCCGGCCCATCCACGAGGCCGACCCGCGGACAGAGGGATCCCCGGCCCGTGGCGTTGTTCAGGCCCGTGTATCCGAACGTCGGCGACACGTACCACGCGCCCGTGCCGGAGACGGCGCCGCCGTTCAGCTCGGAGGTGAAGTTGAAGGGGAGGCTCGGCTCGTACGACTTGTTCGACCAGCCGTACGTCTGCCAGCCATCCTGGCTGCGGATGTCCTCGACCGCGAAGCTCTCGGCCCGGACGACGGGCTCGAAACGCTCGAAGAGGAGCGGCGGCGGCGTCATGCGGATGAAGGCGGGCAGGGTCGCGCGGTACACGAGGCCCGTCGCGTCGCTCACGAACTCGGCCGTGAGCCTGTACATGCCCTCCTGGTCGACGCCGATCGTCCAGTCGAACTTGCGCTCCGCCGGCGCGACGTCCGCGCCGATCGCGGTCAGCGTCTTCGTGTAGGGGATGTCGGCCGGGAAGAGGCGCGCCGCGTTGATCGGGATGGTGCCGCCGATCGGGACGTGGGTCTCGCGGTCGATCGGGGTCGCGTTCAGGAACACCGTTCCGGTGATGTTCGTGTTGCCGTGGTTCGCGACGGTCACGGCGAGGCCGCGCTTCGGCTGCCCGATGTCCGTCTGGATCGCGTCCTTCGGGATCGTGAGCCCGACGCGGAAGTCCTCGACGGCGACGACGCGGAACACCGCGACCGCGCGGTTGTTGTCCGCGACGGTGTCCTCGGTCGTCCGAAGCGTCGTCAGGTTCAGGGGGTCGCCCGCGATCTCCGCCGTGACGTTCAGGGCGTACCAGCCGACGCGGTCGGACCGCAAGATCGTCGCGACGA
>Ga0247717_1000106_pt1 | contig 25187 bp, 23 predicted proteins | sample 24E_NmetaG_FD_189047 | JGI IMG/M metagenome (GOLD analysis project Ga0247717, IMG submission 189047) | Soil microbial communities from hillslope of Landscape Evolution Observatory, University of Arizona, Oracle, AZ, United States - 2-4-E_N | ecosystem: Engineered > Artificial ecosystem >... | reverse complement strand
CTCGTCTCCTGGATCGGGTCCACCGCGTTCAGCGTGCTCTCGTTCCTCGCCCTGCCGGTCATCGTGTTCGAAGACGTCGGGGCCATCGAGGCCTTCAAGCGCTCGTCGCGCCTGCTGAAGGGCACCTGGGGCGAGCAGCTCACGTTCAACTTCGGCATCGGCGTGATCAGCCTCCTCGCGGTCATGGCCGGCGTCGCCGTCGCCGGCGTGCTGGCTGCCACCGGCCTCGTCGTGCTCGCCATCGTCGGCATCGCCGCTGCCGTGATCTGGACCCTCGGCGTCATCGCGGTGAGCTCGGCGCTCTCGGGCGTGTTCAAGGCCGCCCTCTACCGCTGGGCGAACGGCCTGCCGGTGGACGAGGAGTTCGAGGTCGCCAACCTGGAGGCCGCGTTCCACCAGAAGTGACGCCCGTCGTTCTGGGACCGATCGCGGCCGCTCCGCCGGCCCGATCGGTCCCAGAACGCCGCGGTGAGGTGGGGAGCGGACGTCGTCACGTGTCGACGACGTCCTCGACGAAGCCGACGCCGGGCTTGGCATCCTCCTCATGGCTGCGAGCGGCGACCTCCTCGAGGGGTTCGCCGAGGACGTAGGTCCGCCACAGGTGCCCGACGATGATCTTCAGCACGGCCGCGGTCGGCACCGCCACGAGCAGCCCGAAGAACCCGCCCAGGGTGCCTCCGGCGAGCAGGGCGATCATCACGGCGGCCGGATGCAGCTTGACCGCCCGCTGCATCACGATCGGGCTGATGAAGTGGTTGTCGATCTGCTGGGCGACCGCCATCACCACCACCACCCAGACGGCGGTGCTCACGTCGCGGGTCGTCAGGGCGATGACGACGCCCGGGATGCCGCCGACCCACGGTCCGATGAGGGGCACGAGGTTGGCCAGCCCCGCCACCATGCCGACGAGGAGCCAGAACGGGAGCCCGATGATGGCGAGGCCGATCGACACCATCACCCCGACGATCGCGGCCACCGCCAGCTGACCCCGGAAGAAGCCTCCGATGGCGCGGTTGAGGCGCGACGCCACCAGCAGCACCTCCTGCTCCGATCGCTCCGGGATGAGCCCCAGCGCCACCTGACGGAGCCTCGGCAGATCGACGAGCAGGTAGAACGCGATGATCGGGCCGAGCACGAAGATGATCCCCACGTGGAAGATGCGCAGCCCGATGTCGCGCACCTGCTCGACGCGCTCGGCGATGGAGTCGCGGTCGGCGTCGCTGTCGTTGTTGCCGAACTCGTCCTCGAGCTCGCCCCAGGTCGGGATGGGGATGGGCCAGTTCCTCGTCGCTTCCGCCCAATCGTCGACGCGGGCCTCGAGGTCGGCGCGGATCTGCGGCCACTCATCGCCCAGCTCCTCGGCCTGGTCGGCGGCCAGCGGATAGGCGAGCAGAGCGGCGATGCCGACGGCCGCCGCCAGCGCGAGGTAGGCGAGGGCGGTGCCGAGCGCGCGCGGGATCGAGTGCCGCTGCTCCCAGGTGACCACCGGATTGAGGATGAACACGATGGCGCCGGCCAGGACGAGGGGTGGCCAGACGACCCGCAGGTACCAGGCGACGAGGCCGAGCAGCGCGAGGAGCGTGGCCAGCCCGACGACCGCCCACGCCACCGCCCCGGCCTGCCGGATCCGCTCGCCCACCGCTCCCGACCGTACGCGCGCCGGGCCACCCCCCGGCGGCAGTCGGCACGCAGGAGATCTCGGGCTGTTCGAGGCCCTACTTGGGCCTTCGTCGACCCGAGATCTTCGGCGGGCTCAGGCGCGGGCGAGGTGGTCGGCCACGGCCTCCTCGATGCAGCGCAGCGTGTCGTGGTGGGCCCGATCGGGGCCGTAGCGCTCCACCAGCGAGATGACCTCGAGCCCGCCGGGCAGGCGGACGCCGTCCAGCACCTCGCCGACCACCGCCAGGACCGGGATGCCGTCGGCCGCCGCCAGCTCGCAGATCCCGCCGACGACCTTGCCTTCGAAGGACTGCTCGTCGAGGAACCCCTCGGCGGTGACGACCAGGTCGGCGCCCTCGATCGTCTCGGCGAGATCGAGCTCGTCGGCGACGAGGTCGAAGCCGGGCACCAGGCGGGCGCCGGCGCACGCCAACCCGCCGGCCAGGCCGCCGGCGGCGCCCGACCCCGGGAGAACCCGCACGTCGACGCCGTACTCCCGCTCGTAGACCTGCGCCAGCCGCTCGAGCCGGCGCCGCAGCAGCTCGACCTGGGAGGGCGAAGCCCCCTTCTGGGCGGCGAACAGCGGGGCGGCGTCGACGAAGGTGGTCAGCACGTCGCAGGCCACCACCAGGTCGACCCCCCGGAGCCGGGCGACGGGCTCGACGGCCCGCAGGGCGCCGAGGCCGCCGTCGGTGGTGGCCGAGCCGCCCACGCAGACGATCACCCGCCGGCACCCGGCGTCGACGGCGGCGTTGATCAGCTCGCCGGTGCCCATCGTCGTCGCCGCCACGGCGTCGTTGGCGTCCGGTCCGCCGGCCACCGTCAGGCCCGACGCACGCGCCATCTCGATCACGGCCGTCTTCCCGTAGCGCCAGCCGGCCACCACCGGATCACCGAGCGGTCCCGTCACCGTCGACTCCCGGTTCGGCCCGCCCAGCACGTCGAGGGTGCCCTCGCCGCCATCGGCCACCGGCACCGCGTCGCCGTCCCACCCGGCCTTCGCCGCGGCGCGGCAGATCGCCGCGGCAGCGTCCGCCGCGGTCGCCGTCCCTCGCAGCTTGTCCGGCGCAGCGACGACCCGCACGACTTCATGGTCGCTCAACTGGCGTGGGTACGGTGACGCCGTGTCCCGACCGGTGGTCCTCGCGTCGAACCGGGGGCCGGTCTCCTTCACCGTCGGCGACGGCGGCGAGCTGCAGACCACGCGCGGCGGCGGGGGCCTGATCACCGTCGTCGGCCGTGCGCTGTCCGGCACCGACGCCCTCTGGATCGCCGCCGCCCTGTCCGACGGCGACCGGGCCGCCGCCGAGCGGGGCGTGATCGAGGCCGAGGGCTATCGCGTCCACACGATCGTCGTCGACGACCTCGCCAGCTACTACGACGTGATCTCCAACTCGACGCTCTGGTTCCTCCATCACGGCCTGTTCGACGCAGCGAGGCGACCGCGCTTCGACCGGGCGTGGCGAGCGGCGTGGGAGAGCTACCGGCGGGTCAACGAGACCTATGCCCGCGCGCTCGCCCTCGATGCTCCCGAGGGAGCCGCCGTGCTCGTGCAGGACTACCACCTCTCCCTCGTGCCGGGCGCCTTGCGGGCGCTGCGGCCGGACCTGCGGGTCGTGCACTTCCACCACACACCGTTCGGCGGACCCGATGCCCTGCGCATGCTGCCGACCGACGTCGCCACCGAGCTGCTCTCCGGGTTGGCGGCGGCGACGGCCTGCGGGTTCCACGACCAGCGGTGGGCGAGCGCGTTCGAGGCGTCGTGTCGCGAGCTGATCGAGGTGACGCCGACGACGTTCGTGTCACCTGCCGGAGCCGACGCCGAGGACATCCGGTCGGTCGCGGCCTCCCCCGCGTGTGCGTCGCGCCTCGAGTCGCTCGACGAGCGGGTCGGTGACCGCAAGCTGATCGTGCGGGTCGACCGCATCGAGCTCTCCAAGAACATCGCCCGCGGCTTCCTCGCCTATGACGACCTGCTCCGCGAGCATCCGGAGTGGCGCGAGCGGGTCGTGTTCGGCGCCTTCGTCTACCCGTCACGGGAGGGCCTCGCCGAGTACCTCGCCTACCGCCAGGAGGTCGAGGGGCTGATCGCCCGCATCAACGAAGAGTGGGCGACGCCGGGCTGGACGCCGATCCTCTACGACGCGCGCGACGACTTCCCCCGTTCGGTCGCCGCCCTCCGCCGCTACGACGTGCTGCTCGTGAACCCGGTGCGCGATGGGCTCAACCTCGTCGCCAAGGAGGGGCCGATGGTCAACGAGCGCGACGGCGTGCTCGCCCTGTCCCGCGAGTCCGGCGTGGCCGGCGAGCTCGGCCGGGTCGCACTCGAGCTCAACCCCTTCGACGTCGCCGGCACGGCCGATGTGCTCCATCGCGCGCTGTCGATGGATGCGGGCGAGCGGGCACGGCACGCGGCCGCCGTCCGGGAGCGAGCCGAGGCCCGCACCCCCGACGACTGGTTCGCCGACCAGCTCGCCGCCGCCGAGACCTGACCGCAGCTCCCTCGCGGAGCAGCGTTCCGTGTCGTCCTTGCGTGCCATGGACACGCAAGGTCGACACAGAACAGCGTTGGTCGGCAGGATCTCAGAGGGTGCGGAGCACCTCGACGGCGCCGACGGGACCCTCGACCACGAGATCGGCGCGGTCGAGGAGGACGGTCGGCGCCTCGGAGGTGCGGACACCGATCTTCACCGCGTGGACGCCCCGGGCGCCGAGCCGGTCGAGGGCATCGAACGCCGGCAGGTCGCCGACGTCGTCGCCGAGGAAGCAGACGGCGTCGAGCGTGCCGACGGCGACCTCGACCACCGTTCCCTTGTCGAAGGTGACGGGCGGGTGGAGCTCCACCGACGCCTTGGCCGCCCGGAGCTCGAGCCCCGATCGCCGCTGCTCACGCCGGGCCCACGCCGCCACCTCCTCGGCGATCTCGGGGCGGGTCCGGAAGTGCACCGTCATCGACAGGCCCTTGTGCTCGACGAGGGAGCCGAAGCGGTTGGTGGCCGACTCCGCCGCCCGGTCGATGCGCTCCCGCCACTCCTCGGCGCCCTCGGCCGCCACCCGCTGGCCGTCGATCACGCTCTCCAGGCCGTACAGGCCGGCCAGTCGGAGCGCCGTCCCGAGCTGCTCGGCCAGGTAGGCGACCGGCCGTCCCGAGATCACCCCGACCACGGCGTAGCGGCGGGCGAGCGCCTCGAGGAGGTCGCGCACCCCCGGGAGCGGCCGGGCCGCCGTCCAGTCCTCGACGATGGGCGAGAGGGTGCCGTCGAAGTCGGTGAGCACCGCGCTCCGCGCCGGATCGTCCCGCAGGGGCTCGAGCACGTCCGCCACCGCACCACGGTACGTTGGCCGGGATGCGGCGCTGGACGGGCCTGGTCGTGCTCGTGCTCCTCCTCGCCGCCTGCCGGGACGACACGGTGCAGCTGGCGTTCCGACCCGAGGTCGGCGCCGTGTACCGCTACGAGGTCACGGTCCGATCGACGAGCGAGGTCCGCCTGCCCGGTTCGGCGCCGGAGCGCCGCGACGAGGAGGTCGTGCTCCAGTCGGAGCACACCGTGCTCGACGCCGGGGCCGACGGGGTCCGGGTGCAGGTGATCCTGGGTGACGCCAGCGGGCGGGTGCGCACCTTCGTCGTGCGCTTCGACCGGGCCGCCCAGCTGGAGTCGATCGAGTCCGACGACACGATCCCCGACGAGGTCGCCGGCCTCCTCGGCATCAGCGAGATCTTCCCGGCGGCCGCCGTCGCACCCCCTGACGGCTCGCTGGCACCCGGCGAGCGCTGGACGATCGAGGACCGGGTCACCGTGCCCGGCAGCGCCGACCGGGCCCGGCTGTCGGGTGCCGGCCGGCTCGTCGGGCTCGGCATCGAGGGCGACCACGAGGTCGCCCGGCTCGCCACGACCTCGGTGCTGCGGTTCCGGCTCGAGCAGCGAGCGACCGCCGGGGAGGTGGTCGTGCTCGACGGCGAGCAGGAGACCGAGCAGCGCGCGGCCCACGACCTGATCGACGGCGCCGTGCGCTCGTCGTCCTCGACCACCGACGGCGTGTTCGACCTCGAGATCCGCCCGCCCCTCGGTGAGCTGCGCGACCCGGTGCGGGGCACCCTCACGGTCCGCGTCACGTCGCGGACCGTCCGGCTGGCCTGAGCGCCCGCGTACGGGGACGGCGCGGGCGGGTTCAGCCGGCCGCGGTGGCGAGATCGGCCGCCGCCACCACGAGGATCTGCGCGCCCTTCATGTCGTCCACCGGTGGCGGTTCGGGAAGCGGCGCAGTGGCCGGCGCCGGGCTCAGCAGGGCGGCGACGGCGGCGGCGTCGGCTTCGTAGCCGGCGGCGTAGAAGACCATCGACGCGTCGGCCGGCGCCTTGGTGTTGTCGGGTTCGGCGACCACGTAGTTGGCGGCCTTGAGCTGGTCCGAGACCCGCCCGGCGAGCCCGTTGATGCGAGCGCCGTTGGCGACGAGCACGGTGACCTCGGCCGGGTTTCGGGCCTCCGGCAGGGTGGTGTCGGTCGGGTCCGTCACCGGGTCGTCGCCGGGGACGGTGGTGTCGGTCGTCGCAGTCGAGCCGTTGGTGTCGACGGCCCGGAACGGCTCGGCGTCGTCGGTCGCCCGGAGCAGGATCACGCCCAGCAGCACGGCGACGACGATCAGGGCGACGCCGCGGGCCATCGCCCCGCCCGCCGACCGGCCGAAGGACCCGTCGTCCGCCGCGTGCTGGCCCCGCCTCATCGGACGGACGGGCCGGCGGACCGGCCCTCGTAGCGGGCCCGGCGGCGGGCGTCACGATCGCGGCGCCGGCGCCGGACGACGAGCGGGTCGTACGCGAGCGCCGAAGGGAGGTCGAGCAGACCGTTCAGCAGGCTGTAGTACCGGCCGGAGGAGATCCCGAGGACCTCGCGGATCGCGTGCTCCTTGGAGCCCGTCGCCGAGACCCACCACGACCGCTCGAAGTCGAGGATGGCGCGGTCGCGGTCGGAGAGCGGCCGGTCCGAGGGGAACATCGAGATCCAGCCTGGCCTGGCACCCCCCTCGATGCAAGCACCCTCGCCCCGGGCTCGGCTCGCGCCGGGGGCGTTAGCGTTCACCGCGCGCCCGAGTAGCTCATCTGGCAGAGCAACGCTCTTGTAAAGCGTAGGTAGTGGGTTCGAGTCCCACCTCGGGCTCTGGTCAGCGAGCGAAGACGGCAAGATCGGCGGCCGCCTCACCGGCGAGGTGGGTGTCGACCTTGCGCTTGATGCGCTGCAGGGCGTTGTCGATCGACTTCACGTGGCGGCCCAGGACCTCGCCGATCTCCTGGTAGCTCTTGCCCTCGACGTAGAGCCGCAGCACGTCGACCTCGAGGCCGGACAGCATCTCGGCCATGGCCCCCCGCAGGTTGTCGAGCCGCTCGCCCGAGACGACCTGGTCGGCGGGATCCGAGGACGGGGAGTCGTCGAGCAGGTCCTCGACCACCCGGTCGCTCTGCTGATCGTCGGTCGGGCGGGACCCCGAGATCGACACGTACTGGTTCAGCGGCTGGTGCTTCTGGCGGGTGGCGGTCTTGATGGCGGTGATGATCTGGCGGGTGATGCACAGCTCGGCGAAGGCCCGGAAGCTGGCCTGGCGCTCCGGCAGGTAGTCGCGGATCGCCTTGTAGAGCCCGATCAGGGCCTCCTGCTCGATGTCGTCGCTGTCGCCCCCGACGAGGAAGTACCCCCGGCCCTTGGCCCGGGCGAAGCGCCGGTAGCGCTCGATCAGGGTCTGCTGGGCGAGGCGATCGCCCTGCTGGGCCTGCACGGCCAGCTCGTCGTCGGTGCGGTCGGCCAGGGCGGTTGCGGCGAAGCGGGACACGTGCGGCTCCTGCGGGTGTGATGTGTGTTGTGGTGACCGAGCCACTCACCATCACCAGCCGGATGACCACCGAAGCAGACGCGGCATGGCCTGGAGTGACTATTGACACTTCTAGTCACTCCCCTGGTCACTGTCAACGTCGCCGGGCGCGATTCCTTGTGCTCCTACCCGAAAAGATGTCCGCTCTGACCAGGTATTTCCGAAAGATCCGCCCTTCGGCAGGCCACGCGGGCTAGTCCGACCGGGCTACCGGCGCCGGGCCACCTCGTAGCAGGCCACCGCGGCGGCCGCGCTCACGTTGAGGGAAGACAGCGCACCCCGCAGGGGGATGGCGGCCAGCACGTCGCAGCGCTCCCGGACCAGCCGGGACAGGCCTCGCCCCTCGGCGCCGAGCACGAGGGCGAGGGGCTCGGAGGCGACCTGGAGGTCGAACACCGAGGTGTCACCGGCACCGTCGAGGCCGACGATCCACACCCCCAGGTCCCGGAGGCGGGCAAGGGCCGAGGGCAGCCCGCCCACGAGGGCGATCGGGAGGTGCTCGATGGCCCCGGCCGCCGCCTTCGCCACCGTCGGGGTCACATGGGCCACCCGGTGGCGGGGCAGCACCACCCCGGTGGCGCCGGCGCACTCCGCGGTGCGCAGGAGCGCCCCCAGGTTCTGCGGATCGGTGATGCCGTCGACGGCGAGCAGGAACGGCGTCCCCCGGTCGCCGTCACCCGCGGCGAGGCGCTCGAGGTCGGCCTCGGGGATCGGCGCGGCATGCGCCAGCACCCCCTGGGGCGCGTCGGAACGGGCCTCGTGATCGAGCTGGGTCCTGCTCACCCGCTTCACCGCCACCCGGGCCTCGGCCGCCAGCTGGCGGATGTCCTCGAGGATCGGGGCGGGATCGACGTCCTCGGCGAGCCACACGTCCCGCACCCGGCGACGGCCGGCGAGCAGGAGCTCCCGGACGGCGTGCCGGCCCTCGACCTGCTCGCCCCCGAGCCCTCGCGGGCCGGGGGACGGCGATGGCGAGCGGCGCCCTACGTCGCGGCGCGCTGGACCAGGGCGACGGCCCATGCTGCGATCCCCTCCCCTCGCCCCAGGGCGCCCACGCCCTCGGGCCGCTTCCCCTTGATCGTGACCGGGGCCCCGAGCGCCTCGGTGAGCCGCGCCTCCATCTCGGCCCGTCGGGGCGCCAGCTTCGGCGCGTCCAGCACGACGCTGCAGTCGGCGTTGACCGGCTCCCACCCGGCGGCCCGGACGGCGCCCGCCGCCTGAGCCAGCAGCGCCACGCTGTCGGCACCGGCGAGGGACGGGTCGGAGTCGGGGAAGTGCGTGCCGATGTCGCCCAGCCCTGCCGCCCCGAGCACGGCGTCGATCACGGCGTGGGCGATCACATCCCCGTCGCTGTGGCCGGCCAGGCCGGGACCCTCGAACCGGATGCCCCCGAGCACCAGCGCCGGGCCGTCGGTGGCGAAGGGGTGCACGTCGAAGCCCAAGCCCACCCGGATGGCGTGGTCGGCCGAGGTCATCCGAGCGCCTGCTCGATGGCGTCGAGGTCCCCGGGCTCGGTGATCTTGCGGTTCGCGAGGTGTCCGGGCACGACCACCACCTTGCCTCCCGCCCGCTCGACGAGCGCGGCATCGTCGGTCGCCTCGGCCGCCGCGGCGTGCGCCGATCGGAGGGCCGACGCCCGGAACGCCTGCGGCGTCTGCACGGCCACGAGGGTTCTCCGGTCGAGGGTCTCGACCACGACGTCACCGTCGACGCGCTTCACGGTGTCGACCACCGCCACGCCCGGCACGGCGCCGTCGGCGCCCGCCCGCACGGCGTCGATCACCGCCCGGAACAGCCCGACGCCCGCGGCCGGGCGAGCTGCGTCGTGGACCACGATCACCTCGGCATCCTCGGGCACGGACGCCAGCCCGCGCCGGACCGACTCGCTCCGGGAGTCACCCCCGACGACGACGGGGACCTCGCCGAGCCAGCCGCGGGGACCGCTCGGCTCGTCGTGTCCGGGGGGCACGACGAGCACGACGCCGTCACAGGCGTCCCGGGCGTCGTCGAGGGCCCAGTCGACCACCCGACGACCCGCCAGGCGCTCGAACTGCTTGGGGCGACCGAACCGCTCGCCGCGTCCGGCGGCGACGACGATCGCCCAGGTGGTCACTCCTGCATTCTTGCGAAGTACATGCGGCCCTTCGACGTCGGGACGCTGGTGGTCACCTCGGCGGTGACCTCCTCGCCCATGTGGGCGGCCGCGTCGTACACGACGACCATCGCCCCGTCCTCGAGGAAGCCGACGCCCTGGCCGGGGTCACGACCCTCGCGGGTGATGCGGACCTCCACGGTCTGGCCAGGAACCAGCCCGGGTCGGAGCCCCTCGGCCAGCTGCACCACGTCGAGGCATCGGACGCCCTCGACGGCGCCGACGCCGGCCAGGCCCCGATCGGCGGTGAGCACGGCGGCGTGGAGCCGGAGGGCGAGGGCGACGAGCTTGGCGTCGACCTCGTCCCGCTCGGGGACCTCGTCGGGCAGGACGACGAGCCCCGGTCCCTCCACCCGCAGCGACTCGAGGCTCTCGAGCGCTCGCCGGGCTCGGCGTCGGCGGGTCGGGTCGGCGGCGTCGGCCAGACCCTGCAGCTCGTCGAGCACGAAGCGGGCCACGGCCGGGTAGCCGGGCAGGAAGCCGGACCGGGCCAGCACGAGCAGCCGTCCGTCCATCGCCGCGCTCGAATCGATCAGCACCAGCGGCGTGCGGGGCTGCTCGGGCAGGAGCGAGCCGTCGCTGCGCACCTGGCGCACCAGCTCGCTTCCCTTGCGGGCACCCACCTGGAAGCCGGCGTAGACGCCGGTCCACGCCGCGATCCCCATCACCGGGTAGCCCCACCGGTCCGGGAGCAGCACGACCGCCGCCAGGCCGACGATGCCGCCGATGAGGGCGGCCACGAGGGCGCCGATGGCGCCGGCGACGAGGGTGATGGCCGGGGTCCGCTCCACGGTCGCCTCGAAGCGGCCCGTGGCTCGGCGGAGGAACCGCCCGAGGACGCCGCCCACGACGTAGCCCCCGCACGCGCCGAGTGCGGCCCCGGTCCCGTCGGCGGTCGCCTGGCCGACGCCGGTGCCGAGCGCCACGATCAGGAGCCGCACGACCTCGACGAAGACGTCGGAGGGGATCCGCGGCGGCTCCGATGCCGCCCCGCCCTCTGGATCCATGTCGCTGTCTGCGCTCTCGGGGTCGTCCACGAAGAGCATCTCCCTGGGTTCATCGTCACGTTGCGTGCCCGGCTGAAGCCCGTCTGGACGAAGGGCGACACTACGCTCGCCGGCGATGCTGGACGCCACCGTCCTCGCCGAGGTCGACCTGTTCGGCTCCCTGCCGCCCGAGGCGGTGCGGCACATCGCCGCCTCCGCCCAGAGCCTGTCGCTGCGGCGGGGCGACGTGCTGTTCCGCGAGGGCGACGAGGGCAACGACCTCTACGTGGTCGAATCGGGCCGGATCGCCATCGCCAACCGGTCCTTCGACGGTCGAGAGTCGGTGGTCGCGCTCATGGAGGCGGGCGACGTGTTCGGGGAGATGAGCCTCTTCGACGGGCAGGGCCGCTCCGCCGACGCCCGCGCACTCGAGGCGTCGCGGGTCAACGTGGTGCCCTTCGAGCCCCTGCGAACCCTGTTCCGCGAGCAGCCCGACCTCCTGTGGAGCGTCGTCGCCCTCCTCGCCCGCCGGATCCGCAACATGGACGTCGCCCTGGCCGACTCGGTGTTCCTCGACGTCACCGGCCGCACCGCCAAGCGGCTGCTCGAGCTGGCCGGCGACAGCGACGAGTTCCAGCTGCCGATCACCCAGGAGGAGCTGGCCGGGCTCGTGGGCGCGTCCCGGGAGCGGGTCAACAAGGCGATCTCGTCGTTCGTGCGGCTGGGCTGGCTCGAGCAGCGGGATCGCCGCTACACGATCACCAACCGGGTCCAGCTGGAGCGCCGCTCGAGGTAGCGCCCTCGGCGCCCGGTGAGCAGCGCCGTCAGGCCAGGAACGCGGCGACCCGCCGCCAGGCGTCGACGGCGTCGGCGGGGCGGTGGGCGGGGCGGGAGGGGTCGTGCACGAACCCGTGCTGGGCGCCCTCGTAGCGCACCACCGTGGCGCCGAGCGCCTCGAGCGCGTCGACGTCGTCGGGCGGCGTGTAGGGGTCGTCGGTGCCGATGATCGCCAGCACGTCGGCCGCGCCCGGGGCCGCCACGCACTCGAGGGGCGGACCCTGCCCGTCGCCCTGCCACTGCGGCGGGACGCGGATCATGCCGTAGAAGGCGACGGCCCGGTCGAAGGGGCCGGCCGCGCTGGCCTTCAGCGCGTACATGCCGCCCATGCAGAACCCGAGCACGGCGATCGGCTCCACACCGAGCCCGCGGAGGTGGTCGGCGGCCTCGGTGAGGTCGCCGACCTGCTTGTCGTCCTGCAGGGCGCCGACAGCCCTCATGCGGTCCTCGAGCGACAGCGCCTCGCGCCCGGGGAACGGCTCGGGGGCGAGCACCGCCCAGCCGTGCTCGGCCGCCAGCCGGGCGCACAGGTCGTCGAACAGCGGCCGCAGGCCCATGATGTCGGGAGCGAGCACGACGCCGCGCCGCGCCTCGCCGTCGGGGACGGCCAGCTCGGCCTCGGTGCCGGAGGGAAGCGAGATGCGCATGCGTTTCAAGCTCCGTTCAGGTTGGGAACGAGTGCCCCACCTCTCGGCCGGGGCGACGCCGGCGGCGAGCCCCGGCTGAGAGAGGTCGGCCCGACGCCCGGGTCACGAGTAGCGGTCGAGGATGCTGGTCTCGGCGAGGCGAGACAGCCCTTCCTTGATCGCCTTCGCCCGCGTCTCGCCCACCCCTTCGACGTCGTCGAGGTCGTCGATGCTCGCCCGCATGATCTTCTGCAGGTTGCCGAACCGCTCGACGATCCGGTCGAGGACGTTCTCGGGCAGACGGGGGATCTTGGCCAGCAACCGGTAGCCGCGCGGCGAGAGCGACAGGTCGAGATCGCCCGTCCCCGGCAGGTGCAGCATGGCGGCGACGGTCTTCAGGTCGAGCAGGTCGTCGGTGCTGAGCTCGGACAGGGCGAGCATCGCCTCGCTCAGGTGCCAGTCGCGGTCCTCGTGGAAGTAGTCCTGGATGACGAGCCGCCGGTCGTCGTCGACCCCGCCCATCAGCTCCTCGAGCTGCAGGCGGACGAGACGCCCGTCGACGCCGAGCTCGACGATGTAGCCGTCGATCTCCTCGGCCACACGGCGCACCATCTCGGTGCGCTGCAGGACGGTGACGACGTCGCGCAAGGTCACCAGGTCCTCGATCTCGAGCGCCGAGAGCGAGCTGGCGACGGTGTCGAGCCGGTTGCGGTAGCGCTCGAGCGTCGACAGGGCCTGGATGGCGCGGTTGAGGAGCCGGGGGATGTTCTCGAGCGGGTGCTTCTCGTCGTTCACGTAGACGGCGATCACCTGCTGATCCTCCGAGACGGAGATCACCGGCACGGGGATCGACCGCGCCACCCGCTCGGCGGTGCGGTGGCGCGTGCCGGTCTCGGAGGTGGGCACGTTCGGGTTCGGTACGAGGTGCACGTTGGCGCGGGCGATCCGGCTCGAGTCCGGGGCGAGGATGATGGCGCCGTCCATCTTGGCCAGCTCGCTCAGCCGCTGGGGGCTGAACGCGGCGTCGAGGAGGAACCCGCCCGAGCAGATGTTGAGCACCTCGGGCCCGTCGCCGACGACGACGAGCGCGCCCATGCCGGCCTGGAGGATGCGGTCGAGGCCCTCCCGCAGGGGCGTCCCGGGAGCGACCGCGGCGAGCGCATCGAGCATGTTCACGCTGCGACGCGGCGCCATCACGCCGGATCCTACGCGGTGAGGCCGGCTCGTTCGATGGCCCAGGTCACCGTGGAGGCCTTCAGCACCTCGATCCCCGGTGGTGGATCGGGCGCCGAGAACGGAACGATCGCCCGCTTGAAGCCGAGTCGCGCCGCCTCGGCCAGGCGGCGGGGCGTCTGACTCACCTGGCGCACCTCCCCACCCAGGCCGACCTCGCCGCAGGCGACGAGGTCGGCCGGCAACGGCAGGTTCCGGGCCGAGGACACCAGCGCGAGCGCCACGGCGAGGTCGGCGCCGGGCTCGACGATGCGCACCCCGCCGGCGGCCGAGACGTGCACGTCGGCCCGCGCCAACGTGCTCACCGGCCGGGAGAGCACGGCGAGCAACAGGGAGAGCCGGCCGGGATCGAGCCCCTGGGCGCTGCGACGGGGCTGGGGCAGCGACGAGCCGGTCACGAGCGCCTGCACCTCGACCAGCAGGGGGCGGTGGCCGTCGAGGGTGGGGACGACGACCGAGCCCGGCAGCCCCTCCCGCCGATCGGCCAGGAACAACCGGCTCGGATCGGGCACCCCGACCAGCCCGGTGCCCGTCATCTCGAAGAGCCCGAGCTCGGAGGTGGCCCCGAAGCGGTGCTTCGCGGCCCGCAGCAGGCGGAGGGCGTGGTGCCGCTCCCCCTCGAAGGACAAGACGGTGTCGACGACGTGCTCGAGCACGCGCGGGCCGGCCAGGCCGCCCTCCTTGGTGACGTGGCCCACGAGGACGGTCGCCATCCCCCGTTCCTTGGCCGCTCGCACGAGCCGGTGGGCGCACTCCCGGACCTGCGCCACCGAGCCCGGTGCCGACCCGAGCTCGGGGTCCTGCACCGTCTGGATGGAGTCGATCACCAGCACGTCGGGCGCGAGATCCTCGACGTGGGCGAGGACGTTCGGCAGAGCCGTCTCCGAGACGAGGTAGAGGTCGGGCACGATCGTGCCGAGGCGCTCGGCCCGCACCCGCACCTGCTGGGCCGACTCCTCGGCGGTGACGAGCAGGCACCGGCTGCCGAAGGCCGCCATGCCCGCCAGCACCTGCAGGAGGAGGGTCGACTTGCCGATGCCGGGCTCGCCACCGAGCACCGTGACCGAACCCGGCACCAGCCCGCCGCCCAGCACCCGGTCGAGCTCGGTGAGGCCGGTGGGCGTCGCCGACCACGCCCCGAGATCGACCTCGCCGATCTGGGTCGGCACCGACAGCGGCGAGGTCGGCGCCGGCGTGCGGACCGACGCCAGCTCCTCGGCCAGGCTGCCCCACGCCTCGCACGCCGGGCAGCGCCCGAGCCACTTGGGGCTCTCGCCGCCGCACTCGGCGCACCGGTAGACGGCCTTCACCTTCGTCATGCGAACAAACGTACGACGGCGGTGTGACAGTGGCGCGGACCGGCCCGGACCGGATCAGGCGGGGACGAGCTCGAACCAGACGATCTTGCCCATGCCGGCGACGTCGACGCCCCAGCAGGAGCTCAGCTTGTCGACGAGCACGAGGCCGCGACCCGAGGTGCCGTCGAGGGTGCCCGAGGCGATGGCGGCGGGGCGCTCGCCGCTCTCGTCCCGCACCGCGACGCGGATCCCGTCGTCCTGTCGGTGGACCCGCACCTCGAGGGGACCGGCGGTGTGGATGACGGCATTGGTGACCAGCTCGCTCACGAGGAGCTGGGCGATGGTCACCTGTTCACCGCCCAGGTCCCAGCCGGCGAGGACGTCGCCGACGAACCGCCGGGCGGCGGCGGCGCTGCCCGGATCGCGGGGGAGCCAACGCCCGATGTCCGCCGAGTCCTCCGGGAGCGCACCCGACAGCGCGACGAGCAGGAGTGCGGCGTCGTCGTGGGTACGGACCCCGGCGGTCTCGACGAGGATCGAGTCGGCGGTCGTCTCGAGATCTCCGGAGGACTCCGCGACCGCGAGCCGGAGCCGCTCCAGCCCTTCGGCGAGGGGCAGGTGGACCTGGTCGACCAGCCCGTCGGTGTAGAGGGCGAGCATGCCGTCCCGGGGCAGCCGGACGGTGGTCTCCCCGAAGCGGGCATCGTGGTCCACGCCGAGCGGCATGCCGGTCTCCGCCTCCACGAACCACGATTCGCCCCCCACCGAGATCAGCGGCGGAGGGTGCCCGGCGAGCACGATGGTCGCCGTCCCCTCGCTCAGCTGGAGCTCCATGTAGCAGCAGGTGGCGAGCTCCTCGGGGGCGAGGAGGCAGAGGAACCGGTTGGCCCGCTCGATGACTCCCGAGGGCGAGTGGCCCTCCACCGCGTACGCCCGGACGGCGTTGCGGACCTCGGCCATCACGCTCGCCGCCCGCACGTTGTGGCCGGCGACGTCGCCCATCACCAGGGCGAAGCGGTCGCCGCCGAGGGGGACGACGTCGTACCAGTCGCCCCCGACCTCGGCGCCGTCCTGTGCCGGCAGGTAGCGCGCCGTCGCGTCGATCCCCGCGGGGGTCGGGAGCGTCCGCGGCAGCATGCTCCGCTGCAGCGTCTCGGAGATCCGCTGCTCCTGCTCGAGCTGCCGGGCGTTGCGCAGGGCGGAGGCGGCATGGGCCGCCATCGCCTCGACCAGGCGCTCGTGCAGCGCGGTGAAGACGCCGGCGTCCGGGTGCCCCAAGAGGAGCCCGCCGAGCACCTCGCCGTTCTGATCGACGACGGGCGCTGCGAGGTAGCTCCGGACGGGGGGATGGCCCTCGGGCACCCCCCCGAACGGCGGGCTCTGGCCGTACTCGGGCGCGGCGGTGACATCGTCGAAGCGAACCGTGTCGGCGCCGGCGAAGGTCGGCCCGATCACCGCGGTGTTGCGCGGGAGGGGAAGCAGCTCGAACGCGGACCGGTCGACGCCGGAGACCGCGTAGAGCATGTGGGGCTCGCCCCGGTCGTCGACGACGTTGTAGAAGAACGCCCCGTACGCCGCGCCCGTCACCGTCGTGCCGGCGTCGATCACGAGCTGCACCACGGCCGTGAGGTCGCGCTCGTCGTTGAGGGCGGTGGCGATGCCGAGGAGCGTCTCGTTGATCTGCGCCTCGGTGACGAGCCGCGCCTGAGTGCGCTTCTGCTCGCTGATGTCGTGGAACGCCACCACGGCGCCGATCGTCTCGCCGTCGGTGACAATCGGCGACGAGGAGCACGCGATCGGCACGAGGTGGCCGTCGCGGTGGACGAAGACGTCGTCGTCGACGGTGATCGGCACGCCGGTGCGGACGACGGCGAAGAGGCTGCACTCGGTCGCCGGGCGGATCCGTCCCTGGGCGTCGTAGCGGTGCAGCAGGTCGTGGATCTCGACGCCGAGCAGCTCCTCGGGCTCCCAGCCGAGGATCCGCGCCGCCGCCGGGTTCATGTAGGTGAGACGACCCTCCAGGTCGATGGCGTACACACCTTCGCCGACGCTCGCCGTGAGCGCGTCGGTGAAGGCCTCACCAAGTCGAGCGACCACCGTCCACCGCCATCCCACGCATCGTAGGAAGTTGCTCCCTCAGCGGGTCAAGCGCACCCGGCGCCTAGAACTGGTCGGCCTCGACCATCTCCACCGGCGGGGGCTCGAAGCCCTCGACCGAGCGGAACACGATCTCGTCGCCCTCGACGTCGGCGATGACGGTGAGCCCGGCGCTGAACTCCTTGTAGAGGAGCCGCTCGGAGAGCGGGTCCTCGATGAGCCGCTGGATGGCTCGGCGCAGGGGCCGGCCGCCGAGGGTCGGGTCGTAGCCGCGATCGGCGAGCAGGTGCTTGGCGGCATCGGTGAGCTCGAGGCCGAGGCCCTGGCCGACCAGCTGGTTCTGGACCCGCTTGATCTCGAGGTCGACCATCTGCACGACCTCGTCGCGCGACAGCTCGTGGAAGACGATGACCTCGTCGATGCGGTTCAGGAACTCCGGCCGGAAGTGCTGCTTGAGGGCGTCGTTGACCTTCTCCTTCATCTTGGCGTAGGAGACGGCCTCGTCGACCTTGGCGAAGCCCACGTTGGCCTTGCGCAGGTCGGCGGTGCCGAGGTTCGAGGTCATGATGATGACGGTGTTCCGGAAGTCGACCGACCGGCCCTGGGAGTCGGTGAGCCGGCCCTCCTCGAGCACCTGCAGCAGCGTGTTGAAGACGTCGGGATGGGCCTTCTCGATCTCGTCGAACAGCACGACCGAGAACGGCTTGCGGCGCACGGCCTCGGTGAGCTGGCCGCCCTCCTCGTAGCCGACGTAGCCGGGAGGTGAGCCCACGAGCCGGCTGACGGTGTGCTTCTCCATGTACTCGGACATGTCGAGGCTGATCAGCGCCGCCTCGTCGCCGAAGAGGAACTCGGCGAGCGTGCGGGCGGTCATGGTCTTGCCGACGCCCGAGGGCCCGAGGAAGATGAACGACCCGCTGGGGCGGCGGGGATCCTTGAGCCCGGCGCGGGTGCGGCGGATGGCCTGCGACACGGCGCGGATGGCGTCCTGCTGGCCGACGACCCGCTTGTGCAGCTCGTCTTCCATGCGGAGGAGCTTCTGGGTCTCCTCCTCGGTGAGCTTGAACACCGGGATCCCGGTCCAGATCGACAGGACCTCGGCGATGGCCTCCTCGTCGACCTCGTCGAAGAGATCGACGCCCGACTCCTTGATCTCGGCCTCCTTGCGGGCCTTCTCCTCGAGCAGCGACTTCTCCTCGTCGCGGAGCTTGCCGGCCTCCTCGTAGTGCTGCCCCTCGACCGCCTCCTTCTTCGCGTGCTGCACGCGGGCGATCTCGTTCTCGAGCTCCTTCAGGTCGGGCGGCGCCTGCATGCGGCGGATGCGCATGCGCGAGCCGGCCTCGTCGATGAGGTCGATGGCCTTGTCCGGGAGGTGGCGGTCACTGATGTAGCGGTCGGCGAGGTTGGCGGCCGCCACGAGCGCCTGGTCGGTGATCGTCACCCGGTGGTGGGCCTCGTACCGATCACGGAGGCCCTTCAGGATCTCGATGGTGTGGGCGACGGTCGGCTCCTCGACCTTGATCGGCTGGAACCGACGCTCGAGGGCGGCGTCCTTCTCGAGGTACTTGCGGTACTCCTCGATGGTGGTGGCGCCGACGGTCTGCAGCTCGCCGCGGGCGAGCATCGGCTTGAGGATCGATGCCGCGTCGATGGCGCCTTCGGCGGCGCCGGCCCCCACGAGCGTGTGCAGCTCGTCGATGAACAGGATGATGTCGCCGCGGGTGCGGATCTCCTTGAGGACCTTCTTCAGCCGCTCCTCGAAGTCGCCGCGGTAGCGGGAGCCGGCCACGAGCGCACCGAGGTCGAGGGTGTAGAGCTGCTTGCCCTTGAGCGTCTCGGGCACGTCGCCGCCCACGATCTTCTGGGCGAGACCCTCGACGATCGCCGTCTTGCCGACGCCGGGCTCGCCGATGAGGACGGGGTTGTTCTTGGTGCGGCGCGACAGCACCTGCATCACCCGCTCGATCTCGCGATGGCGGCCGATGACCGGATCGAGCTTCTTCTCGCGCGCCTGCTGGGTGAGGTTGCGGCCGAACTGGTCGAGCACGAGCGAGCCCGACGGCGACTCACCCGTCTGGCTGCCGGCGGCCTGGCCGGCCTTGCCCTGGCCCTCGCCGCCGGGTGCCGAGCCCGAGTACCCGGAGAGGAGCTGGATGACCTGCTGGCGGACCCGGCTGAGGTCGGCGCCCAGCTTCACGAGCACCTGGGCAGCAACGCCCTCGCCCTCGCGGATGAGCCCGAGCAGGATGTGCTCGGTGCCGATGTAGTTGTGTCCGAGCTGCAGCGCTTCGCGCAGGCTGAGCTCGAGGACCTTCTTGGCCCGAGGCGTGAACGGGATGTGACCCGACGGGCTGGAGCCGCCCTGGCCGATGATCTCCTCGACCTGGCTGCGGACGGCCTCGAGCGAGATGCCGAGCGACTCGAGGGCCTTGGCCGCCACGCCCTCGCCCTCGTGGATCAGCCCGAGCAGGATGTGCTCGGTGCCGATGTAGTTGTGGTTGAGCAGGCGTGCTTCCTCTTGGGCGAGGACGACCACTCGGCGGGCTCGGTCGGTGAACCTCTCGAACATCGCTCCCCACTCTACGCCGCGTTTTTCGTCTCGCTCCGGGCAGGCGCCTCTGGGGGGCCGGGTTGCGAAGCGGAGCAGGTGGCGGGGCCCGGCTAGCGTCGTTTTCGTGGCCCTGCCGTCACCCCTGCTCGCCCTCGACGGGATGGCCGGGGAGCTCACCCGGGTGGAGGACGCCCTGCGCTCCTCGGTGGTGGCCGACGACGCCTACCTCACCGAGATCGCGTCCCACCTGATCCGCGCCGGCGGCAAGCGTCTGCGGCCGGCGTTCTCGGTGGCGGTCGGGGCGGTCCGCACCGGTCTCCCGGTGCCCGACGGGGTCGTCCTCGGGGGCGTGGCCGTCGAGCTCGTCCAGGTCGGCTCCCTCCACCACGACGACGTGATGGACGAGGCCCTGACCCGGCGCGGCGTCGAGTCGGTCAATGCCCGCTGGGGCAACCTGCGGGCGATCCTGTCGGGCGACTTCCTCCTCGCCAAGGCGTCCGAGATCGCCGCGTCGCTCGGCGTGGAGGTGGCCGAGCTGCTGGCCAAGACGATCGGGGCCCTGTGCGAGGGGCAGGTGCGGGAGCTGCAGACGACGTTCAACGCCGAGCGCACCGAGGAGCAGTACCTGTCGGCGATCGCCGGCAAGACCGCATCGCTCTTCGCCGCCGCCACCCGGATCGGCGCCATCGTCGCCGACCTGCCCCGCGACCAGGTGGAGGCGCTCACGCTCTACGGCCACCGCTACGGGATGGCGTTCCAGATCGTCGACGACATCCTCGACGTGGTGGCCACCGACGAGCAGCTCGGCAAGCCGTCGGGCCAGGACCTCGCCGAGGGCATCTACAACCTCCCGGTCATCCGCGCGCTGCGCCGCGGCGACGCGGTTGCCGGCGAGCTGCGGGGGCTGCTCGGCTCCCCGCTCGGGCGCGACGACGTCGACCACGCTCGCAAGCTGGTGCGCGCCGATGGGGCGATCGAGGACTCGCTCGTGCTCGCCGCCGCCTACTGCCGGGAAGCGGTCGAGGCGCTGGCGCCGGTCACCGGTCGGCGCGAGGCGATCGACGCCCTCGCGACCGCAGCGGCCGGGCTGGTCGATACCGTCCCCGCTCTCTGATCGATCGCTACCTCGCCCGGGTCGGACTCGACGGATCCGACCTGTCCCTCGAGGCGCTGCACCGCGCCCACGTGCAGTCGATCCCGTACGAGAACCTCGACATCCACCTCGGCCGCGAGATCCGCATCGACATCGACAGCCTGGTCTCCAAGCTGGTCGACGGCAGGCGGGGCGGCTACTGCTACGAGCACAACCTGCTGTTCGCGACCGTGCTGGAGAACCTCGGCTTCAGCGTGACGAGGTTGCTCGGACGGGTTCGCCTCGGCGATCCGGTCAACCCGCGGCCGGCGACGCACATGGTGCTCTTCGTCGGTGGCACGGCACCCGGTTCGCACGCGGAGCGCGTCGTGGTCGATGTCGGGTTCGGATCCGCGACGCCGCTCGGACCCGTACCGCTGGATGGAGCAGCGACCTACGGAGCGTGGACGTGGAGCACGGCGCGACTGGTGGCGCCGGAGGGCGAGGAGGTGTGGGCGATGCGAGTGAACGACGTGTTGCTCTACACGTTCTCGGAGGAGCCGCGACACCCCATCGACTACGTGACGCCCAACCACTTCTCGTCGACCCACCCGATGTCGGTGTTCGTGCAGGCGCCCACGGTGCAGCGCAGCGAGGACCGCCGCCAGCTCACCCTTCACGGCACCGACCTCACCGAGCGCAGGCCCGACGCGTCGATGACGGTGACGCCCGTCGACCCGGACGACTACGGCGCCCTGCTGCACGACACCTTCCACCTCGACCTCCCCCCTGACGATCTGGGAGCACTGGTGCGCGCTCTACGCGCCTGAGTGCTCCCAGAACCTGTCAGGTCAGGGACTTGACGAGCTCGAGGGTCCGGGCGGAGTCGGCGGGGGTGCCAACGATGGCGGCCTGGAAGTCGGTGACGCCGATGTCGGCGTAGCGCTGCATCCCGGCACGCACCGTGTCCTCGTCGCCGAGGATGGCGACGTCCGCGGGGCCTGCGGCACCCTCCTTGTCGAGCATGGCCCGGTAGCTCGGCAGGGTGCCGTAGATCTGCAGCGAGCTGTTGATCAGGTCGCGCGCGGCGTCGACGTCATCGGTGACGCACACCGGCACGCCGGCGATGATCATCGGCGCCGGCCGCCCGGCGTCCGAGGCCGCCTTGCTGATCGTCGGGATCACGTGGCTCTCGAGCGTCTGATGACCGGTCATCCACGTCGCGGTGCCGTCGGCCATCCGGCCGGCGAGCTTCAGCATGACCTCGCCCAGGGCCGCGACGACGACCTTCGGCGTGGTGGTGCCCATCCGCTCGATGGGCCCGAAGGTGTTGTTCACGTTGAACACCTCGCCCGTGTGCTCGACGGTGCCGGTCTCGAGCAGCGGCATCAGGACCTCGAGGTACTCCCGCATGTGACGGGCCGGCTTCTCGAACGACAGGCCGAGCATCCCCTCGATCACGATCTGGTGGGACAGGCCGATGCCCAGGATGAAGCGCCCACCGCATGCCGACTGCGTGCTCATCGCCTGCTGGGCCATGTAGAGCGGATGGCGCGAGTAGGTGGGGACCACGAAGGTTCCGAGCGTGATGTCGGGCACCTCGCGGCCCGAGACGGCGCACGCCGTCATCCCGTCGAGGCCGAAGATGTTGCTGAACCACGCCGAGCTGAACCCGTCGGCCTTGATCTTCTTGACGCTCTCGACGGCCTGATCGATCGACCCTCCGCCCGCACCCAACCCGATTCGCATGCAGCGAACCTAGGCCCTGCCCGACACCGACCGCCGAACTGGGACCGTTCGACCATCCCCCGGCGTACCGAAACGGTCCCAGAACGGAGTCAGTCGTGCTGTTCGGGTCGTGCTTCCCGCTCAGACGGCCGCTCGGGCCGGAGGGTCGGGAAGAGGATCACGTCCTTGATCGTCGTGGTGCCGGTGAGCAGCTGCACGACCCGATCGATGCCCAGGCCCATCCCGCCGGTGGGCGGCAACCCGTACTCGAGGGCTCGGATGTAGTCGTCGTCGACCGACATCGCCTCCTCGTCGCCCGCCTCCTTGGCCTTCGCCTGCTCCTCGAACCGGGCCCGCTGGTCGATCGGGTCGGTGAGCTCGCTGAAGGCGTTCGCCAGCTCGCGACCGGTCGCCACCGCCTCGAACCGCTCGACCTCACCGGGCATCTCCCGATGGTCACGTGAGAGCGGTGAGACCTCCTTCGGGTAGCCGAGCACGAACGTCGGCTGCCAGAGGTCGGTCTCGACCTTCTTCTCGTAGAGCTCGTAGATGAGCTTGCCGATGCCGTCGTTGCGGTCGAAGGTGACGCCGTGCTCGAGGCAGACCTTGCGCACCTCGTCGATGTCCATGCGCACGTCGACCCGAGCACCGGTGGCTTCCTCGATCAGGTCGCTCATGGTGGCGCGCCGCCACGGCGCCGCCAGGTCGACGTCCTTGCCCTCCCACTGGACGACGGTGCCACCGGTGATCTCCCGTGCGAGGTGCTCCACCAGCGACTCGGTGAGCGACTGCATGTCGTTCCAGTCGGCGTACGCCTGGTAGAGCTCGAGCATCGTGAACTCGGGGTTCCACCGGTTGCCCATGCCCTCGTTCCGGAACACCCGCCCCAGCTCGAACACCTTCTCGTAGCCGCCCACGACGAGCCGCTTGAGGTACAGCTCGGGCGCGATGCGAAGGTAGAGGTCCTCGTCGAGAGCGTTGTGATGCGTGACGAAGGGCTTGGCCGCGGCCCCACCGGGGATCGGATGCAGCACCGGCGTCTCGACCTCGACGAAGCCGCGGCCCTCGAGGAACCGGCGGGTGAGACGCATCACCTCGCTGCGCACGCGGAAGACCTCGCGCGCCTCGTCGGTGACCCACAGGTCGACGTAGCGCTGGCGATAGCGCATGTCGGTGTCGCTGATGCCGTGCCACTTGTCGGGGAAGGGTCGCTTCGTCTCGGCCAGCATCGTCCAGTCGTCCACCGAGACCGACAGCTCCCCGCGGCGGGTCGTTATGACCTGGCCGGTCACGCCGATCCAGTCGCCGAGCGACAGCTTGGTGAACGCCTCGAACCGGGGTGAGCTGGCGCTGCGGGCGAAGAGCTGGATGCGACCGGTGGCGTCCTGGAGCGTGCCGAACGCCAGCTTCCCCTGCTCGCGCCGGAGCATCAGCCGACCGGCGACGGTGACGGTCTCGCCGGTCTCGACGCCCGGCTCGAGCCCGCCGTGGGCGGCGCGCACGGCGGCGACGTCGTGGGTCTTGTCGAAGCGATACGGCTGCGTCACGGTCAGGTGTTCTTCTCGAAGATGGTGCGGAGACCGAGGAGGGTCAGCCACGGCTCGTGATGCTGGATCGTGCCCGACAGCGGTCCGACCAGCTCCGCCAGCCCGCCGGTGGCCACCACGGTGCACTCGCCGAGCTCCGCCTGGAACCGGCGCACCACCCCGTCGACGGCATCGACGGTGCCGTACACGACGCCGGCCTGGATGGACTCGACGACGCTGCGGCCGATCACGCTGCGAGGTTCGACGAGCTCGACGCGCCGGAGCATGGCCGCCCGGCCGACGAGCGCGTCGAGGGAGACCTCGACACCCGGCATGATCGTGCCGCCGAGGTACTCGGCCTTGGCCGAGATGGCGTCGAAGATGGTGGCGGTCGAGGAGAAGTCGACCACGATGATCGGCGGGTCGTAGCGCTCGAGGGCGCCCACCGCGTTGGCGATGCGGTCGGCGGCCACCTCCTTGGGGTTGTCATAGAGGATCGGCATCCCGGTCTTCACGCCCGCTTCGAGCACCACCGCGGGGAACCCGAAGTAGCGCTCGGTCATCTGGCGGAGGGCGCCGGTGACACGGGGAACGCCGGAGCACACGGCCACACCGGCGACGTCGGTGTCGAAGCTGAACCCGTGGAACGCGAGGAACTCCTGGACGAGGAGCGCGAGCTCGTCGGAGGTGCGCTCGACGATCGTCGCCACCCGCCAGTGGTCGACGAGCTCCGAGGACGGCGGGTCCTCGAACAACCCGATGACCGTCTCGCTGTTGCCGACATCGATCGCAAGGAGCATCAGTGACCAGTCTCCGGCGCGCAGACTGCAGGGCCGGACGGCGGTCCGGCAGTCGAGCGGAGCCTGCGGAGCGAGACCATCAACACCGTCAGTGGTCGAGGTCGAGGCCGATGTCGAGCACGGGGGCGGAGTTGGTGATCGCGCCGACCGAGATCAGATCGACACCGGACGCGGCGTAGTCCGAGACCGTCTGCAGCGTGACGCCGCCGGAGACCTCGAGCAGGGGTCGCGAGCGATCGCCGCGCAGCTCGACGCAGAAGGTGACCTGGTCGGGCGCCATGTTGTCGAGCAGCACGATGTCGGCGTCGGCTTCGATGGCCTCCCGCACCTGGTTCAGCCGGTCGGCCTCGACCTGCACCGTGCGTCCCGGCCACCGCAACCGGGCCCGGCGGACGGCCTCGGCGATGGTGATGTCGCCGAGGTGGTTGTCCTTGATCAGCACCCACTCCGAGAGGTTGCCGCGATGGTTCATGCCGCCCCCGGCCCGCACCGCGGCCTTCTCGAGCGCCCGCAGCCCCGGTGTCGTCTTGCGGGTGTCCCAGATGCGGGCCCCGCCGTGGGCGGCACGGACGTAGCGGCGGGTGAGCGAGGCGATGCCCGAGAGGTGACCGAGGAAGTTGAGCACCGTGCGCTCCGCCGTCAGGATCGACGTGAGCGGCCCGATGACCGTGGCGATGGTCTCGCCGGCGTTCACGGTGGCGCCGTCCCCGCAGGTCCACTCCACGGTGATCCGGCGGTCCACCTGGCGGAAGGTCTCCTC
>Ga0247717_1000105_pt1 | contig 25272 bp, 19 predicted proteins | sample 24E_NmetaG_FD_189047 | JGI IMG/M metagenome (GOLD analysis project Ga0247717, IMG submission 189047) | Soil microbial communities from hillslope of Landscape Evolution Observatory, University of Arizona, Oracle, AZ, United States - 2-4-E_N | ecosystem: Engineered > Artificial ecosystem >... | reverse complement strand
GACGAGGAGGCGACCGCCGAGACTGTCACAGCCGCCGCGTAGAATCGTCAATGAGGAGCCTGCGTCAGTCGGCTTTTACACCAGATCTGGGACACGACCCCTCAGGACTATCAAGCAGCTCCAGGATCTTCACCGCCGGCACGACCATCATCATCCCTAAGCTAGTTCTTACGAAGTCACCGTCCGGATGGGGCAGGCCGTCCGCCGAAGAACGGACGGGATCGACCCACGGATGGTGCCCCCAGTCGACTCCGAGCAGGAAGCAAGGCGAACCGATGACCGGGTTGACGCGCGCTGCCTTCTCGAGGCGGCCGGGTTCGGTCTCCATCTCGCTTACAGAGATGTAACTAGATGCATAGATGAACACTGGCGAGCCCGAAAACCCACTCAGCGAGCGGGCTTCGACGAGGATGCTTTCTTGGCGGATGCCTCGCTCGCGCTGGTATACCGGCTCGGCTGGTAGCACCGATATAGTACCGAAGCGAACAGACGGGACGTTGTGAGCTTTGCCATCACGGTCGACATAACGGCCGATGAAGAAGGTCTCGTCACCGGGCCCGAAATCCCAATGAGCTTGCTTCTCGGGAGTCAGGAACATACTGCGGCTCACTTGGGCCGAGCGGAAGCGATCGAGTCCGGCTGCAGGTGCGACGGCTACATCATCTCCATCTGGGTGATGGGTCCAATGACGATCCTCATACGGCAGTACGTCGAAGCCTCCGCCAGGCAGGTTCAGCCGCACGACCGGCGACGCTCCCTCGCGTACGACGTGGCTATTCGTGACGAAATAGACGTGGTGCTTGTCGGGCGTGAACGAATGCTCCGTTGGAACGGACACGATGAATCCCGTACCCCCCGCCCTCACACCCTTCAGAGCGGCGTCGACTGAGGGGTACATGTAAACCACACAGTCCAGCCAGTTCTTCGGGACACGGGGCACGGGCCGCTCTCACCAGTTGTGCCCGAGCCGTCAGGCGCGGGAACCATCGAACTGCCCTCACCGTACGTCACCCGTGGTGCCGTCCGGAGGACGTCGACACGCCCACGAGGCGCGGCGGGCGGCGAAGCTCCTCTCCGCTGCCGCCGGGATCCCAGTGGTGGCCGTGGGTCCCCGTCAACGCCGCCGAGATCAGCTCAAGAAGTTGCCGGCGGACGTGATGATCGTGGCCCTAATCTGGAGTCCACCGCCCAGAGACCTCAAGTTCGTGAAGCTCCCTGAGTAGTGCCGTCAGCATGATCAGGCTGACGAGCGCGCTCTGCTCGGTGTATTGCTCGCCGCAAACCTGGTGCAACGACGCATGACGGTTAAAGTGTGTCGGAACGGAGTCGCCACGCGCGGGCCAAAAGGTCGACAGTGCGTTTGGTATCGATCCGAAGATCAGCGCCGCCCTTACAGCGTCGAAAGCGGCTTCCTCTGGGTCGACTTCAAGGTCCTCGGCGGCAGCTCGGAGGGTCTCATATCCGAGGTGATGTTGGATGACGGTGGTCAACAAGCTCGCGGCCAGCGCCTGAGATCCGGCCCGGAATCCAGCGCGATGCGCGTCGATGACCTCTTGCACGAAAGGCATGAGTCCTCTGTATCGCGGGGTCGTGATCTGTCCGAGCACCGCCTCGCAACTAGCAATGATCTCGGTCGCGCGAGCAACGAGGGTGCCTCGCGGTCAGCCCCATCAAGGAGGTCCGTCACAACATGGCTTTCGGGTACCCACACGATCGGCCATCTCGTCTCGGCGACGAACTGCATCGCATCCTCGAACCGATCCGGAGGCCAGTTGGGAGGCAGAGCACGCGCCCACTGCTCCATGACCGTCGCGATCGCTCGGGATGTCCGGACGCGGTCTTCGGCGATCCGAGTGAGCGCTGTTCGAAGACCAGCGGTCGCTCTTTCGGCGAGATTGCGGTAGGCGTCCGCGCTCGCACGCAGGGCGCTCGCCGCCTGGGCGGCGAAGCCGACCTCACCGGCGAGAGCTCGCTCGACCGGATCGCCGCGCGGTTCGCTTTCGAGATCGTCGTCCACACTGAACATGGTGCCGCGATTACGCGGGGGCGCGTCACCGTCAGTCGCACAATCGGGGCCGCCCGGCTGGCCTGCGATTCGCCCGAGCGGTCCGGCTGCGAGAGGCAGCGGTGCTCCAGCTCGATGGTGCGCGTCGAACCAGCGATCGGGATCAGGTGAGCGAAAGGCCGACCAACAGCGAGTCAGGCGAGCACGGATGCGGAGCAGTTGTAGCAGTGGAGAAGCGAGCCGCCGTCCTCCCACCTGAACAACTCCCGCAGACGACGAGAACCGCAGTGACCACATGTGCGTCCCGATCCTCCGCCAGGAGGTCCTGGAGCACCGAGCCAGCCGATCGCGCCGCACTCCGAGCACTCATGGAGCGGCCCATCTTCGTGGAACGTCTGGTTTCCACAGTTTGGACATGCCTGGCCCTTGGCCATCACCCTCCCTCCCGGCGTCCGTTGCTCTGGACGGCCCAAAGTTAGACGGCCATGCGCAGACTCCGAGCGAGACCCCGTCCCTAATCGGCGTTCGGGCGCCGTCGTCACCACGCGGCGCGAGCGCAGAACGCCCCGTCATGGTCAACCTCGCTCGCCGGTGGGTGCCGCGGAGCACCAGCGGAAGGGCGGTCGGTATCACCGGCGGTGGCGATACCGCCTGCTTGCCCATCTCCGCCACTCCGGCCGCGGGCGAGTCGAGCTGCACCGCCAGCTACTTGGCGGTCGGGTGCGGCGGGTCGACCTCCGGCGTCGTCGTTAGCGAGCCCCTGCAGGAACTCGCCTCCAAGACTCGCTCGCGACGTCAGGCGTTCGCTACCACCTCACGCACCTCGACATCCTCCAACGTGACCCCTTCCGGCACCGTCCCTGGGATCCGTTCGCTGGCAGCTCGAGCGGCGTCCTCGGACTCGAAGACGATCATGGAGAGTCCGGCATCGTCCTTGCGCGTCCAGTACCCCGCAACGAAGCCTGGAGCCTGCGAGACCTGAGGCACAACCTCATCTCGCAGGGCGGCCAGAGCAGCCCCTTCCTCAGCGATCCTGACCCGTACGACGACTGCATGCATGACGCCCCCTCGGTTGTTGGAATGCGAAGGTCCGCCAAGCGTATTGCAACGAGCTGCTCGCGAGACGTGGAACACCTGGAAGGCCTTGGTCCACCGGTAGCTGCGCTCCTGCAGGTGTACCTGGCGGCGAACCTCGTTGACCTCTCCGGGAGCATGGAGGAGCGCCCCTCACGATCGAGGTTCCTGCAACGAGGAAGTGTCGTCCCAACGCGCGCTTGTGGACGCAGGCATCGGTGGACGACCCGCTGCGGCCACCACCGCTCAATATCGCCCGGCGGCTGGGCGCCCCAACCTGACTGCGGACAGCGCATAGCGCCCCGTCCAGCGCCGGCCCGTGCCTCCTCGGGGCCCGAGGTGCCGAACTCCTCGCCGACGAGGCCCCGCTCGGTATCGCCGAGCGGAGGCGATACCGCGTGCTCGGCGTCTTCGTCCTGACGGCGGCGGCCAACCGGGCGAGCCGATCCGCAGCGCCAGTTCTGCGCTACGGACGTCAATCGACCAGCGCGCCGGGTCGTTCGCATTACAGAGCGCCCCCCGACGATTCGTCCTCCCTCCAGCGCGAGGCCGAGAGGCAGACGCATTCATCGACTGCAAGACCCGGGTCAGGCGCCGGACGCCCTGCGCACGCGATGAGCTTGAAACCACTCGAGAAAGACACGGCCGAAAGCACTGTTGACGGATCTCGCCCAATCTGCCGAGTCCGCTCCTTCCATAAGGAATGCCTTGAACCGGTCGTCCCAGTACCTCGCCTGGTAGTGAGCTACTCCGTTCCGGAACCGCCTCAGGAGCTCGACGTGTGGTGACGCAAGGAGGTCGTCCAGCTCGCTGTCTGACAATCCAAGCTCCCTCCATCCCTCCATCACAACGTAAAGGCACGCGTACCAAAGGGATAGGTCGATCCACTGTTGGGTCCACTTGTCGTCATCGACTGTTGCCGCCCCCTCGGAGACCAGTCGAGCGTCGTAGTACGTGCGCATCTGGTTCGCCTGGAGAAAGTATCTGTGTAGCGAGAACACCTCCTCACGGGACGGCAACAGGGCTCCCGCTCATCTGCCGACTGACTCTGGGATCAACGGGGTTGGCCCGCGCGCCAGTCCAGCCAGGCGGCGAAAGACTTTGAGTCCACTTCATCGTCGGGGCTCAGGATCACGAGGGGCGGCATAGGAAGAGCCGGAAGTCGCCTTCGGCACGACCACGCCACACACTGTACCGGGCGTGTGCTCCGTGTTCTGGCCGACGACCTTGGCGGTCGACGTCTTATCCAGCGTTGGAGCAGCTATCGAAACGCCAGTCATGCCAATAGATCGAAGTCGCCTCGTAGCGGAGAGGGTGGGGTCTGTTCCGGACGAGCACAGATCGCTGGTGCGGCCGACGAGTGGACTTCTGGGGTCACCAGGTGCTCCGCCCTGAGCACCTGCCGGCAACCGTCGCTGGTCGGACATCAGCCCGCCTGGCTGCTGTCATCACGGACGTAAGGCTCGACAAGCGCGTTTACAAGACAGCCTAGAAATACTCCAGCACCAGATGCGATGTCGTCGTCTTCGATGTCTCTTCCATCGAATTCCGGATTCGCATCCATGTCAACGCGAACCCAGAACACATCGAGTCGGCGGACGACGTCACCAACTCGTGCGATGAGATCGAAGTCGATATCGATGTCCGGGCTGAACGCGACAGTCATGAGTTCGTGCGTCATCGCGTCTCGAAGCTGCTTGAAGCGCCGAAGGAGGTCGCGATCGTCGTCAGTCAACAGGCCGGCATTGGCGAGCCACTTGCAGCTGGCATCGAACCTGCCTCCGCCCAGCGAAAGCACTTCTTGGCTATATCGATCGTCGCGCTGGCTAGGGAAGGTGACAAAGTCGCGGACCGATTCGATGACAAGCGACTTGATGACCTCGTGCATCGTCGCCACCAGGCCAGCCACGGCGAGGTGCCAACGCAGGACCTCGGGCTCCAGTTTCGCCTTGAGGCGCGCCTCCATCGCCGCACGGTTCGGCGTCGTCGAGGTCCCACGCGGGCCGCCGAGAAGTTTCACGCGTGTAAGTATCGCACCGGTTCCTGGTGTGCCCACCGGAGTTTCCGCTGTTTGGGCCGCCGGACAGGACTGCGCTTCCCCTTGCCAGACCGCCTGTATCGCCCCGTCATGGTCGACCTCGCCCACCGGTGAGTGCAACGGGGGCCGGCCGCCGGCGACCGGTATCTCCGGCAGGGGCGTTACCGCTCGCTCGCCGTCTCCGACGCTCTTGGCGGCGGTGGCCCAGCGACCCGAGCCGCACCGCCAGATCCCGGTCGGCTCCACCGGCCTATTCGCCGTGGTGGTCGGCGTCGTTACCGAGCGCCCGCGCGGCCGAAGTCGTGCGGCGGCGGGAGGGGCAACGGAGTGGGCCTCCGCGAGTTCGCCAAGTCACATGGCTGCTGGTCCGAGGCGGCGCGCTTTGCAGTGGTGTGCCGATCAGTAACCAGGGCTGGTGTTCGCTGAAGTGCAACCGTCGACGGGGCAGACGAACCGACTTAGGTTCACCGCCCACCACTTCAGCTTTTCGGCAGGAGAGCTTGGATTGCCCGACGCTGTCGCACCGGGGTCCCAATAGTCGTCGTGCTTGTAGTCGAACTGTGGTGATCCGGAGTCGAACGCGGACTCCTTCGTGTAGCACATGGCATCGTTCTTGTCGTCGTTGCAGTGCGCGCCATCGAAGGCATGGGGAGCGACCTTCTGGACCGCACCCAGGTTGTGTCCGAGCTCGTGGAGGAACGTACGGCCCCGGCAAAAACCGCCGTCGGGTCCCGAGGCGTCGTACGGGCGGTAGACGATGCCGGTGGTGCGCTTGTTGTCGCTGTCGTTCTGCGCCTCCCGTCGCGTGTCCTGATACAGGTGGCCTTGACCGCAGTAACGAGAGCCGGCGTCGAGCCAGGCCACGAACTTCATGCCGGGAAAGCTGGCGGTTGGGAAGACCCTCTCTAAGTCGTTGTGGACGTAGGTGAACTGCCGGCTGGTGGCAAGCTGGCGCGACGTGTAGGCACTCTTCACGATGGTGATGTCGGCGACGGTCGTTCCGGCAACGCTCGAGTGGGGGCGCTCATCGAGGCGGATCCCCCGTGCATAGAGTGACCCTAGGAGCTGCGACGCGGCACGCGCATCGGCCTGGAACATCGCCGCGAACTTCGCGAACCGGGAGGCCGCATCGGAGCCTGCATCGGAGGGGTGGACGTAGACGAGGTGCACCTTGGGCAGGGTCGTCAAGTCGGCGATGTTGGCTTCATTGACTTGTCCGTCGTATTCGGTCGCCGACCACGTCGGCGTGAGGACATCGTCGACGGCGAAGGAGACCGGGATGCGGCCTCGACCCCTGGGGTCGAGCTCAAGGCCATCCGGTCCGTGACTGTGTTCCTCGGCAACGCTCGGGGCCGTGGCTGGAAGAGCTGGTGCGCGCTGTGGCGCCCACAACAAGAGCACGACGGGGAGTGCCAGCCAGGCGCGGTTACGGGTTCGCATACTCGCTAAGTCTGAACGGGCACCCGGCCCACCGCAAGGGCCGATGGCGCCTACCTGACACGCAGGTCGGACGCGGGGCGAAGTCTGCTAGTGGGGCCATCATTGCCACAATGCAGATCCGCCGAGGGTTCAGACCCCAGATGGAGACGGGGAAGCGGCCCCGCCAGGTCCTCGACGCTACGAGCCAACCGCAGCGCCTCACTCAACAGACAATCAGGCGCGTCGCGGAGCGGGTGGGTCGTGGCACCCCCGGCGCCGGTCGGAGCGCGGCACTCCCAGTCCAGCGATAGCGCATCAGAGCGCCAGATAGCGGGCGGGCGCCGAGCCTCTCCGCTCCGACGACGCCGGTGGTACCGGGCGCCCAACGGTGCCGTTATGCGGTCTCCGCTCCGGCACCTCGGCGTCCGGTCGTCAAGATGCCCCGGACAACGAGGCGCACATCACCGACGCCGCCGGCCATGTCCGAGGCGAGCGGGATTCAGCTGCCACAACGTGCGCCGTGGAGAGCGGCTTTGCCCGGCCGGCGCCAACGAGCCCTACCGAATCTTCCATGCGTGACAACGCCCCAGGTCAGGCTGAAGCCCGGCGTTCGGACTGTGGACAGTGGTGAGGCCCGCAGCTTCGCCTCCACCGACGGCTGCATCTGTGGCGGCTGCACCGGCAGCACGCACATGCCGCACGGTCTCGGCTTCAGCGGCAGCTCTGGAAGAGAACCTGGGCCATGCCGACCTGTCGCTCATCGACGCGGCCGACGCCCTCAGCAGGCGGCCCCATCATCGACGTCACCGCAGGCGATGGAGGCCACGCGGTCGGCGATGGAGATCTGCTCAGCAAGGCGACGAATGACCTGCTCGCGAGCCGCACCCAGGTGACGGGTGCGCCGGCGTCGCTCCCGGAAGCGGTCTGTCTCTTCATCGGTCCCCAAATGAAAGCGGCGACAGACCGGCCGGCGCGGGCTGAGCCGACCACGTCGCGGCGAGACGAATCTCGGTCGTGTTCGATCACGAAGTGGGGGCGGACGCATCAAAACGAGGACGTCGTGCTGGTCGTCGAGGTCGTGATGGTTGTCGGGGTGGTGGTAGAGGTCGTGGTCGTCAATTCGGCTTCAGTGGTGGTGGGCGACTCTCCTCCGGTGGTCGTGGTGGTCGGCCCCGGTTCGATGGTCGTAGTCGTCGTCGACTCCGGTTCGATGGTCGATGATGTCGACGCGGCGACAGTGGTGCTCGTGGTGGCGGATGTGCCGGACGAGGAGGTGGACGAGGTCTCCTGCTCCAGTCCGTCGACCAGGCCGGCGTCGGCAAGAAGGGTGATGATCTCCTGCTCCACCTCCTTGACTGCCGCATAGATATCGGGGAGCGCATACGGGTCGTCGAGCTTCGCCATCGCCGCCTCGATCTGCTGTTGCAGGTCCTCGGTCGGTATCTCGCGCAGCGTCACCACGAGTTGCACGGCGAGGGCCGCCGTCTGGCACTCGAGGCATCCGCCGTTGAGGGCCACCGCCACGTTGACCGGTGCCACCACGTCGGTCTGGCCGACGACCAACACCACCTGGAAGGCGACGGCGACGGTCGTGCAGTAGCTGCACGACGCCAGGGCGTACGCCTCGTTGCGGTTGAGCACCGGCGAGCCGTCCTTCACCCACACCAGTGCCACCGCCACGTCGTAGACGACGCTCCCGTCGGTGGCGTTCACCGCCAGCGCCTGGTTGTCACCGGGCCCTGGCGCGGCAGGCAGCTTGAACGGGAACGCCACCCCGGCGCGGCTCCCCTCAGTGGCGATCGCCAGCTCCCCACCGGCCTCGGAAGGCACACCCGGGCCTCCGGTGAGGATCCCCTGCGGCCCGTCGGCTCCGGGGACGACGAGCATCGCCGGCGCGTCAGCGTTCCTGGGGACGAGGGCGTAGCCGGTGACCGGGCGCACTCCCGGGATGCCCTTCGCCGTCGGCTCCACGACCGGGCGCAGGGACAGGAGGTGCTGGAGCGTGAGCCTTTCGTCGGCTCGGACCGGCCGGTATTGGCCGGAGGGCCACCACGCCACGGCGAGGGCCGCCAGCACGACGGCGGTGAGCAAAGCAAGTGCGCGGCGTGCGGCCGGGCGCCCCTCGGTGCGCCGCCACACGCTCCGCCACCCGCGACGGACCACACGCCAGATCATGAACGTGCTCGCCGCGACCGGGAGCAGGAGAGCGAACATCTTGAGCACTCCTGCCGCCATTCCGAGGATGTCGGCGTCGGCGCTTGCCCCGGCGATCACCCTTGCCTGCTGCTGGGCCCCGAGCCATGCGGTAGCAGCCAGGCGAGGGAGGAACAGCACGGCGAGCACGAACATCCACAGCAGCAGTGGCACGACGAGCACCACCCAGGCGCGAACCGTCCAGCGGGCCCACGGGCGCAGCGGTTGCGGCCGCCGTCGGTTCCACGGGAGCATCCCGGCGAGCGTCGGCTTGATGTGCTGGAACAGGTCGGGGACGCCGACCAGGTCCGAGAGGATGTGGTAGCCGTCGGCCCGGATCACGGGAGGAAGCTGGCGCAGCATCAGGAGCAGCTGCGCGGCCACGACGAGGAGGAGGGCGTCCACGCGCACTACCAGCCACACCGCCATCACGGCGACGGCAGCGATCGCGTTGAAGTACAGGCCGCCGAGGTCCACCACCAGCCGGCCCCACCGGGCCAGCCGCCGCGAGTCGTCCACATCGGTGTAGAACGCGGGCCACACGATGTAGAGCCCGGCGCCCATGGCGCCCGGCGTAGCGCCGGCGGCGCGGCACGCGGCGGCGTGGCCGAACTCGTGCCAGCCTGCGGACACCACCACGAGGAGGAAAGCGCCGAGCAGGAGACCCGGGCTGTCGAACGCCTGGCGGGTGCCCGCAGCCAAGCCGTGGCGGAACAGGACCCACCACGTGGTGACGGCGAACGCCAGCAGGACGGGGAGGACGATCGCCTTGTGGAACAGCACGGCGAACGGCGAGGTGATCCGCCTCGTCACCTCAGGGTTCGACACGACCACCTTGCACCGCAGCGCGAGCAGCGGGACCGGCTTCTTGGCCGGCGCGGACGCGCCGTCGGGGCCGCACACGAGCCCGAGGGGCGCCAGCTTGTCGCCGATCAGGAACTCGACGTCACTCGGGCCCACCATCTTGCCGCAGCGGCGGGAGAGCTCCTCGGCCAGCTCGGGCACGTCCCGTTCACCGTCGACTGCCTCGAGCAGCGAGTACAGCAGGGGGGTGAGCTGCACGATCTGGCCGTCGGCTCGGCGCACGATGCTCGGCGCATCGCGGTAGCCGGAGTCGCGGAGCTCGCCGAGCAGCTCGAGCCCCGGAGCGAGCGCCGGGGCTCGAGCTTCGAGAACGGTCATGGACCGGCTACTGCGTGATCTGCGAGTCCTGGTCGGCGGTGGCCTCCGCCGTCACGCCGTCGAGGTCCTGGTTGATGATCGCCGTCTGCTGCGACACGGCGGTGGCGTTCGACGAGATGGACCCGATGTTGGCGGCCACCGCGGCGTCGATCGGCGCGGCCACGTTGGCGTTGGCGGCCACCGCGCCAGCAATCGGCGCAGCGGCGTCGAGATCGGCGTCGACGTTGACGTCGAGGTCGAGCAGAGTGCCGCTGGCGTCGAGCACCGGTGTGGTGAGTGAGCCGTCCGTGGGCGTGTCGGTGGTGGTGTCCCCGCCGGCGACGATGTCGTCTGACTGATCGATCGTCGAGTCCTGCGGCGCCGTGGCGATGGCGTCGCCCGACTGCGTCTGGTCGATGACGACCGCCTGGTCGGCCAAGGCGACGGCGTCGGAGTCGATCGACAGGATGTTGGCCGACGCGGCCGCGTTGATCGGTGCCGCCACGTTCAGGTTGGCGGCCACCGCCAGGTCGACGGGCGCGGCCAGGTCGAGGGCCAGGTCGATGTCGGCGTCGAGGTCGAGCAGCGACATGACCTCTTTGTTCGGTAGCGGCGTCGCCGTCTCTGCTGCCAGTTCGGTCGCGGACAAGTGTTCAAGTTCGCTCATCGCACCATCTCCTCCGCCGTGGGGACAACGTACGACGTACCCCGGCGCGGTGAGGCGAAACAGCGAGCGGGCGAATGAGGTCGCCCCCAAGAGCGGCGGTTGGTCGTGGCGAGGGACCTCGACGTACCGCTCCGCCGGCGCGTAGGGCGACCGTCGTGCGCCGAAGCGGCCACTAGCGAGACCAGGAGGGACGATGACTGCGGCCTGCGCCACGTCGACTCGGCTGGTGAACGGCCCTACGTTGCGAGGACCGTCGGAGTCCGCTGGTGGTCTCGTTGGAGGCGCGCTCCCGTGGCCGCGGGGGCGCGGGAAGAAGCGCGCTCCGTGAAGAGCTGTGCGATCTCGTCGTGCCCGGCCATCGCCGATCCCTTGTCCACGTCGTCGACGGGAGCCGGGCAGCCGTGGGAGGTCCGCCATCCAAGCCATCGCGCCGCCACGCTTCATCGCGACGAGCCGGTAATTGCGTCCGACGTTCTCGTCGTCAGGCTCGTCCAGGGGACGGGCGCCCGGCCTTGGCAGCAGCGCATAGCGCCCCGTACGTGCGGGGCACCGTGTGCCCCACGCCGGCTACGGACGACGAAGCCCTGGGGAGAGGGGCGAGCTGGCGGGCGCACATATCACGCGCTCGATAACGCGGTCCGCCTTCCAGCGTGACCGCGACCTATCGGCGCGTCGGGTGCGGGTGAGGGGATACCGGGCGCCACCTCGCCTCGATCCCCGGAGGCACCGGTTGGGTTCGTGCCGCGCCTGGCGTGGGCAGAGAACGCCAGTTCCCGGACGGGCGGCGGCCATCAGGCCCGTAGGGTGGCGTCGTTTCCGGCGCCCGCGCGGTGCGGCTATCGAGCGGCGGAAATGGTCCTCGACGGACTTGCCCACGTCGCGAACCTCGGCGGGCCTCGTTCGATCGGCGGAGGCCGTTCACAGGGGATTGGGTGAACCGTAGACAGCGATGGCGGAGCCTTCGTCGATGGCGCAGGACCGACCGGTGTCGCGATGCGGCCACGCAGGCGCACTGACATCCATGGACCCAGGGACGCGCGGCCCATCCTGTGAAGTCCGGGCGAACGGTGTCCGCCCCGGCTCGACCTCCGCCTGCGCCCCCTCTCACTCGCGCTGATCCTCTACGTTTCACGCGAGGAGCACCCGAGAGGCGGCGACCATGGCACGACAGCGGAAGCCCACCTTCGCCAGGGCCAGGAGGCCCCGGGCAGGGCTGTGGGCGGCGCTGGCCATCGGCGTCCTCCTGGGGGCGTATGTGGCCGTCCTCGCCAACACCCGCCCCGACGTCGACGGCGATCGGCTCCGGTTCGACTCCTTCGTCGACCTGGTCACCGAAGAGCGGATCACGACCGCCACGATCCTCGACCAGGACGCGTTCGTCGTCGGCGACTACGTACGTGACGACGGAACCGCGGGCCAGTACAACACCCCCTACCTCAGGGACTCGCGAGAACGGCTCCTCGGCATCCTGCTCGACAACGGGGTCCCCACCACGATCGAGCAGCAGTTCGCCAAGAGCCTGCTCTATCCGGCGACGCTGCTCCTCCCTGCACTGATCGTCGTCGTCGTCTTCGTGTACCTCATCGTGTCGTACAGCCGGGGATCGGGGCTGTTCGCGATCCGGAGCGGGGCCCGGCGGTTGGGCTCGCAGTCCGCCACCGCACGCTTCTCCGACGTCGCCGGCCAGGACGACGCGATCGCGGAGCTTCGCGAGATCCGCGACTTCCTCGCGGAGCCCGGACGCTACGCCGCCCTGGGGGCGGCTGTCCCGAAGGGCATCCTGCTCTTCGGGCCACCGGGGTGCGGCAAGACACTGCTCGCACGGGCGGTCGCCGGAGAAGCGGGAGCCGCCTTCTACTCGATCTCCGGGTCGGACTTCGTCGAGCTGTACGTCGGCGTCGGCGCGGCTCGGGTGCGCGAGCTGTTCCGGGAGGCGAGGGAGAGCGCGCCGGCGATCGTCTTCATCGACGAGCTCGATTCCGTGGGTCGGCGGCGGGGCGGCGCCCCGGGGTCGGGCGAGGAGCAGGAGCAGGCCCTCAACCAGATCCTCTCGGAGATGGACGGCTTCTCCGTCGCCGACGGCGTCATCGTCATCGCCGCCACCAACCGTCCCGACGTACTCGACCCTGCGCTCCTGCGCCCGGGCCGCTTCGACCGGACCATCGGCCTCGACCGGCCTGACCAGGGAGGGCGGCTCACCATCCTCGAGCTCCACGCGCGCGGGAAGCCGCTCGACGCGTCGGTCGACCTCGACACCGTGGCCCGGCGCTCGGTGGGGCTCAACGGCGCCGACCTCGCCAGCGTCATGAACGAGGGTGCCCTCCTCGCCGCCAGAGCGGGACGGTCCGCCATCGTCCAGGACGACCTGGACGAGGCGCTCAGACGGATCCTCGACGCCCCCGAACGGCAGCGGCGGCTGTCCATGCGCTCGCGCGGCTTCGGCCGGGTGGACGGGCGCGGAGACCGCGTGACCTTCGCCGACGTCGCCGGCGTGGAGGAGGTCCTCGACGAGCTCGCCGAGGTGAGCGCCTACCTCACGGAACCGGAGCGCTACATCGCCATCGGCGCACGCCCGCCGAGGGGCTTCCTCCTGGTCGGGCCACCGGGTTGCGGCAAGACCCTCCTCGCCCGAGCGCTCGCGTCGGAGGCGAACGCCGCGTTCTTCTCCGTGGCCGCGACCGAGTTCGTGGAGGTGTTCGTCGGCGAGGGCGCGGGACGGGTGCGCGACCTGTTCGCCGAGGCACGCGCGCTGGCGCCGTCCATCGTGTTCCTCGACGAGATCGACGCCATCGGCGCCCGCCGCGGGGTGTCCGAGGGCCAGCGTGAGCGCGAGCAGACCCTGAACCAGATCCTCGTGGAGCTCGACGGCTTCGAGGCCAGGACCGGCGTGATCGTCATCGCGGCCTCGAATCGCCCGGAGATCCTCGACCCCGCGCTCGTGCGGCCCGGGCGGTTCGACCGCGTGATCACCCTCGCCCTTCCCGCGCTCGGTGCCCGTCGGGCCATCCTCGGGCTGCACGCCCGAGGAAAGCGCCTCGACCCATCCGTCGACCTCGACGCCGTCGCCCGGTCGACCCAGGGCATGTCCGGCGCCGACCTGGCCAACCTCCTGAACGAGGCGGCGCTCCTCGCCGCCCGGCGCGGCGACCGGTCGGTGACCCCCGAGCTGGTGGAACGGGCGGCGGAGCGGGTCGTGCTGGGCATCACCGCGAGCCGCCGGCTCACGGAGAGCGACCGACGGGTGATCGCATACCACGAGGCCGGCCATGCCCTCGTCCGTCGGGCGCTGCCCGGATGTCCCTCGCCGCGGAAGGTGTCAATCGTGGCCCGTGGCGACACGCTTGGCGCGGTGTGGAACGACGCGTCGGACTCGCCCCTCCGCACCAGGGAGGCGATGCTCGACGACATGGCGGCCCTCCTCGGGGGAAGGCTCGCCGAGGAGCTGGTCTTCGGCGAACCGAGCTCGGCGGCGGCCGACGACCTCGCCCGGGTGGACGCCGTCGCCCGCCAGATGGTCTGCATCCTCGGGATGGGTGACGACCTGCCCCGCCGGGTCTATCTCGACGCCGGAGTGGACGGCCCGCCGGGCAGGGTGTCCGATCACGCCGCAGGCGCCATCGACCTGGCGATCGGTCGACTGATCGAGGAGGCCACTTCGCGTGCCGTCGAGGTGTTGAGGTCCTCGCGGCCCGCCCTCGACACCGTCGCCGCCGAGCTCGTCGCCCAGGAGACCATATCGGGAGCGCAGCTCGAGGAGCTCGTGGCCCGTGCCGGCACGGATCGGGACGACCGACGGAGCGCGCCGATGCACCCGCAGGGCGCGACCTGAGCCGGTGACCGAGGTCCGCAGCCTCCCTCCCCACCGGCAGAGCCGGCGGGCACGGCGGCGGGAGCGCCGCCGGGCCGGTCTCACGATCCGACCGGCGCCGGCGAGGCGCAGCGAGGCGCCGGCGTCGCTGCGCCACCTCCGGACGCTCCTCGGTCTCGGACTCCTCGCCGCCGCCGCCGGGCTGGTGGTGATCGACCTCTCGCTCCCAGAGGAGCGCGCCGCAGTGGTCGGGACGGTCGCCGGTGTCAACGCCGGTGCCGGCGATCCCCGCGACATCGCCGCCCACAACTCGCCGGTCCTGGCCAGGAACCCCGTCGACACCGCGAACCTGGTCGTGGCGAACCGCATCGACACGCCACGCTTCTCCTGTGCCCTCCACACCTCCTTCGATGCCGGCGCGACGTGGACGACTCCCCGCTTGCCCTTCCCGGAGGGCGAGGAGGACCCGCCCCGCTGCTACGTCCCCACGGCGACCTTCGAGCCGGGCGGGACGCTCCACGTGGCGTTCAGCACCCTGGCCGGTCCGGGGAACCGCCCGAACGCCGTCTGGCTCGTCTCTTCCGCCGACGGCGGCCGGTCCTTCTCGCCCCCCGCCAGGCTGCTGGGCCCCCTGGCGTTCCAGCCCCAGATCGTCGCCGATGACCGGCGGCCCGGCCGCCTGTACCTGACGTGGCTGCAGGCCGACGACGTGGTGAACCTCGGGTTCGCGCGTACGGGCAACCCCATCAACGTCATGCGCACCGACGACGGCGGTCGCACGTGGGGCGCGCCGGTACGGGTGAGCGACGCCGACCGGCTGCGGGCCGTCGCGCCCACCGCCGTCGTCGGGCGCGACGGCGAGCTGTTCGTCGCCTACCTCGACCTCGGCGACGACCGGCTCGACTACGGGGGGGCCCACGCCGGGAGGGGCGGGGAGCCGTACCAGGGGTCCTGGACGCTCGTCCTTGCCCGGTCCCTCGACGGGGGTGACTCGTGGCAGGAAGCCGAGGTGGACGACCACGTCACCCCGACCGAGCGCATCCTCGTGTTCCTGCCGCCGTTCCCGGCCCTGGCCGTCGACCGGGCCAGCGGGCGCCTCTACCTCGCCGTCGCCGACGGACGGCTCGGCGACGCCGACGTGTGGTTGTGGACCTCGTCGGACAGGGGGCAGACCTTCGGCGTCGCGCGCCGGGTCAATGACACCGCCGAGCGGGACGGGACGGCGCAGTACCTCCCCGCCGTGGGCGTGGCGCCGGGCGGCCGCGTCGACGTCGTCTACTACGACCGCCGGCGGGACGGGCGAGACCGGTTCAACCACGTCTCCCTCCAGTCGTCGTACGACCGGGGGCGGCGCTTCGGCGGCCACGTGCGGCTCTCTGCTACGCAGTTCGACTCCCGGATCGGGTTCGGGAGCGCCCTCGGGATGCCGGACCTCGGCAGCCGTCTCGCCGTCACATCGGCACGCCGGCGCGCCTTGGCCGTCTGGGCGGACACCACGTCGGGCAGCGAGGCGTCGGGCAAGCAGGACCTCTCCCGGGCCGTCGTCGCCCTGTCCCGGCCCGCCGGGGGGCGGGGACAGGTCCGCACGGCCGCCGCCGCGTCCGCCGGCGCCGGAGTCGTGGTGCTCCTCTGGGCAGCGAGCGGGAAGCGTCGTCCTCGCGCACGGCGGCGGCCGGAGCGGGCCCGCTGACGCTCCGCCCGGCTGCCCACGCACTGGAAAGCGAGGCGGGATGTGTGTACCATTTTGGTCGACGTAGTGTCCGCCCTAGTGCTGACAACGTCTTCCAGCGCCCAGGGGAAGGGACGGCTCGAGATGTCTCGGACGCGACGACTGTTGGCCCTGGCGGCGACGGCGACCGCGGCGGTCGTGCTCGGCGGTGCGGCGGTCACCTGGGCATGCACCGGACAGGGGTCGATCATGCTCTCGCCAGCCTCCGGACCCAGCGGCACGGTCGTCACGGTGAAGGGCACCGGGTTCGGGGCGAATCCGGTCGAGGTCCGTTGGGGGTCGGCATCGAGCACCTCACCCCTCCTCGGAACCGCGCCGAGCGGCAACTTCGCCATCGACGTCAAGGTTCCGGACGCACCCAGCGGCGTGTACTACATCGTCGCGGTGCCGACGACGACCCCGGAGGGCACCGAGCGGGCGCCCGGCTCCGCGGCGTTCACGGTGACGGTCCCGGTTGCCGAACCGACGCCGGTCACCCCGGCGCCCCAGCCGGCGCAGCCCCAGCCGCAGCCCCAGACACAGGCGGTGCAGCCGCAGCAGGAGGCGCTGCAGCAGCCGGCGCCGGCGGCGGCAGCCCAGCCGGTGGCATCCCCCGCCCCCCAGTCGTCCACCGGCCAGAGCGCGCCAGCTGCCGTCGCTGCCGGGCCCGTTGCGGCCGCCAGGACGAGCCGACCCGCCGCCACGGCGCCGGCGCCGGCCACGGCCGCCCCCGCTCCGTCGCCCGCCACGGCCGCCGCCGACGCTCCGGCCGTCGAGCTCGCCGACGCCACGACCGTGGAGGCGCCGCCCGCGGTGACCCCGGAGCCGCTGCCCGTGCCCGAGGCCGACGATGACGCAGCCAGCCGCTTCGGCAGCGCCCCCGTTGGCCTGGAGGATGTGACGGAGGCCGACCGGCTCGGCGCCGGCATGGCGCTCGGCGCGGTGCTCCTTTCCGTCGGCCTCGTCACGGTTCTGGGCGCCGGGCTCGTGGCCGTCTCCCGTCGCCGCCGGGCCACCTCCCCTCGCGTTGTCCGGCGTTAGCGGCGGAAGCGCGGCGGGCGGTGCCCGTCGCGCTTCTCGGCGGATCTCACGCATCGGCGCCTGCTCCCTCCTGCTCGCCCTCGGCTGTCTTGCCGTCCCCGACGGGCTGACGCCCGCCCTCGGCCAGACGCCGGCGCTGCGACTGGCGGAGAACTACGAGGTGCAGAGGATCAACAGCCCCACGCCCGCGCAAGGAGGCCAGCTGGGTTGGCTCGGCATCGCGAACGGGGGCGACCTCGACGGTGACGGCAAGGACGATCTCCTGGTCCCCCAGTACAACGGGCCGGGCGCCATCCATCTCATCAGCGGTGCCACCGGGGCCGTGATCCGGACGCTGACCCTCCCGGATCCGTCCGCCCTCGGCACGACGAGCGGCAACTTCGTGTATCCCGCCAAGCTGGCGGATCTCGGCTCTTGCGCCGGCGGGCAGGTGAGCCAGACGTGCGCCCAGAACCCGATCGGAGCAGCCGACGGCGTCCCCGAGATCGTGGTCGGCGCCTACGGCGTCGACCTCGAGGCGCCCGATCTCGGGCGTGCCTACGTCTTCGACGGCGCCACCGGTGCGGTGCTGAAGCGCGTGCAGATGCCGCCAGCCGACCGTGCGTCCGAGGCGGCCCAGTTCCCCGGCGGCAAGGGGTTCGGCTTCGGACGCGGCGTGGTCTCGCCCGCCAGCCCCTTCCCCGCCGACGCGCCCACCGCGGTCAAGATCGGCGACCTCGACGGGGGCGGCGTCGGCGACTTCCTCGTCGGCAACCCGACCTTCTACGAGCTGGGCCCGGCCACCAACCCGTCGTGCGACCCCGGGCCCTGTCCAGGATCGGGCCGGGTGTACGCCTACCGGGGCGAGGACATCGCCGGCACGGATCCGAACCAGGTGCTGGAGACCCCGTTCGAGATCATGAGGAACCCGATGTCGCAGAGCGGCGAGCCGCACGACCGGTTCGGCCATGCCATCCTGCCCATCGGCGACGTGGGACGGTGCACCACCGACCCCGGCGCGGGCGCAACCTGCCCGGAGGACGACCGCACCACCACGCGCGATGGCCGCCCCGACTTCGTCGTCGCGCAGCACCGCGCCGAGTTCCCGCCCGGGTTCCCCGACTCCGGCGTGGTGTGGCTCCACGACGGCCGCAGCGGCGCCGTCCTCAACATGTACCCCCATCCGGAGCCGCAGGTCGGCTCGCAGTTCGGCTACACGGTCGGCAGCATGTCCACCGCCATCGGGGACGTCGGGAACACCGTGGCGCCCGACATCCTGGTCGCCGCGGTCGGCCAGGGCGTCCAGTTCACCCACCAGGGCCGCGCCTACATCCTGAACGGCAACTACCTGGCGGCCGGGAGCGGGATCACCCTGGGCCGCCTCGACGACCCGACGCCGCACCGGGGCGAGAACTTCGGTGCGCCGTTCGCCGGCGTGGGCGACGTGGCCGGCGACCCCCGCAACGAGGTGCTCATCGGCAACGCCGGGCCATGGCAGACCGGCGACATCGACAACCAGTTCCTGTCCGACGTCCACGTTTTCAGTCCCGCCAGCGAGACGGTGGTGAAGACGTTCGCCGACCCGGACCAGCGGCTCAACAGCGGGTTCGGGCAAGGGGTGGCGCAGCTCGGCGACGTCAACGGTGACGGGTTCATGGACTTCGCGTTCACTTCCGGCTTCTTCACGGACACGGTGTTCCGCGAGGGGCGGCTCTACATCTTCCGCAGCACCACGGCCAGCACGACCACGACGACGTCCGTGACCTCCACGACGACCACGACGGGCACGTCCTCAACGTCGCCGACGACAACGCCGGCCCCCGTCGAGCCGCGAGATGGCTACGCCCTGGCCGCGGACGACGGTGGCGTCTTCAGCTTCGGGGACGCCGGGTTCTTCGGGTCCACGGGAGCACTGCGGCTCGCCAAGCCGATCGTCGACATCGAGTACACCCCTAGCGGACGCGGGTACTGGCTGGTCGCGTCCGACGGCGGCGTGTTCGCCTTCGGCGACGCGCGCTTCCTCGGGTCGACGGGGGCAATGACGCTCGCCCAGCCGGTCGTGGGGATGGCTGCGACGCCGTCGGGCAACGGGTACTGGCTGGTCGCCGCCGACGGCGGGGTCTTCGCCTTCGGTGACGCCGTGTTCCGCGGCTCGACGGGCGGGATGCGCCTGGCGCGCCCGGTCGTCGACATCGAGCGCTCGGCCTCCGGCGCCGGTTACTGGCTGGTGGGCTCGGACGGCGGGATCTTCGCCTTCGGGGACGCGGTCTTCCACGGCTCGACCGGCGCCACGAGGTTGGTGCAGCCGATCGTGGGGATGAGCCGCACGCGGAGCGGCGGGTACCACCTCGTGGCCGCCGACGGCGGCGTGTTCGCTTTCGGTGGCGCCGTCTTCCACGGCTCCACGGGCGGCATCCGCCTCGCCTCGCCGATCGTCGCCATGGCGGAGGTGAGCGACGGGTCGGGGTACTGGCTCTGCGCCGGGGACGGTGGCGTCTTCGCCTTCGGGAACGCCCGGTTCCGCGGCTCCATGGGGAGCCGCCCGCTCAATCGTCCGGTTGTCGGCTGTTCGGCGGCGGCTGCGTAGCGGTCGTCGCCGCCGGAGTGCCTGAGCCGGCTCTGCCGCTACGGTGTGAACCGGGAACGGCGGCGCGGAACATGGCCACGATGTGTGGACCGTCGGCGACGAGCCGGGCCGTCGACTTCTGCCGGTGGCCACCGCCAGTGCGGCGGGGCGGGCAGCTCTCCGGTCGCTCGATAGCGCTCGCCGGTGACGTGCCCGTCGGAGCCGGTTCAGCGAGCGCAATCGCCCCGTAGCGCTCGTTGGGCTTCCGGGCTGGTGTGCCTCGAGTCGACGCCTGCGATCTGCGAGGCACTGCGGGACCGCCCGAGAACGCGCGCTCCATAATCCGGGTCGCTAACAACTCTCGGGACGACTGAACGGCGCGTCTGGGGCTGCTCGGCAGGCATGATCCGGGTCTGAACCTCGCCCTGCTCCACCCGTTGCCACTCGATGGCTCGATTCGGCCCCGCGCCTTGGGGGAACTCTCCGACGCTGTCGTGGCACCGACGCTGTACTCGGTCGGATCCGTGCTGACAGCTTGGGCCGCTGCCGTCCTCGACCTCATGGATCATGGCGAGTGGGTTGTCGTCGGGAGCTCCGCTGGAGCCTCCTGCGCGCTGGAGCTCGCCGGCCTTGACCAATCACGGATCCGAGGGCTGGTGCTGATCCGTCGCCCGCCAGCAGCATGGGACCACCTGACGGTGAGTTTCGCCAGCAGCATGGGACCACCTCTTCGCCAGTCATGGGACCATCCCTGAGCATCCACCACCACCGGCGCCGCTGAGGTTGGCATCGCCACCTGACCGACAGCGGCCCAGGAAGGTGGCGATGAGCTTCAGGGAGGTTCCAGTGCACGAGATTCGAGAGGTCCTGCGGCTGTGGCTGCGGGGCGAGGGGCAGCGCTCCATCGCCCGGCTGGCGGCCGTCGACCGAAAGACGGTGCGGCGCTACGTGGAGGCGGCCACCGGTGCCGGCCTCGACCGTGACGCCGGCGAGGAGGCGCTCGGCGACGAGCTGATTTCCGTTGTGTGCGAAGCGGTTCGTCCCCACCGCCCCGACGGCCACGGCGCTGCCTGGGCGGTGGCCGCCGCCCACCACGACCAGCTGAAGGCCTGGCTGGTCGACCAGGACCTGACCGTGGTCAAGGCCCACGAACTGGAGCGCCAGGGCGTGGTGCTGCCCCAGCGCACGCTTCACCGCTACGCGCTGGAGGTGCTCGACGTCGGCCGCTCGGCCAGGACGACGACCGTGCGAGTGGCCGACGGCGAGCCCGGGTCCGAGCTGCAGGTGGACTTCGGCAAGATGGGCCTGATCCTCGACGCCGACACCGGCCGGCGCCGGGTGTGCCACGCGCTCATCTTCACCGCCTGCTACTCCCGGCACTGCTACGTGTGGCTGAGCTTCACCCAGACCACCGAGGCGGTGATCGCCGGCTTCGAGGCGGCGTGGTCGTTCTTCGCCGGGGTCTTCCGGGTTGTCATCCCCGAAAATGTGCCGCGGCACATTTTCGGGGTTCTGTACCCGCGCGCGTTATGCGCCCGGCGCTCCCGGAATCCGGGCGGGACCGGCGGTGAACGGCTCCGGGTAGCCGAGCGCGGGCACATAACGCGAACGCTCCCGCCAGGGTGCTTCCTCCGGCTCACGCTCAGAGAGGAAGTTGCCCATGTTGGAGAGGTTCTTTGTCAAGCCATCCACGGTCGATCGCATCCGCGGGTCGTGGATCGGTCCCGAGATCGAGACCTACGTCGCCTGGCTCGTCGACAACGGCTACAGCGACAAGTCCGTCTGGCGTCGAGTCCCGATCGTGTTCGACTTCGGCGAGTTCGCGCGGCAGCGGGGGGCGAGCACCGTCGGCGACCTGCCGGGCCACCTGGCGGCCTTCGTTGGCGAGCGGGTCGCCCTGCACGACCAGCGCACCGGGTCTGCGAGGCCGATGGCCAAGGAGGTCCGAGGGCCGGTCGAGCAGCTGCTGTCGGTGGTCGTGGCTGGCTTCGAGCCCACCGGCCGACCGCACCACGCCCAGCCCTTCGCGCAAGCCGCCCCCGGCTTCTTCGCGTTCCTGGTCGACGAGCGTGGCCTTCGGCCGGAGTCGGTGCGCGGCTACCACCACCACTTGGACCGCTTCGAGGCCTACCTGAAGCGCATCGGTGTGGTGTCGCTGCGGGAGCTGTCGCCGCCCGTCCTCAGCGCCTACATCGTCGAGCGCGCCGGTATGGGGCTGGCCAAGAGCACCATCCGCGACGGCGCCGGGGTGCTGCGGGTGTTCCTTCGCTACGCCCACCGGGAAGGGGTCGTGGCCACCGATCTGAGTGGCGCCGTCGGCTGGCCACAGGTCTACCGGCTGTCGGACATCCCCCGCTCGATCACCTGGGACGACGTCAACCGTGTCCTGGCCGCTGTCGACCGGCGGACCTCGGCCGGTCGGCGCGACTACGCCATCCTGCTCCTACTTGTCACCTATGGCCTCCGCAGCCGCGAGGTCGCCGCCCTCCGGCTGGACGACATCGACTGGAAGCGCGAGCGCCTGGCCATCCCCGAGCGCAAGGCCGGCCACTCCACAGCCTTCCCGCTTTCGGTCGTGGTCGGCGAGGCCCTCCTCGACTACCTCCGCAACGGCCGTCCGACGACGACCGACCGGCAGGTGTTCTTCCGGGCCGTGGCGCCGTGCCGGCCCATCGGAGCCGACGCCGTGTCGTCGCGAGCCCGCCACTACCTGCTCAAGGCGGGCGTCGACGTGCCCCGGCCCGGATCGCACACCCTGCGCCACTCGGCGGTGCAGCGCCTGGTCGACGCTGACTTCGATCTGAAGACGATCGGGGACTTCGTCGGGCACCGTTCGGCCCGCTCCACCGAGGTCTACGCCAAGGTCGCTGTCGAAGCCCTGCGCGAGGTCGCCCTGGGCGACGGCGAGGAGGTCCTGGCGTGACCGACAGCCTCACCGCCGCCGTCCAGGACTTCCTGGCCCACAAGCGGGCCCTCGGCCGCAAGTACCTGACCGAGGAGGCGACGCTGCGCCTGTTCGTCGCCTTCGCCGACCAGCACCGGGTCGAGGCCCTGGCCCAGCTCACCCCCTCGCTGCTGGACGACTTCGTCGCCTCCCGGCCGAGGGCTCGTGCCCGCAGCTTCAACCACCTCGTCTCGATCCTCGGCTGCTTCCTCGACTGGGTGGTGGTCCAGCAGCGCCTGGAGACCTCACCGTTGCGCAGGACCCATCGACGAGAGACGGCGCAGCGGGTGCCGTTCATCTTCGACCCCGCCCAGGCTCGTCGACTGCTGGAAGCCGCCGCCGCCCTTGCCGACAACCCCCGGGCCATCGGCCGCGGCCCGACCTACCACGCCCTCTTCGCCCTCTGCTACGGGCTGGGCCTTCGAGCGGGCGAGGCGTGCGGGCTTCGGCGCTTCGATGTCGATGCCGACCGCCAGCTGCTCGTCGTGCGAGGCGGCAAGTTCGGCAAGAGCCGCCTCGTGCCGCACGGGCCACGCATCGGCGAGCTCCTCACCCGCCATCTCCAGGACCACGACCGTTCCGACGACGGGCCCCTGTTCAGCTTCGACGGCCGCCGATGCGTCACACCCTGCACGGCCAGCCAGGTCTTCCACCGCCTGGTCGCCGGACTGTCCCTCCCCGTCCCCGACGGCGTTTCACCGCCCACGCTCCACTCGCTGCGCCACTCCTTCGCCGTCGGGTGCCTGCTGCGCTGGTATCGCGACGGCATCGAGCCCTCGGCCAGGCTCTACCGGCTCTCGACCTTCATGGGCCACGTCAACCCCGCCTCGACCGCCGTCTACCTGACCATCACCCCTCAGCTGTTGGCCGAGGCCAACCGGCGCTTCGAGGCCTTCGCCCAGCCGGCGTGGTCGGCGACCAAGCCATGACCGAGCCCCGGCTCCTCGGCGCCGTGATCCACTCCTTCTTCGTCGACCACCTGGTCACCGTCAAGGGCCTGCGGCCGGCGTCGGTGCGCAGCTACCGGGACACCGTCCGGCTCCTGCTGTGCTTCGTGGCCAAGGACAAGGGGGCCAGGATCAGCAGGCTCAGCCTCGACGACCTCAGCTTCGAGCGGGTCGTCGGGTTCCTGCGCTACCTGGAGGACGAGCGCTACAACCACGTACGCACTCGCAACCAGCGCCTGGCCGCCCTCCACACCCTGTTCGACTACATCGCCAGCCGGGAGCCGGAGATGCTGGCCGTGTGCCAGCGGGTGGCCGCCATCCCCTCCAAGCGGGCGGCGCCGGCCGAGACCCGGTTCCTGGAGCGAGACGAGGTCGAGGGGCTGCTGCTCGGCCTTCCCCGCCACGGCCGGCTGGCGCTGCGGGACCGCGCCCTGCTGCTGTTCCTCTACAACACCGGAGCGCGGGTGCAGGAGGTGGCCGACCTGCGGGCCGGGCATCTCGACCTGGGGCAGACCCCAGTCGTGCGCCTCCACGGCAAAGGCGACAAGTGGCGGACCTGCCCGCTGTGGCAACAGACCTCCGAGCTGCTGACCCAACTGCTCGCTTCGTCAAGGACGCCTTTGACGGTCGACGCCCCGGTGTTCACCTCGGCCTCCGGCGCTCCCCTCACCCGCTCTGGCATCTACAAGATCGTGCGACGCCACGCTGGCCACCTCGACGACGCTCGCACCAAGCGCAGGGTGAGCCCTCACATCTTCCGGCACACCGCAGCGGTCCACCTCCTCGAGGCCGGGGTCGAGGTCAACGTCATCCGCGGCTGGCTGGGTCACGCCGACCTGACCACGACCAACCGCTACGCCGAGATCAACACCCGGGCGAAGATCGAAGCGCTCCGGAGCACCGAGCCGCCGGGTTCTTCGGTGGGGCACCGTCCTCGTGCCGTCTGGCGGTCCGACGAGTCGCTGCTCGACTGGCTCGCGTCGCTCTGAGGCGTTATGTGCCCGCGCTCGGCTACCCGGAGCCGTTCACCGCCGGTCCCGCCCGGATTCCGGGAGCGCCGGGCGCATAACGCGCGCGGGTACAGAACCCCGACAACATGTCGGCCATCGTCGACCAGGCCGACCGCCTCGACCCCCGGTTCAACCAGGCCTTCGTGGAGTACGCCCAGTCCCGGGGCTTCGTCATCGACCCGGCCCGGGTGCGGACGCCCACGGACAAGCCGCGGGTGGAGCGGACGGTGGCCTTCGTGCGGGGCTCCATGTGGGCCGGCGAGGACTTCGTCGACCTGGCCCATGCCCAGCGCCACGCCGAGGCGTGGTGTCGGGGCCGGGCCGGCCTGCGCATCCACGGCACCATCCAGTGCCGCCCGGCGGAACTGTTCGCCCTCGAGGAGGCACCGGCGTTGCTGCCGGCGCCGGCGGCGCCCTACGACCTGCCCACCTACGCCAAGCCCAAGGTCCACCGCGACCACCACGTCGAGGTGGCCAAGGCGCTGTACTCGGTGCCCGGCAACCTGATCGGCCACCACGTGCACGCCCGGGCCGACGCCCGCCTGGTGCGCATCTTCCACCGGGGCGTGCTGATCAAGGTCCACCCTGTCGCGGATCGCTGAAAATGTAGGTCCGCGATCACCGAAAGTGTCGGTGGTCCCGAGGCCCGGAGCGGGTCGTTGGTGATGGTAGGCAGATCACTCCTCGGGCGCCATCACCTCCTCCAGTAGAT